>JADMIO010789879.1_pt1 | contig 10062 bp, 7 predicted proteins | sample 8958161 | NCBI WGS metagenome assembly JADMIO01 (sample SAMN16585339, study PRJNA669376) | soil metagenome | isolation source: Crop rotation soil | place: USA: Cullars Rotation, Alabama | collected 2011
CTTTCCCGTCGGCCGGGACCGACCCGGCCCGGGCACCGGCGAGCAGGCCGGCCGCGTCGTCCTCGGCGCCCCCGACGGGGTCCGCTCCGGTCGCGCCGAGCACCTCCACCTCCACCTCCACCTCGACCACCACCCCGACCGCCGCGCCGGTCGCCGTCGCCCGGCGGCCGTGGAACTACTGCGCGCACAACACGGCGGCGCAGCTGGTCCGGGTCTCGCTGGACCTGCAGCGGATGTGGCTGTGTGCCCACTCGCGGACGGTGCGCACGAGCGCCATCACCAGCGGGATGAGCGGGCCGTACACCGAGACGCCCACCGGGCGCTTCCACATCCAGGGCCTCAACCGCGACACCGTGCTGACGCTCAACACGGGCGCGACCTACGACGTGAAGTACTGGATCCCGTTCGACGCGCCGCTGTTCGGCTTCCACGACTCGTCCTGGCAGCACTTCCCGTACGGCAGCCCGAAGTACCGCACCGCCGGCTCGCACGGCTGCATCCACGTGCCGCTGCGGGAGATCGCGTTCCTGTACCGCTGGGTCGACATCGGCGCGGACGTCTCGATCGCCTGACCGCCCGATCAGCGATAAGGCTCGACGCGAGGTCGAAAGACACGCCCCCTCCGACACGCCCACGGATGTCGGATCGCGGTGGCAGGATCGTCGCGTGACATCGGGTGATCGGACGGGTGACAACGACTCGTTCGTGCACCTGCACGTCCACACCGAGTACTCCATGCTCGACGGCGCCGCGCGCCTGAACGAGCTGTTCGCCGAGACCGCCCGGATGGGCATGCCGGCGCTCGCGATGACCGACCACGGCAACGTGTTCGGGGCCTATGACTTCTACCGCCAGGCGCAGGCGCACGGGGTGAAGCCGATCATCGGCATGGAGGCCTACGTCACGCCGAACACCCACCGCTCCGAACGCACGCGCGTCCGGTGGGCCGGCGGCGGCACGGACGACGTGTCCGGCGGCGGCGCGTTCACGCACATGACGCTGCTGGCCGAGAACACGACGGGCATGCACAACCTGTTCCGGCTGTCCTCGCGCAGCAGCATCGAGGGCTTCTTCTACAAGCCCCGCGCCGACCGCGAACTGCTCGCCGAGTACGCGCCGGGGCTCATCGCGACGACCGGCTGCCCGTCCGGCGAGATCCAGACGTGGCTGCGCATCGGCGACTACGCCAAGGCCCGCGCGTCCGCCGCGGAGTTCCAGGAGATCTTCGGGCGCGAGAACTACTTCCTCGAGCTGATGGATCACGGCCTCGACATCGAGGTCCGCGTACGCGACGGGCTGCTGCAGCTGGCCCGCGACCTGAAGCTGCCGATCATCGCGACCAACGACTCGCACTACACCCACCGCTCCGACGCGGCCGCGCACGAGATCCTGCTGTGCGTCCAGTCGGGCAAGACGATGGCCGACCCGAACCGCTTCAAGCTCGACGGCGAGGGCTACTACGTCAAGAGCCCGGCCGAGATGCGCTCGCTGTGGGCCGACAAGCACGACCTGCGCGAGGCGTGCGACAACACGCTGCTGATCGCCGAGCGGTGCGAGGTGTCCTTCACCGAGGGCAACGGCACGTACATGCCGCACTTCCCCGTCCCCGCCGGCGAGACCGAGCAGAGCTGGTTCGCGAAGGAGGTCGAGGCGGGCCTGCGCCGCCGGTTCCCCGCCGGCATCCCGGACGACATCCGCCGCCAGGCCGACTACGAGGTCGGCGTGATCAACCAGATGAACTTCCCCGGCTACTTCCTCGTGGTCGCGGACTTCATCAACTGGGCCAAGGACAACGGCATCCGGGTCGGTCCGGGCCGCGGCTCCGGCGCCGGGTCGGTCGTGGCGTACGCGATGCGCATCACCGACCTCGACCCGCTCGAGCACGGGCTGATCTTCGAGCGCTTCCTCAACCCCGACCGGATATCCATGCCCGACTTCGACGTGGACTTCGACGAGCGCCGGCGCGGCGAGGTCATCCAGTACGTCACGCAGAAGTACGGCAATGACCGCGTCGCCCAGATCGTCACCTATGGCACGATCAAGGCCAAGCAGGCGGTGAAGGACGCCGGGCGCGTGCTCGGCTACCCGTTCTCGATGGGCGAGCGCATCACCAAGGCCATGCCGCCGTCGGTGATGGGCAAGGACGTCCCGCTCGCGAAGATCTTCGACCCGGCGCACGAGCGCTACAAGGAGGGCGGGGAGTTCCGCGCGCTGTGCGAGCAGGACCAGGAGGTCGCGAAGGTCGTCGAGACGGCCAAGGGCCTCGAGGGCCTCAAGCGGCAGTGGGGCGTGCACGCGGCCGGCGTGATCATGTCCTCCGACCCGCTCGCCGACCTGATCCCGATCATGAAACGCGAGCAGGACGGCGCGATCATCACGCAGTTCGACTACCCGACCTGCGAAGCGCTCGGCCTGATGAAGATGGACTTCCTCGGCCTGCGCAACCTGACCATCCTCGACGACGCCCTCGACAACATCCGGCTCAACCGCGACGAGCGACTCGTCCTGGAGGAGTTGCCGCTCGACGACCGCGCGTCCTACGAACTGCTGGGCCGCGGCGACTCGCTCGGCGTGTTCCAGCTCGACGGCGGGCCGCTGCGCTCGCTGATGCGGTTGATGCGCCCGGACAACTTCGAGGACATCTCCGCGCTCATCGCGCTCTACCGTCCCGGCCCGATGGGTGCCGACTCGCACACGAACTACGCGTTGCGCAAGATCGGCCGGCAGCCGGTGACGCCGATCCATCCGGAACTGGCCGAGCCGCTCGCCGAGATCCTGTCGACCAGCTACGGCTTGATCATCTACCAAGAGCAGGTCATGGCGATCGCGCAGAAGGTCGCCGGGTTCTCCCTCGGCCGCGCGGACATCCTGCGGCGCGCGATGGGCAAGAAGAAGAAGTCCGAACTCGACAAGCAGTACGCGGGCTTCGCCGCCGGCATGGCGGCCAACGGCTACTCCGAGGGCGCGATCAAGACCCTGTGGGACATCCTCGTCCCGTTCTCGGACTACGCGTTCAACAAGGCGCACTCCGCGGCGTACGGCCTGATCTCCTACTGGACGGCCTACCTCAAGGCGAACTACCCGGCCGAGTACATGGCGGCGCTGCTCACGTCGGTGAAGGACGACAAGGACAAGATGGCCGTCTATCTCGCCGAGTGTCGGCGGATGGGCATCCGGGTGCTGCCCCCGTGCGTGAACTCCTCGGACGCCAACTTCACCCCGGTCGGCGCGGACATCCGCTTCGGCCTGACCGCGATCCGCAACGTGGGCACGAACGTCGTCACCTCGATCGTCGCGTCCCGCACCGAGAAGGGTGCGTTCACCGACTTCGCCGACTTCCTGCGCAAGGTCGAGGCGGTCGTGTGCAACAAGCGCACCATCGAGGCGCTGATCAAGGGCGGGGCGTTCGACTCGATGCACCACGCCCGGCGCGGGCTGGTCAACGTCTACGAACCTGCCGTCGACGCGGTGCTCGACACCAAGCGCGCCGAGGCGATCGGGCAGTTCGACCTGTTCGGCGATCTCGGCGCCGGCGGCGACGCCGCGGTCGACGTGTTCGCCGTGCAGGTCCCCGAGGGCGAGTGGGACAAGAAGGTGCTGCTGCAGTTCGAGCGCGAGATGCTCGGGCTCTACGTCAGCGACCACCCGCTGTTCGGGCTCGAGCACATCCTCGCCAATGCCGCCGACGAGTCGATCCCGTCCGCGCTCGACAGCGGCGAGGAGCCACGCTCGGTGACCCTCGCCGGCATCCTGTCCTCGGTGAACCGGCGCGTGACCAAGGCCGGGGCCCCGTGGGCCAGCGCCGTGCTGGAGGACCTCGAGGGCTCGATCGAGGTCATGTTCTTCCCGCAGACCTACGCCCAGGTCGCGCTGACGATCACCGAAGACGCCGTCGTCGCGGTGCGCGGGCGCACCGACGCCCGCGAGGACACCGTCAAGCTCATCGCGTCCGACCTGTCGGTGCTCGACACCACCGAGGCGCCGCGCGGGCCCGTCGTGGTGCGCATGGAACCCACCCGGTGCACGCCGCCGATGGTCGGGCGGCTCAAGGAGATCCTCTCGGCGCATCCCGGCACGACCGAGGTGCACCTGCGGCTGACCGGCTCGCACGAGCACGTCCTGCGCCTGGACGGGTTCAGCGTGCGGGTCACACCCGCCCTGATGAGCGAGCTCAAGCCCCTGCTCGGCCCCACTGCCGTCACCGCCTGACCGCCGCGCACCCGGCGGGTCCCCGCGCGTCCCGGTACGGTCGGCTGGTGAGTTCCGGAGTCCCCGATCCCGCCGAGCCGCAATGGCTGCGCAAGCCCGAGGGCCCGCCGCCGGAGCACGCGGACGTCGGCGAGTTCCGGCAGGGCTCGCCGCTGAGCCAGTGGGCGCTGGCCCGCTACCTGGTCGGGCGCGCGATCACCGAGTCGATGGGCAACGCGTTGCTCACGGTCGGCGTCTTGCTGCTCGCCCTCGCCGCGCTCGCCTGGTGGGCGCTGGACTCCGTCCTGCTCGGCGTGCTCGTCCTGGTGGTGGCGGTCGGCGTGCTGCTGCTGCGCGCCGTGCTGCTCGGGATCGTCCGGCGCCTGACGGGCTTCCGGCAGTACGCGCCGATCGAGGAGCGGATGACCGCGCTGGTCGACGACACCCGCTCGGACGTGCTGGGCGAACTGCGCCGGATCGGGCTGCCCGGCCGGATGTGGACCCTGCCCCTGCTCGCGCTGCGCTTCCTCGGCCGGACGCGGCGGCGGGACACCCTCGAGCGGCTCAAGCGCTTCGAGGTCGCCCGCGCCGTGCCCCGCGCGCGCCTGGACGAGTTGCACCTGCTGCTCCGCACGGCCTTCGGTGCGGAGCCGCCGCGATGACGGCACTCGCCGAGGCCCCCGCGCCCGAGGCCGGGTTCAGCGTGCGCCCGGTCGCCGTCCTCACCGTCGCGCTGCTGGTCGTCGGCGCGATCCTCGGGCCGGTCTGGTCGGCGTGGAGCCCGCCCGGCCCGCGCGGGGGAGTGCTCGACGCCGGCATCCAGGCCGACGAGACCGAGAACTTCATCGCCGGCGACGGGCGGTTCGCGCTGCTCACCGGCCTGGTGGGCGTCCTCGCCGGAGTGCTCGCGTGGTACCTGCGCCGGCAGCGCGGCTCGCTCGTCGCCCTCGCCCTCGGCGTCGGTGGGCTCGGCGGCAGCCTGCTCACCGACTGGCTCGGGCACGTGGTGCGCGGCGAGGGCAGCGAGTACTCGTGCGGCACCGAGACCGGCCGGTGCGTCGAGCACCTGCCCCTGAGCGTGCACACGCACGGGTTGCTGTTCCTGGAGGCGGCGCTGGCCGTGCTGGTGTACAGCATGTTCGTGGCCTTTGCCGTCGACGACGACCTGGGCCGGCCCGATCCCGTCCGGGCCGCCCGCCTGGCCGGCTGCTCAGTTGGGCCGCAGGGTGGCGTTGAGCAGACCGGGGGCGACGGCGACCGAGCGGGTGCGGCGCAGGAGCACGACCTCGCGCCGCAGTATCCGGACCAGCCGGTTCAACCGCCCCGTGGCGGTGAGTTCGGCCAGCAGTGACTGCTGGTCGACCTGGGCCAGCGGCGCCTCGGTCGCGATGCGGTAGGACAGCGCCACCGGATCGTGCGGATACGGGTCGGGTTCGGCGCGCGAGTTCGTGAGCACGGCCAGCAGCCGCAGGTACTCCGTCGACAGCGCCCGGGCCGAGTCGGGCAGCGTCTCGGGCAGGTCGCCCACGGGCTCGTCGAGGTAGTCGACCTCGGCCTGGAGGTAGGGCTTGCCGGTCACGAGGCGGCCGAGCCGGAACCGGCGGCTGCCGACGGCGAGCAGGGTGGCCGTCCCGTCCGGGGCCCGGTCCACCTCGATGATCTCGGCCACCGTGCCCACGTCCGCGAATTCGGGTTGCTGGTCTATCAGCGCCGAGTCCACCTCGACACCGACGCTCAACGCGACCACCCCGAACGCGTTGCGAGCACCCGGCGCGGTGACGTCCGCGAGCAGCGCACGGTAGCGCTGCTCGAAGATGCGCAGCGGAAGTCCCGCGCCGGGCAGCAGCACATGGCCCAGCGGGAACAGCGGCAGCACCTCGGCCACCGCTCCACCGTAGGGCCGGCCCACCTCAGCCGAAGGTCACGACGCGGATCCCCTGGCCGGAGCTCGACACCTGCGACCCCGTCTGGTTGCACACGACGGACGCGACCGTGCCGGTCGACACGACGCGCAGCGGTCCCCACGAGATCGAGGTCGGCGGTGCCGTGGTGAAGGTCAGCACGGCAGCCTGCCCGACGGCCGCTCCGCCGACACCGAAGCTGATGGACGCGCACTGGTGCGCATTGAGGACGAAGCCGCCGACCGTTCCGGTGATATCCGTACCCACCAGGTCGCTCAGGCTGAGCGAGTTGTTCGCGACCTCGTCGGTGCCCACGCTGCCCGAGCCGAGGTCGGCGGCGGTGATCGAGCCGTCGGTGAGCTCGGTACCGGACAGCGAGTTGTCGATGATCTCGCCGCCGTCGATGGAGCCGTCGGCGATCTCGCTGGCCTGGACGCTGTCGGTGCCGAGTTCGCTGGCCGTGACGGACTCGCCGGCGATGTCCGCGCCGCTGAGCGAGTTGTCGCTCACGTCGGTGCCGGTGAGGGTCTCGTCCTTGATCCGGTTGCCCAGGATCGTGTTGACGTGGATCTTCGGATTGGTCACGGCGCCGTCCTGGATGGACTGGGTGTCGACCGAGTCCGGGGGAAGCGAGGCGACAGCGTAGGCGGTGCCGCTCAGGGCGAACACCAGCGCGAGGGTGGCGGCGACGTCGGCGTAGCGAGGGCGAAGACGCATGCGGAACTCCCGGGGTAGGGCGCGGATGGTGCCCGCACCCTAACCCGGAAATAAGAAACCGCTGAGTCGAAGACTCAGCCGAAGGTCACGAACCGCACGCCGATGTTCGACACGCTGACGGAGCTCGAGGTCACGTTGCAGGCGCGTGTGGTGATTGATCCCGCGCTGACGACCCGGAACGGCGCGAACATCACGCCGGGCGGAAGGGCGACGGTGCCGGTGTAGCTCATGACCACGGCCTCGCCGACCGCCGCGCCACCGACGCCGAAGTTCAGCGTTCCGCAGCTGTTGGCGCCGAGGCTGAAGCTGATGGCACCGCTGACATTCGCGCCGATCAGGTCGGCGAGCCCGATCGAGTTGCTCGCGACCTTGTCGCCGGTGACGCTGTTCGCGGCGAGTTCGGAGCTGCCGATCGCGCCGGTCGCGATGTCCGCACCGGTCAGGGTGTCGCTGGCGATGTCACTGCCGAACAGCGAGTTGTCGACGATCTCGCCGCTGTCGATCGAGCCGTCGGCGATCTCGGTGGCGTTCACGCTGTCGACGCCGAGGTCGCTGCTGGTGACGGACTCGTTCGTGATGTCCGCGCCGGTCAGCGACTCGTCCAGGACGTCGGTGCCGGTGAGCGTCTCGTCGTGGATCCGGTTGCCGAGGATGGTGTTGACGTGGATCTTCGGGTTGGTCACGGCGCCGTCCTGGATGGATTGCGTGTCGACCGAGTCCGGCGGCAGGGCGGCGACGGCGTACGCCGTCCCGCTCAGGGCGAAGACGAGGGCCAGGGTGGCCGCGACGTCGGCGTAGCGCGGGCGCAGGCGCAGTCTCATGAGTGTCCTCCCGGTGTCTCAATGAGGGGTGAGGTGCCGGGACGGTATCCGGGACCCCGCCCGGGCGCGACCATTCCGGCACGCAGTGGCCGGTAGCGCCCGTAAAGTCGCACTCGTGCTCCGCCGAATCGACCTCACCGCGACAGGTCCGGCCGACCTGATCGGCCCGGCCGGCGTGCTGCCCCGCGCGGCCGTGGACGTCTCGGCGGCGACCGCGGCGGTGCTGCCGGTCGTCGAGGACGTCGCGGCCCGGGGATATGCCGCCGTGCGCGAGGCGACGCTGCGCTTCGACGGCGTGGACGTCGCCGACCCGCGGGTGCCGGCCGACGCGCTGCAGGACGCACTCGACCGGCTCGACCCGGGGGTCCGCGACGCGCTTGCCGAGTCCACTCGGCGGGCGCGCCTCGTCCACGAGGCCCAGCGCCGTGACCCGGTGGACGTGCAGGTGGTGCCGGGCGGGCGTGTCACCGAGCGCTGGGTGCCGGTGCGCCGGGTGGGGCTGTACGTCCCCGGCGGCCTGGCCGTCTACCCGTCCAGCGTCGTGATGAACGTGGTGCCCGCGCAGGTGGCGGGCGTGGGGTCGATCGCGGTGTTCTCGCCGGCGCAGCGCGAGTTCGGCGGCCGGCCGCACCCGACGATCCTCGCGGCGTGCGCACTGCTCGGCGTGGCGGAGGTGTACGCCGTCGGCGGGGCGCAGGCGGTCGCCCTCGCCGCCTACGGCGACCGCGCGATCGGCGTCGCTCCGGTCGACGTCATCACCGGGCCGGGCAACGTGTACGTCGCCGCCGCCAAGCGGCTGGTGCGGGGGATCGTCGGGATCGACGCGGAGGCGGGCCCGACCGAGATCGCCGTCCTCGCCGACGCCACCGCGGATCCCGTTCACGTGGCGGCGGACCTGATCAGCCAGGCCGAGCACGACACGCTCGCCGCGTCCGTCCTGGTCACCGACTCGCCCGCGCTCGCCGACGCCGTCGCCGCCGAGGTGCACCGCCAGGTCGCGCTGACCAAGCACGTCGAGCGGATCACCGCGGCGCTCACCGGGCAGCAGTCGGCGATCTGCCTCGTCCGGGACCTGGAGCAGGGCCTGGCCGTCGTGGACGCCTATGCCGCCGAGCACCTCGAGGTGATCACCGCGGACGCGCGCCGGTGGGCCGAGCGGGTCACCAACGCCGGGTGCGTGTTCGTCGGGCCGCACGCGCCGGTGTCGCTCGGCGACTACTGCGCCGGGTCGAACCATGTCCTGCCCACCGGGTGCACGGCGCGCCACGCGTCCGGCCTGTCGGTGCAGACCTTCCTGAAGGGCGTCCACCTGGTCGAGTACGACGCGGCCGCGCTCGCCGAGGTCGCGCCGCACGTGCTCGCCCTGTCGGCGGCCGAGGACCTTCCGGCCCACGGCGCGGCCGTGGCGGTCCGGACCGACCGGGCAAACCCGTAAACTTCGCAGCTGTGTCGACCACTCTCAGCGCGGACGAACGGGTCGCGGGGATCCGCACGGTACGCGGCGGCCTGTCCCGCACCTACGTCGCCGTCGACCAGCGGGTCATGTACGTCTCGCTGAACAAGAACGCCTGCACCAGCCTGAAGTGGATGATGGCCGAGATCATGGGCGAGGACATCGGCCGGTTCACGCCCGGGCTGCTGCCGGTGACCTCCCAGGCGGACGCGATCCAGAACCGCAACGCCTGGAAGCACGCGCCGATGATGCACAAGCTCGACCCCGGGATCGTCGCGGACATCAGCCCCGCGAACGGCTGGTTCGTTTTCGCCGTCGTCCGCGACCCGCGCAACCGGTTGTTCTCGGCCTGGCAGAACAAGATGCTGCTGGAGAACCCGGGCTACACGCACTACCGCCGGCAGCCCTGGTATCCCCGGCACCCGATGACCGAGCAGACGATCGTGGAGGACTTCGACCGCTTCGTCGCGGTCCTGGAGAACGAGCCGGACCACCGGCTGCGCACGGTCGACGCGCACTTCCGCGACCAGGCCGAACTGCTCATGACCGACGTCGTGGACTACTCGAAGATCTACGAGATCAGCGAGCTGAAGCAGTTGGTGACCGACCTGCGCGCGCACCTGGACACGGTCGGCTGGACCGGCCGGGTGCACCTGCCGCGGGCGAACGACACCCCGCTGCACGTCAACGGCGTGCCGTTCGCGAACGGCGTCCGCGAGCGGGTCGAGCGCGTGTTCGCCGCCGACTTCGAACTGTTCCCCGGTCGCTGGGACTTCAGCAAGGCCGAGGCCGCGCCGCCGTGGACGGACGAGCAGTTGCGCGAGGCCGAGTTGCACGCCGCGTACGGGCGCCGGATCGGGGACCTGCGCGACACCGCGCTGCGCTTCCGCGACCTGGCCGAGCACGAGAAGCAGCGGGCGGCACGCGAGAAGGACCGCGCCGACGCCGCCGTCGCCGGGCGGCCGTTCGACGCGGCGGGCCC
>JADMIO010852463.1_pt1 | contig 10061 bp, 9 predicted proteins | sample 8958161 | NCBI WGS metagenome assembly JADMIO01 (sample SAMN16585339, study PRJNA669376) | soil metagenome | isolation source: Crop rotation soil | place: USA: Cullars Rotation, Alabama | collected 2011
TTGTCCTTTTTTTTCAGTTACAATATTTTGTCTAAAATTATCAATTTGCTCTCGTGTCCAACCAAAAGTAGTCCCCCACAACTCGTACAAATCTTCTAACTGTTCTGCTTTTACTGTGTCTGTGAATGTAAAACCTTCTGCAGCTTTTTCTCTTAATCGTTCAATAGGAGATTTAGAAACTAAATCAATTTGTTCACTTGTAGTTTCGATTTCAATTTCAGAAGATGCAATAGATGGTCTTTCCACCGAATTTCTGCCCAAGAATACCATCCATGAATTATTCATTCCGTAATCACCCAAAGGAAAAGCAACCTCAACATCTTGTCTACGTTTCTCATCAGAAAGTAAATGACCGAGAACCTCTGTGGAGACTACGCTTTTTGAAGCTGCACGTGTAAGACTTTCTGCTTTGCTTTCATACTTTTGTTGAATTCGCACAGCTTGATCCCATTTACTTTGGAAACGCTGAGCATTATCTGCATAAAGATTGGAGTTCACATAAAATCTTTCATCAAAGCGGATTTGTGGCCCTGGCTGTCCAGTACTTGAAACAATTTCTTTTGACATATCTTGATTGTTAGCCATGTAATTAGTGTACTACAATCGCTAACGGATCACAGTATATCGAGCTCAATTGTAAGAGTCAATTTTCCATAAAATCTTTACAATTTCTGTATTTTGTGTTAAAATATTAACAGTTTAGCCTCAAGGCAGCTTATGATAACTATATCAGAATCGGTCGAAAAGGTAATATCTCGTTCCAGATATCTGTCTGAAGCCATTTCTAAGGGAATTATTAATTTCTCAGCCTTAGCACGCTATATTCGCCCTGAAATAGAGCAAATGACGCACAAAGACGTGAGCGAGGCAGCTCTCATTATGGCGTTAAATAGACTCGCAGTCCATATTAAGCCTCACTACAAATCAAACGAGATATTTGAGGCTGCACCTGATATGATGGTACGTTCAAACCTCGCTGAAATCACCGTTACCAACACGAAGACTTTAAGCGATACCTCTCCACACCTTTTGAAGCTCATTGATTCTCACGGGAAGTACTTTTTAACGATAACTGAGGGGGTATATGAAACAACAATTATCGTAAGTAAGGACTTAAAGGATGACATAAAGCAGATACTTAAAGACGAAACAATTATTGCAGAGATTAGCAATCTGTCATCCATCACGATTCGCCTTCCAGAAACCTCAATTCATACTCCGGGAATTTTCTACTTTTTTATTAAGTCTTTGGCTTGGGAGGGAATTAATATTATTGAAATTGTCTCAGCTCACCTTGAATTAACGTTAGTGTTTGATGAGAGAGACGTTAATAAAGCGTTTTCAGTTCTCCAATCTCTGTTTGCTCCGCAGGTTTAATTAGTAGTCTTCAAGCGTAGAAGTATCTCCAATTGGAAGTCCAAGTTCTTTTGCTTTCAAAAGTCTTCTCATAATCTTTCCAGAACGTGTTTTTGGAAGCTTATCGATGAACTCAATTTCTCGTGGATATGCATGTCCTGCTAGATTCTTTTTGACGTGTTGTGCAATCTTTTCTTTTAGTTCGTCTGTTCCTTCAACTCCAGGCTTTAAAACAATAAAAGCTTTAATAATTTCTCCTCTAACTGCATCTGGTTTTCCAATAACTCCGGCTTCAACAACATCTGGGTATTCAACAAGTGAGCTTTCAACTTCAAATGGCCCCACGCGCTCTCCTGAGGTGTTAATTAAGTCATCTGCTCGTCCTACGAACCAGAAATACCCATCTGTGTCTTTAAAAGCCTTGTCCCCTGAAATATACCATCCGTTCTCAAAGTATGAATCAAATTTCTCTTTGTTGTTCCAAATCTGCTTCATGAGCGCAGGGTCTGATTCTGGCTTGATAACTAAACTTCCAATTTCCCCTGTCTTTACTTCCTTTCCCTCCTTATCAACTACTCCTGCAATAACACCTGGAAATGGCTTACCCATAGACCCAGGTTTAATATCTAACGAGGGATAATTGACGATTGCCATTGAACCTAACTCTGTTTGCCACCACGTATCATGGAATGGTAATCCAAATGCTTCAAGTCCCCACCAGATTGCCTCAGGGTTAAGAGGTTCTCCAACGCTATATAATTCTCGAAGAGAACTTAAATCAAAATCCTTTGGCTGAACATCTGCAGCCATAAGCATTCGAATTGCTGTTGGTGCTGTGTACCAAACAGTTACTTTGTAATCTTGTAAAATTGTGTACCATGCAGCTGGAGTAAATCTTCCTTCATAAATTACAGAGGTAACTCCTAAACAGAAAGGTCCTAATATTCCGTAAACTACTCCCGTAACCCACCCTGTATCAGCAGTACACCAGTAAATGTCATCATCATGCAAATCAAGCACATATTTTGTGGTCATCATTGCTTGTAAGATGTCATAATGAGCGTGAACTACTCCTTTTGGCTTTCCAGTTGTTCCTGAGGTGTAAAGCATATAGGAAAGCTCCTCTTTTTGCATGTGTGCGACTTCAAATGACTCTGATGCAGTCTCCATTTCTTTTTCATATGTAATAAATTTGTCACCTTTAAGATGGGTTACACTTCCGCGCTCAACGATTATTACTTTCTCAAGGTTTGGAAGGTCTTTCCAGATTTTTTCAATTCGAGGGAATAAACTTTCAGTTGTTATAACCATCTTTGCATTACTATCTGAAAGTCGATCAAGTAATGCAGCCTCTTGGAAAGCAGAGAACAATGTTCCAACGATTGCACCTGTCTTTAAAATTCCTAGAAATGCTACGTAGCGTTCAGGAATTGTTGGCAAGAATACAAATACACGATCTCCTTTTTCAATTCCGTTTGAGGTCAAAACATTCGCAAATTTGTTTGAAAGAAGGCTCAAATCTCCAAAGGTGTATGTTTCTTTTGTGCCCGTTGCTCCTTCAAAAAGAAGTGCTTTTTTGTCTTTTTTGTCACCCAACGCATGTCTATCAACTGCGTTGTATGCAGCATTTAAAGTTCCGTCTTCAAAAAAATCAATTTCTTTTTCAGCATCCTTCCACGAGAAAGAAGAGTAAAATGATTCGTAGTCTGAGAGGTTTGGTGAAACCACCTTTTTGGAGAGATCTTTTTTAATAATGTTTTCCCCTTGATGACTCATAGACAGAGAATATACCACCAATTCTTACAATTTTCAACTTTTAGGAAAAATTTAACAGCTTATAAATAGTATAACAAAAAGGAAGAAAAGTGAGAAAATTAACTAATGGACACGACTGTGTAGGTTACCTTTCCAGCTGGAGCTTCTACTTCTACTTTTTCACCAATTGCTTTTCCCATAAGTGCTTTTCCAAGAGGAGACTCATGAGAGATTTTTTTGTTGTGGGGATCTGCTTCCCATTCTCCAACGAGTACAAAGTCTTCTTTCTTTCCATTTACTGAAACGGTAATCGTTGAGCCTAATTGAATACCTTTTGAAGTGCTCTTTGCGCCTTCTTTGATAAGCTCGATATTTTTTAGAATATCAGAAAGCTCTTCAATTCTGCCATCAATTAAAGACAACTCTTCTCGTGCAGCTGTGTATTCAGAGTTTTCAGCTAAATCTCCCATTGCACGAGCTTGGGAAACGCGCTCTAATACTTCTGGGCGTTTTTTCTTTGAAAGCTCTTCAAGCTCATGCTTGAGTTCGTCTAATCCTTCTTTTGTTACAAAAATTTTCTTTTTTGCGTCCATATTTTCCTTAAAAAAAACCCTTCCGGTGCCGGAGGGTTACGTAAGAATAACTTCAAAAGACAATATACTAAATGATCTACTGTATGTCAATATCCTGGAGTATGTAAAACACTTTAATTCACAGCTAAAATTGTGTCTTTTAGCCTCTTTTTATGTGTCTTTTTAACCTGTTTACCAATGTGTTTAAGCTTTAGTTTGAAAAGAGATGTAACAATATTATCTGTTTTAACGGGATGAAACATTGCAGTTGAGTATGACACATTTTCGTGCGTAATAGATCGCATCATATATATGTACTGACTTACAAAAAACACAGCGTTGACGGGAAGAAGCACGAGAGACAAGAGTGAAGGTTTGGACTTTTTTGGAGTCTTCTTTATTTCAAATGAATTTGGAAGGTATCGCAATACCCATTTGTTTGCAGCTAAAAACTTATGGTGAGTGTCATTTTTTGAATACAATACTTTTAACTGTGCTACTTCATGAGCTGTGTATATATTGCGATTCTTTACTGATAGGGTAAGTGCATTTTCAGACATAAACATGTTTGGACAAATCTTGTCTATCGCAAACCTACTCTTCTTGCTTCTCTTTTCAGACAAAATAAGAAGAAACACATTCACAATAAATCGAGTCAACCACAGGGTGTGTCTTTTAGTAATGAAAAACAAATCAATGTCGTCTTCTTTTCGTGCGTTGTGCATTGAAAGACTTCCACTTACTCCAATTAGCTCAATCGTTGGAATGTACATTAAAATCGCAGATAGAGAGAGTGCCTTTACAATCTTTTTTTTGCTCTCCATGAGCCGCTCCTGCCGAGTTTGTACAAGGCTAGTTCTTCCTAGCAATGTGTAATATCCATCTTTTTCTTCAATTACTAAGCTTTGTGAAAGAACAGATTGAATTTTCCTGTGAGACACCTTTTTGTGGTGCATTACAAACTGCCAAATCTCAAAAGAAGTTAAGGGATATGAAAACACTTCTGAATAGCACAGTGTTTTGTAAATAGACGTGGTTAATTTATTTCTCATTTTTTAGGAGCTGTAGACAAAGACAATGGGGCAAGTACTTTTGCTTCTCCTTGTCCAAGCGTGTCAATTGCTGTTTCAGGAGATGTACCAGTTAATATACTGTTCACTGCATTCCCCATATATGTGTTTAAAGCTGCGTTCATTGCTCCATCATATGTGTCAGAGGAAAATGGAGTTGATGTTGCGTTATCTGCCTGATCAAGAAATGTCTTGAGTAGAGGGTTAGATGACAACATACTTTTCATATCTTTTCGTGGATATAGTTCTCCAAATGGACGGGTTTGGGATTCTAACTTGTATAACTTTTCAAGTGTAGACTTTTGTCCTAGATATTGTAAAAACAAGAATGCTTCTTTTTGATGTTTTGTTTTAGAAGACACACCCTCAACCCAATATGAAGCGATTGTTTCACTCCTGTCAGGAGTTAAATGAGGAACTGGAACAACACTAAACTTTAAACTTGGATTTTTTTGCATGATTTCAAATATATCCCAGGAATATCCAAAATACATTGCTAAATTTCCCTTTGTAAAGGCGACTTTGGAGTTTTCAAGTCCTGTGTCCCAGGTTTTTCCTGCACCATTCTCATCTCCCAGTGCAAATCGTGTATAGAACTTGTCGCCTAACGCATCAACAGCATTTTTCTTTGTAGTTCCGGCAATGTCATATAGGTCAGCTCTATTTTGAACCAAAATCATCGATAAAATGTCTGATGCATGAGAAATATTGTCAAACGTTCCAAGTGCTACTCCTGCTGTTTGAATTTTTCCTGTTTCATCGGGAACAGTTAACGATACAGCAGCATCTGCAAGAGAATTCCAATTGTCAGGAGCACTTGAAATATCCCCCGCCTTAAAAACGATGTCGTCATTGATAAACAGGGCAAGCGTGTCTACTTGAAGTGGAACCCCGTAAAATGCTCCATTGATACGAAGATCTTTGTTAATTACATTGTAGTACTGCGTGTCTAGTTGAAGCGACTTTACAACATCAGATGGGAGTGGTAGCAAATATCCTCGTAACTGAATGGGCCAACTACTGTGATATCTGAAGATGTCAGGTCCATTTCCCTGGTTAATTCGTGTTGTAAGGCGAACTACATAATCGTCAAAGTTTGTAATGTCCTGCTTTTCATACTTTACATGAATATCAGGATACTTTTGATTAAAGTCAGAAATTATCTCATTCATAACCTTAGGATCTTCCCACAATCCCCAATACACAAGCTCAGCCTTTCCACTTCCTGATTTAAAGATGAGGGGAACAACGTAAAGGTAAACCAGAACAAAAATAGTTACTAAGACTAAAAGACCAATACCGATACTGAGGATTTTTTTCTTGAAGCCTCCACCACCTTCTGGCTCTGCATATTGAGAAAGTGGTACTGGTTGTTGGGCTGTATTTGGATCCATAGCACGTGTTCTGAGATCTATGATCTCAGCTCTATAAATAGTATAATGGTGCTGCATGTTTTTGTAAATGAAAATGAAAAAGAAGAAAGCTGAGAAAAAGGAAGCGCCTCAAATATCCAAGAAAAAACGAGTCTTGCGTCGCATGAAACCAGTCTTTTGGTTTTTTGTTGGAGTGTTTTTTGCCTCTTTGTGTATTGTTACGTTTGTTCTTATCTACTTCAAGACAACATATAAAGATCGTGTCATCCCAGGGGTGTTTATTGGAGACACATATGTAGGAGAGAAAACACCTACTGAAATTAAATCTATATATGACGCCAAAAACAAAACAATAGGAGAAACAACGTTTACATTCGTAACAGGTGGGCAAGTTGCAACCGTCTCTGCACAAACTTTAAACATTGGGTATGACTCAGATCTTATGGCAGCTCAAGCAGTAAGCCTTGGAAACTCAAAGGATGTAATAAGTAACACCTACTACATCATTAACGCGTATCTTAACGGAATCTACCTTCCACCGTCTTACACAACGGGAATTGACAAGATCAACTCAATGCTCCAGCCAATTCAAAAAACAGTGTACAAAGAACCAGTAGACGCTTTGTTTAATGTCGAAAACAATCGAGTTGTTGCGTTTAAACAATCAGAGAATGGAAAATCAATCGACTTTAACAAATTGTCACAAATGGTTGAAGACAAAATCCCGTCTGTTATTAATGGGGATACAAAAAATGTCGTAATTCAAATTCCGATTAAAACTGTTAAACCAAACATTACAACTGAAAAGGCAAACAATTTAGGAATTGTTGAAGTTATAGGTGTGGGAAATTCTGCGTTTGGTCATTCAATTCCAAATAGAGTTCATAATGTGGCTCTTGCTGCAAGCAAGATTAACGGAGTAATTGTGGCTCCAAACGAAGTGTTTTCTTTTGACAAAAACTTAGGAGACGTTTCAAAGTTTACGGGATACAAAGAGGCATATGTTATTGAGAATGGAAAAACAGTGTTAGGTGACGGAGGGGGAGTTTGCCAAGTTTCAACAACCCTTTTTCGAGCAATATTAAATGCAGGACTCCCAATTGTTGAGCGAAATGCTCATGCATATCGCGTAGGATATTATGAAGAAGACTCTCCACCAGGATTAGATGCAACAGTTTTCTATCCTTCAGTTGACTTGAAGTTTAAAAATGACACGGGACACTATTTGTTTATCCAAGAAGCAATTGATTTAAATAACCTTACTCTTCAATTTACAATTTACGGAAAGAGTGATGGAAGACAAGTAAGCATGACTACTCCCGTTGTAACTAATCAAATTCCAGCACCAGAACCAGTGTATCAAGATGATCCAACGCTTCCTAAGGGAACTGAAAAACAAATTGATTTTGCCGCTGCTGGAGCAACAGTTTCGTTTAGTCGAACTGTTACCCGAGGAGGAAAAGTAATTTTAAGTGACACATATAAATCTGTATATAGACCATGGCGTGCAGTATTTTTACGAGGCACGAAAGAAGGATAGTCTTCATGAACAAAATCATATCCCCAGATAATTTGTTGTCAGTTGTTGATTCACTTCATTCACAGGACAAAAAAATTGTTCTTGTTGGGGGGTGTTTTGATATTCTGCATGAAGGACATTTTGCATTTTTAAAAGCTGCAAAAGAACAAGGAGACACATTATTAGTGCTTTTAGAAAGCGATGAGTCAGTTCAAAAGAGAAAGGGTGAAAACAGGCCAGTTAACACACAACTTATGCGTGCTGAGAACTTGTCTCAAACTCCAGAAGTTGACTATGTTCTGCTTCTTCCACACTTAAAAACCGATAATGAGTACTATGAGATGACAAATACGATCAGACCTGCTATAATTGCGGTAACAAAAAATGATCCCGCCCTTCAGCATAAAAAACGACAGGCAGATCAGGTGGGAGGAAAAGTTGTAGAAGTAATTGACAGACTTCCAAATCTCTCGACAACCGACATTATAAACAACATATGAAAAAAGTACTTATCTTTTACGCAGTTTTAGTTATTGTTATTGTAATCTTTGCTCTCTCTCGAGGAGCAAATCTTTTAAAGTTTAACTTTACAGGTGGCGGAAACAGTGGACAGACAGTTACTGTTGGCAAAAAGACGTATTCTGTAACAATTGCAAAGACAGAGGCAGAGCTTCAAAAAGGACTCTCTGGACGATCGAGTCTTAACAGTGGAAATGGAATGCTCTTTGTATTTCCTGATAAACAGAGATACACGTTCTGGATGAATGACATGAAATTTCCAATAGACATCATTTTTATCAATGACAACAAAGTCGTTGATTTTGTAGAAAATGCTCCCGCTCCCGCTGCTGGACAATCTGCAGCATCTCTTCCACGATACACTCCCTCTGGAGAAGTAAACTATGTGTTAGAGGTAAACGCAAAAGAAGTTTCTAAAAACAATATTAAAAAGGGAGACTCAGTTAGCTACAAAAACATTAAATAACACTGCCCTGTCATGAAAATCCTCTCAATCGAATCTTCATGTGACGAAACTTCAGCCGCAGTTGTTGAGAAAACTGATACCACAATTACTGTTCATTCAAATGTAACAGCTACTTCCTTACTAACGCATGCAAAAACTGGTGGGATTATCCCAGAAAACGCAGCACGAGAACAGGTTAAATACATAATGCCAGTTATAACAAAAGCGCTTTGTGAGTCAGAGGGTCTAAAGAGCGATTCGTGGATAGATGCAAAAGAAATTCTCGAAAAAGAAATTGATGCAGTTGCAGTGACATTTGGGCCCGGACTTATTGGTTCTCTTCTGGTGGGAGTAGAAACAGCTAAAACACTATCTTTTGTGTTTAACAAACCACTGATTCCAGTTAACCATTTACTCGCTCATTTGTTTGTTAATTTTGTATCGGTAAAACCCGTGTTTCCATTTATTGGCCTTATTGTTTCAGGTGCACACACTGATCTTTTGTATTTTAAAAGTGTACAAGAGTATAAATGGTTAGGGGGAACAAGAGACGATGCTGCAGGAGAGTGTTTTGACAAATGTGCTCGTCTTTTAGGATTTGATTATCCAGGAGGACCTAAGATTTCCCAGCTTGCAGAAAAGGGAAATGCAAAGAATATTAAGCTTCCCAAACTCATGACTGAGGACAATTATGACTTTTCGTTTTCAGGACTAAAAACTTCTTTTTCAAACATAGTTCGAAAAGAATTTAAAACTGTAAAAACACCAACAAACGAAGGATATTCGTGGATGCATGCTGAAATAGATAATTTGTCGAAAGAAAAACAACAGTTACTGTGTGATTTGTGTGCATCTCTTGAAGAAACAATTGTTGAAGTATTGGTGAGAAAAGCAACAAAGGCTTCAGAAGAGTTTAACTGCCCTACTATATTATTAGGGGGAGGAGTAAGCGCAAACCAAACTCTTATTAAAAAGCTTCAAGAAAACAAGGATCTCACCATTATTGCTCCGGAAAGAAAATACTGTACCGACAACGGAGCAATGGTAGGAGCATATGCATTATTAAATCCGGTAGAAGTCTCATGGAAAAAAGTGTTTGCAAATCCAAATTTATATTTTGACTAACATGAAAGATAGAAATCCAAGAATGGCGCCATATGAAAAAGAGTGGAATATACATACCCCACAAGACAATTGCCCAGCTCAATCGAGAAACCCATTCAAAATAACATTTGGTGAAAGAGATCGCAATATACGACCCAATGTAAATTTTCAAGCTGCTCTGCAAGAAGTTGCACGAGCAAAAGAGCTTGCAGAAAAACCAATAAAAATATTGAAAGATGGCGATGCTTTTGTTTTTTCAGAATATCCAACGGGCACTATTGTTCATTTTGATAGAGATGTTTCATATGAAATGGATGAGCCACTCTGGGATTCTGACTACTGGGAAAG
>JADMIO011701173.1_pt1 | contig 10061 bp, 19 predicted proteins | sample 8958161 | NCBI WGS metagenome assembly JADMIO01 (sample SAMN16585339, study PRJNA669376) | soil metagenome | isolation source: Crop rotation soil | place: USA: Cullars Rotation, Alabama | collected 2011
GGTTAGGGCATCTCATTTTTATCGTCGAAACTTCGATCACCTCGGTCGCGTTGCGGACCGTACGCTCGACGAGACAACTCCTGACTACGCCTCATTTTTGTCTGCGAAGATATCAATCTCGGAGATTTGTCCGGCACGGGTAAAATAGACATCGACGACGAACCCATGAGCTTTGTGCCCGAGCGACATTCCCTCCTCATCTTCCGCGCCATCGACGCTCTTTCCGAATAGACGAGAAATGTCGTCGGGGCTGTTTTCCCGGGAAATTACGGCGCCATTTGAAAGCTGCACCGACCTACCCACGAAACGTGATGAGTCGTCACCCGAGCTTGGTGATAAGTGGAAAGTGACGAAGCTGAGCGCGCGGTGTTCGTCGAATTCGAGATAGAAACTCTGCTCGAAATACAGGAGCCCACATCCATTGCCCTCGTGTCTGTGGTAGTGGCTCGGACGTCCAAAAGGCTTGGCGCAATCGATGTGATCGCCAAACCGCAGGATGCCGATGCTCCCGGTGGCGAGATCGAGTCGGATCTCTGAAGGTTTGGCTACTCGCGGCCAATCGAATGTATAGGCGGTGCGACCACCTGATGTGATCAATGCGCGGACCAAACTAGGGATTTTGAGCATATGGTTTTGGGCTGATCTTGAGCCACGAGGGACAAGCATGGGCCGTGGCAATAGCAGACATCGGCTTAGCGTTGTGCCGACTCTTGCATCATCCTCGATAAAGGTAAGCGAAACAGAGAACTGCGGCTAAAATTAAGGCCGCTAAAATTGCGCTCATAGCGAAAAAACGATACCGACCAGCATAGTCGATGGGGCCCAGCATCGAGGTGTCTTCGACGCGAACAAAGAGAAGAAAGAACCAGCCAGCACTCCACGATATGAACATCAGAACGGGCAGCGGAATGCCTGCCCTCCGAAAGCCATACCTTATCGGGCGGTAAGCTTCCGCTGGCAGCGAAAAACACAGCCACACCGCGGTCGCCACAAGCGCGCAAAACAGCACTCTCTTCTTCCAATCCTTCGATTCAATCCACCACCGCGCGCTCATGAAAAGCGACTTGCTTGCCGAAGCTTTTCTGTGTCAGCGAGCACTACAAAAGTAAGGAACAGAGCGCCCACGGAAAAAAGCGGCGGAACAAATTGCGACGCTGAACGCAATCCACGCTACGGTCGTTCGCGGCCCACGAAGAACACCTACGACCGAAAACGCAGTGCCAAATAAACAGAGACCCCCTCCCCAGATCGCGTGGAATGCAGCGGCTGCCAAGGGCTGAAAATCTCCCGACGTGCGGTGTACGTCCCAAATGCCAATCGGAATGGAAGCGAGCGAGGCCAGCAAAAATCCCAGTCCGAATTTGGAATATCGTGAAGTACGCCGCTCGTTCATTATTTTCCCAAGCCTGCGATCAGCCGCGGCTCAGCCGGGCCGTTGGTTGGAGCGACGGGTTGGACGTTCATTCTTAATCACCCATGGCCTCGACTCTGCCGGTGGTCGAGCGAGCGAGATCGATCACCTCAATGATTTCGCGAGCGATCTCGATCAGCGCGTCTCGATCCACCTCAACCCACATTTCGGTCTCTTCGCTCAACTCAAGTGACTTCCAACCTCGCAAAACGCGAAAGCGCGGAGGGCGAGAGGACAAATCAGACAACGCATCTTCCAAGACCGACTTTAGCCTCACGAGCTGATAACCGGAAATCTCCGTGCCGCCCCAAAAGCCTAGAAAATTTTGCTGCTTCCGATCGAGTTGTGCGTCCCTGAAATAACGCCAGAAAAAAGCGTAGCTCCCTTCGTCTGGAATTGAGGCGGAGACATACATACCAGGCTTGCCGATTGCCTCCGGGGGGAACACGTGAAAATCCAGCATGGGTTAGCGAACGTTAAGGATGGGGCTCGTTAAGCGCTCGTATCATTGGGTGAGAATATCAGCGCTTTTCCATGACTTTTTTCTCCCACGACCGATCCTTCTCTTCGAGGTCGGCCGTGAATGAGAGTCGCGAAGAGTGCCGCAATTTTCATTCGCGAAGATTAAGTTAAGTCATCGTCGCTCGGGTCCGTTGGCTCCGGCGGCTGGATTGGCTCTTCTTTCTTCCCCCAAAAGGGTCGGCCCGTGATCGCGAAAAGCGCGCAAGGCAGCCCAATCACCACCAAGCCGCAAATTGCATTGAACGGATTGGAGTCAGACCCTCTGCCACTAGGGGCGAGCGATTGGCCTTCGACAAAATACGTGGACGCAAAGTACCAAACGTAGCCGAGGGCAAAAGTCCCCGCGATCAACCGGCCACAAAGCAGGCCGTGCTTCTTCGAAACCATCGCGAATAATCCGAGCAAACAAAGAAACGAAAAATAGCTGGTGACGAAACCAGCGGTCCTGTTTCCGTCCTCGAAAGAACCCTTCGCAACGAAATAAAACGCCAGCGCGCTGGCCAGCGCCCAGGGTGCAGTCATCCAAAAGAGGAACTTACTTCCAAGAAATCGCGGGCTATTCATGTTTTTGCCTGACGTCAAAGCGGTGCCATGGGCTCCGTTTTTTTCGTCTCAAGTCTCCGAAAATAGTCGGGACTGAGAATCGGCTGCCCCGCCTCGTCACGCCCCACAAAAATCTTTTTCCAATTTGTCAGCCGAACGTCCTCCTTCGCGAATCGAGCAGCGGCCGGACCGACAATTTTGACGCGGTACGAAACCCGTGAAAGTGCGGCCGGCCCTTGCTGTAACAACCCGTCTATCTCGAGCACCGTGCCGGCGGGAATGATTCCAAGATCCACCACTTCAGGCCCAGCGATTCCAGGTTCCGGGAACAGCGTAATGTAATCGTAACTGGACGAAGGAAGCTGGCGCTTTATCCCGCTGACATGCATCTCGCGCAGGCACTCGTAGCGTGTGCCGCGAACTGACCGCAACGAAAGTTCGGTCTCAGCCAATTGGCCACAACCGAACAACGAAGCCAAAACGACATAGAGGAAGATTTTTCCCATTTCTGTTTTTCCCCACGTTACCGATGAGCCACGCGGATACTAATGTTGAAAGTCCAAGTGATCGTGCGGTGACGATTTGGCTGTTTTTTATCGGTGGCTCGCATGCACAAATAAACGACTTCTTTCTAGGTCATAGATCACCGTAACTCCCCCGCCATTCGGTGCACGAACTTCATAGAATAATGCAGATAATCAAAGATGTCCTCATACTTTCCTCATACTCTTGTTTCACCTTCCAGGTGAGCTGCAGGCGTCACCGCGGCGGCTCCGGCATCGTCGGGTAAGGCTTTTTCGCGATCCTCACGCTTACAATCCGATATTCGTCGCCCTTGATGCCGAGCAGATGAGTTGAACTGATAAGCTTAGGTCGCTCGTTTGGATCGTCGAAGCTAACGACGACCTTAATCACAGGTGTAAGAGTTGTAATGAAGGTCTCGCCCTTTCTTTCATAGGAAGTATTTTCCTTGCCTGAAAGCGCCTCGAATTTCACCCCCAAGATCTTCTTCTTCGCGTCGTGCATAAACTCTTCACGATGCTGCGCTCTGATTTCCTTCGGAGTAGACTCGTCAATCTCCACGAGTGAAAGAAAGCCTTCGACGTCGCCCCGTGCATAAACATCCAAAAGCTTTTTCGAAAACGCGTCCTGACTTGGCGCTGCCTTTAACGGCGATACCGATGTCATGAGAATGAGAGCCAGTCTGATTGATTTCACTTTTTATCGTCGTAGAAGCCAAACATGAACCCTTGCATTTCTCCCGCGTCGGAAATCCATCCCGTTAGCCAATCGAGCTGAAGTGTCCGAAGAAACGCTCGGGCGGGCACAGCCTGCTTAGCGGGGACCAAAATTCCGGAAAGCGGACCCACACCGGGACAATCTGCCGCGAAACCGTGCTCCTTCATCGCTTGAATCAACCGCTGACACCTCTCGCCGAATGTTTCCACCGGATGAGGATCCAGCGTGGCAACAAACTCGCGACCTGGACATGGGTCTTCGCCAGCTGTCTTTTGGAAGTAGACTTCAAGCTCTTCGTCGTTCATCGCGCGCGTCTGCCCTCATGTTCACAAGGAGCCCGGTGGTTTGGGGCCGTGGCCCCAGCGACGGGCTAGGTTTTCTCTGGCTGTTCTTCACGCTCTAAGAATCCGATCGAGCTGAGCTTTCGCCCATGGCTCGACTCCGTCAACTAAACCAACGTCCGTGTGATATTGAAACCCGGAGTGCGTGCGCGCTGCGGCTTCGTAAGCATCTTTCGCGAAAGATCGCGCAAGAGCATTGTCCCGTTTCTCGTCTTTGACGATCGCTAGGACGACCGACATGCGAAACTGATCGACCGGAAATGGGGCAGACGATGCACCATGCGAAATCGCTTCAAGCGCTTCGTCGTAGAGATCGACCCTATGCTCTTTGACGATCCACCACGGAAAAACAATCCACGCGTTCGTGCGCCAACTGGGATTTGAACGTTCAAACGTGAGCGTCTCGCGAAAAATCGGAAGCGCCGCGTTGAATCCCAAGGTCTCAACAAGACATTCCGCTTTCTGGAAAAGTGCCGATGCCACCTGACTCTCATCGCGATGCTCACCCAAAACGCGCTCCAGCAATTGAAGCGCCGCAGCGTAAAGTGGAGGATGAGCAGCTTGAAGGTGGGACGCTTGAATGCGCAGATACTGCGATTTGTGGTAAGTGCCCCGACTCCGTTTCAGATGCGCTTCGAAGTCTTGCGCGTCGGCAATCGTCCATGTCGTCTTTCGAAACCAGTCGGTCGCCATAGATTTTTCTGGGCGTCAAAGAGTGAGCCGTTGGCTTTGGCGCCGGGCACGCTAGCCCTTATTTGCCCAACGCGGGGCCTGTACCGCCCGTTTTTGTTGCGTTGCTTAAGAGGTCCTGAAGTAGCGGACGTATTTTTTCGGACGTCTTGCCAAACTTGTCGGGTCTTCCCCCACCTCGCGTCGCATCGTACTCCACCCGTCCCAAGACTCGATTCTCGTGCATCAGTGTCGCTTGGAAAAACGTCAGATACATGGCCATGTCCCATCGCCAGTTCGCCGTGTAGGTGAGCACGTCAACGGCTTCTTTCGGTCGGACGCCGTCGAAGCTCTCAACCTCGAACCCGAGGTTCCTCAACTGCGCAATCACTTCTTCATGAAGGCCGGTCATGTGCACATTCGAATTACGCTCGACATAGATCGTTCCGACAACCGTTCCGGGCGGGGCCGCATCCACCTTCTTGACGATCGAGCAGCTCGTAAGCAGGCCCAATAAACAAACCACACAGAGGACTTTCTTCAGTATGCTGGACATAAATATTTGGCTAGCATTACAGAGGACGTGCGATGGGGCACAAGCCTGCGTTCGGCTCTGCCCTGGTTAGGCTCTCCGTCCCTGAGGGGACATCCACTCCTCTGCCGCTGCCATTGTTTCGAAAATGCAATCTTTGCTATACCGGTCTGCGAAGACTTGGTACTGCCGACTCACCCCGAATTCGGCCGAACCGCCATCTGCAACCAGGGCGGTCGTCCAGTCTCGATCCTTGAGAACGGGAACGATCGTCTGAATGAGGAATTTTAGGTCCATTCCACTAAAAGTTATAGTGGAACCACGAAGATCGACAATGGTACGTCGGATTTCGAGCACTTCGGGGTCGGCAAGATATCGCCTCCAATACGCAGCCAAGTCATCGGCTGAAACTTGGCCAGTCCACGTTTCAAAGATGAGGTTCTTTTCGCGATCAACTACGTAGGAGATGGGCATTTTCTGTTTTGCCGAACGTGAGAGATCAGTCACGCAATGAGCTGCTGCGCGCCATGCAGCAACGCGGATCGTGACAGCCCAATGTACTGGTTTTTCAATTCACGACAAATCCTGCGATTTCTCCGTCTTTGAATGATAATGTGGCTAAACTGTCGTCGCCGCCGTCCTTGTACGCAATTTTCCAAAGAGTAACTCTCACGCCTTTTTTGCGCAGTTCTCCGAGGTAAATGATCTCATAGCCGCCCCGGAGCCTAGGCGCCAAGTGGTTCACCGCCCCTTCGAACCGATCCCTGGGCAGACTTTTAAACTTCGCATCGCCGCTCGCTATGTACGCGTTGTAGTCGGATTTCTCGACAGCGGCCAACAATCTCACGGGTATCGCGCTCTCTTCTTTGGAGGGCTCGGCTGCGACTAACAAGGTACACCAACCGAGCAACGCGGCGGCGGTAACAATACGTAGACGGGATAATTTAGATTTCATAGGATTACGGCCTATTCTGACGACCGCCACCCACGGAATATTCGTTTTTTTTGCCGGGGCACTAAAGAACCAGCCACGCTCGCTTGGGGCCCTGCTCCGGCGCCTGATTAGGCCTTTGACTCGTATTCATCGGTCGTCCGTGGGGCGTCAGGCACCTGCCGATCAAGCGACTCGCGATATTTAAGACAACCGCGGAGAAACTGCGGCCACGCAGGAACCGCGACAGCGGGATCGATTTTCTCCGGCAGGAGGCTCCAAAGCTGCGGATGATGCCAGCAAAGGTCCTGCTTCGTGCTGTCACGATGGGCACGAATGCCAGCGCGCAGCTTCTTCACTTCCGCTACGAGATCTTCCCGAGACAGTTGCTGCAGATCTTCGTCCATCGTGGTTTCGCACAACTCAGACGCGTTTGAGGATATCTTTAGTCAGGGCATTACGAACATTGCCTGTATTCAAAGTGGATGACGGCTCGAAAAGCACGACTTCGACCTCGCCCGGCGCGTACGGCTGATGCTCGACACCACGCGGAACCACAAAGAACTGGCTCGAGCCGATTGTTACGGTGCGATCGCGAAGACGCATGTGCAAAACGCCGCGATGAACGAGAAACAGCTCATCCTCCGCGTCGTGCTTGTGCCAGACAAATTCACCTTTGAGCTTTGCACATTTAACGAGTTGCCCGTTCAGCTCCGCGGCAATGTGCGGATCCCAATAAGTGTGAATTCGCGAGAACACTTCAGAAAGATCTGTCGCATGCATGTGAGGATTCTTGCCGAATGTTTAAGATGAGCCGCGGTCCTGGTATTTTATGTGAAACAAAAACACTACTTCGGCGTCAGCGCCTTCGTGTATGCTTCGGGATCATATTCCTTCAACCAATTCCAGAAACCACGCAACCCTGGACCATCAAATGACTCCAGTTCAGCCACGTACATGCTCGTGAATCGCCACTGCGCGTACTTTACCTTCTTTTGGGTTGCTTCATCCAGTGGCGCGTCTGGCTCTGTATAGCTCCACTCTTCGTATAGAGCGTGAGTTCCGGCGAGGATCGCTTTGAGAGCCGCGGCTTTCTCAGGGGTTGCATCTTCGCAGCACTGCCGGCGAAGGACGCAATCGGGAATTCCCCATTCTTGAGCAAAAGGCACCAGATGCCGGAGATTCTCCGGCACAACTTCCCGGTCAATCGGCGGCAACGCTTCCAACGCGTGCTTCGCATATCCGGGATACTTGCGATCAAACTCAGCGGCCGTTCCGATTTCGAATGGTTTTGGTTCGTTCATGGTTTTGGCCAAGGTTAAAGGTGGGGCCCGAGCTTGGCTCTAGCGACCGGGTTGGACTTTTTCTTCATCGGGTGAGACCCGCTCAGCGGTGCGGGCAGCCTGGCCAGCAACAAGGACGGCGCATTCCTTTGTGCATCTTGTCGATTCCAACCTCAATACGGCGCTTGCGAGTGGCGTCTTGCTTGGCCGAGGTCACCCAGCAAATCCATTCGTTGCGGCCTAGCGGCGTAAAGTCGCGCCATAGATTCTTCGCGGTCGCGTCCGACGCGATCGCCTTTCGGAAGTCAGACGGAAGCTTGTGCACAGTGCCGTCTGCGAGTTTTTGAACTGGCATACTCGGGTGCGCGTTACTTTTGCCCGAGGTTCAAATGAACCCCGGCTGCTTGGGGTCCTTGGCTCCCGCAACTGGTTCGGCTCTTGAGTTTCGCGTCATACGAGCGCTGAGAGTCGCGTCGCTTGGACATTGTTACTCGGAGTACGGCTGGACTACCTCTCGTATCGATGCCCACCCCGTCGGACTCTCGGAATAGCGGACATATACGACCATGGCCCGCCCTCGTACGACAAAGGGTTGGGCCCTCCCCTTCGGCTCTCCACGGATCTGAAAGCGCGTCATCTCGATACAGGTATCGCTATAGACTTCGAGGCTCTCCACCACGTGCTCGGTGAAAATCAGCGTATATGCACCCAATGTGCCGCGCAAATCCGCCATGACCGCATCGCGTCCCACGAGTCGCTTGGAGAAGCTGAGCGCCTTTTCTACTTTTGGGTGATGGAAGCTCGCGATCGCTTTCAAATCACCTTTCGCGAATGCAGCAGTTAATCCATCCATCGTACTCCTGATTGCTACAAGATCCGAGTTCTCGGCCCTGACTTGCGGCACGAACAAAATGAGAATGAGGGGTATGATTAGTCGCATTGGTTGAGAGAGACGAAGGATCAATTGCTACATTGTAAACGAGCCAAGTGCTTGAGCGCACCGCCGTTTTTTCGGAATGCCACTATTACGGTGGAATCACGTTGGCGTGCCGCGCGCTCATCACCCACGTAGTACCCTTCATCTTCCAGATGTTGGTGAAACGACGATGGACCACCTGTCCTGCGTGGGGAGCGTCACCGACCGGAGCGACTTCTTCGGCGCCCATCACGATCAATCACGGCCACTTGGGGCCGTTGGCTCGGGCGCCGGATTCGACTCTTCTTTCTCCAGCTTCACATCAAGTGTCTTCGCGCCGATGATGAACCAAGCTTTCGCGATCTTCCCGTCACGCACTTCGTAAATCGCAACTAGCTCCGTCTTGCCTGGACCTTCAGGAAAGGTGGAGCGGACGCTCTCGTGGTCGATAACGATCTGGCCCACTACGGTGCGCTTCAGCAACTCCGCATGAAGAAGTGGATCCTTGAACCGGGTGGCCCACCGCTTGCGCAAACTAGCTAGGCCGCTCGCCAATGGTGTACATGGATGCTCGAACTGCTCCGCATCCTCTGCATACGTGGCGGCCAATGCTTCGACATCATGGGCATTGTAGGCGTCGAGCTGTCGCTGGACGACAGCTTCAGAGGCGGAGGACGCAATCTTCATTCTGTTTTGCGGAACGTTAAGATGAGCCGCGGCGGGCACAGCCCGGCGGTTGGCTGTAGCGACTCGCGGTCGCGACCTTAAAAGGAAGCGCGACTTCTCTCGCGTGCGAGCGCAAGAAATATGAGCTGGGGACAAAGGCATCGAGTGGCGAAAATATGCGGGCCACCGACAGCAACGCGAAGATCGCAAGTGAAACTAAGATCAAGATGAGCCACGACCACCGCGGCTGGCGGGCGGAGCAGCAGCGAATGAAGGGTTCGAAAAAGGACGCATTGTGGTCGTTGCTCTAGCGCCTGGTTAGGCTTTTTCTTCATGGCGGAGAGCGAACCCATCCTTCTGCTACGCGATGATACTGCAAGATGTCCTTCTTCGGCGCGGCATCCGCGACTCTTGTATAAGTAACATCGAAGAAAGTCTTCATCTGAAGATCCTCCCCTTCCTGCCTTTGCTCGACCCGCACGACATGGCGGTCGCGATGTTCGCGCTCGTAAATGCGCGCGGCCGTTTCTTTCGACGGCAGAGTGCCGCACCCAGTCAGCATCAACGGCAGAACTATTGACAGGGATCTCTTCACAATTTCTTCCCTAACGTTAAAGATGAGCCGCGCGGGGTTCGGCACAAGCCGCCTTGTTCGAATGAAAAGGCCGAGGCGAGCGGACTCGCCTGGTGTGAAATCGCAGGCCCAGTCCCCGCGTTGGCTCTGACGTCTGGTTCGCTTCTTTCTTCATTTGGTAAAGTGCAACACTAGCCACGTCGCTAGGCTCATCGTGGCAGCCACCGTGACCAAAAAGATGATCCTGTCCTTAGGAGTATCAATCGGTGGCTCATAGAAGTCCGCCTCTTCTTGAGCCTCTTCGTCTTCATCCTGTGTGCGATTTTCCCGCATGTCTTTTTCGCCTGACGTTAAAGATGAGTCACGACCATAGGCGGCGCGGCTCGTGCTGCTCGGAGCACGAGATGTGACGGATGTGGTCGTTGGCTCTAGCG
>JADMIO010785159.1_pt1 | contig 10059 bp, 9 predicted proteins | sample 8958161 | NCBI WGS metagenome assembly JADMIO01 (sample SAMN16585339, study PRJNA669376) | soil metagenome | isolation source: Crop rotation soil | place: USA: Cullars Rotation, Alabama | collected 2011
CTTTCCCCAACTGCAATCGCCATTATCTTTTCACCACTGGGCCAGAGATCGGGAGCGCACTTTAATCCATCAGTGACGTGGACATTCTTTCGACTCGGGAAAATAGACGCGCGTGATGCAGCCTTCTACACACTGTTTCAATTCGTCGGTGGCATGGCAGGCATAATGCTCGCATCGCTCGCGTTTCATGCGTTAGTGGCCCATAAGGCGGTTAATTATGCCGCGACGCTCCCTGGCTCGGGTGGACCAATCGTCGCGTTGTTAGCCGAGATCATCATTTCTTTCATTCTGATGTCAGTAGTGCTCACCGTCTCTAACACGAAACGACTAGCACGGTGGACGGGATTGTTCGCAGGTGCTCTCGTCGCAACTTACATAACGATTGAGTCGCCAATCTCGGGTATGAGTATGAACCCGGCGCGGACCTTTGGTTCCGCAGTTGGCGCACACAGTTGGACATCAATCTGGATCTATTTTGTCGCGCCACCCGTGGGAATGTTGCTGGCGGCCGAAGTGTATCAACGACTGAACATAGGGCGCGCAGTCGCCTGCGCGAAGCTGCATCACCATAACAACCACCGTTGCATCTTTCGGTGCAACTTTGAAGCTAACCAATAAAGGAGAATCGAAATCATGAAACGTCTAGCGTTCGTAATTAGTCTCGCGTTGATGACTGCTTGCTACCTGACCCAGTTCACGGTCGCAACTGCCAAGCGCAACGTCGAATCAACCAAATTCACAGTTCGTGTCGAGAACATCTCTAACCCGGAAGGAATGACGGCTTCGAACGGACAGAAGTTTCCGTTTGCGTTATCACCCGGCATGTTTGTGTTAAGTGACAAGAACGCCGCGCTTTTCACGGAAGGCAAACCTGCGCGCAAGAACAGCCTCGAGATGCAGGCGGAAGACGGAGACCCGTCCGGATTAGTGGCCTCGCTCGTGGCTATGCACCACAGCTCGAATCTGCATGGTGTGTTCAATACACCTGTTGGCGCAATGGCCGCCGGTCCAATCCGCCCCGGTGATTCCTACGAGTTCACTATTACCGCTGCGCCGGGAATGAAGTTCTTCATGACGCAGATGTTCGGTCAATCGAACGATTGGTTCTACGCGCCAGGGGCGAACGGCATCGCTCTGTTCGACGCCAAAGGCATGCCCGTCAATGGTGATATCACAGATCAGTTTTACTTGTGGGACGCCGGTACTGAGAAAGATGAAGAAATCGGTATTGGTCCAAACCAGGGACCACGGCAAAAAGGTCCGAACACAGGTGAGGACGAACACGGAGTGGTACACCGCGTTAACGATGAGCGCTGGACCGGAAAGAACAAGGAATTCTTTCGCGTCACGATTACGCCGGAAGGAGGCATGTAAGTCATGAAGGCCGTCACCAAAATCACATTAACGGCTTTGATTGTGTTGAGTGCCGCACTCTTTGCAAACGCTCAAACAGTCGACAAGAAGACGCTAACCATAGAGGGTGCAAAAAAGGTGATTGCCGGCGCCGTTGCTTACGCCAGGAAGAACAACGCACCGGGCGGTGTCATTGCGGTAGTTGATGAAGGCGGCAATCTAATGGCGCTCGAACGTCTCGATGGAACGTTCGCTGCCGGCGCAAATATTTCGATCGGCAAGGCCCGCACGGCAGTGCTTTTCAAGCGACCAACGAAGGTGTTCGAAGACATCATTAAGAATGGACGCACGGCAATGGTTGCGCTGCCCGATGCCTATTTCACACCGTTACAAGGCGGAGTTCCGATCACAATCGACGGGCAGATTGTGGGTGGAGTCGGTGTTAGTGGCGCTGCCAGCGCGCAACAGGACGAAGAGCTCGCCACTGCAGGTGCGAATGTGTTTGCGGAAGCAAAGGTGAGTGAGGCGCTGCCTGCGACCAAATCACCCGTCCTTTTCTTTGACGCGAAACAAGTGAGCACATCGTTCTCGACCAGCGCGGTCCTGCTCGACGGCAATGATCGCAATTACATGGTCCACACCAGCCGCCGTGATAAGCCCGGATTAGCTGAGATCCATACTCTGGATACAGACATCATTTACGTGATGGCAGGAACGGCGACGATTGTGACCGGCGGAACGGCAGTAGATGCAAAAGAAATTGCGCCCAACGAAATTCGCGGCTCGCGAATAGAGGGCGGCGTCACGCGGCAGTTATCAAAAGGCCAGGTCATCATCGTGCCGAATAACACCGCTCACTGGTTCAAGGAAGTTAACGGCGAGTTTTTGTATTACACCATTAAGGTTCGCTAGGAGCGGATTATCAACGGAGGAAGCAAATGCATTCGCACAGATTCACATCACCGTCCAAAGTCACCTGTTTGATACTCCTGCTGGCAGCAATTTCCGTGGGCGTTGCTGCAAACCTGACGCATGCGTCGGTGCCCACGGGGACTTCGGCGGACGTTCCCGCAGGCAAACCCGATGCGATGATCGATCTTGGCTCGACGGACGGTGTGAAAACGGTAAAGGGTGACTGGCGTTACAGCGATACGAAGATCATCGAAGCTGATTTTCGCGGGCCTGGACCAGACAAGCAACCGACGGGCGCCCCAGTTAAAACATACGACTACACACCGCACGCCGGTGGCGCAGATTTCGATGATTCAAAGTGGGAAGTCATTAGCCCGACAACTCTGGATCAACGGCGTGGCAATGGCCGGCTCGGCTTCAACTGGTATCGCATCAAGCTAACGATTCCCGATCACATTGGTGATTTCGATCCGACCGGATCGACGGCCGTATTTGAGACTTCACTGGACGACTATGCTGAGATTTGGGTTGACGGCGAGCTGTCGCGCGCGCTTGGTCAATCTGGAGGGTCGGTAATTGCCGGGTGGAACGCCGAGAATCATTTAGTCATCGGCCGCAACGTAAAACCCGGCCAACAGATTCAGCTCGCAATTTTTGGCGCCAATGGCCCACTCTCAAATCCTCCGACTAACTTCATCTACATCCGTTACGCAAGACTCGCATTCTATAAGACTGAGCCTGGCCCAGTAGCGCTGACGCCAAGCGAAGTAAATGTCGAGGTCATGCGCAACGATCCGGCGATGGATGAAATCGTCGGTCCTAATCCGAAAGTCTTCAAATTGGCCGACGGATTCAAGTTTACTGAGGGTCCAATTTGGATCGACAAAGATGGCGGCTACTTACTGTTCAGCGATCCGAACGCAAACACGATTTACAAGTACACGCCGAATGGAAATCAAGATGGCAAGCTCGCAGTGTTTCGCACACCAAGTGGCTATTCAGGCGCGGATATCGCCGAGTATGGTCAACCTGGCTCAAATGGACTCACGCTCGATCCGCAAGGACGCCTGACGATCAATCAGCACGGCAACCATCGTGTTGTGCGCGATGAAAACGACGGGACGCAGACCGTGCTTGCGGACAGCTATCAGGGCAAGCGGCTGAACAGCCCGAATGATCTCGTTTACCGATCGGACGGCATATTGTTTTTTACCGATCCGCCATTCGGTTTTCCAAAGCTTTTCAACGACCATCGCAAGCAACTCGGGTTCAGTGGTGTTTACTCCATCTACAACGGCAAACTGCAACTGGTCAGTAAAGACTTTACTGGGCCAAACGGAATCGCATTGTCGCCAGACGAAAAGTATTTGTACGTCGGAAACTGGCCGCGTTCATTAACAGGTCAGGAGTTGCGCAAAGAAGATGAGCCCGTCAGCGAAATCGGAGACAAGCATAAGGCGATTATGCGCTACGAAGTTGAGCGCGACGGAACGTTGAAAAACGGAAAACTTTTCTTCGATTTTACGAATGCCGCAGGTGAAGACGGTCTCGACGGAATAAAAGTCGATCAAAAGGGCAATCTCTACGTGTCTGCGCCTGGCGGATTGTGGGTGATCTCAGCAAGAGGCAAACATCTTGGGACCATCATCACGCCCCGTCATGCACATAACATGGCTTGGGGCGATGCAGACGGCAAAACACTGTACCTGTGCGCTCGTTCGGGTTTGTATCGCATTCGCCTGAACATTGCAGGTGTACGACCTGAGATCGTCACGACATCTTCGGCGCCCACCATCGTAAGGCTGGATCCGCGATTGGATCAGATCATTCCAGCCAACGCCGAGCTTGAAAAGGTGGCAGATGGTTTCACTTGGGCGGAAGGTCCCGTGTGGAATCGCACTGGCAATTACCTTCTTTTCTCAGACGTTCCGAACAACCGGATCATCAAGTGGAAGGCTGGAGAAAGAGCCAGTGTGTTTCTACAGCCGAGTGGATATAGCCACTTACTTACGGCGATCACGTTTATCCGCGGCCCGGAAGGAAGCGAACAGGAATTATTGAACGAGCTACTTTCAACCACAGCTCCGACACGCGCAGAACCGGGTAACCTCAGATACGACCTTTACCAATCGCCCACCAATAGCAACTATTTCATGCGCTTTGAGGTATGGCGCAATCCGCAAGCGTTGGAAGATCACAAACTGACGCCGCATCTCAAAGCATCATTTGAGCGCCACAAGAACAAAGGCTGGATGACTGAAATCACGACGTGGAGACGTGTCTCTGACGGCCCACGATGAGAACTTAAGCCACAAGAAGCACAAGATGAGCGGCATTGAAGAAGTAGTACTCAAAATTCTCGAGCGGCGTGCGAGTATTTCAGGTTCGCGCAGTCTGCTTGTTGGGGTCAGCGGCATCGACGGCTGTGGGAAGGGTTACGTTACAACGCAACTCCAGGCACATCTCGCGCTGCGAGGTGTTATTCCGGCAATACTGAATGTAGATGGTTGGTTAAACCTGCCTCAAAAGCGATTTGATCAAAGCGCTCCGGCGGTGAACTTCTACGAAAACGCCATTCGTCTCGATCAATTCTTCAGTCAGCTCGTTCTACCTTTAAGGGACCGGCGCTCTGTTCATTTGGTAGCTGATTTGGTCGAGGAGACTGCGTCAGATTATCGAAAGCATACCTATGATTATAGAGACGTCTCAGTGATATTGGTCGAAGGAATTTTTCTCTTCAAGCCGGAATACCGAAAGTATTTCGATCTGGCTGTATGGATTGACTGTTCGTTTCCAACAGCGCTGGCGCGCGCCATCGATCGCGCACAAGAGGGACTCTCACCGGCAAATACAATTGCGGCTTACGAAACAATCTACTTTCCGGCGCAGAGAATTCACCTGGCCCAGGACAAACCGCGCGAGAATGCAGACCTGATCTTCGAAAACGATATCTACGCAAGAAAACGTGCTTTGAGTCGCCCAAGACAAATCCGCTACCCGAGTCATCTCACCTTGAATTAAATCCCTCGGTCAGACTGGTCCATTAACTAATTGCCGCCGAGCTTGACGCTCAAATACAGCAGTCGTAGCATTGCGACATCCCGTCGAAGTCCACTCCGGACTTCCCCCAGAGGAGGGACCGATGACTTTTATCCGTGAAGCCCCGTTCAACGAAGAAGACCATCCTACGCTCAAGCTAATCAAGGAAGATTACGGCTTCATTCCCAACTTCTTTAAGGCGCAGACGACACGCCCGGATCTAATCGACGCGGAAGTGCAGCTTGTCGATGCAACTCTGATCAAGGATGGCGCGCTTACTCGTCAGCAGAAGGAACACATCTTCCTGGTCTGTTCCGCTGCCAACCTGAGCACTTACTGTGTTACCGCGCACTGCGAAATCATTCGCATGCTCAAGATCGAAGGACCAGAGCCCGAGCAAATCGCTCTCGATCACATGGCGACTGATCTGCCCATCGTTGACAAAGCATTGCTGAACTTCAGTCTGAAGCTGAACAATCATCCACTCAAGATTACACAGGACGACATAGACGATCTGAGGACCTACGGCTTCGACGATCAGCAGATCCTCGAAACGGTCATGTGCGTGGGGCTTGCGAAGTGGGCAAACTGCATCGGATTTGGACTCGGGACGGTGCCGGATTATGAGGTTCGACTCGATCTACAGAAAAGCAAAGCCCTAGCAGTCTAATTAAAGGTAGTGTAACCACAGATAAACCGCGGATTTATTTGCGGATTGGATTATCGGGCTCACAGGATCGGATTCGATCCATCACCTTACTCACCAGCGGTTCAGCGATCGGCTCAGGATATTCAAACGATCCACTTTCAGTGACGATGCGGAGCGTCTTGCGCGTCGAATCATAAAGCACCTGACACGTGTTGCAGTGAGCGAGGTGGGCCTCAAGCTGCTCGCGAATCTCGCTCGCTACGTCGGCATCGAGAAGATTTCCCAACTCACTAATAAAATCCCGGCAGCTAATCATGATTTACTTGCACCGGCTTTTGAAAAGTATGGCGCCATTGACTCTCGCAGCATTAATCGCCCTCGCAGAACGCGCGCTTTGAGCCCTGGTATGCTAAGGCCCAACGCGACAGCCGCTTCCTCAGTCGAAAGCTCTTCCAGGTCTCGGAGCATCAACGCGAGGCGATATTTTACCGGCAGCTTCATTACTTCTTTCTCAACGAGTCTCCTGAGCTCTTCCCGCGAATAGAATTCTTCCGGAGTATCAGACCATGCCTGGATGTTTCGTGGCCTGAATTCTTCATTTTCTTCATCGAGACTGTCAACCTCTTTCCGGCTTCTCACTCGTTGCAATCCAGTGTTAATGGCAATCCGGACGAGCCAGGTGGAGAATCGCGACCGCCCTTCGAAGTGCGGCAGATGCTGAAAAGCCTTCAAGAATGCGTCTTGCAATGCATCTTCAGCTTCTTGTGCATTGCCGAGTATACCGAGCAAGCTGCGGTACACTCGACGCCCGTGCTTTCGCACTAATTCCTCGAACGCATCCGTCTCACCGTCTCGCACCCTTACGACGATTTCAAAGTCCGGATCATCTGACGCAAAATCGCCTGGCAACTCCGGCTCTACTATTTGACGCTCAGAAGCGAATGCCGGATTCACTTGTTTTAATGGAAATGTTACCTGTGGTTTGAAATCCGGTTCAGTACCCAGGCCCATTTGAATGCAATTGAGCAATTGAGTAAGTCCCACCATCAATACGGCTTCTAATATCTGTTCATCATTGAAATTCGATTTGCGCAACGACTCAACATCGAGATCGGTCAGCGACTGACCTTCCGAAGCCAACCGGCGAGCAAAGTCGAGTAAAGCGACGTCGGCGTCTGACAGGTTTGCTCCGTGATGATCGACGATCACCTGTTGAGATTGCTCAGCTTTTACACCGAGGAATTGCAACGTTTGACAATGCAGGGCAGGAAAGTATGAGTTGTTGTTCTCGGCCGATACAGCAAGCAAAATGAACTCTTTCTGTATGCGGCTTAAGGCGCCCTTTCTAAACAGAAGCCGATCCAACAATTGGACCTGTGCATCGACAAGATCAGGCCTAATCATTTGCGCACGATAAATCCTCGGCGCCAATCCGAAGTTTCGTTTCAGCGTCGTCAGACTGTTCGCGGTTAAAGTGTCATCAACTTCGGGCAGAAAGCCCACCGCAAGTCTCCAAAACGAATTATTGAAGCAGCGAAGCATACTCCACTCCTGAAACCGCTCGCCAGCCGAAAATTCTGCATCCGGATAATAACCGTCGCGTCTAATGATTCAGGGTTTTGCTTCACGGGTCTTTCTCATTCACACCGGGCTTTAGCCCGGTGCCAGGAAGAAAGCACTAGCAGAGAACCGTTTCAACGGTTTCCGTGGTTTCGCTACGAAATCCGGAGGGCAAGATTTTGCAAACCGTCAACACACAGCAGAGACTCGATCCCAGCAAGTGGTTGGATTCGCACGGCGAGTATCTCTACCGTTATGCGCTGGTACGCGTCCGTGATGCATCCGTTGCCGAGGACTTATTACAGGAAACTCTGCTTGCAGCCGTGGGTGGTTATCAGGCTCACGCTGGTCGCAGTTCTGAACGCACCTGGCTTGTTGGAATTATGAAGCACAAGGTGATCGATCACTTCCGCCACGTCGCCAGGAATCCGCGATTTCAGTTAAGTGCAGAACATGAGGAGGAGATCGATTGCTTTGAACAGTCTGGACCATGGCGCGGCCACTGGCGCGAGGAGCGCGCGCCAAACAGTTGGACGGTAGATGCCGGTCAATGTTTCGAATCGGGTGAGTTTTGGGAAACCCTCGATCGCTGCTTATCACAACTGCCCCAACAAATGTCGATTGCTTTTACCCTCAGAGAGATCGACGGTCTTACTTCGACTGAGATTTGCGAGATCTTGAATATCACGCCAAACAATCTGTGGGTGTTGCTTCACCGGAGCCGCAGCAAACTAAGACAACTTCTTGAGGCCAACTGGTTTTCTCGCGCAGCAGCCGCCGCGTGAAATCAGCTTGTAAGGATTTGCCACCATCCGCGACCAACAGTTGGTTACGAAATTCGAAGAGGAGATTCTGAACATGAATAGATTGAAGGTGACTCTACTTGTCCTAATCATTGCTGGTTTCGCTGCCTGGTATGCATTCAGGCCCGAGCGGCTTTTCATCAATCAAAAGGTTAACGAACAGTTTCCGACTGCGTCGGCGGCCAGCAACCAATTAGCTTCCGGACAGTTTCACAGCGGCGCACATGAAACGAAAGGCATGGCCACGGTGTTTCAGCTTGCCGACGGCAAGAAGACGCTGCGACTGACGAACTTTCAAACATCGAACGGTCCCGACGTGCACGTCTATCTCGTCGCCGCTCAGGACGCAATAGACAACGACACAGTTACGAAAGCCGAATTCGTTGACCTCGGTTCTATGAAGGGAAACATTGGCGACCAGAATTACGAGTTGCCGGCGAACGCCGATTTGGCTAAGTACCGCGCGGTCACGATCTGGTGCAAGCGTTTTAGTGTGAACTTCGGTACGGCGCCGTTGAACTCGGCAATGCAATCAATGAACGTGCAGTAACTCCCCAAGCCCGGAGTGCATCATGAGCAGCAACAATCACTACGACGTAATCATCATCGGCTCGGGCGCGGGTGGCGGCACGCTCGCCTACAAACTCGCGCCCTCCGGCAAGAAGATCCTTCTCCTGGAACGCGGTGATTACGTTCCGCGTGAAAAGGACAACTGGAGCACGCGCGCCGTAAATCTCGAAGCGAAATACAACACGAAAGAGGCGTGGCGCGACAGCGAAGGTAAGGAGCTGCATCCGCATACGAATTACTTCGTCGGTGGCAATACGAAATTCTACGGCGCTGCGCTCTTTCGTTTACGAAAGGAAGACTTTGGTGAGATTCGTCATCACGGCGGCGTCTCTCCCTCTTGGCCCATCAGCTATGACGAGCTGGAGCCTTACTACACGAAAGCCGAGCATCTTTACGAGGTACACGGCAACCGCGGAGAGGATCCCACTGAGCCATGGGCCAGCGCTCCTTATAAATATCCAGCCGTCAGTCACGAACAACGCATTCAGCATCTACACGATGATCTGGAGCGCGCCGGGCTTAAGCCGTTTCATGTGCCGTTGGGAATTCGGCTCGACGAAAAGAACGCGCGGACTAGTCTCTGCATTCGGTGCAATACGTGCGATGGCCATCCCTGTTTGATTGGCGCCAAGTCCGATGCGCAGACAATCTGTGTTGATCCTGCTCTCCAACACGAAAACGTCTCCCTCGTCACAAACGCGAAAGTCATGCGCCTGGAAACGAATGGGAACGCACGCGAAGTCAGCAAAGTAATCGTCGATCGCGATGGTGTGCGCGAGGAATACTCGGGCGATATCGTCGTTGTCTCGTGCGGCGCTGTAAATTCCGCGGCGCTGCTACTGCGCTCGGCTAACGATAGTCATCCAAATGGACTCGCTAACGGTTCCGACGTTGTCGGTCGTCATTACATGGGCCACATCAACTCGGTGCTCATGGCCCTCTCAAAATGTCCTAATCCAACAATCTTTCAAAAGACACTCGCAATCAACGACTTCTATTTCGGCTCCAGGGATTGGGACTACCCGATGGGCCACATCTCCTTCGTCGGCAAGCTCGATGCCGACACTTTGAAAGCCGGTGCGCCGGCGATCGCTCCGGGCTGGACGCTCGATCTCATGGCGAAGCACTCACTGGACTTTTGGCTGACCTCCGAAGACTTACCCGACGGGAAAG
>JADMIO011127058.1_pt1 | contig 10059 bp, 8 predicted proteins | sample 8958161 | NCBI WGS metagenome assembly JADMIO01 (sample SAMN16585339, study PRJNA669376) | soil metagenome | isolation source: Crop rotation soil | place: USA: Cullars Rotation, Alabama | collected 2011
GAGCCAGTTCGGCGGACTGGCCTCGCTCGCGGGCATCAACATCAGGAACGCGAATCCCTCGAACGAGGCGCTCGCGATCCTGCGATCGCGCGGCTATACCGAGTCGTTCATCACGGAAGAGGGCCTGATGCCGGTGCTGTTCAACAAGCGTTGGGACGGGGCGAAGGGCACCTGGAAACAGGAGGGAGGCAAGAAACCGCCGACGCTCGCCGACGGTTACCAGGTGTTCTCAACCCGGATTCGTACGCTCGAAGAGGACCCGCGCACTGGGCTCGTGACGCTGGGCATCGAATGGTACGACCCGCAGCTCGCCGCGCGGTGGGCCAACAGCTTCGTGGCGCACCTCAACCAGTACATCCGTAAGCGAGACATCGCCGAGGCGCAGCAGAGTCTGAAATTTCTGGAGCAGGAGCTCGAGAAGAGCAATGCCGTCGAGCTGCGTCAGGGGATCTATCGCCTCATCGAGCATCAGATCGAGCGCCAGATGCTGGCGAATGTGCGCGAAGACTACGCATTCCGAGTGCTCGACCGCGCCGTGCCTTCAGACCCCGACAAGCGCGAGCGTCCGAATCGCACCTTGATGGCGGTCATGGGTCTCGCGCTCGGGCTGGTGTTCGCGCTGCTCGCCGTCTTCTTCAGAAGCGCGCTGGACCGCGGCAGGCCGGCAGTGAATTCATAGACTGTCGGCAGTAGCTGGCATTCGAGCCTTCGCGCCGCTGCGGCGCTGATCTCCAGCTCGCAACCTCAGCAAGGGACGGTTACCAAGCGTCATGCCAAAGATTTTGGTCACAGGCGGCGCCGGCTTCATCGGGTCGGCTCTCGTTCGGCACCTGGTCAACGAACGGCAGGCGACCGTCATCAACGTGGACAAGCTGACCTATGCGGGAAATCTCGATTCGCTGGCGAGCGTGATGGGAAATCCTCTGCACGTCTTCGTGCACGCTGATATCTGCGACGCGGCCACGATGGCGCGAGTTTTCGCCGAGCACGAGCCGGAGGCCGTGATGAACCTGGCGGCCGAGTCGCACGTGGACCGCTCGATTGACGGCCCCGCGCCCTTCATCCAGACGAACGTGGTGGGTACGTTCACGTTGCTCGAGGCGGCGCGAAATCATTGGGCCGGTCTCAGCAGCGACCGACGCGATGCATTCCGTTTCCTGCACGTCTCGACGGACGAGGTGTTTGGCAGTCTCGGCGCGACGGGCAAGTTCGACGAGCGCACCAGCTACCGGCCGAGCTCGCCATACTCGGCGAGCAAAGCATCCGCCGATCATCTCGTGCGGGCGTGGCATCACACTTACGGTTTGCCCACGATGGTGTCCAACTGCTCGAACAATTTCGGGCCGTATCAATACCCGGAGAAATTCATCCCCCTCATGATCCTGAACGCGATCGGCGGCATGCGACTCCCGGTCTATGGGCGGGGCGACAACGTCCGCGACTGGCTCTATGTTGAGGATCACGTCGCCGCGCTGCTCGCCGTGCTCGAGCTCGGCCGAGTGGGCGAAACTTATACCATCGGCGGGGACAGCGAGCGCTCGAACCTCGAGGTCGTCAAAGCGGTCTGCGACGAGCTCGATCGTTGCGCGCCCGAGCGCCGGCAGGGGTGCGTGAGCTACGAAGAGCTAATCGAGCACGTCGAAGACCGGCCGGGCCACGATGCGCGCTATGCGATCGATGCGAGCAAAGTGAAGTCGGAGCTCGGCTGGGTTCCGGGCTGCACCTTCGATGTCGGGCTGCGCAGGACGATCGCGTGGTACCTCGAGAATCGAGACTGGTGTCGCGGCGTGTATGAACGCGGCGCCAAGCGTGAACGTCTCGGCCGGCTGCGGAAGACGCTCTGATGAAGGGGATCATCCTCGCCGGCGGCGAAGGCACGCGTCTCCATCCGGTGACTCAGGTCGTGTCGAAGCAGATTCTGCCGGTCTACGACAAGCCGATGGTCTACTACCCGCTGTGCACGCTGATGCACGCGGGCATTCGTGAAGTTCTCATTATCTCTTCGCCCCGCGACCTGCCGGGCTTTCAGTCGTTGCTCGGAGACGGGCGGCGCTGGGGCATCGAGCTTTCGTACGCCGTGCAGCCGAAGCCGGAAGGCCTGGCTCAATCCTTCATCATCGGCGAACGCTTCATCGGCGGGGAGTCGTGCGCGCTCATCCTCGGTGACAACATCTTTCACGGCCATGAGCTCATCCGGATGTTACAGGCCGTCGCGCGCAAGGACGCGGGCGCGACGGTATTCGCGTACGCCGTGCACGATCCCGAGCGCTACGGCGTGGTCGAGTTCGACGCGGCCGGAACAGTGTTGAGCATCGAAGAGAAGCCGAAGCATCCGCGCTCTCACTACGCGGTGACCGGGCTCTATTTCTACGACCGGGACGTCGTCGCTCTCGCAAAGCAGCTCAAGCCCTCGCAGCGCGGCGAGCTCGAGATCACCGACCTCAATCGCGCGTACCTCGAGCGCGGCATGTTGTCCGTCGAGCTGATGAGCCGCGGCATCGCCTGGCTCGACGCGGGCACGCACGACTCGCTGCTGGAAGCCTCGCTGTTCATTCAGTTGCTGCAGAAGCGGCAGGGCCTGAGGATTGCCTCACCTGAAGAGATTGCCTGGCGCATGGGCTGGGTGAGCACGGAAGAGCTGAAGCGGCTGGCGGCGCTAGTGGGTTCCTCCGACTACGGCAAGTACCTGCTCAAGCTCGCGGAAGAACCGCATGGTCGTTAAGGAGACGTCGCTCCCCGGTGTCTTGCAGATAGAGCCCGCGGTGTTCCATGATGCGCGCGGCTATCTGGCCGAGGTGTTTCACGGCGAGCGCTACGCGCGTCACGGCGTCAGCGGCTTTGTGCAGGACAATCATTGTCGCTCTGCGCGCAACGTGCTTCGCGGCTTGCACTTCCAGTCGCGCCACCCGCAAGGCAAGCTGATCTACGTGACGAGTGGAACTGTCTTCGACGTGGCGGTCGACATTCGCAAAGGGTCGCCAACGTACGCTCGCTGGATCGGTGTCGAGCTGAGCGGCGAGAATCACCGGCAGCTCTACATTCCGCCGGGGTTCGCGCACGGCTTCTGCGTGCGTTCGGCGAGTGCGGACGTTCACTACAAGTTCACTGACTACTACACCCCTGCCGACGAATGCGGAGTCATCTGGAACGATGCTCAGATCGGCATCGACTGGCCGCTCGACACGCCCGTGCTCTCCGAACGTGACCGCAGCCACTCCACACTCGCGAACATCGCCGAACGGCTACCCGACTACCCCGCATAGGAACGAGGTTCAAGTGATCAACTTCTTGCAGCCTGCTCTCGGCCAAGATGAGCTCGCCGCCATTGCCGATGTCTTCGCCTCCAACTGGATCGGCCGCGGGAGCAGGGTCATCGAGTTCGAACGCCGCTTCGCGCAGGGGCTGGCCGCGGATCCGGAAAAATTCCTCTCGGCGACCTGCTGCACCGAGGGACTGTTCCTTGCGCCGCATCTGTACGAGCTCGCGGCGGACGACGAAGTCATCGTCCCCAGTGTCAGCTTCATTGCGGTGGGTAGCTGCGTCGTCGCGAGCGGCGCGCGGCTGGTATTCTGCGACGTCGATCCGCGCACGTTGAACGCCACGCCGGAGATCATCGAGAGCAAGCTCACGAAGCGCACGCGGGCGATCGTCCTCAATCACTATGGCGGGATTCCGTGTGACATGGATCCAATTCTCGAGCTGTGTCGTTCGCGAGGCATCCTCGTGATCGAGGACACCGCCTGCGCATTGCGCTCCTTCTATAAGGGACGGGCCTGTGGGACCATGGCTGACATGGGGCTGTGGTCCTTCGATGCGATGAAGACGCTCACGACTGGCGACGGCGGCATGATCTACATCGCATCGCAAGAGCTCGCAACCTACGCCCGCGAGTATCTCTATCTCGGCCTGCCGAGCCGCAAGAAGAGCGGCGTCGACAGCGCTGCCGGCGGCGTGACGAACTGGTGGGAGATCACGATCAACTGCCCGGGTCGCCGGGCGATCATGAACGACGTTGCCGGCGCGATCGGCCTCACGCAACTCGCGAAGCTCGATGGCTTCATTGCGCGCCGCAAGCAGATCTACGACGCGTACTGCGAGCAGCTGGCGGGTCTCGATTGGCTCGAGCTCCCGCCGCCCGTGCCCTCGTATGTCCAGCCGTCGCACTATTTCTTCTGGGTGCAGCTGGAAAAACGCGACCAGCTCGCGCGGTTCCTGCTGGAGCGCGGTGTCTACACGACGTTCAGATACTGGCCGCTGCACAAGGTTGAGTACTTCAAAGCGAGCGAGGCAGTGCTTCCCGGCTCCGAGCTCGCGAGTCGGCGCACCCTGAATTTGCCGTTGCACCAGTCGCTGTCCGCGGCGGACGTGCAGCGCGTCGTCGACGCCATCCGTGAGTTCGGCAGCAGGCACGCCTGAGCTCACCCAAGCGAGGACCCCCGATGGGAGCCATATTCGTTACCGTCCGCTGCAAGTCGACGCGCCTCGAGAACAAGGCGCTGCGCCAGATCCTCGGCAAGCCGACGATCTGGCACGTGATCGATCGCGCCAAACGCTCGCGCAAGGCCGATCGAGTCGTGGTCTGCACCACCGATCAACCCGAAGACGAGCCGATCTGCCGCATCGCTCGCGAGTGCGGCGTGGATGTCTTTCGAGGCAGCGAAATGGACAAGCTGGCACGGTGGCTCGGTGCCGCCCGTCGGTATGGCGTCGATTACTTCGTCACGGCCGACGGCGACGACCTCTTTTGCGAGCCGGCGCTCAACGACCACGCGCTCGAACAGTTCGCGACGACCGATGCTGACTTCATACAGTCCGCGATCGTCATTCCGGGCGCATTCACCTATGGAATTCGCACTTCCGCGCTCAGCAGGGTCTGCGAGATCAAGGACACCGACGATACCGAGATGATGTGGGTGTACTTCACGCAGACGGGCCTTTTCAAAGTGCGCGAGCTCGCCGGCCCCAACCTCGAGGCCTACGCCCGTGAAGACGTGCGAATCACGCTCGATTACGAGGAGGATTTCGTCTTCTTCGACACCGTCTTTCGGGCGCTCAGTGGGTCGAGTCCGCAGCTGCCGCTACTGGACGTGCTGAGGTATCTGGATCGCCATACCGAAGTCGCCCGCATCAACGCATCGCTCAACCAGCGCTGGTCGCAGAATCAGGCGCAGAAGACGCGGCTGCGGATCAAGCCGCAGTTCAGCCATCTCATCAACGCGAGGCCACAATGACCACGCCACAGCAGAATCCGTCGAAGTATCTCGGCAACGAGCTCAAGTATCTCGAAATGGTGCTCCGTGCCGAGTCCTGGTCCGCGAGCGGCGGTACCTGGACGCAGAACCTCGAGCGGGAACTCGCCCGCAAGCTCGGCGTTCGCTACGGAATCGGATTCAACTCTGGGACGGCGACGCTGCACGCTGCTCTCGAGGCCGTCGGCGTCGGCCCGGGCGACGAAGTGATCTCGCCCGGTGTCACGGTCATCATGGACACGACGGCGACGCTGCACGCCAACGCGATTCCGGTCTACGCCGACGTGAATCCGCAGACCTTCAACATCGACCCCGACGACGTCGAGCGCAAGATTACGCCGAAGACCAAGGCGATCATCGCCGTCGCGCTCTACGGCCTGCCGTCCGATCTGCCGCGGCTGCGCGCGATCGCCGATCGCAAGGGGCTAGCGCTGATCGAAGACAACGCGCAGTGCCTGCTCAGCACGGTGAACGGCCGACTCGCCGGCACGTTCGGCGAGTTCGCCTCCTACAGCTTCGAAACGACGAAACACCTCTCCTGCGGCGAAGGCGGGATGCTGGTGACCAATGACGAGAAGCTTGCGGAGAAGGCGCGCAAGATCGGCGGCCATGGTTTCAAGAACCTGCGCGCCGAGGAAGGGCGCACGCGCCTGAACCAGGAGGTCTTTCAGAACCCAGACTATCTGCGGCACGACGTGTTGGGCTGGAACTACCGCCTTGCTGAGTTCGGCGCGGCGGTCGCGCTCGCGCAGCTCGAGCGCGTGGAGCATCTGGTCGATCTGCGCATAAAGAGCGCCAATCGCTTCATCGAGGTCATGACGAGCGAGTGCGACTATCTCGTGCCCCAGCGTTGCCCGGCCGGGTACACGAACTCGTACTACACGCTCGGCGTGATCTACGAAGGCGAGGATCGCATCGGTGTGCCGTGGAAAGATTTCCGCGCCGAATACGTAAGACAGGGCGGCGACGGCATCTACTCCGCGTGGATGGTCCCGTACCTCGAGCCAATGGTCGCGACGCGTCAGTTCGTGGCGCGCTGTCCTCAGGTCTACAACGACGTGCATTACCAGGCCGGTCTGTGCCCCAACGCCGAGAAACTCCAGCGCAAGCTCATGCAGTTCAAGACGAACTATCGCGATCTCGATCTGGCGGGTGCGAAGGCGGACGTCCTGCGCAACGTCATCAGGAAGTTCAAGAAGCAGCGATGACTGCCCACCCACGCCCACGTGTGATCGTCGCCGGGGCGGCAGGCCTGATCGGCCGCGCGGTGACCGAGAGACTGACGAACGTCGGCTACGACGTAGTCGGGCTCGATCTGTCCCTCGGTCACGATCTGAGCGACGCGCCTTTCGTGTCCGAATGGTTCAGGAGCCATCACGCGGCACACCTCGTGAATCTGTTCGCGATCAACGACGCGGTCGTGCGCGACCGCCAGACTGCCTCGTTCCTCGATGTCGATCTCGAAGCCGTGAGACGTTGCCTGGATGTGAACATCGTGGCGCTGCTGTCCGTGTGTCGCGAATTCATTCGCAACCAGCGCAAGGGCTCGATCGTCAACTTCTCATCGATCTACGGCGTCCTCTCTCCGCGGCCGAGTCTGTACTCGAGCGGCGAGAAGTTCATTGGCTACGGCGTCTCGAAAGCAGCAGTCATCCAGTTGACACGCCACCTCGCCGTGCATGCCGGGCCGCATTTCCGCATCAACTGCGTCGTGCCGGGCGGCGTGTTCGACGGACAGCCGGCGGAGTTCGTGCAGAAGTATTCGCAGCAGGTGCCGATCGGCCGGATGATGAACCCGACGGAAATCACCGGCATTGTCGAGTTCCTGATTTCCGACCAGGCGAGCTACTGCTCGGGTGGGATTTTCACCGTGGATGGCGGATGGACCGCATGGTAGCCACGCCCCGCACCGCCTTGATCACGGGAATCACCGGACAGGACGGCTCGTACATGGCCGAGCTGCTGGTGAACCGGGGATATCGCGTCTTCGGCATCACGCGCGATCCGGCGCTCGCCTTTCCGCTCAACCTGCGTCACTTGGCCGACAAGGTAGCGCTGATCTTCTGTACGTATGAGGCCCACGATCTCGTCGAGATCGTGAAGCGCGTGAAGCCGCAGGAGATCTACAACTTCACCGGCCAGTCCTATGTGGGTAAGTCGTGGGAGATGGTGGAGGAGACCTTCCGGAGTCTCGCGGTGATTCCGAGCCGGCTGCTGGAGGCGATCATCGCGAGCGACACGTCGATCCGGTTCCTGCAGGCTTCGAGTTCCGAGCTCTTCAATCCGGGCGAGCAGGAGCGGCTCGACGAGAGGTTTCCGATCTCGCCGTACAATCCTTACGGGTGTTCGAAGACTTTCGCGCACTGTATGGTTGCCGCCTACCGCCAGGCGCATGGGCTGTTTGCGGTCAACGCCATCCTGTTCCCGCACGAGTCGCCGCGCAGGCATCCGAATTTCGCGTTCAAGAAGATCGTGCGTGCCGCGGTCGAGATCAAGAATGGCAGCCGACGACGGCTCGAGCTCGGCAATCTGCAGGTGCTGCGCGACTGGGGCTATGCACCCGAATACGTGAGCGCGATGCATCGGATGATCTCGACGAAGGAGCCGGAAGACTATTGCCTGTGCACCGGCCAGCCGCGCAGCGTGCAAGATGTCGTCGAGGCTGCGTTCCGCTACGTCGGGCTGGATTGGCAGGACCACGTCGACGTTTCGCCGCGCCTCTATCGCACGTACGAGCCGAAGCTGATCACCGGCGATGCGTCCAAGGCCGGGCGGCAGCTCGACTGGAAGCCAGCCGCATCCTTTGACGACACGCTCCAGCGTGTCATCGACTTTGAAATCCGAATGAGCTCCGGGAGCGAGAAGGATTATCGTAATGAGTGTCCTGGATACCTTTGATGGCGTCTACGTCATCGCCGAGATCGGGATCAACCACAACGGCGATCTCGAGGCGGCGAAGCGCCTGATCACTGCGGCCGCGCACAGCGGGGCGAACGGCGTCAAATTTCAGGTCCGTGACCTCGAGTCGGTGTACACCGGTGTTGTGTTGGCGGACGATCTCAAGGCGGAGCAAGGCACGCAGTACCTGCTGGACCAGCTGCGCAAGACGCTCCTCAGCTTTGATCAGATCGCCGAGCTGTACCGGTTCGCAAGCCAGTACGACGTCGATTTCTTCGCGACGCCGTTCGACAAGAAGTCGGCAACGTTCCTGAACGACCTCGGTATCAAACTGTTCAAGATCGGGTCGCCGGATTTCACCAACTGGCCGCTGATCGAGCACGTCGCCTCGTTCGGCAAGCCGATCATCCTCTCGACTGGCATGGCTACGGAGGCGGAGATCGTCGCCGTGTCGAACATGCTGAAGGCCAAGGCCGCGAACTTCTCGCTCCTGCACTGTAGCAGCACCTATCCGGCGGCAACGACCGACATCAATCTGCGCTTCATGGCGGCCCGCTTGCCGCAGCTGGCGAGCCGCACCCATGGCTATTCGGGGCACGAGATCGGCTTCGCGCCGACGCTTGCGGCGGTGGCGCTCGGCGCGCGCATGATCGAGCGGCACATCACGTTCGACCGGATGGCGGAAGGCCCGGACCATCGTGCATCGCTCGTGCCCGAGGATTTCCGCAAGATGGTCGACGGGATTCGCGAGATCGAGCGTTCGCTCGGCGTAGCCGAAAAGCGCATTAGCCAGGGAGAGCTCAATAACCGTCTGAGCCTCGCGAAGTCACTGGTTGCAGCGACGGATCTGCCGGTCGGTCATGTGCTCACCGAGAAAGACTTCGAGGCGCGTAGTCCTGCGAAGGGTGTGTCGCCTCTGCGTCTGAGAGAGTTCCTCGGCAAGACGTTGGCCGCGCCGCTGCGCAAGGACGACTATTTCTCTGAGCGTCACTTGGGCACTGCCTCGGCTTCCGAGGCGAAACGCTATTCGATTCCCAAGACGTGGGGCATCGTCGGACGTCTCAACGATTTTCGCGACTTCCTCGACATGCAACCCGATCTGATCGAAATCCACATGACCTGGCGAGATGTCGTGAACTACTCGCCGCTGCAAGGCAATTTCGCGCAGGATCTCGTCGTTCATGCCCCGGAGTACTACCAGGACAGCCTGATCGATTTTTCCTCCCCGGACGCCGACATCACGGAGATGAGCCTCGAGATGCTCCGCAAGGTCATCGCGGTGGCGCGCGATCTGGCACCGCATTTCGCGGGAATGCACGACCCGCGCGGGCCGCGTGTCGTGGTTCATCCGGGTGGCCACTTCCCCGGGAAGGTCGAGGCCAAAAAGCCGGATCAGTACCGGCGGTTGATGCGGAACCTGCGGTCGGTCGATTCACGCGGTGTCCGCATTCTCGTCGAGAATATGCCGCCTTTCCCGTGGTACTTCGGTGGTCAGTGGACTAATACGATCTTCCTCGACGCCCGCGAGGTCGCGCAGTTCGCCCGCGAGATGCAATGGGGAATCTGCTACGACACTTCGCACGCGCAGCTCTACTGCGCGCACGCGGGCATCTCGCTGCTCGATTTCACCAAAGACATCATCGACTGCGTGCAATACCTCCACATCTCGGATGCCAAAGGCGTCACCCACGAGGGGCTGCAGATCGGCGAAGGGGAGATCGACTTTCCGCAGCTGTTCGCGCTGCTCGCGAAGGTCAACCCCGGGTTCATCCCCGAGATCTGGCAGGGCCACCTCGATCGCGGGCATGGTTTCCGAGCCGCGCTGGACAAGATCGAGACGATGTTGAGCAAGTCTTCTGTACGCGGCCAGGATGCATCGATATTTTTTGGAGACTTGCGGGAAATTATTGAA
>JADMIO010634779.1_pt1 | contig 10058 bp, 5 predicted proteins | sample 8958161 | NCBI WGS metagenome assembly JADMIO01 (sample SAMN16585339, study PRJNA669376) | soil metagenome | isolation source: Crop rotation soil | place: USA: Cullars Rotation, Alabama | collected 2011
CCTCCGGGTGGCCCGAAGGGCGGGCCTCGCCCCAGTCCGGAACAGATGGCGGCTCGTTTCCGCCAGATGACCACCGACAACGAGCAGAAGGGCCTGGCAGAGCCGTTCAAGGGCATCACGAGGGCAGGTAGCATCGAGCCCGGTCTCTTCACGATCCGCTCCAGCGGCGTTTCCACCGAGCCCGTGCGCAAGGCCGCCGACGCCCTGCTCGCCGGACTCACTCCCGAGCAGCGTGCGAAGACCACCTTCCCGCTTGACGATCCGGAATGGCGCAAGTGGATGAATCAGCATTTCTACATCCGCCAGGGCGTCAGCTTCCAGGAGATGAACGAAAAGCAGCGCCAGTTGGGATTCAACCTGCTGCGCGCGGCGCTGAGCGCCCGCGGATTCAAGCAGACGCGCGATATCATGCGCCTGAACGAAACCCTGGCCGAGCTGACGCACGATCCCGATTTCCTGGGTGAGTGGAAGTATCACATCACGGTGATGGGCAAGCCGTCGGCGAAAGAGCCGTGGGGATGGCAGTTGGACGGCCATCACGCGATCATCAACTACTTCGTGCTGGGCGATCAGGTGGTGATGACGCCGTTCTTCGCCGGCAGCGAGCCGGTGATCGCCGAATCCGGGAAGTTCAAAGGCACGGCGGTGCTGCAGGATGAGCAGAACCGAGGACTCGCGATGCTGCAAACGCTCGACGAGGGTCAGCGCAAGAAGGCGATCCTGCAAGTCTCGAAAACCGGCAACAACAATCTGACCGAAGCGTTCAAGGACAACGTGGTGCTGGATTACGCCGGGCTGCGCGCCGACGCGCTAACGGCCGACCAGCGCAAGCAGATGCTGGAACTGATCGCGCTATACGTGGGCAATATGGAAGACGGCCACGCCCGCGTGAAGATGGACGAAGTGCGCAAGCATCTGGACAACACGTGGTTCGCCTGGATCGGCGGCTCGGATGACAAGAGCGTCTACTATTACCGCATCCATAGCCCCGTGCTGCTGATTGAGTTCGATCACCAGCAACCGGCGAACCTGCGCCAGTTCGCGGCGGACCCGCGCGCGCCCAACCGGCAGCACATTCATGTGGTCGTGCGCACGCCTAATGGCAACGATTACGGCAAGGATCTGCTAAGGCTTCACTACGCGCAGCATCCGCACTCGTCGTAGGGCGCGGCTAGCGGCGATCGTAATCCTCGGGTTCGACGTCAGGCACTTTATCGAGGACGGCTCGAAATTTTTCTCGATCGCCGCGCGCGGCTCGTTGTTGGAGTTTGTCCCAAGCCGCCAGGTGTTCAAGAAACGCCGATGCCAACACGTCTCCCACCGAGACTTGTTGTGCCTCGGCGATTGCGACGGCCTTTTGGTACACGTCGTCGGGCACATTCACGCTGACGCTCATTGGCTTTCCCTCAGAACACGCCATATGCCAATCGTCCGCAGGGTTCTGCGCGTCCGGAAATCGCAGCCGAACGCCGAGTGACCACGTACCGATGAACGCTGCGGGACGCTCCGCGCCTCAAGCGGTAATTGGACGGTCAACATCAAATCCACAGCCCACACGGGTGGTTCGAAGCGATGGCTTGACGCAGAGGCGCGGAGGCGCAGAGAGGCATCTCTTCATCATCACTGGTCTTGAGCCGCCAACGGTGAATCGGCAAATCATAGGCTGGGCGAGCAATCTGCGCCACGATCGGACCCCGACAACTGCCTACTTTCACCGACATCACGCTGCGCAGTGTTCTCATTGCCGGCTCGGCCAGAGCACGCTCGACCGCTCCGATGCCACACACGGTCTCGGCATCCAGTTTGAAAAGTGGCGATCGAGGACCCATCCAAAGTCAGAATACCCACGGTACCCACGGATATCGCGATGGCACCGTGTGCGGTAAACTCCGCAAATTTGTAAACTTTCCGGAGAATGCCGAGCCGGGCCAGTAAACTCCGCGCCGGCACCGGGTCATCGCGCTTCCCGCCGGGTTAGAATCATAGGAAACGGGTCTCATAGGCCGCCGCGTCACGGCCCATCCCTGTGTTGACGATTACCATGGAACGAAAAACAAAAATTCGCGCGGCCAAGGGTGCGGTGATCCTCGCGGCCATCCCCTTTCTCATTCATGCTTATGAATACGGTCCGGACGCGGGGTCGGCCGGCGTCCCACGAGAAAACGGTACATGTAACCAGATCGGCTGCCATACGGGCACCAATGTCAACGCCAGCGGCGGCAGCGTCAGAGTCACCTTTCCCAACCCGGGAGTTTACACGCCCGGCGTTACACAGCACCTGGTGGTGACGATTGACGATGCGGCGCAGCGGCGATGGGGTTTCGAACTCACGGCGCGGCTGTCCAGCGATACGACCAAGATGGCCGGCACGTTCTCGCCCACCGATCGCTTCACACAGTTGATCTGTTCCACACTCGACCTGATCCGGCAGCAGAATTTCGCGACAGCGTGTCCGGCCAATCTGCCGCTCTCCTATATCGAGCACACGCAGGGCGGCTACGATCGTCTGCAGCCGAATCCCGGTACATTTGAGTTCGATTGGAATCCGCCCGATAGCGATGTCGGCGAGGTGACCATCTACGTCGCGGGCAACGCCGCCAACGGCGATCTCACCTCGAACGGCGATCACGTCTACACGGCCACGTATACCCTGGTTGCCGGTGGTGGGGCGCCGTCCACGCCTCCAACGCCCACGATCACCGACGGCGGGGTGCGGAATGCGGCCAGCCTGGCACTTGCCGGACTGCCGAACGGCGCCATCGCACAAGGTTCGATCTTCGTCATCAACGGGAGCAACCTGGGGCCCGATGGCGCGACGGTGCAGGTGAGCGCCGGCGGCAAGACCGTAGCCGCGCCTGTAACCGCCGGCTCCGCCAATCAGCTCACCGCGATCATGCCGTCGAGCGCTACGGCCGGAAGCGGTACCGTCACCGTGACCGTGAACGGACAGGCAAGTTCCGCGGCTGCCATTCAGATCTCAGCGGGCAGTTTCGGCATCAACACACTAAACGGTGCGGGCACTGGTCCCGGCCAAATCGTGGATGCGGATGGCAAGCCGATTACTCTGATGAAGCCGGCCGCGCCCGGATCCGTGGTGACGCTGACCGGTACCGGACTCGGCGCCACGAGCGGCGATGATCTTGCGCCTTCCAAGCAGGATGTGAGCTCCACTGTCACGCTGTACGTAGGAACTCAGCAGGCCTCGCTCCAGTACGCCGGCCGATCGGGCAACGCACCTGGACAGGATCAGATCACGTTCACAGTTCCCGCCGATGCGATCAACGGGTGCTACGTGCCGGTATCGGTGGTCGTCAATAACGTCACCAGCAACTTCGCCAGCCTGGCCGTGGCGCCGGCTGGAAGCGCCTGCTCGGACGGAAATGGCTTTACCGCGGCGCAGGTGCAGAAGATTCAGTCGGCAGGCGGCGATACACGCGTGGCGACACTGAAACTGTCGCGCACGGCGTCGGCATCGTCCAGTACCGTCGAGAGCGGCGCTGCCGCGTTCGGTACTTACACGCAGGGGCAGTTGGCGAGTTCGCTCGGACCGTCGCAGACGCCGTCGCCGGGAGGCTGCCTGGTATTTCCGTTCAGTGGCAGCGCGCCCGGGGTGAGCGATCCGACGCAGCCGCAGGCGCTGAATGCCGGGAACGCGATTTCGATTTCCGGACCGAACGGGGCTAAGCAGCTCACCGTTCCGGAGGGATCGACCGGTATTTACAGTGCGCAACTGGCAAGCGGCGGGACGACGTATCTAGACCCCGGCACCTACACATTCACCGGTCCGGGTGGCGCTGACGTGGGAGCCATTGAGGGGCAGTTGACGATGCCGGCTGCGGTCGTCTGGAGCAACGCGGCGAGTGCGGCCACTGTGGATCGGAGCAAGGGTCTCACGGTATCGTGGACCGGCGGTGATCCGAACGGCTTCGTGAGCATTTCCGGATATGCGCCGCTGGCGCAAGGCAGCGCAGGCGCGATGTTCACCTGCACAGCAGCATCGGCCGCGGGAACTTTCACAGTGCCGCCGATGGTGACGATGGCGCTGCCGGTCTCCACGTCGGGTGGGCTGACGTTGATGGGCGCCACCGCGCCGGTGTCTTTTACCGCGCAGGGCATCGATGTCGGACTGGCTACGGCGTCGTCGGGAGTCTCGCAGCCTGCCGCTTTTCAGTAGGCATTCTCGGCAGTGAAACCGAGGGACTCGCGAAGCGCACAAACCGCTTCCTGACGGTCGCGGCTCTGTAAGCGCTGTATGCAGTGAGGCCTTCTGAGCCGCGACCCGTCAGAGAGCGGTCTTTCGTGGTATTGTGCAAGTCCCCCGTTTCCGCCTGCGCGATTATTTCGCCGTAATCTCGATCGGAATCGCCGGCGCGTAGCGGACAATCGTCTCCTTGCCGGTCTTCATCACCGCACTGATGATGATGTTCTGTTTCAGCCCGACCTTGGCCTCTTTTGTGACGGCGAGCGTCAGAGTCGCCTCGTCCTTATCCGGCGGGACGAAGACCGACTTCACCGTGATCCCCGCGGCGGGCCGCGCGGCGGCCAAACTCACCGACCCTTTCGCCCCATCCTTGCGGCGGATCTTCACGTGAATCGCCATCTCGCTCTCCTGCGCGATCTCCGCCAGCTTGCCCGCGGGGATGTCCGTTGAAAACTGGTAGGCTGCAGGCTTCACCACCGCCAGGAAGATCTGCCGGGTAGGCACGTTGTGCATGTAGGCGAACGCCTGCTGCACGGCTTCAGCCGAGAATGCTCGCCGGATCACAGTGTCTTTGCCAATAACCGCGGCTCCGGTGATCACGGGCGAGAAGATACCGGTCGGCACATCAGGAGGCGCCGTGATCGTAATGCGCCCTTCGGTCTGCCCCGGCGGGATGGATGCCTGCGAGGAAGAGAAGCCGGCGGGCAGACCTTCGACCCCCAGCTTGATTTCGGCATCGAACCCATCCTTCTTGATCGCGGTTACGGTAATGGCCGTGGTATCACCTTGCCCGACTCGCGGATTGTCCGGCATGATGCGCAGCGAGAAATCCGGTGCGAGAGGCATGATGGTGAGCCGATACGCGTAATCCGCGCCGCCGTTGCCTTGCGTGTCGCGGATGCGGAGCACATAGTCTCCTGTGGCCGGACACGTGTAGGCGAGATGCGAATCGGCGTGATGCGTCATCATCGCTTCCATGGGATCGGTCCAGTCATCGTTCTCGGCGGCAGGATCGCCGCGCGGATTGTAGACAGTCAGGATAGAATCGAGCGGCGAGTCCAGGCGCCGTGCCTGCACCTCCAGCAGCAGCTTCTGTCCCGCATCGGCATGGATTTTAAAGTAGTCCGCGTCGGCCGGCGTCTGGATGCGGCCGTTGATCGTGAGGGGAAACTCGATCTTCTGCGCCTGCGCCGGGGAGTCGTTCGGCTCGGCTTCCGCGATCTCGCGCAGATCGCCCGCCGCGAACGGCAACCCGTTTACCAGTTGCACGCGCGGCGACTCCGCGGTCAGGGCGACCTTGGTAGTCCTGGCCTGCAGGTTGATTCCCTCGAGTTCCACGGCGACTTCCGCGCCGCGCTGCCCGCCCAACGGATAGATGCTGCTGACGAACGGAACCTCGCCGATAGTCAGGCGGTAGATGAACTCGCCGCGCCCGCGATAGATGACATCCTTGATCTCAACGATGTACTCACCGTCGCGCGGCACCTGGAAGAACATCACGGGATCGGGCCGCAGATGAAAATCGTCGGCGTGCTGGAGTTCTTTGCCGGACGCATCGAAGATGGTCAGCACGGGATCGAACCAGCCGGGCACCGCGTTGGCGATGAACGGCACGATGGCGCGCGCTTTGGTTTCGCACACGAGCTTCTGGCCGGCTTTGGCAGTAAAGCGGAAGTAGTCGCGATCCTGGTCGGTGATCTGACCATTCACTATCACGGGGAGCGACGGCAGCCGTTGCGCCTTATCCTTCTCGTGATTCGGCTCGATTTCGCGCACTTCCGTAAAATCTCCGATGAAGAAGCGAAATCGGTTGGAGACTCCTCCCGGAGTGACGAAGCGGAGCTCGCGCTCGCCCACGGCCGCGTCCGGCGCGATCGTGAGCGAAAACTTCGCCTTATTCGGCTCCTTGGCTTCCACGACGCGCCCGATGACTCCACCACCGGTCACGACGACACTATTGACCTCGGGGGTCGGACTCACCACAACGAGATTGGTTCCCGTGGCTGAGATTTCGACCGTCTGGCCGCGCTGCCCGCCGGCCGGAAAGACATACGCAACGAACGGCTGCGGCGCTTCCAGCGGCGGCGGAGGTGGCGCGGGCGCCGGTTTTTTGGGCGCATCCGCGGCCAGCAGCAGCAGGATGGCGATGTGGGAAAGGAAAGCCGTCATTTCTTCTTCACTGGCGCCGGCACCCACACGCATTCATCGGTGCGCGGACGAATTTGCATCAGCACCGCCAATGGCGTATGGTCCGCCCCGTTCCATAGGCGGACCGTGCCATCGGCGCTGCCTGACGCCAGCTGTGTGCCATAGGCGTTCGCGGTTACGATATAGACCCAATCCTGGTGCCCGTTCATAGTGGCGAGGGTCCCGCCATTGGCATTAATGGCGCGCGCGGTTTTATCGGTGCAAGCAAGCAGCACGCGTGGCCGCGGCCCACCGACCCAGGCAACGCTCTGTGGCAGGCAGGATCCCGTATCGAACGGCCGTGTGAACTTGATATTCGGCTTTCGGCCGTTCACTTCTTTCTGTTCGAGCACATCGGTCCGCCATACGCGAATGGAGCGCTCGTCCGGGCCAGCGACCGTGAAATTCAGGCCGGTGTTATCCGGACTGAACGCCACTCCGGTGACGGGCTCGCTGACGGTCTGCGGCAGGGAGACGATCGGTTTCCAATCGGATGTGTCCCAGACCTGGACGGTCCGGTCATTGCTGCCGCTCGCAAGCATCTTGCCGTTGGGACTGAAGGCGAGGCTGGTGATCCAGTCGGTGTGCGCCTTGAGTTCGATCGGCTTGGCGGATTCCCCGATCGTCCAGATGCGCACAACGGCGTCAGCGCCGCCGGCGGCCAGGATTTTACCGTCGGGACTGAACGCCAGCGCGAAGGTCTCGTCTTTGGCGTCGCCCAGGGTCGCAGTGACCTGACCCGTGGCCGGGTCGAGCAGTCGTACCGGACCGTCGGCAGCCGCTAGTAGTTTGCCGTCGTTGTTGTAGGCCAGTGCTCGAATCTGACCGGTCAGGTTGCCGGCTCCGGCGCGCCGGGCCAGTTTTGCATTCGCAAGGTCCCAGAGCAGGACTTCCTGGTAGCCGCCCGCAGCCAGGGTCTTGCTGTCAGGAGAAAAGGCGAGCGCCGATATCGGGAGCCGTATGGACGGTTCAGCTGCCATGGCAGTCCAGCACATCAGCGCTATCATGGGCAGGCGAAAACGCCTGCCCCACCAAAACAAACCTGCATCTTCATCCGAGTGATAGGACTGTTTGCAGGTAAAGGTGGAGCAGGCGGTTTCCAGGGACCTGCGAAATTCCGCGCGCAAACCGCTCCCTAACGGTCGCGGCTCTGTAAGCGCTGCAGTTTCAATGAGGCCTTCTGAGCCGCGACCGTCAGGGAGCGGTCTTATGCGGTACTGTGCAAGTCCCTCGCTTTCGCCTGCCCACTCGGAACCAGTCTTCACATGATCTCCGTCAGCAGGCCGCCCGACTGGACCGTGCCGCTCGCCAGCGGACTCACGTACGCCACGCATCCCTGCGGGTGCGGCAGTTTCCCGTGCGGATCGATGCCCAACAGCTTATATACGCTGGCCGCCAGGTCCCAGGGATACACCGGCCGGTCCCGCAGAGCCTCGCCGCGGAAATCCGTCGCCCCCAGCACCGTGCCGCCTTTGAATCCGCCGCCTGCTATTACGGCCGAGAAGCAATCGCCGAAATGATGCCGGCCGCCGAACCACGGCGGCTCCATGGCGACCCTCGGCGTGCGCCCGAACTCGCCGTACCATGTCACGATCGTCGATGACAATAGCCCGCGCTCGGCCAGATCGGCGAGCAGCGTGGCAAAGGCCGCGTCCAAGATCGGCAGCTTCTTTTGCATCGATTCGAAGTTGTTGGTATGGGTGTCCCAGCCCCCATCGTTGATCGTGATGAATGGCACGCCGGCCTCCACTAACCGGCGTGCCAACAGGCAGGATTGACCGAAGTGATTCCTGCCATACCTGTCGCGCAGCGCGTCCTTCTCCTGCGTCAAATCGAAAGCCTTACGCGCGTCGCCCAGGATCATGCCGTAGGCCTTCTCCTGGTATGCGTCCATGGCGGCGAATTGTTCGGGCTTCTCGGCCTCGCGCGCCAGCGTGTCCACCGATTGCAGCAGCGAACGCCGTTCGGCCAGCCGTTCCGGGGTCATCCCGCGCGGCGGCACGATTCCCTGCACGCGAAACGAGGGCGAATTCGGATCGCCGCCTGGCGCGAAGGTCTTGTAGTTGTTGCCCAGGAATCCGGCTTCGGAGAACCGTCCCAGCGGATTCGTAAGCGTGATGTACGGCGGCAGCGTGCTCTGATATCCGGATTCGTTCTTCTTCAGCGCCACGATCGCGCCCAGCGCCGGATACACGAGTTCGGACGCGGGCAAAGTGCCGGTCTGCATAATGTAGGCGGCGGTCTCGTGTCCGTTGTTCGAATGCGTCATGCCGCGCAGGATGGCGTACTTATCGGCCTGCTTCGCCATCAGCGGCAGCAGTTCGCTGATCTGCATCCCGGCAACATTGGTCGCGATCGGCTTCTTGAGCGGCCCGCAGAAATCGTCGCCGGCTTGCGGCTTGGGATCGAACGTGTCGGTCTGAGTGGGACCGCCGGCCATCCAGAGCTGGATGACGGATTTCGCTTTGCCCTCCGATGTAACGCCTGCCGCCTTCAGCCGGAACCAGTCGGCAAGGCTAAGTCCGACGGCGCTGGCGGCTCCGACCCGGAGGAAATCGCGGCGATTCGTTCGCAAATCTAACATAGGGCACTTCCGCTCAGTGGTTAAAAATGAACTCCTTGGAATTCATGACCGCCCACACCGCGTCCTGCACGGCTTGTGGACGCGCGGTTTTCTTTTTGGCCAGGTACTCCACCAGCTTCTGCTTCTCGCCTGCGGTGGGGAAGCGCGACAGCATGATGAGATAGATCTCGTCGATGGTCTCGGCGTCGGGCTTGTTCGCCGCCAGCAGCCGTTTCAATCGTGGGCTGCCGGTGATCTTGCCGTCGAGTTGCTCGGAGTTGATGAAATAGAGCGCCTGCTTCAGCGACACGTCGGAATTTCGTTCCTCTTCAAAAGGCGTATCGCGCGGCGGCCTGCCGAACAGGTCGAGGAACGAGCACTCGGCATTGCCATCGGTAAGCTGCGTGGCCCGAGACCCCATGGGCCAGTTCGTGAAGGGCTCCGGGATGATGCTGCGGAACTTCTCCGAGGTTTCGGTCACGACCGAAATCGCATCCAGAAGCTGCTCGGCGCTTAGCCGCCGAACCGGATAGTGCGAAAAGTGCGCGACGTCCCGGGCATTCCACTGGTTCGGAGTCGACGATAGCTGATACGTGCGCGAGTTCAGGATCAGCCGGTACAGGTGCTGCAGATCGAACCGATGATCGACGAGCTCCTTTTCGAGCCAGGCCAGCAGCTCCGGATTTTCCGGCGGATTGGTGGCGCGCAGATCGTCCGGTTCGTGAATAATCCCGCGGCCGAGCAGCCAGAACCAGATGCGATTGGCGATGTTGCGCGCGAACCAGGGATTCTCGGGCGACGTCAACCAGGCCGCGAACTTCGCGCGCGCATCTTCATCCTTGGCGACCGTGAGCACGGCGCCGCCGGGGAATCGCGGCTGCACCACGTCGCGCGTCTTCGGGTTGCGCAGCACGGCCTTCGGATCGGGGAATACGATCTCCTCTTTCCACTCCAGTGTCGATTTGAAATTCACTTTGGAGAAGAAGGCGCCCAGCCCGAGGTCGTCGTCCAGGCTCCAACTCTCCGTGGGGTGGCCGTGGCAGCGGGCGCAACCGACGCGCGCGCCCATGAACACCAGCGCTGTCGTTTCGCCCAGGGTGCGCGGAT
>JADMIO010826516.1_pt1 | contig 10058 bp, 9 predicted proteins | sample 8958161 | NCBI WGS metagenome assembly JADMIO01 (sample SAMN16585339, study PRJNA669376) | soil metagenome | isolation source: Crop rotation soil | place: USA: Cullars Rotation, Alabama | collected 2011
CTTTCCTCGCCGACCTCGCCTGGGGGCCGCGCGCGCGCCAGGACCTCGCGGCTGGTCAGGCATCGCGGCAGCACGGCGCCGCGATGACGCTCGAGCCGATCGACGGCGAGCCGCAGCAGCAGGTGGATGGCGGCGCTGAAATCGCCCGCCCGGGCTAGGCGCTCGGTCTCGTCGGCATCGGGTGCTTCGAGCGCCGGCACCGGCGGATCGGCCACTGGTGTGAGCACGGTCGCGGGGTGCCGGGTGGCCCGGCGGCGGACCGTTGCGACGGCGCCGGAGCCCAACAGGACCAAGCCGCCGATCGCCGCCGCCGTGAGGAGAACATAGCCCGCGGCGCGCGCCGCCTCCTTGACCCAGGCCGGCAGCGTCAGCGTGGCCTGCTCCGGCTCGCCCGATAGTGGCAAGCGGGTCTGGATGCCGTTGTCATGGATCACCGCCTGCACGATCCGGCCGATGGTGGCGCGGTCGGCGGCGCCGGCCACGGCGGTCCAGGTCCCGACGACCAGAATGACGAGCACGGCCGCGCGGCCTGCCATTGACCCGCGCCGCGCCGGCAATCGCCCGATCATGAGCGGCGCCCCATCATGCCGGAAAATTCGTTCGCCCGAGCCCCCGCGCCGCTCTATCAGCGGCTGCAGCAGGCTAGCATCCGGCGCCGGCCTCCGCCAGCTTGGCCGGCCGCCAGCGTCGCAACTCAGCCGCGCGGCGCCACCGCGCGGCGCAGCCGGGCGCTTTCCACCGCGGCATCGACCAGCGCATTGCCGCGGCAGCCATCGGCGAAGGTCGGGTAGAGCACCGGCTCGCCCCGCATCGCCCGCCAGGCCGCGCCGATGACGTTGCGGAAGGCGTCGAGATAGCCCTCGGGGTGGCCGGCGGGCACCGCCGACATCCAGGCTAGCTCGCCCGGCAGGCGCTGCGGATCGCGGTGACGCAGCGCCTTTTCGTTGTTGCGTCGCTCGACGTAGAGATCGGCCGTCTCCTGGCACCAGTCGAAGCCGCCGGCATCGCCATCGGCCGACAGCGTGATGTGGTTGGGATTGCCGAGCGACAGGCCGGTGATGGTGGCGGCGCCGGCGGCGCCGCCATCGAGCCGGATCAGGAGGTCGGCCTGGTCCTCGAGCGCGAGGTCGATCTCGACGCTGCCGTCGGGGGCGACGGTTCCCGGCGGCCGCGGTCCCTCGCCGGCGCCGCCGCGCCACACCCGCCGGCGCTGATGGGTCGAGAACTGGCTCTGGACCTCGCTGATCCTCTGGCCGGTGACGTGCTCGACCAGGTCGAACCAATGGACCCCGTAGTCGAGCAGCACGAACGCCGGGCCGCACAGGCCGGGGGTGAAATGCCAGACATACTTGTCGCGGTCGAAGACGTCCTGCGACAGGTACTCGCCGCCAACCCGGCGCAGCCGGCCGAAGCGGCCCGCGGCCACCGCCAGCCGCAGCTCCTGGATCGCCGGATAGCCGCGATAGGTGTAGCAGCAGGCGGCGACGCGGTCGCTGCGGCCCGCCGCCTCGACCATGCGCAGCGCCTCGTCGCGACTGGTGGCCAGCGGTTTCTCGCAGACGACATGCGCGCCGGCGGCGAGCGCCTTGATCGCCTGCTCGGCATGCAGGTGGTTGGGGGTGCAGACATGAACGACATCGGGCCGCTCGGCGCGCAGCAGCTGGGCGAGGTCGTCATATGCCTCGCCGCGGCCGAGCGCGGCGGCGCCGGACAGCGTCCGGCCGCAGACCGCGACGACCATGCCGCCGAGCTGCTCGATCAGCAGGGCATGGACCCGCGCAATGCCGCCGCTGCCGATGATCGCCGCGCGCATCGCTTCCCCATTTCGTGACAGCGGCGCGCATAATCGTCTTTTCGTCGTGAAATATCCATTCCATAATCGGTCACAAATGGAAAAGCCGTGCGGGTTCGCCGGCGACAGAGATGGCAGGGGGGAACATGAGCGCAGGCAACCTCGACGCCACCATGACCACCGGGCGCATCGACGAGCGGCTGAGGCGGGTCTCGGTCTGGCGCCGCCTGATGGTGCGGCCCGAGCTCGGCGCCGTCGCCGGCACCATCCTGGTCTACATCTTCTTCGGCGCCGTGGCCGGCAACAGCGGCATGTTCAGCGCGCGGGGCATCCTCAACTTCCTCGAGGTCTCGGCCCAGCTCGGCCTGCTCGCCAGCGTCGCGGCCCTGCTGATGATCGCCGGCGAGTTCGATCTCTCGGTCGGCTCGATGATCGCCTTCTCGGGGGTCGTCATCGCCATTCCGACGATGCAGTACGGCGTGCCCCTGTGGGTGTCGATCCTGCTCGCCTTCGCGCTGGCCGTCGTGGTCGGGTTCATCAACGGCCTGCTCGTGGTGCGCACCAAGCTGCCCTCCTTCATCGTCACGCTGGCCGGGCTCTTCGTGCTGCGCGGCCTGACGCTCGCGCTGACCCGGCTGATCACCAATCGGACGCAGGTTTCCGGGCTCGGCGAGCACGTCGCGAACGACTGGCTGGCGCCGGTGGTCAGCGGCCAGGTCTTCCAGGGCCTGTTCCGCTGGCTGGCGCAGCAGGGGGTGCTGGCGATGCGCTCCGACGGGCTGCCGTTTGCCAGCGGCATCCCGATCTCGATCGTGTGGTGGCTGGCGATCACCGCGGTGGCGACCTGGGTGCTGCTGCGCACCCGCTTCGGCAACTGGATCTTCGCGTCGGGCGGCGACCCGGTGGCGGCGCGCAACGTCGGGGTCCCGGTGTCGCGGGTCAAGATCGCGCTGTTCATCTGCATGTCGCTGGTGGCGACCCTGTTCGCCGCCATCCAGGTGCTCGATGCCGGCTCGGCCGACACGCTGCGCGGCCAGCAGAAGGAATTCGAGGCGATCATCGCCGTGGTGGTCGGCGGCACGCTGCTGACCGGCGGCTACGGCTCGGCGATCGGTGCCGCCTTCGGCGCGCTGATCTTCGGCACGGTGCAGATGGGCATCTTCTATACCGGGGTCGACACCGACTGGTTCAAGGTCTTCATGGGGATCATGGTGCTGCTCGCGGTGCTGGTGAACAACTTCATCCGCCGCAAGGTGACGGAGGCCCGGTGATGGACGCCAGATCCGACGTGCCGCTCGTCGAGCTGCGCAACGCCAGCAAGTTCTTCGGGTCGGTGATCGCGCTCAACGACGTGTCGCTCGCGGTGCGGCGCGGCGAGGTGCTGTGCCTGCTCGGCGACAACGGCGCCGGCAAGTCGACCCTGATCAAGATCCTCTCCGGCGTGCACATGCCCTCGCGCGGCGAGCTGCTGGTCGATGGCGAGCCGGTACAATTCTCCTCGCCGCGCGACGCGCTCGACCGCGGCATCGCCACGGTCTTCCAGGATCTCGCCACCGTGCCGCTGATGAGCATCACCCGCAACTTCTTCATGGGACGCGAGCCGGTGAAGGGCCGCGGCCCGTTCCAGCGCATCGACCTCGCCTATTGCAACAAGGTCGCCCATGACGAGATGCTGGCGATCGGCATCGACGTGCGCGACCCCTCGCAGGCGGTCGGCACGCTGTCGGGCGGCGAGCGGCAATGCCTGGCGATCGCCCGGGCGGTGCATTTCGGCGCCAAGGTCCTGATCCTCGACGAGCCGACCTCGGCGCTCGGCGTCCACCAGGCCGCCGTCGTGCTGCGCCTGATCGCCAAGGCGCGCGCTCGCGGCCTCGGCGTCATCCTGATCACCCACAACGTCCACCATGCGTTTCCGGTCGGCGATGCCTTCACCATGCTCAATCGCGGCCGCAGCCTCGGCACCTTCCGCAAGGCGGAGATCTCGCGGGAGCGGGTGCTGGAGCTGATGGCCGGCGGCAAGGAGCTCGCCGACCTCACCGCCGAGCTCGAGGAGCTGGCCCGCACCTCGGCCTGACGCTTCCAGGCTTTTCCACGACAGGACGAAACGCCAATGACCGTGAGCCTCGGCATCAACCCGATCGGCTGGACCAACGACGACATCCGCTGGCTGGGCGACCACATTCCGCTCGAGGTTTGCCTGGCCGAGGCGCGCGAGGCGGGATTCGCCGGCGTCGAGCTCGGCCGCAAATTTCCCCGCAAGGCCGAAATCCTCGGCCCGATCCTCGATCGCCATGGCCTGCGGCTGGTCTCCGGCTGGTACAGCGGGCGCCTGCGCGAGCGCGACAGCCGGCGCGAGATCGCGGCGATGCGCGACCACCTGGCGCTGCTGTCGGCGCTGGGCGCCCCGGTGATGGTCTTCGCCGAGACGACGGGGGAGACGGCGGGCCTGGTCGGCGCCGGCGCCTCGACGCGGCCGACGATCGAGGTCGCGGCGGAGTGGAAGCGGCTCGGCAAGCGCTTCACCGAGGTTGCCGACCACATGCTGGAGAAGGGCGTGCGGATGGCCGTCCACCACCACATGGGAACCGTGGTGCAGACCGCCGCCGACGTCGACCGGCTGTTCGAGAACTGCGGACCGTCGGTCGGCCTGCTGGTCGACACCGGCCATCTCACCTATGCCGGCGACGATCCGGTCCAGCTCATTCGCCGGCATGCCGACCGCGTCGTCCATGTCCATTGCAAGGACATTCGCCGCGGCGCGCTCCTCGCCTGCAACGAACGCGACGCCAGCTTCACCGAGGCGGTGCTGCACGGCCTCTTCACCGTGCCCGGCGACGGCATGGTCGACTTCGCAGCCGTGACCAAGGCGCTCGCCGCCGCCGGCTATGCCGGCTGGCTGGTCCAGGAGGCCGAGCAGGATCCCCGCGTCGCGCCGCCGCTGGTCTACGCCAAGCTGGGCAATCAGCAGCTGCGGCGGCTGTGCCGCGCCGCGCGGCTGAAGGTGGCGTAGCCGCCCGCCGGGCCTAAGCCATTGACAGTGCGTGCCGCTTGACGTGACATAGCGCGGAGGCGAGACGGTCGCTGATTGCCGTCCGGCTTGGCAACCGAGCCGCGACCACTCGCCTTCGACGCACGACAAGCGTTACTGGGTGGAGGCTCGACCAGTGGCCGGCGAGCAGCAGGGGTCTGCATGATCGCGACGATGTCAGCTGCCGCCCGCGGCCGCGGCGTCACCCGCATGGCGGTAGCGCTGGGCCGGGTCGCCATCGTCCTGGCGGTGCTGCTCATCGCCGCCCACCACGCCGCGGCCAGCGAGACGGGCATGCCGTGGGAAAGCCCGCTCAACCGCATCCTGGCGTCGATCACCGGGCCGGTGGCCAAGGGGCTCGGCGTGCTCGCCATCGTCATCGCCGGCATCGGGATCGCCTTCGGCGAGGGCGGCAGCGGCGTGCGCCGCCTGCTCCAGGTCGTCTTCGGCCTGTCGATCGCCTTCACGGCTTCAAGCTTTTTCCTGGCGCTGTTCGGCTTTTCGGGGGGGAGCGCGTTCTGACGACGACGCCCGGCTTCAGGATTCCGCTGCATTCGGCATTGACCACGCCGATCATGCTGGGCGGCGTGCCGCGCCGGCTCGCGCTGCTCAATGGCACGGCCTTTGCGGCGGTGACCTTTGGCCTGCACTCGCTATGGTGCATTCCGATCTTCTTCGCGGTGCATGTCGCGGGAATCCTGCTGGCCAAGCGCGATCCCTACTTCCTCGAGGTCATCGTGCGCCATCTGCGCCACCGACCGTACTACGACGTCTGAGCCATGATGTATCTGGGGGAGCATCGGGCCAAGCCGGATCGCCTCAGCGACCTGCTCCCCTGGGCCGCGCTGGTGGCGCCTGGGGTGGTGCTCAACAAGGACGGCTCGTTCCTGCGCGTCATCAGGTTCCGCGGACCCGATCTCGATTCCGCGACCGAGCCGCAGGTGGTCGTCGCCAACGCCCAGCTCAACAACGCGCTGAAGCGGCTGGGCGGCGGCTGGGCGCTGTTCGTCGAGGCCCGCCGCTTCCACGCCGCCGACTACCTGCCCGACGGCAGCTTCCCCGATCCGGTCAGCTGGCTGGTCGATGCCGAGCGCCGCGAGGCCTTCGAGCATGAAGGCCAGGCGTTCGATACCGCCTATCACCTGACCCTGCAGTACCTGCCGCCGACCGGCCGGTCGCTGTCGCTGGGCGGCCTGTTCGTCGGCGACGGTCGCAAGGACCAGCAGCGCTATGCCGGCGCGCTGGAGCATTTCCTGCGCCATACCGAACGGATCGCCGACATCCTGGGCAACGCGCTGCACGAGGTGGGATTCCTGTCGGACGGGGCGCTGCTGACCTTCCTGCACGGCACGATCTCGACCAAGCTGCACCCGGTCGCGGTGCCCGAGACGCCGGCCTATCTCGATGCGCTGCTCGCCGACAGCCCGCTGACCGGCGGCCTGCAGCCGCGGCTGGGCGACGATCATTTGCGGGTGATCTCGATCACCGGCTTTCCCGGCAGCACCACGCCGGCGCTGCTCGACGCGCTCAACCGGCTGCCGATCGAGTATCGCTGGGTCAGCCGCTATCTGCCGCTCGACAAGACCGACGCCAGCAAGCTGCTCGAAAGCTACCGCCGGCGGTGGTTCGCCAAGCGCAAGGGGATCGTGGCGCTGCTGCAGGAGGCGCTGACCCGCTCGGAGAGCGCGCTGGTCGACAGCCCGGCGCTGCAGAAATCGGCCGACGCCGACGAGGCGATGCGCGAGCTGGCCGAAGACCTGGTGTCCTACGGCTATCTCAGCGCCACGATCACGGTCTGGGATGCCGATCCCGCCCGCGCCGCCGAGAAGGAGCGCGAGGTCGAGCGGGTGCTGAACGGCCGCGGCCTGGTCACCCTGCGCGAATCGATCAACGCGGTCGAGGCCTGGCTGTCGTCGCTGCCCGGCCAGGCCTACGCCAATGTCCGGCGGCCGCTGGTCAACAGCCTGAACCTCGCGCACCTGCTGCCGTTCTCGGCGGTCTGGTCGGGCCCCGACTGGGACGAGCATCTCGACGGCCCGCCGCTGCTCTATGCCCGCACCGACGGCCACACCCCGTTCCGACTGCCCTTCGCCGTCGGCGGCGTCGGTCACAAGATGGTTATCGGGCCGACCGGCTCCGGCAAGTCGGTGCTGCTCGCCTTCCTCGCGCTGCAGTTCCGCCGCTATCCTGGGGCCCGCGTGGTGATCTTCGACAAGGGCGAGGGGGCGCTGGCGGCGACCATGGGCGTCGGCGGCATGCATGTCGAGCTCGGGACCCGCGAGGGCAGCCTGTCGTTCCAGCCGCTCGCCGGCATCGACCGGATCGAGGAGCGGCGCTGGGCGCTGGAATGGGTGCTCGGCCTGCTGGCGAGCGAGAGCCTGCCCAGCACGCCGGCCCGCAAGGAAGCGGTCTGGGCGGCGCTGGTCGGGCTCGCCGCCGCGCCCAGCCACCAGCGGACGATCACCGGCCTGCGCGTGCTGGTGCAGGACGAGGAGATCCGCCGGGCGCTCACCGCCTACACCGTCGACGGCTCGTTCGGCCACATCCTCGACGCCGACGACGAGCCGCCGATCGACGCGCCCTGGCAGTGCTTCGAGATGCAGGCCCTGCTGGCGCTGCCGGCCATCGTCGCGCCGGTGCTGGCCTATCTCTTCCACCGGCTGGAGAGCCAGTTCACCGGCGCGCCGACCCTGCTGATCCTCGACGAGGCCTGGCTGTTCCTCGATCACCCGATCTTCGCCGCGCAGCTGCGCGAATGGCTGAAGACGCTGCGCAAGGCCAATGTCGGCGTCGTCTTCGCCACCCAGGCGATCGACGATGCGCTGGAATCGTCGATCGCCACCACACTGGTCGAAGCCTGCCCGGTGCGCATCTTCCTGCCCAACGACCGGGCGCTGGAGCCGCAGAGTGCTGCCGCCTATACCCGCCTCGGCCTCAACCAGCGCCAGCTGCAGCTGATCGGCCACGCCGTGCCGCGCCGCCAATACTACTACCAGTCGCGCGAGGGCAACCGGCTGATCGACCTCGACCTCGGCGAGATCGCGCTGGCCTTCTGCGCCGCCAGCCGGCCGGAGGATCGCGCGCGGATCAAGGACCTCGTCGCGGCGCACGGTCCGTCGGGCTTCGGGCGCACCTATCTGCGGGCGCGCGACATGGCCTGGGCCGACGACCTCTTCCTGCCGGAGGCCGCCGAGTGAACGATTTCGAGCGCAGCACGCCGGACTTTTCGGCGACGGCGTCCGACACGCCCTACCAGCGCGCTCGCCAGGCCTGGGACGAGCGCATCGGCAGCGCCCGCGTGCAGGCCGCCAGCTGGCGGCTCGCCTTCTTCGCCACCGCCCTGCTGGCGCTCGTCCTCGGCGTGGCGCTGGTGGTCGTGCTGCGCCAGTCGCGCGTGGTCCCCTACATCGTCGAGGTCGGCGCGTCGGGCGCGGTGGTCGGCGTCGCGCCGGCGCCGATCCGCTACGAGCCGACCGATGCCCAGATCCGCTACTTCCTCGCCAATTTCGTCGAGCTGATCGGCACCGTGCCGATCGATCCCGTGGTCGCGAAGAAGAACTGGCTGACCGCCTACGGCTTCCTCACCGAGAACGGCGCCCGGCAGCTCAATGCCTTCGCCAGCGGCAGCGATCCGCTGGGCCGCGTCGGCAAGGAGCGGGTGGAGATCCGCGTGCGCAACTCGCTGCGCGAATCCGGCCGCAGCTTCCAGCTGACCTGGAACGAAACCGTCTTCGATCCCAACGGCACGCTCGTGTCGAAGAAGGAGCGCACCGGCCTGTTCTCGGTCGCCGTGATGACGCCGCGCACCGAGGAGGAGATCCTGCGCAACCCGCTCGGCCTCTACATCGACAATTTCAGCATCTCTGAAGGCCGGCCGCTGTCATGAGCTCGACGCGGCCCTGGGTCCTGGTCCTCGGCGCGGCGCTCGCCGGCTGCACGCTGCCGGCTGAGCAGCCGCCCCGTCCCACGCCGGCCATCGTCGTGACGGCGCCGGCGCCGGTTCCGCCCGTCCAGGCGGAGCGCCTGATCCCGATGCCCGGCCAGCTGCAGCCCATCGGCACGGTGCGGCCGCCGCCCAAGCCGGTGACCCGGGTGCCGGCGGTGGAGCTCGCCAACCGCCAGTCGCTGCAGACGCCGGACAGCAACGGCTTCATCAACGCCATGATGGTCTATGACTACATGGCGAGCGCGCTCTACCAGGTCTATTGCGCGCCGCAGAAGATCACCGACATCGAGTTCGAGCCGGGGGAGGAGCTGGTCTCCTTCGCCGCCGGCGACACCGTGCGCTGGCTGGTCGACAAGACCTTCAGCGGCGCCGGCCGCACGCGACAGGACCATCTGCTGATCAAGCCGGTGAAGAGCGGCCTGGAGAACACGCTGGTGGTCACGACGACGCGGCGCAGCTATCACCTGCAGCTGCGCTCGCTCGACAACACCTACATGGCCTCGGTCAGCTGGCGCTATCCGGATGCCGGGCTGACCCAGTCCGATGCCGCGGCCGCCGCCGACGCCTCGCCCCCGCCGGTGGCGCCGACCGCGCTCGAGTTCGGCTACACGATCGACACGGTCAGCGGCAATGCGCCGGCCTGGAAGCCGGACGTGGTCTTCACCGACGGCAGCAAGGTCTATATCCGCTTTCCCCAGGCGCTGAAGAATACCGACGCGCCGGTGCTCTACGTCGTCGATGGCGACCACGCCGAGATCGTCAATTATCGCGTCCAGGGCAATTTCTACATCGTCGATCGGATCTTCAATCGTGCCGAGCTCAGGGTTGGCGAGGACCAGCAGACCGTGGTCCAGATCGCCCGCAACGGATCCTGACGGCAATGGCGCGCCGCGGCAGCGATCCCGCCATCCCGCCCCTGACCGGCGCAGCGCCGCCGCGGGCCCGAATGCTGAACCGGCGCCTGATCATGGTCGCTTGCATCGCCGCCGCGCTGGTCGTCGCGGTCGCGGCGGGGTTCGCGCTGCAGGGTCCGCCGCCGCACGACAGCGACGCGGTGCTGCCGGCCAAGGCGGCGACCGCCGGCACCTTGCCCAAGGGGCTCGCCGACCTGCCCGACGGCTATGGCGACGCCGCGCGCATCGCCCAGTATCTGCCGACCGCACCGCAGCCCTCGGCGGAGATGGCCGCCCGGATCGCCCAGATCGAGGCCCAGGCCGCCGCGCTGCAGAAGCAGCTCGACCACGCGCTGTCGGTGATCACCGAGCTGCAGGAAGCCCAGAAGGCGGGGAAAG
>JADMIO011367363.1_pt1 | contig 10058 bp, 8 predicted proteins | sample 8958161 | NCBI WGS metagenome assembly JADMIO01 (sample SAMN16585339, study PRJNA669376) | soil metagenome | isolation source: Crop rotation soil | place: USA: Cullars Rotation, Alabama | collected 2011
GTCGAGGTTGTTGCCCGGCAGGAACGAGAGCAGCTCGCGGATGAGGAGGACGCACTGCTGATCGTTGTCGACCGCGAAGTGCGCGACGCCGCTCTTCTCGTTGTGCGTCATCGCGCCGCCGAGCTCCTCCTTCGTCACCTGCTCGTGCGTCACGGTGCGGATGACATCAGGGCCGGTCACGAACATGTAGCTCGTGTGCTTCACCATGATGGTGAAGTCGGTGATCGCCGGGGAATAGACGGCCCCGCCCGCGCACGGCCCCATGATGGCGGAAATCTGCGGCACGACGCCGGAGGCGAGCGTGTTGCGGAGAAAGATGTCGGCGTAGCCGGCCAGCGAGGCGACGCCTTCCTGGATGCGCGCGCCGCCGGAATCGTTCAACCCGATCACGGGCGCGCCCATCTTCACCGCGAGATCCATGATCTTGACGATCTTCGCGGCGTTGGTTTCCGAGAGCGATCCGCCGAAGACGGTGAAGTCCTGCGCGAAGGCGTAGGCCGGACGGCCGTGAATGCGGCCGTGGCCGGCGATGACCCCATCGCCGGGAACGACCTGGTCCGCCATGCCGAAATCGAGGCAGCGGTGCGTGACGTACTTGTCGATCTCTTCGAAGGTGCCCGGATCGAACAGGAGATCGATCCGCTCGCGCGCCGTCAGCTTCCCCGATTCGCGCTGGCGGCGGAGCCGTGCTTCGCCGCCGCCCAGCTCCGCGCGCCGATCCAGGTCGGCGAGGACGTCGTCCATCTAGACGCTGCCCATGAAACGCTGCCCCACTAGACCTTGGCGCCCTGGGCCTTCTCCCAGTCTTTCAGGAAGCGCTCGAGGCCGATGTCGGTGAGCGGATGCTTGAAGCACGCTTCGATGACCGCCGGCGGCACGGTGACGACGTCGGCGCCGAGGCGCGCCGCTTCAATCACATGCACCGGATGACGCACGCTGGCGACGAGCACTTCGGTCGTGTAGCTCGCGTTGTCGAACAGATCGACGATCTCGCGGACGACCTGCATCCCCTCGTTGCCGATGTCATCGAGCCGCCCGACAAACGGGCTGACATAGCTGGCTCCCGCCTTGGCGGCGAGCCACGCCTGCGGCGCCGAGAAGATCAGCGTCACGTTGACGCGGATGCCCTCGTCCGACAGCGTCTTGCACGCCTTCACGCCGTCTTTGGTCAGCGGCACCTTGACGATCATGTGCTCGTCGATGCTCGCGATGTCGCGCCCTTCGCGGACCATGCCCGCGTAGTCGGTGGCCACGACTTCCCCGCTGACCGGCCCCTTCACGATGTCGCAGATCCGCTTCAGGATCTGGCGGCGGTCGCCTGTCTCTTTCGCCAGCAGCGACGGGTTCGTCGTCACGCCATCGAGAATGCCGATCGACGCCAGCGCCTCGATATCCTTCACGCTTCCGGTGTCCACGAAGAGCTTCATAAGAACCCCTACCGGGCCGGCGGCAGCCGGCCCCTACGATCACAACCTACTATCATCATCGCGCGGTTTCTTCGACGCGATTCGACTCTATGCTGACGTTCCCGACCGGCAGCCGCGAGTCGACGGCGGCGACGGCATACACATATTTTTTTCCGGCGGTGACGTGCGTGTCACGAAACCGCGGTTCTTCGACCGGTGTCGGCGTGAGCGGTTGGAGTGTGGCATCGGACGGGTCGCCGCGCAAGACCATATAGCCGGCCACGTCGACGTCCGCGCTCGGCTCCCAGATCAGGCTGATGCCGCCCTCGTCCGCGACCGCCACGAGGCGTGCCGGCGCCGCCGGCGGAAACACATCAACAGGTGTCAGGCAGTTCGGCGGCGACGGATCTCCTTCGACGACGTTCGGCGCAATTCCGCGCACGGCGCGGACGACGTAGCAGCGCTCGCGATCGAACTCCACCGTATCGGTGAACGTGGTCGTGGCCAGCGGCGCCGGATTGATCGGGGCCGGCGTCGTCGCCACCCACGATGGTGTCGAGTTCAGAGCGGGATAGGCGAACGGATCCGGCTCGACCTCGCGATACACGTTGTACTTCACCGGACCGCTCGGCAGCGCAACGGTCGTGTTCGCCGCCGCCGGAGGCGTGGTCACGACGGGATCGAGCTGGTCGTTGAGCGGCGGATCTTCCGGCGGAAGCGGCGACGCGTCGAACAGGAATCCGAGAATGCCACCGGACGGCGCCCATCCCAGGTTCATCACCGTGTCGGTGTAAGACGCGTTGAGAAACGCGGGGGCGTCCGGCACCCCCACCAGCGCGAAGTCGGTCGGCGTGCCGGGCGGACCCGGCCGGCCGCGTGCGCTGAAGGCGATCGCCATATAGAAACGCCTCAGGATGTCGGGCTCGTTCGTCTCGGCCACCGGCGTGAGCGGCCTCTGTACGCGCCGCACGGGCTCCGGCGGGATCTTTCCTTGAACGAGCTTCTGCGGCGTCAGCACGTCGCGCACGGTGACCATCGCTCCCGTCGGCGCGCCCTTGGAAAGATCGACGGGGAGTGCCGGGTCAGGACCCGGTTGGCCGGGCAGCGGCGGCGGAAGAACGGGAATGGTCGCGACGAGATCGGCCACCTCCACCCACCGCGCATTCGGCGGCGGCCGTCGTCCGGTATAGCCGTAGATCTCGATGCGGCCGATGTCGACCGGTATCGAACCGTCGATGTTCTTCGTCGGGACGGTCACCGTGATGAACGCATCGCTGCCCGAGCGCTGCGCATGGATCATCGCGATCGGCGCGGGGATGCGAATGATGGGCGCCAGCGGCGGGCCCTTCTTGCCGCACGCCGGTACCGCGAAGGCGGCCAGAGTGGCCGCGAGGCACGAAATCCACGAAGATCGTTTTGAAACCACGAAGAACACGAAGGACGCGAAGTCTCCTCCCTACAAATCTTACTTCGTGTGCTTCGTGTCCTTCGCGGTTCAGATCGACTTCGCGCCCTCCTATTCGACGGCTACCTCCTCCAGAGGTTCAGCCGCGGGTAACTCGCTCTCGGAGCGCCGCGCCGCGCGGCGGCCGGTATCACCAGGGCGGAAGCGCCGGACATCGACGCTGAGGTTCTTCACCTTGTAGTTGAGGATGCGTTCCGTCGTATCGAGCAGGCGCGCCGCTTTGGCGCGGTTGCCGCGCGTCGTCTTCAGCGCATCCTGGATGAGGTCGCGCTCGAAGCCGTCGACCGCTTCCTTCAGCGAGACGCGCGTGACCGTCCCCGAGGCATCGGCGGTCTGCAGCGACGGCGGCAGATGGTGTCCGTGAATGACCTGGGCGTCACAGACGAGCACCGCGCGCTCGAGCGCGTTCTCGAGCTCGCGCACGTTGCCGGGCCAGTGATACGACATCAGCATGTCGATGGCCGGCGTCGAGATGCGCTTGATGACCTTGCCGTGCTCGCGCGAGAACTTCTCGAGGAAATGGTCCGCAAGCAGCAGCAGGTCCGCTTTGCGGTCGCGGAGCGGCGGCACGAAGATCGTGAACACGTTCAGCCGGTAGTAGAGGTCCTCACGGAACGTCCCGTCCGCGATCGCCTTCTCCATGTCCTTGTTCGTGGCGGCAATGACGCGGACGTTGACGCGCACCGACTCGGTGCCGCCGAGACGCTCGAACTCCCGCTCCTGCAGCACGCGCAGCAGCTTCACCTGCGTGCTGGCGTTGATGTCGCCAATCTCGTCGAGGAAGATCGTCCCGCCTTCCGCCAGCTCGAAGCGCCCCTTCTTGCGCGCGTTCGCGCCGGTGAAGGCGCCCTTCTCGTAGCCGAACAGCTCTGACTCGATCAGCGTGTCCGGCAGCGCCGCGCAGCTCACCTTCACGAACGGCTTTTTCGCGCGCAGCGAGTTGTAGTGGATGGCGTGCGCAATCAGCTCCTTGCCGGTGCCCGACTCCCCGCGAATCAGCACCGTCGTATTGGTCTGCGCGACCTGCGCCACCTGCTCGTACATCTGGCGCGTCGGGCCGCTCGTCCCGATGATGTTCGAGAAGTCGTACCGCTCGCGCAGCTCCTGCCGCAGGTGCGTGTTCTCGTCGACGAGCCGCCGCCGCTCCTCCTCGACGAGCCGCTGCACGTTGAGCGCCTGCGCAATCATCGAGCTGACGATGCCGAAGAACTTGACGCTGCTCTCGTAGTCGCGCTCGGCCTTGAACTTCAGGTCGATGGCGAGGGTGCCGACCGTCTGCCGCTGGACGACGATCGGCACGCAGATGAAACTCAGCTCGTGCCGCGCGATGTCGGCGCGGCGCGGCATGCGATTGAGGAACTCCGGCTCCTTGCTGACGCGCGGCACCACGATCGGCTTGCCGCTCTGCACGACCTGACCGGTGATCCCCTCGCCGACCTTGAAGCTGACGCCGCGGGCGCGGTCGTCGAACCCCTCGATGGCCTCGACCTGCAGCTCGCCCTCGCGCAGCAGCGTCACCATGCCGCGGACCACGCCGTGGTGGCGGATGAGAATCTGCAGCACGCGCTGCATCGACGACTTGAGATTCAGCGTCCCTGAGAGGGCCTGGCTGACTTCGAGCAGGGTCGACAGACGTCGCGCATCGCGGCTGGCAATCGAAGGATCCGGGGCTGGTTTCGCGGCTGGCATCGAGTCTCCTACATTCCTGAACTGATTGCTTCCGGTACGAACAAACGTGTCGGGATTGGCGTGAGCGAATACATCGTGCGAATTCGTGCGATCACCGGCTTCAACGTACGTTGTTGTCGAAGGGCCTTTACTATAGAACATTTTTGTGGCAAATGGCCCGTCGCAGCGACGGTTTGGGAGGGATAGGGGCAAGGGACGGGCCAGAAGGTCCGGCTAAAGCCGGACCCTACCGATGATCGCCGGCCGGATCTCGACCGGGACCGCTGTCCGGCGTCCGGCGAGAATTTCCGGCGGGGTCCGGCTTCAGGCGGACCTACAGGATGTACCGGGACAAATCTTCGTTTTTGACGATGTCGGCGAGCATGCGATCGACGTAGGCCTCGTCGATCACGACGGTCTTCTGCCCCAAATCCGGGGCTTCAAACGACAGTTCGTCGAGCAGCCGCTCCATGACCGTGTGCAACCGGCGCGCGCCGATGTTCTCGGTGGCGTCGTTGACGCGCGCGGCGAAGTCGGCGATGCGCTCGATGGCGCCTGGCGTGAACGTAATCGTCAGCTCTTCGGTTCCGAGAAGCGCCGTGTACTGCTTGACCAGCGCGTTGCGCGGCTCGGTGAGGATGCGGATGAAGTCGTTGCGGGTCAGCGGCTCGAGCTCCACGCGAATCGGGAAGCGGCCCTGCAGCTCGGGAATCAGGTCCGACGGCTTCGAGACGTGGAACGCGCCCGCGGCGATGAAGAGAATGTGGTCGGTCTTCACCATTCCGTGCTTGGTGTTGACGGTCGTCCCTTCGACAATCGGCAGGATGTCGCGCTGCACGCCTTCGCGGCTGACGTCGGGGCCGCCGTGGCCGCCGCCCGCCATGCCGTCGCGGCTCGCGATCTTGTCGATTTCGTCGATGAAGATGATGCCGGCGTGCTCGACGCGCTGCACCGCGGCGCGGCTCACCGATTCCATGTCGACGAGCTTGCTCTGCTCTTCCGCGATGAGATGCTGTATCGCCTCGGGCACCTTCAACCGCCGCGATTTGGTGCGCCCCTGGAACATGTTGCCCATCATGTCCTTCAGGTTGACGCCAATCTCTTCGACCGAGGTGCCGGCGATGATCTCGAACGACGGCATCGCCGATTCGCGCACTTCGATCTCCACGCTCCGGTCGTCGAGCCGTCCGCCGCGCAGCGACTCGCGCATCCGCTCGCGCGTGCGATTCGCCTGATCGCGGATCGCTGCGGGATCCTCGCCTGGTCCGGCGGCGCGTGACGGCGGGAGCAGCAGATCGAGGAGCCGCTCCTCGGCCGCGGCCTTCGCCTTCTCCGCCACCTCGTCGATCTTCTCGTCGCGCACCATGTCGACCGCGAGCTCGACGAGATCGCGCACCATCGATTCGACGTCGCGTCCGACGTAGCCCACCTCGGTGAACTTCGACGCTTCGACCTTGATGAAGGGCGACTGCGCGAGCCGGGCGAGGCGGCGCGCGATCTCGGTCTTGCCGACGCCCGTCGGTCCGATCATCAGGATGTTCTTCGGCGTCACTTCGTCGGCGATGTCCTGGGGAAGCTGCTGGCGGCGCATCCGGTTGCGCAGCGCAATCGCCACGGCACGCTTCGCCTTTCCCTGGCCGATGACGTACTTATCCAGCTCGGCGACGATTTCGCGCGGGGTCAGCGAGCGGACCGCGGTCGCCGTTCGTTCCGGTAGAAAGATTGCCATTCGCTACGTCTTTCGCATCACAAACCACGGAGACACGGAGCACACGGAAAAAACCTTCAAGGCTCCGCGCTCTCCGCGCCTTCATTGCTCGTGTTCACAGCTCCTCGATCGTTAATTGCGGATTCGTATAAATGCAGATGTCCGCGGCGATGGTCATCGCCTCCGTGGCAATCTGACGCGCATCGAGCGCGCTGTGCCGCGCCAGCGCGCGCGCCGCCGCGAGCGCGAAGGGACCACCCGATCCGACCGCCACAATCCCGTCGTCCGGCTCGATCAAATCGCCCGTGCCGGACAAGACGAAGGTGAGGCGCTTGTCGGCGACGATGAGCATCGCCTCGAGGCGGCGGAGGAGGCGATCGCTGCGCCAGTCGCGCGCGAGCTCGACCGCGGAGCGTTCGAGGTTGCCGCGATACTGCTCGAGCTTTGCTTCGAAACGCGAGAAGAGCGCGAAGGAATCGGCGGCGGAGCCGGCAAAGCCGGCGAGGATGGAATCGTTGTAGAGCCTGCGGATTTTCTTCGCGGTCTGCTTGAGGACCGTGTTGCCGAAAGTCACCTGTCCGTCGCCGGCCATGACCGTGCGATCGTGGTGCCTCACGGACAGAATCGTCGTCGCGTGAATCACTTCGGCCAGTATGCCTCAAAAAGCGAACAGCCCCCGCGGCACGGGCGCCCGCGGCAGCGGACACCACCGCAGTACAGCTCCATCACTGCCCGATTTTGCCCGTGAGATACACACGCGACGCTGGCAGCGTCATTGCTCAGCTGTTCAGTACTATGACTCCGAAAACTCTCGTCATCGTGGCGTCGCTGGTCGCGCTTGCGCCGGTCAGTGCGACTTACGCGCAGGATGAGGGTGACAAGCCCCAGCCGACGGTGCGCATGCCCGACGGCAGCCGCGAGCGCGTCGGCCAGGCGACCGGCCGCGCGGTCGAGCGGACATCCGCGCCTCGGCCCGCGCCGCCGCCCCCAGCGCCGCGTGCGGCAGCGCCCGCGGCAGCCCCACCGGCAGCGGCTTCCGCTCCCGCTCCTGATCAGCGCGCCCGCGAGCGTCAGGGATCGCGTGACCGCGGCGACAATCCGCCCGTAGGTCAGGCGGTGCCACGTGGTGACGGACGCGCCGCACCTGGTCCCGGCACCACTCCACGCAACGACGGACGCAATGACGGCAACAACGCTCGCGCCGTGCCGCGCTATCGCGGAGGCACGAATGTCTACGTCACGCCGCCGTCTTACAACTACTACTACTATCCGCGCCGCTACTATCCGTACGGCTACGGCGCGTTCGGGCTCGGCTACTTCTACTATGACCCGTACACCTGGTACCCCGGCGCCTACTCGGGCTACTACGGCGGCGGCTATCCGGACCCGTTCTTCGACAGCTTCGACGTCGGACAGCTGCGCATCGACGTGTCACCGCGTGACGCCGACGTCTACGTCGACGGCTATTTCGCGGGACGCGTGGACGACTACGACGGCGTGTTCCAGTCGTTGAAGCTCGCGGCGGGACCGCACCACATCCAGATCGTCGCACAGGGCTTCGCGCCGCTCGACTTCGACGTACGCATCGAACCGGACCGGAAGATCACGTATCGCGGCGCGCTGCCGCGCGTCCGCCCGTAAAGAGCAGGTAGGCCGGAAGGCCCGCAGCGATGATCAGCGCGCCGGCGCCCGTCGCGCCCGGCGCGCGAACCAATCCGTTGATCAGAATCGCCGCGCTCACGACCGCGTAGATGGCCGGTGCAACCGGATACCCCCAGGCGCGGAACGGACGCGGCGCATCCGGTTCGCGCCGCCGCAGCACGAACAACGCCACCACCGCAATCCCCGAGAACAACACAATCGCAAAGCCGGTGTAATTGACGAGCGCATCGGCGGTCGCCGTGAGCACGAGCAGTGCGCTCCAGATCGCCTGTGCGACGATGGCGGCCGAGGGAGTCGCGTAGCGAGGATGCACCTTCGCGATAGGCGCGAAGAACAGTCCATCGCGCGCCATCGCGTAGTAGACGCGCGGACCCGCCAGCGTCATCGCGCTGATGCTTGCCGCGAGGCTGACGACCGACACGACGCCCATCACGTTGCCGGCGCTGCTGCCGAGCAGGCGATCGGCAATCACGTCGAGCACGCTGCCCTTGATCGCCCCAAGATCGCGCACCGGGATCACGTAGAGATACAGCGCGTTCATCAGCACGTAGATGAGCACGACGGCCGCCGTGCCGAGCGCGAGCGCGCGCGGCACATTCCGCCCAGGCTCGCGGATTTCCTCGGCGACATACGCGGCGGCGTTCCATCCGGAGTAGGTGAACATCACCGGGATGAGCGCGAGGAGCCATCCGGCGTTTGTCGTCCCGGCATGCTCGGCCAGATGCGCGACCGTGCCGGTGCCGACGGAAAAGCCTATCGCGATGAACAGGGCGAACGCGGTGACCTTCAGCGCGGCAAGCAGGTTTCCCACGAACACGCCCGGGCCGAGGCCGCGGCGATGCAGCCACGCCATCGCAGCGATGATCGCGATCGCCGTCAGCGTCTGTGGGGAAAACGTGAGCGCGATGCGCCCGGGAACGACCGGCACGACCGCCCACGCGGCGCCGTTGGCAATCGCGGGCGCGAACCGGCCGATGTAGAACACCATGACGACGGCGCTCGTGGCGATGGCGCCGGAGAAGCCGGCGACAAACGACGTCCAGCCGGTGAGAAACGCCGCCGCGCTGCCGAACGCCTCGCGCAGGTAGACGTATTCACCGCCCGCCCGCGGCCGCAGGGCCGCAAGCTCGGCGTAGGCCATCGCCCCCGCGAAGGCGAGCGCGCCGCCGGCGATCCATGTCGAGAGAAAGAGCGCGGCATCAGGAACGAGTGCCGCCACTTGCGGCGGCGTGAAGAGGATGCCGCCTCCAATGACGTTGGAGACGATGATGGCCGCGGCATCGAGCGCGCCGAGCCGCCGCTCGAGCTGCAAGCTACTCCGTCAGCAGCTGACGATCGATCGTGTACTCGCCCAGCTTCTGCCAGGTGCGGGAGCCGTGCTTGCCGTAGATCTCGACCTTCGCGTCGACGAACTGCTTGTTCTGCAGCATCTGCAGCCGCGACTCGGTGCCGGTGTAGCCGAGGTTCGAACGCAGCACGACAAAGCCGGGCGTCGTCTGCCGCGCCTGCAGACCGTCGCGGTCGATGGCGGTCGCGAAGTGCTCGCCCCACGCTTCGTTTTCGCCGACGCGCCGGAAGATGGCGTTGACCTGCACGCTGTCCACCGGGTTGTCGGAGAGGTTCTGCAGTTTGAAGGAGACGCTTGGCACGAGCTTGTTCTTGCCGTCCTGGATGCCGGCGTCGTACCAGCCGGTGTGGACGTCGGTGATTTTTACGGCTTTCTCAACGTCGAACTGGCTGCCGCAGCTGGCTGCGAGGACGGCGGCGACAGCAACGAAAACGAGACGCCTCATGCCTCGATTGTAACGCTTAGAACTGCTTCACCTCGACGTGCGTCCGCGCGTCCTCGAGCGTCATGTGTCCGGCGCGGAATGCCGCCAGATCCGACCCCTTGATGCGGAAGACGATGCTGCTGGTGTTGGAGGTATCGCCGGGCACCAGGCGATCGGGCCGTACATTGTCGCGTGCGGCGACCGTCAGCCACTCGCCCTCGCCAACCGGCAGCGGACCGCTGTTCTCGATCATCGCGTCGATGATGGCCGCGCTGACCTCGCGCGTGTAGGCGCCGTTGGGGTCTTCGAGCACGGTCGAATCGATCGTCGACACGGCTGGCACCGGCGGGGTGGCGACGTTCTGGGGGCTGACGCTC
>JADMIO010955860.1_pt1 | contig 10057 bp, 12 predicted proteins | sample 8958161 | NCBI WGS metagenome assembly JADMIO01 (sample SAMN16585339, study PRJNA669376) | soil metagenome | isolation source: Crop rotation soil | place: USA: Cullars Rotation, Alabama | collected 2011
AGGCGTACAACGCGACGAACCAGCCCGGCAAAGTCCTGGAGGCGGGAGCGCCCCTGATGGCGAAGGATCTGCGAACGACATTTGCCGACCCGCTCGAAATCGTCGGGGTTCTGTATCTCGCCGCACTGAATGCCCAGAAACTGACGAACCCCGCGAGAGAACAGGTCGCCGCTGGGCGATCGGCCGCGTATGGGCTGTTGGCTTACCTGCCGGTCTGCTTCACGCCTGAAAACAAGCCACAAACCATCGAACCCGCGGACTGGACCAAAGCCCGAAACGATTTAGAACTGCTGGCCCGGCAAACGTTAAAGCGGCGAAGCGAAAACTAGCGGCCCTCGGCAGCTCGCCGCTCGCTGAAACGCGATTGACAATCGCGCCTGAAAGGTTATCATTTGGATTGCACTCCCCCGATTGAAACCTGAAGGTATCGTGAACTCAACCAGCAACCCAGTCATTCTGGAAACGAATCTCCCGGAGGTGGAGCGCCACGGCCGGGGCAAGGTGCGGGACGTTTACCGCATCGACGGAAAGCTTTTGATCGTCGCAACCGATCGCATCTCGGCGTTCGATTACATTCTGCCGACGGGCATCCCGGACAAAGGCCGCGTGCTTACGCAGCTCTCCATTTTCTGGTTCGATTTTCTTCGCGAGCTGACGCCCACGCACTTCCTTACGGCCAATATTTCGGAGTATCCGGACCCGCTTCCCCGATTTCGCGATCAACTCGAGGGACGTTCGATGCTCGTCAAGCGCGCGGAGATGGTCGAGATCGAGTGCGTGGCGCGCGGCTACATCTCCGGCTCGGGATGGAAAGAGTATCAACAGAGCGGGACGGTGTGCGGCATCCGGCTGCCTAAAGGACTGCGCGAGAGCGACAAATTGCCCGAGCCGATCTTCACTCCGGCCACCAAGGCGCAGACCGGACACGACGAGAATGTTTCGTTCGAACAGGTGGTCTCGCTGATCGGGGAAGACCTCGCCCGGCGGCTCCGCGACCTGACCCTGGAGATCTACGGACGGGCAGCCCGCTACGCCGAAACCAAGGGCATCATCATCGCCGACACGAAGTTTGAATTCGGCTTCGTCGGAAGCGAGCTGGTTTTGGGCGATGAGGTGCTGACGCCGGACTCGTCGCGGTTCTGGCCGGCCGAGACGTACAAGCCCGGCGGACCGCAATTTTCGTTCGACAAACAGTTCGTGCGCGACTACCTGGAATCCATCCGGTGGAACAAGCAGCCGCCGGCGCCGCCCCTGCCGCAGGAAGTGGCGGAGAAGACCAGCGAAAAATATCGTCAGGCTTACGAGGTCCTCACCGGCCATCCGCTATGAACTGGCTGGATGGAATCCTGCTGGTCATTCTCCTGCTATCGGTGATCACCAGCTTCCGCAAAGGTTTTTCGCGCGAGGTCATCGGCTTGGTAACAGTGGTGGTCGCGCTGTTACTCGGCAGTTGGTTCTATGGCGCGGCGGGCGCATTTTTGTTACCCTACCTGAGTTCCCGCTCGATGGCGATGTTCGCCGGGTTCTTCCTGGTTTTTCTTGGCATTCTGTTGCTGGGCGGCGTCATCAGTTACGCGGTCGGGAAGTTTCTGAAGGTAACGGGACTATCCTTTTTCGATCACATCCTGGGCGCGGTGTTCGGTCTGGCGCGCGGCTTGCTGATCGCGGTTGCACTGGTTTTGGGGCTCATGGCGTTCTCGCCTGGGGAAAAGGCGCCGTCGGCAGTGGTGAATTCGCGAATCGCGCCGTACATCGTGGATGTGGCGCACGTGGTGTCGTCGATCGCTCCCTATGAGTTGAAGGAAGGCTTCCGCAGGACCTACGCCCAGGTGAAATCGGCTTGGGGAAGAGCGGTGGAGCACGGTATTCCCAGCTTGCCCGGAGATAAGAAAGAGAATGAAAGAAAAATTTGATGGGCTGGTCGAGCAGCTGCTTCGCGGTAACGTCGGATTACAGGACGCCATCGAGGTTCTGGAACGGAGCATGATTCAGGGCGCGCTGGAGCAGAACACCGGCAATCAGTGCGCGGCCAGCAAGCAGCTCGGAATCCACCGCAATACCCTGCAACGGAAAATGGTGGAGTACGGCATCGGCAACGGCCGCAGGCGGCCGATTCGGAAGCCGGTGGCGAAGGCGGCCCGTCCCCGGAAACGGAAGCTCGCGTAGAGATGGATCTGCTGATTTTCGATCTGGACGGGACGCTGATCGATTCCCGGCTCGATCTCGCGAAAGCCGTCAACGCGACGCGTCGCCACATGGGCATGGAGGAGTTGTCCAACGAGCGCGTGTATTCCTACGTCGGCAACGGCGCTCCCGTGCTCATCCGTCGCGCGCTCGGCGAGCAGGCTACCGAAGCTGAAGTTCAGGAGGGGCTGGAGTTTTTCCTGGAGTTCTACCGGGATCACGATCTCGATCACACGGTCCTTTACCCCGGCGTCCGAGAGTCGCTCGACCGGTTTCGCGATGCCGGCAAGCGGATGGCGGTCCTCACCAACAAGCCGGTGCGCATGAGCCGCCACATCGTCGATGGCCTCGGCGTAGGGGAGCATTTCTTTCGGGTCTACGGCGGCAACAGCTTCGAATTCAAGAAGCCGAATCCGGTTGGCGTGGAGGCGCTGATCGCTGAGAGCGGCGCGTCGCCTCGATCCGCGATGATGATCGGGGACAGCTCGGTGGACGTTTATACCGCGCGCAACGCCGGGATTCAATGCTGCGGCGTGACCTACGGGTTTCAGCCGGAGACGCTCGCGGATCCCGCCCCCGACGTGCTGTTCGACCGCATGCAGGATTTCGCCGATTGGCTGCTGAAGGGCTGACGCTCGCCCATCATTTCACCAGGGCCGATCGCATCGAGCGCAGGGTATTCTCCAGGCTTTCGCGAGGCAGGTTTCGGATGATCGGCTGCACCAGCCAGTTCAGCCCATTGGGGATGTCGCGCGTGAGCGAGATGGCCTCGCATTCCACCCAGGTTCCGCCGTCGCGCTCCTGGAATCGCCAATAGGAGTTCAGCCGCCACAGAAAGCCCTCGCCGGTTCCGGGCGGCAGTGCGTGCTCGTCGGGCTTGCCGGCATTCTCCACCTGCGAGATCTTCGTAGTGCGGGAGGCGCTGCGCCAGTGGGTCGCGTCGATCGGGAAGTACTGAACTTCGTGCTCGGTATCGAGCACCACCGTGATGACCTGCTTTTTTCGCAGCCGGTAGAAGATCCGGAAGCGATGATCTTCGTGGGAGAGGATGCGGGACTCGATCACTTCGGGCTTGTAGTAATCCTTGTGGCGGCTGTAGTCGCGCGCGAGGGCGAGGGTCCGTTCGAGCGAAACGCCGGGCAGGAAGACCGTGCCCACCCAATCGTGAATCAAGCCACTTTCGACCTGCGTCAACGGTTTGGCGCCGGCCGGCTCGACGACGATCGTGCCCGCGCGGGCGCGTTTCACGCGGCCGGCCGATTCGTCGGCCCAGAGGAAGTTCCTGCGCTCGTCCAGCCGCTGCTCGGTTTGCCGGACAAATTGCTCGAAGGCCTGGTTCGTCTGGGGCTTCAGTTCCGCGGCGGAGGCGGCCGCGGCGAGCAGCGCCGGCAGCACCGCCGGCAAGATCCATCTCATGCTTCCATCTTGCCCTACGGATCACATCAGGTACATGGGCCGAGCGGGGGGCTTTTACGCACATGCCGCGCTTCCGGAAATGCGCGGGTACCGCATTCCGGCGGATCCACATTCGGCAGAACCCAATTGCGCGGCTGCGCGTCAAATGCTTAGGGGCTTTCTGTATAATGAGTCAAAGGCCTCCAAAGCGTTTCCTATGAGCAGCCGAATCAAATACTTCGTCGTGAGCACGTCGACGTGTCTCACGGTTCTCCTCCTGATCGGTAGCGTGGTCGGCAGGACCGCGTCCCCCGACGACACCTACAAACACATGGGCGTTTTCAGCGACGTGGTCGCCCATATCAAGAGCGAGTACGTCGAAGAGCCCGACATGAAGAGCGTCACCCTGGGTGCGCTCAACGGTCTGCTCGAGGCCATCGATCCGTTCGCCAGCTATTTGAACGCCGAGCAGTACAAGGATTACCTGAAGAACAAGGACCTCAAGCGCGCCGACATCGGTCTGATTCTCTCGAAGAAGTTCGGCTACGTCGGTGTGGTCGGCACGGTGCCGAACTCGCCAGCCGCGAAGGCCGGCTTCTCGACGGGCGACATGATCGAGAGCATCAAGGGAATTGCGACGCGAGATATGCCGCTGGCTTATGCGTCAATGCTGCTGCAGGGTGATGCAGGCACGACCATCGATCTGAGCGTGGTTCGCGTACGGCGGCCCGAGCCTCAGGCGATGAAGCTGACCCGCGCCATGCTCACGCTGCCTGCGGTCGAGAGCAAGATGTTGGACGGCAAGGTGGGCTACATCAATGTCGATGCCCTCTCTCCGGCGCTGGTAAGAGAAGTCGCGGCGGCGGTACAGAAGCTCGCCAAGGATGGCGCCCAGAAGCTGGTGTTGGACGTTCGGAGCTGTTCGGTCGGCTCACCGGAAGACGGCATTGCGCTGGCGAACCTGTTCCTCAATCGGGGCCGCATCACCTATCTCCAGGGACAGCGTGTTCCCCGGCAGAATTTCGATGCCGATCCCGCCAAGGCCGTCACCACCCTGCCCCTCGCCGTGCTGACCAATCGCGGAACGGCTGACGCGGCCGAAATCATGGCCGCGGCCATCCAGGAAAGCAAGCGCGGCCACGTGGTCGGCGAACGCACTTACGGGGACGCCGCGGTCCGCAAGGCGATCACCATGGACGACGGCGGAGCGATCATCCTGTCCGTGGCGAAGTATTATCCCCCGGAAGGCGGGAAGGCCATCCAGGACACCGGCGTCACTCCGGCAACGGTCGTAGCCGAGGCGGACAGCCAGGTGGAGTACGACGATAACGGAGAGCCCATCACGGACCAGAAGGATACCGGTCCGGCAAAGAAGACCGAGACCGACCCGGTGGTCAAGAAGGCCATCGAGGTCTTGGCAAAGGTAGCGTAAGAGAGTCGCCCCCTGACGGGTCGCGGCTCAGCTGAGCCGCGACTGTCAGGGAGTCGGACTACAGTGTTTTGAGATAGGCGATCAGGTCGTCCTTCTCCTGGTCGCTGAGCATATCCTTGTAAGCTGGCATTCCGCCGCCGCCCTCATCCACTTTGGCCCGGACATTGGCCTCGGTGGGCTTCTTGCCGTTCGTCAGCTTGTCCTTCTTGAACAGCCCCTTCAGGCCGGGTCCCATCTTCTTCTCGTCGCTGTCCGCGTTGTGGCAGACACCGCACTGTTCGAAGATCTCTTTGCCCTTCGCGGCATTTCCCGCAGCAGCAGGAACTAACCGGGCTCCGGCGGCCAGGACCGCACAAACAGCGATTACACGAAATTTGCGCATGGTTGTAATTCTCTCCACCATCTTACAATTCCATTGACGTCCGTGGAGGGGCAGTTCCGTTATCGTGAACGGAATTTAGCATTAATGTCGGATTAAGGAGAGAAAGTTTACGCCAACTGCTTCTGGCGGGAATAGTCTGCGATGCTGACGACGGCCTTGTCGAAGACGGTCATGTCCTGCACCAGCCGGTGGATATCCGCATTCTCGTCCATGACGATCTCGTGCTCGATCCAGTCGGAGAGCGGGATATTGCGGAAGTACATGCGCTCCTGCAGCACGAGGCTCTTGCGATTGCTCATGAGCATCCGGTTCTCGCGCGTGTAGTGCCTCTGCTCGACTTTTAGCTCGGCCAGGAAGCGATCGAAGGACTCCCGGCGGGCGGTCTCCTCCGCGGCACGGATGGCGCTATCCAGGCTCATCCGGATGGAGGCTTTCTCGGCATCCAGCGAGCCACGCGCCTCAGCTAGCTGTTCGCGTTGTTCGGCGAGCTTCACCTCCATCCGCGACTGCATGACGAACCAGCACAGCAACCCAGCGGCGACCGCCACGAAGCCGGGCAACAGGACCCACAACACGCCTTCCATGGGGTTAATGTTATCCAAGCCGGAAGGGCAGGGCTAGATGCCAAAGGTAAACTGGGTTTGCTTACTAAGGGCAAGGTTTAGCCTTGGGTGCCGTCGATTTTCTGCCCCGCGATCGTGTACTTCAGCTCGCCGATCCGGAACCCCAGGAGGGGGCCGAAGACCGCACCGATGCGCGCCTGGAGGCCGGGTCCGAAGCCCAGATATTTTCCCAGAAATACCGCCCGTCCAAGCAGAAAATCGGCACGCTCCACAGACTCGTAGGCGTCTCGTCCGATGTGCCGGACGCGCGCCTGCGGGACCAGCAGGATCTTGCGGGAGGAGCGCCGGATCTGCATCGCCAGGTCGGCATCGGCGCCGAATTGGCCATAGCGCTCGTCGATCTGGCGGATGGCCTTAATGTAGAAGACCCGGACCATCAGCGCCGCGCCACGTGGATAATCCACCGGCACCGGTTCGCCGGCATCGTCTGTCGCCGGCCGCCACTGCCCATCCGGCGGGAGATTGCCTAGCTGAGGCGCCGGACGGCCCGCTTCGTCCACGAGCAAGGGACAGACCGCCACCGCTTCGTTGTTGGCATCCAACGTGTCCGCCAGCCGTGCCACGGCAGCGGGCTCGAGTTCCGTGTCGGCGTGGAGAAACAGCACGTAATCGGCATCGGCGGCTCGCCACCCCAGATTCCAGGCCTTTGTAAGGCCAAAATTCTTGGGCAGCTTGATCCACTGCGCCTTGGAAAACTCCGTCTCCAATTGCGCGCTTCCATCCGTGGAGCCGTTGTCGACGACGATGATCTGAAAGCGTTCGCGTCCCTCGGCATGTTCCAGCGATTCGAGGCAACGCCTCAAATGCTGGACCTGATTGTGGGAGACCACCACCACCGAGACGCGGGGCTGCTGTTTTTCCTGTTCCTGGTTGGTTTGTGGCGTCAAGCCAATAGCATAGCGCGGCGCGCTAGCCGGTGAACCGCATCTTCTCGACCAACGAATTGAACTCGGGCGCGCGCTGCATCCCCTTGAACCGGACGTCCCGCAGGAAGATCAGGCCGCTCGACCGCTGGCGGTAGGCTTCGTTCAACTCCGCGAGGGCGCGATCTTCCTCGCCGAGCGCCAGCAGCACGATCCCCATATCGTATGGCGATACGTAACGCTTCTTCGCCAGATCCTCCAACTGGTGGAGCAGCCGCAGGCTTTCGTCGCGCTTGCCGATCCTGCCGTAAACCCGGGCGAGCATGGCGACCCCGTGGGGATTGTCTCCCGCCGACTGGGAAGCCCGCTCCAGAGCGGCCTCCGAATCGGCATTCTGGGACTGCGCACGGTGCGCCTGCGCCAGCATGATGTGGGCGGTCACCAGATCGGGCGCCAGCTCCGCCGCATGACGGGCCTCCTCTTCGGCGCCGCGATAGTTACCCTCTTCCATCAGGCCCTGCGCCAGGTTAATGCTGGTGAGGACGGAGAAAGGCTCCATCTGGGCCGCGCGGCGCAGCTCCGGCATGGCCTCTTCAATGCGGCCCTGATCGCGCAGGAACATGCCGTACCAGAGGTGCGCGGCGGGAAGCCAGGGATTCAGTTGTAAAGCCCGCTGATACTCGTGTTCCGCCGCTCCCCAATTCCAGTCATATGCCTCGATAACGGCGGCGAGCGAGACATGCCCTTCCGCGGACAGTGGATCGAGCGCGATGGCGCGCTCCGCCGAACTGCGCGCCTTCTGCATGCCCTCGGCCGGCGCCATATATCCGTACTGAGCGAGCACGTTGTACGCATCGGCGATGCCTGCGTAAGCGGCGGCGAACTGCGGATCGATCACGATCGCCTGCTCGAAGCAGTCGATGCTTTCGCGCAGAGCGGGCTCCGTCTGCCGGTCCATGATGTAGCGGCCCCGGATGTAAAGATCCTGCGCCTGCGGATTGGGCTGGTGGGCGGACTGTCTCTTTTCTTCGTGGCTACGAATTTGCCAGACTGCCGCGGAACCAACGAAGGTGATGAGCACGGCGGCGGTGATCAGGGTGGACGCACGCTTTTGCGGCGGCGTGGGTCCGTTCGGGATGTCAGGAAGCGTCGCCACGTTGGCCTGCGGTTCGGCGCCGGCTGAGGCCGCCGCGTAGTTCGTCTGCGGGACAGCGTTCGTTTGCGTGACACCGTTCGTTTGCGCGACACCGTTCGAAAGCGGCACAACGTCCGGTATCAGTACAGCGTCCGAGTTCGGGACTTCGGCGGGCGGCGCCTCCGGCTCACTTACCCGGCTGAGGAACACGGGTACGTAGGTTCGCTTCGGCAGATCGATCAGGATAGGGTCGTCGGCGCCCGGCCCGGCATAGTATTGGGCTAATCGCGTCCGTAAGTTACGCGCCTGGACGCGAACAATCGGGTCCATCCGTGGATCGAACTGATCGCCACGGTCGAAGACCTCAGCGCCCAGCGAGTACTCCTTTAACTGCCCGCCGCGGCCGGCGAGTGTCTCTTGCACCACAAATCGCAAAAAGCGGCAAAGACTCGGAGAAGACTCCAGGGGTGGACTCTTGAGAATCCTCTCCAACTGGGCTTTTACAGATTCGGCTGTTAATGTTTCAGACACGATTTTAGCCTCAATCGAAGTGGTTAACCCTTAGACGTCAACCCAGCCGGGTTGGTCACGAGAAAGTAGGTAAATCCTGTGAGCTGTAACGCGGCCGCTCGCCATGCTAGCGTAAAGCTGATGACGTCCAAAGAAATCCTAGCTTTCATCACACAAGTCGGCATCGTTCCAGTGGTGCGGTGCTCCAGCGCCGAAGCCGCAGTGCAGTCGGTCGGCGCTCTTTACAACGGAGGCATCCGCGCGGCGGAGATCACCATGACGGTGCCGGGAGCGGTCCGCGCCCTGGAAAAAGTAGCGGACCAGTTCGGGGGTAAACTCGTGCTGGGCGCGGGCACGGTCCTCGATCCGGAGACGGCGCGCGTCTGCATGCTGGCGGGGGCTGAGTTCTTCGTAACACCCAGCCTGCGGGCCAGCACCATCGAGATGGCCAAACGTTATTCGAAGGTGATCTGTCCGGGCGCCCTGACGCCCACCGAAGTGCTGGCGGCGTGGGAGGCTGGGGCGGACGCGGTTAAGGTCTTCCCCTGCGGCAACGTCGGCGGCGCGAAATATATCAAGGCGCTGAAAGGGCCTTTCCCCCAGATCGAAATGGTCCCCACCGGTGGGGTGAACCTGGAGACCGTGGGCGACTTTCTGAAGGCCGGCTCCTGCGCAGTGGGCGTGGGCGGCGAACTGGTGGACGCGAAGTGCATCCGGGAGAATCGCTACGACATCATTGAGGAGCGCGCCCGGCAGTATCTCGCTGCAATCGACAAGGCCCGGTCGGAAATGAAAGCCGCCGCGGCGTAATGCGGCCGGCAGCCCTGGTTTTGTTGGCGGCGATCGCCGTAGCCCAGCCGCGATATCCCGCGCATTGGTGGACGCCCGTCCCCGAGGCCGGGAAACCTGACTGGGAAATTCTGCCACAGGAGGCACGGCCGGGCGAAGTGATCCTGTCCAAGCGAAACGAGCTCGGGATCCTCTCGAACTTCGCGGCGACGCCGTTTACCTTTCGCGGCAAGCGCTATGCCAGCGTGGAAGGCTTCTGGCAAATGATGCTCTACCCGGAGGGGCCGTCCGACCCCCGCGCGAAAGCGGCATGGCGTCATACCCGCGAGGAGGTCGCTCAAATGACGGCGTTCGCAGCCAAGGACGCCGGCACGGTTGCCGAAGAAAACATGCGGCGGTTCGGAATCGATTGGGTGACCTTCGAGGGGCGGCGGATGCCGTACCGGTCGAAGGAGAAGGGCGAGCACTACCGGCTGATCGTGGAGGGGATGCGCGCGAAGCTCGAGCAGAATCCGAGAGTCCGCGAAGTGCTGCTCTCGACGGGCGATCTGATTTTGCGCCCCGACCACATCCAGGAGCCGGACGCGCCACCGGAGTGGCGCTATTTCGAGATCTGGATGGATCTCAGGAGTAGATTGCGGAAATAACTACCGGTGCGAGAGCACGACCGGCTGAGGCGCCGGGCTGACCTTCTTCCCCATGAGCGCCCGCACCGCCGCCATGGCGATCAACACCAATGCGAAG
>JADMIO012736628.1_pt1 | contig 10057 bp, 9 predicted proteins | sample 8958161 | NCBI WGS metagenome assembly JADMIO01 (sample SAMN16585339, study PRJNA669376) | soil metagenome | isolation source: Crop rotation soil | place: USA: Cullars Rotation, Alabama | collected 2011
CTTTCCCTACTTGTCCCACTTCACGCCAGGATATTTCTTCGCCATCGCCTCCACGCGCTCGTCCCAATAGGGCATCGTGATCGAGATGCCGTTGGACTTGGTCGCGGAGGTCAAATGCTTCTTCGGCCGCGACTGCGCCAGATCGAACGCGAATTTCAGGATACGGTCGACGCCGACGCGCGTCATCACGGTCTGCTGCGTGACGAATTCACGGTCGGTGTCCGGGAACATGCGCCCGCCCACGGACGAGTATTCGCCTTCGGTATTTTCGCGCACCACCCAGAAATCGATGTCTCCCGGCTTGCGGTTGGCGAGCGGCGACGGAACGCCCGGCATCAGCCGTACCGGACGCAAATTGACGTACTGGTCGAACTCGCGCCGGAATTTTATGAGCGAGCCCCACAGGGAAATGTGATCGGGGATCTTGGCCGGCCAGCCGACCGCACCGAAATAGATCGCGTCGTGCTTGCCGATCTTCGCCTTCCAGTCCTCCGGCATCATCTCGCCGTGCCTTTCGTAATAGTCCCAGGAAGCGAAGTCGAAATGGTCGAAATGCACGGAAACGCCGTGCTTTTTCGCGGCCGCTTCCAGCACGCGCAGGCCTTCCGGGACCACTTCCTTGCCGATGCCGTCACCGGGAATGACCGCGATCCGATATTGCTTTTTGGCGCTGCTCATCGAGAGTTTCCTTGTCTTCACTGGGCCGGGCTAATGCCGGTTATTTGATTGCCTTGCAATGGACCAAACCCGCCGCCTGCGCAACGCTGCAGTGCAATGTTGACCGCGGCGGCGTCATACGCCTACCAATTTCGCCGACTTTTCCTGCCTCCCCTCACCCAAGCGAGAAACTCCATGGATCTGCACCTGCGCGGCAAGCGTGTCCTCATCACCGGCGCCTCCAAGGGCATAGGCGCGGCCGCGGCCGAAGCCTTTGCCGAGGAAGGCTGCGACGTCATGTTGGCCGCCCGCAATGGCGACATGCTGAAGGCTCTGACCGAGCGGCTGCGCTCGACACACCAGATCGGCGCCACCGCCCATGTCATCGACCTGCGCAAGGCCGACGACATCGCAAGGCTCGCCAAGGAGGCCGCCGACATCGACATCCTCGTCAACAATGCCGGCGACATTCCGGGCGGCTCGATCGACAAGATCGACGAAGCAACCTGGCGCCACGCCTGGGAACTGAAAGTGTTCGGCTACGTCAACCTCACCCGCGCAATCTATGCGCAGATGAAGGCCCGCGGCGGCGGCGTCATCGTCAACGACATCGGCGCGGCCGGTGAAAAATTCGACGCCAACTACATCTGCGGCAGCGCCGGCAACGCCGCGCTGATGGCCTTCACCCGCGCGCTCGGGGGAAAAAGCCTCGCCGACAATATCCGCGTCGTCGGCATCAATCCCGGCCCTGTCGGCACCGACCGCCACGTCACGCTGCTGAAGACGCGCGCAAAGAACCAATTCGGCGACGAGAACCGCTACAAGGAATTCCAGAAAAACATGCCGCTCGGCCGCCCTGCGCACGCGCGCGAGATCGGCGACCTGATGGCATTCCTGGCGTCGGACCGGTCGGGGTACACGTCGGGCGTGATCTTTACCGTGGATGGTGGCCATACCGCGGGGTGGGGTTAGGCACCGCCGCAAACTCTACCTCATCCTGAGGAGCCGCGCACTTGCGTGGCGTCTCGAAGGATGGGCCACAAGCATAGTCGGGGGCCTTCATGGTTCGAGACGGCGCTTCGCGCCTCCTCACCATGAGGGTCGGGCAGACGCAACTGCGGCGAACTCTAACCCGCCGTACGCTCGAACAACTGGCGGATCAGCGTCGTGATCCGCCCCTTCGGCGACATCATCTCAGGCATGATGGTGAAATGATCGGCGCCCTGAATTTCTTCATATGTAACCGGCAAGCCATATCGCGCACGGTGGCCGGCGAAGTCGGCGGTCTGCTTGCGCAACAGCGGCAGCTCGGCGCTGCCGACGACCAGCGACAGCGGCTTCAACGGCCCGCCCTGCTGCATCATCGGCGAGTTGCGCCGTGCCGTCGCTTCGTCAGCCCTGAGCTTTTCGTTGAGATAGGAGTGGCGGATCGGCTCGAGGTCGTAGATTCCGCTGATGGCCATCCCCGCCCTTACCTTCGGATGCGACAGCGCCATCGAGGTCAGGTGTCCACCGGCCGACCAGCCCGACACCACGATGCCCTCGGCCGCCCCGCCGAGCGCCGGCAGCTGTCCCGTGAGGAAGTCGATGCCGGCGTGAATTTCGGCGACGATTTCGTCCAGCGTGGCCTCCGGCGCCAGCGTGTAGCCGATCAGCGCGACATTGATGCCATGCGCCATCGGACCTTCGGCCACGATCGTGAAAACCTCCTTGGCGCGCGCCTGCCAGTAGCCGCCATGGATGAACAGCAGCGTCGGCGCCTTGTCAGCCGCTTTCAGGAAATCGATCCGGTTCCGCTCGCGCGGGCCATAGCGCAGGTCGAGTTGCCTGGGGAAGCGCTGGCGCATCTCGGCGGAGCGTGCCTCCCAGCCCGCGACCATCTCGGTGCTGCCGGCCACGGCGACGCTGTTATTAAGGCCGAGATCGCGCGCCTCCTGGCTCATCGCGCGCCAGTCCAGCGCGGAAAACAATGTCGTCATGCAGATATCTCCGGTCGGCTGCAGCTGCCGCACGTTCCACTTTGCCGGAAAATGTTCTACAGCACCATCTGCGACCAAGAAACGCAAAACCAACGGAGAGAGCGAAGTGGCTGATCAGGGGCTGGTGCGTGAGACCGCGTGTGCCGTCGTCGGCAAACTGAAATCGGGCGAAGTTACCCCGCTCGACCTGCTCGACGTGCTGGAAAAACGCATCGCCGAGGTCGACGGCAAGGTCAACGCGCTGCCGACGCTGGCCTTCGACCGCGCCCGCAAGCACGCTACCGAGCTGATGAAGAAGCCCGTGGCCGAGCGCGGGCTGCTCGCCGGCCTTCCGATCCCGATCAAGGACCTGACCAATGTCGCCGGCGTCCTGACCACGCAGGGCTCGCCGATCTACAAGGACAATATCCCGGCGAAGTCGGACATCCTGGTCGAGCACCTCGAAAACAATGGCGGGGTGATCTACGCCAAATCGAACACGCCGGAATTCGGCGCCGGCGCCAACACCTTCAACGAAGTGTTCGGCCCGACGCGCAATCCGTGGGACACGTCGCGCTCGGCCGCCGGCTCCTCGGGCGGCGCGGCGGTGGCGCTCGCCACCGGCACCGCGTGGTTGGCGCACGGCTCCGACATGGGCGGCAGCTTGCGCAACCCGGCAAGCTTCTGCGGCATCGTTGGATTGCGGCCGAGCATCGGCCGCGTCGCGCACACGATCGCCGCAGCGGTCGATCGCAATCTCGGCGTCCAGGGCCCGATGGCGCGCAACGTCGAGGACGTCGCCCTGCTGCTCGATGCCATGAGTGGCGAGCACCCCGGCGATCCCTTGTCGCTGCCCGTGCTGCCGAACTCGTTTCTGTCCGCCGTCCGCTCCGGCAGCAAGCCGAAGCGCGTCGCCTATTCACCCGACCTCGGCATTACGCCGGTCGATCCTGAAGTCGCGGCAGTCACCCGCAAGGCCGCGCAGCGTTTTGCGGAGGCCGGCGCGATCGTCGAGGAAGCCCATCCCGACCTGCGCGAGGCGCACGAATGCTTCCACGTGCTGCGCGCATTCGACTTTGCGCTCTCCAAGGCGGCGCTGCTGCGCTCGAAGCGCGACCTGCTCAAGCCCGAGGTGATCTGGAATATCGAAGAAGGCCTCAAGCTGACGGTCGAGCAGCTCGAACGCGCCGAAGCACAGCGCGTTGCCATGACCGCGCGCACGCTGGAATTCTTCGACAAATACGATCTGCTGCTGGCGCCCGCGACCATCGTGCCGCCCTTCCCGGTCGAGAACCGCTACGTCGCCGAATGCGCCGGCAAGAAGTTCGACAATTACGTCGAATGGCTCGGCATCGTCTACGCGATTACGCTGGTGTGCTGCCCGGCGCTGTCGCTGCCCTGCGGCTTTACAGCCTCGGGCCTGCCGGTCGGATTGCAGGTGGTGGCGCCGCCGCGCGGCGAGGCGCAACTGCTGGCGGGGGCCAAGGTGCTGGAGGATATTCTGGGCGTGCGCGGCACGACGCCGATCGATCCACGAGCGCCCAAATAGTCGCGTTCGTCAGCAAAACATCTCTATCCGGTCCCGCGCTCTCGGTATCGTGATCAGGGAACCCGGCATAGCCCGTCTTCGTTTCACGCCATTGTGCGGCGATTTGATCCGGGACAAAGGGATCGCAAATCGCCCTTTGGAGACGGATCATGGGAAAGCAAGCTATCACGCCCGCCGACGACCACATCGACCTCCAGGACGTACAGCGGCGGATCAAGGCGATCTTCATCGGCTCGGTCGGAAATCTCGTCGAATGGTACGATTTCTACGCCTACACCGCGTTCGCGCTGTATTTCGCGCCGGCGTTCTTTCCGAACAGCGATCAGGTGGTGCAGCAGCTCAACGCCGCGGTGCTGTTCGCGGCGACGTTCCTGATGCGTCCGCTCGGCGGCTGGCTGTTCGGCTTCATCGCCGACCGCTACGGCAGGCGGCTGTCGCTGACGCTGTCGGTCGTCTTCATGTGCTTCGGCTCGCTGATCATCGCGGTGACGCCGACCTATGCCACGATCGGGTTCGCCGCTCCCGCGATACTGGCGCTGGCGCGCATCATCGAGGGCCTGAGCCTCGGCGGTGAGTATGGCGCCAGCGCGACCTATCTCACCGAAGTCGCCGACCCCAGGCACCGCGGCTTTTATTCGAGCTTTCAATACGTCACGCTAATCGGCGGCCAGCTCACCGCGATCATGGTGCTGCTGTTGCTGCAGAAGGTGTTTTTGACGCCGGAACAGCTGAAGGACTGGGGCTGGCGAATCCCCTTCGTGATCGGCGCGCTGCTCGCGATCTTTGCCGCCGTCATGCGGCGTAACCTGCATGAGACGGAGGCATTCGAGGAAGCCAAGAAGCTGACAAAACCGACCGGCTCGATCCGCGGGCTGCTGAAATATCCGCGCGAGTTGCTGCTGGTGGTTGGCCTCACCGCGGGCGGCACCGCGGCGTTCTATACGTTCACGACCTACATGCAGACCTTCGTCAAACTGTCCGTCGGCCTCACCGAGGACCAGACCACTCTCGTGATCTTCGGTTCGCTGATCTTTGCCACCCTGCTGCAGCCGATCTACGGCGGCCTGTCCGACCGCATCGGGCGCAAGCCGCTGCTGATCTTCTTCGGGCTGGCCGGTACGTTGGCGACGGTCCCGATCCTGACCGCGCTGAAGGATACCAAGTCACCGTTCACGGCTTTCCTGCTGATCTGCGGCGCCTGGATCTTCGTCGCCGGCTACACCTCGATCAACGCGGTGGTGAAGGCCGAGCTGTTCCCGACCAACGTCCGCGCGCTCGGCGTCGGCCTGCCCTATGCCATCACGGTATCGTTGTTCGGCGGTACCGCGCCGGCGGTCGCGCTCTATTTCAAGACGATGGGGCATGAGCAATGGTTCTACTATTATCTCAGCGGCATGATCTTCCTCTCGCTCATCATCTATGCGACGATGCGCGATACCAAACACGCATCCGCGATGCATCGCCACGAGTGAGTGGTCCCGACATGGCCGACGAGAACGATCCGCCGCCGGAGAGCAAGCTGACGCGCAGCAAGGAGCGCTGGGCGCGCGAGGGAAAATTCCTCACCGGCAGGATTTCGCGCCCGGAAGATGCCCGTCTGCCGCCGGGCCAGCATCTGACGAAGGACTGGCCGACGCTGGATCTGGGATTGACCCCGAACATCTCGCGCGAGCGCTGGCGGCTCGATGTCTATGGCGCGGTGGAAACTCCGTTGTTCTGGGATTTTGCGCAGTTTTCCGCGCAGACGCAGAGCAAGTTCGTGTCCGACATTCACTGCGTCACCACCTGGTCGCGTTACGACAATCAGTGGGAGGGGCTCTCGACGCGCGATCTGCTCGATGCCTGTCGTCCGCGCGAAGAAGCGGGATTCGTCGTGCTGCATTCGCATGACGGCTACACCACCAATCTGGCGCTGGAAGACTTCGCCGCCGAGGATGCCATCCTGGTCCATAGCTGGTCGGGTGAGCCGCTCGAGCAGGAACATGGCGGCCCGGTGCGGCTGGTAGTGCCGCACCTATATTTCTGGAAAAGCGCGAAATGGCTGCAGAGCATCGAGTTTCTTGCAGAGGACGCGCCGGGCTATTGGGAAGTCCGCGGTTACCACAATCGCGGCGATCCGTGGCAGGAACAGCGATATTCCGCAGACTGAAGCCACAACATTGACCGGGAGAGCGCCCATGGCGACCGAACGCTTTCAATTCACCGGTGAAGGCGGCCATCAGCTTGCCGCTGCGCTGGATACGCCGGATGGACCGGTGCAGGCCTACGCGCTGTTCGCGCATTGCTTCACCTGCGGCAAGGACGTGCTGGCGGCAAAACGCATCGCGACCGCGCTGGCCGCCAAGGGCATCGCCGTGCTGCGGTTCGACTTCACCGGCCTCGGCGCCAGCGAGGGCGAATTTGCCAATTCGACGTTCTCGTCCAACGTCGCCGACCTCGTCCGCGCGGCGGCGCATCTGCGTGAAACCCGCGGCGCTCCCACGCTGCTGATCGGGCACAGTCTCGGCGGCGCGGCCATCCTTGCCGCCGCGGGGCAAATTCCGGAGGCCAAGGCGGTCGTGACCATCGCGGCGCCATCCGATCCCGTTCACGTCACGCATCTGTTCAAGGATAGCATCGAGGACATCCGCAAGCATGGCGCGGTCGAGGTTCAGCTCGCCGGCCGGCCGTTTCAGATCAAGCGCGAATTCCTCGATGACGTCGCCGAAAACAGCCTAGCTGCGCATATCACAAAACTCCACAAGGCGCTGCTGGTCATGCATTCCCCGACCGACGACACCGTCGGCATCGACAACGCTACGAAGATCTTTGTTGCCGCCAAACATCCGAAGAGTTTTGTGTCGCTGGCGGGCTCCGATCATCTGCTAAGCGACAGACGCGACAGCGCCTATGTCGCCGACGTCATTGCTGCCTGGGCCGAGCGCTATATCGAGCCCGCCGCGGCGCAGCCTGCCGCAGCCGCGAGCGCGGCGCCGCGCAACGTCGTGGTGCGCGAAACCCGCAACAGCAAGTTCCTGCAGACGGTGACTTCAGGTCCGCATCAGATGCTGGCGGATGAACCGGTTGCCGTCGGCGGCCAGGATAGCGGACCCGGTCCGTATGATTTCGTTCTCGCCGGCCTCGGCGCCTGCACCTCGATGACGATGCGGATGTACGCCGATCGCAAGTCGCTGCCGCTCGATCGCGTCACCGTGACGCTTAAGCACAGCAAGATCTACGCGCAGGATTGCGCCGAATGCGAGACCCGCGAGGGCATGCTGGACCAGATCGAGCGCGTGATCGCGATCGAGGGTGCACTCGACGCCGATCAGCGCAAGCGGCTGATGGAGATCGCCGACAAGTGTCCGGTGCACCGGACGCTGGAGTCGGAGATTCGGATTGTGACGAAGGCGGCGGATTAGGCTGCAGCCAGCGGACGGACGCGCAGCGCGCCGCGCAGGCCCACGGCAGTGCCGACCAGAATGCCGGCGAAGGCGATCAGCGACGCCAGCGCCAGCGTGGAAAATCCTGTCAGCCCCTGCCCGATCGAGCAGCCGAACGCCATCACGCCGCCTGCGCCCATCAGCGCGGCGCCGCCGCCCGAGCGCAGCATGTGGCGCGGCGACTGATAGCCCTCGAGATGGAAGCGGCCCGTCAACAGCGCCGTGATGTGGCTGCCCGCAAGCACGCCGAACACCGTGACGATGCCGAAATTCAGCGTCGAGCCCGTCGACAGCATGACATACTGAAGTGCGTCCGCGATCGGCGCGATGAAGGTGAGCGAGGTTACCGGCGTCGGGTTGAAATCGTCGGCGCCGAGATAGCCGGTGGCAAACCAGCCGGCCACGACCAGCAGGCCGATCACCACGCCCGCGGCAACCTGACCCGGCGAACGCCGGAACGCAGGGTGCGCAAAGGCAAAGATGATCAGCGCCGCAGAGATGATCGAGGCCGCCAGCATGCGCGCGGCCGTTGCGCTCAGACCCGCGGCCGCCAACAGCGCGGGCACCGAGTTCGCCGTCGTCGTGGTCTGCGAAGCGCCAACCAGCGCGATCCGCGACGGCGCGATCAGGCCCTTCAGCGTCATCTGGGCGAAAATCGCCAGCACGACCACAACCACGAAGGAACGAAGATTGCCGCGCCCGAGCAGCACCAGCGCCCGCGATCCGCAGCCGTTCGACAGCACCATGCCGTAGCCGAACAACAGGCCGCCAAGGAACATCACCGGCACGGAGAACGAGGACTGCAGATAGATCGACTTGCCGATATCGACGAGTCCCGCAGCGGCCAGCAATTGCGTGGCGGCAACGGCGACACCGATCGCCAGCGCATAGGTGCGAACCAGACGCCCGTCACCATCGGCCCACCAGCCGCGCAGGCTGGAGAGCAAGCAAAAGCCGCTCAACAAGCCGACCGAGCCGTAGACGAGCCCGATCAACAATCCGCTCACGACGATGATCTGGCTACCGTCCAGCACTGGCATTTCCTGCTCTCTGGGCGCCGCACGTGCGGCTCTCACTGCTCAAATAGGAAGCAATTTCCGTGCTGCTAATACGTTGGAAGCATGGAGCCGTCCACGGTCCGCCGATACAGAGAATTAATCTCTCGCGACGCGGTTCACTAGGGGAACAAAACCATTGTCGCCGATCGTGATGGGAGAGATTTGTTTTCCGCCCAAAACTGCGGAACAGCGCGGCGTAACGGACTAAGCCGAGGGTCGCAGGATGACACGATCGCGTGACGATCCAGCCACCGCAACGAATGCGGCCTTGGCCTGCTCCAGCGTGTAGATCGCGCTCGGCTTGATCGGGAACGGCTTGAGATGCCCACCGGCAAAGCCGGGGCCGAGTTCCCGCAGCACCGCGCCGGTCGCGACCGACGACAGGCCGAGCGTATCGATGCCCACATAAGTGTGCTGGCCGCGATAGAACTCCAGGATGTTGAATTGCACGATGCGGTCGACCGCAGCGATCAGGATCTGCCGTCCGCGCAGCGCCAGCGATTTGTGCGCGGCCTCGAAATAGGGATCGCCGACCGTGTTGAACACGATGTCGGCGCCCTTGCCGCCGGTGAGTTCGCGCACGCGCGCCGCGACATCGGTCGCGGAGGCGTCGATGACTTCCACCTTCGAATTGGCGTGTCCCTCGTAAGCCTCGTTCCTGCGCACCACGCCGATGACGCGGGCCCCGTGCCAACTCGCGATCTGCACGGCGGCCTGACCGACCTTGCCGTTGACGCCCATGACGAGCACGGTCTCGCCCGCTTTGGGGATTCCAGCGCGGCGGAGGCCTTCCATCGCGGTGACAAAGGGCACGCCGATGCCGGCGGCCTCCTCCCAGGAAATGCTTTTCGGCTTTTCGACCACGGCATCGGCCTCGACCACCAGATGCGTGGCGTGAGTGCCGTCGCGGCGGATGCCGAGATCGCCGGACGAGCCGAACACTTCGCGTCCGATCCAGCCCGCCGGCCCATCGATCACGACGCCCGCATAATCGCGGCCCGACGTGCGCGGGAATACGGCATAGGGCATCAGCCCGGTCGCAGCCTTGACGTCGGACGGATTGACGGCGGCAGCCTTGACCTCGATCAGCAGGTCCTTCTCGCCGCGTGACAACGCCTGCATCTCGACGACCGGCGCGATCGAGGCGGCATCGGCAGCCTTTGCCGGCAGACGGACGCAGCGGGCCTGAACGGCAACGGGACTATTGGCAACCGACATCACAGCCTTCCTGCTTCATTCAAGCAGGAGTTACCCTTTCGGTCGCTTGTCGTAAACCCGTTTCGCCTTGCCGAGCGATCGTTCCAGCGTATCGGGAGCGACGGCCTTGATGCGCGCGGTGATTCCGATGGTGTTCTTGATGAACACCGAGACTTTTTCGGCGTGGGCGTGCAGGCCGCTGCCGTCCCGGGAAAG
>JADMIO010768935.1_pt1 | contig 10056 bp, 9 predicted proteins | sample 8958161 | NCBI WGS metagenome assembly JADMIO01 (sample SAMN16585339, study PRJNA669376) | soil metagenome | isolation source: Crop rotation soil | place: USA: Cullars Rotation, Alabama | collected 2011
CGACTTCAAGTCACGTGAATTCCAAGCTTCGGATCCCACTGTGCTGGAAAGGCTGCTATCAGGGGCGCGTCGAAAGACGAAATATATGCCTGATAGCTTCTGAAGGTCGTTTTTGTCCCCCGTAATGCTGACGTCACGCAATGTGCGGCCAAAGGTGGTCGAGCTGATGCCGGATGGACGTTCCACCTGTCTGTCCGACTCTAGGAGAAGCCGCTCAAGTTCCTTAAATTCCGGAACCTTATTGCGCAACCGGCCGCGCTTTTCGTCCCCGATCATTTGCGGATTGAGCATTAGCTCGCACAGCGCCCGGAATTCTCCGACATCAAGATCGTTTTCCGCCTTAACGTATGCCGAAAAGCGCTTTGTCGTCACTTGGATCGCTGGCGCCAGGTCCTGAAAGAAGAGAAGACCACGAACGCTGGCGTCCTTAAGAACTAATCGCAGCAGGTCGTTGACCCGAGCTGCACGTAAATGGAACTGCATTTCTAGACTATCCCGCCTGCCCATTTGTAACATAGAGCCGGAAACGCCAGGGTTGCAATAGCCTGAAACGGCGAAAATCGCCGATATCAGCCATTTTGGGCGGTAATTTGGGCCTAAAACGGCTATTTTCGCCGTTACACCTGCATTTGGAGCGTAGCCGATGAGCGTTATACGCCGAATCACCCGAAATCGCGGATTTCGGCCAATGAAAAATTGACTTACCCGCAAAATATGGCCGTGCCGTATAATTAACTATCTAATATCATTAAAAAAAACGAAAAAATTGTTCAGCCATACGTCAAATATGGCTTTATATTTCATCCGAAAACTGACAATATTCTTGTGGGGCGCGAGGCCGTTTTGTCTTCCCCCATACATTTGAGGGCTTGCTACTAGCGTTAAGCGCGAGCGTTCTATAGGCGCGAGCGGCGGCGTTAGCAAGTGAGAAACGTTTAACGAAGGCGACTTGCTGTCATTTGTCCTCGGTTTGTCGGGGGTGCCGCGCAGGTCCATTGGGCTGCATGGATCTAAGGGGGCCAGAAGGGCGCTTAGATCGGTTTCAAAAGCAGAAAACTGCAAAACGTTGTCGACGCTGTTGGCAACAGGAAGGTTGTTTGCGCGCTTTTCGAAGCGCGTTCTACCGAACAAACGGAGGAGCAAATGATGCTGTCCAACATGAACTGGGATGATACAGTCATAGGATTGCCTGAGGTGCTCAGGAACGTCGACCGCTCTATCGATGACGGCAATCCGATCGCTGCGCTGGAGCTGTTATGGGTGCTGCATGCGGCGCCTCCGCAGATTGTCCAGGAATTCGAGACCGTTTCTGAACTCGAGCTCAGCGCCATGGCCGACAAGGCGATCGGACGCCTTTCAGCGCCCGATTATGGCTTTGTGCCAGACACGCGCTCTTCGGAAGCCCTGTTCATGTCGGCCGCCGTGGTGCTGCGCGCCCTCGAAAAGATGCTCTTAAATCGAAATTGGGCCGGAATTCCCTCGGATCCTGAAGACGCCTGGCGTGTCCTGTCTTCCCGCGGCGCGGCTTTTCTGATTCCCATGGAACGCAAGTTTTCCCAGCCCGCCGACGACCCGGCCTTGGACAAACGCCCCTTTCTGCAACGAGGCCTCTATCAGCACCGCCTCATTCCCTGTCGTATTGACGGCGTAGACGTAAACCTCAAACGTGTAGACTGGCTTCCTGGGCCCGGCAGTATGAAGCTCAGTGCTGCACTCTTCAATGACGTAACGTTCTTTGAAGATAAGGACGCATCGACCTTCCTGGTGACTGGAGTCGAGTCGGCCCATCTCCCGCAGGCAATTGCGAGGGCGCTTGAGAAGGGCCATGCGGACGCGAGTATGGCGGTCGTCTTTCCGGAGCTGACGATGGACGACAAGTCCTGCGAAGACGCCAAGGCGCATCTTCGGCGTAAAGCCTGGCAGGAAAAGCCGGATCTGGATATGACGAATTACAGGACGCCTGCAATTGTCGTCGCTGGCTCCTGGCACAGGCCTTACGACACCGGCTTTGGCAACGTGGTGCCGATATACGACGGCAACGGTAATCCTGTCGCCGAGCAAGCTAAGCGCAACAAGTATACAGATCGGGACAAGCTGGTTGAGCGAATCGTTCGAGGCAAGACGATCTCGATCGTGGTGTTAGACAATTGTCTGGTTGCGTTTGGTGTTTGCCTGGACTTTTGCAACCTCCGCCAATCGACGATCTATGAGCAGCTTGATGTCGACTTCATCCTTGTGCCGTCATGCGGTGACCTGAAGACGATCGAGGGCCACATCGATAACGCTCACGCAATCGCAGTGGCGCAAAAAACGAGAGTGATGGTGGTGCAGCAAGCGTACCCTTGGATAGGGAAAAAGCGAGGCTACATCCTGCCGCCCAGCCAGCTCGTCGATCGTGATGGAAAAAAACTTGCCACGAACCGACTTTATAATGTTCTCTTAATTTGATTTTATCCTATATCATTGGTAGTTATTGCGTCGTCCGCACGTAAGATGAAATGAAATGAAGTGAGACATTCGAAATGACAAGCAGCTCCCACGAGTTTCGCGCCGATCTGGCTGCGCTCTCCGCTGGCGATCTCGACGTTCAAAAAGCCCGTATCCTCATTAGCAAAGCGCTGCGAAAAGACGACGGTATTGCCGGCCAGATCTATGACGCTTTGCGCGGCGCCGCCTGGCGCCTGATCAGTTCCAGAGAAATTCCTGACGATATCGCCGAATGGCATGACGTCTATACACACTCGGTCGCGTTGGCCGTCGATAGCGGTCACTCTGCGATGGCCGAGCGAATAACTGCGCTGTCGCAGCTGGTATCCCAGACGTCCCGATTCATGGAAAGTCAGCCAGTCAACGAGGTGATGTCGCGCATGCATGTCGTTGAGTTGCTCAACGAGTTAGTCAAGCACAACGGCAAGGTCCATCGCTCCAAACTGGCGGAGGCCACAGGGCTGGCAGATGCTAATCTGTCTCGCGTTCTGGCAATTCTGAATACGCACGGAATCATCAGGCGGAAACGAGCCGGCAAGCAAGCGATCATCGAAATTACGGATCTGGGGCTGGCGGCCTTGTCGCAGTGCGACGAGAATTTGATGCATACTACGCCCCCCACGAATATTCACTGGTGGGACCGCCTCCAAGTGCCGATCGCCGTTTGGGATAAATCCGGCGAAGCGGTTGGGTGCAACAAGTCGTTCCAAAAACTGATGGCTATGGCAGGTTATGAATCGGCGAGCGCGATCGATAAATCGAGTTGGTCCGATTGGTTGGATAAAACCATCGTGCCGGAAGCGCAAACCAATCGCCACTGCCGCACGCTCTCTTTCAGCAATGGAGTTTGGGTTCGTTGTTTTGAGCACGCCTATCACGACGGAACCACCTACGTCGCATTGATCGACGTTTCTGCGGAACGCATCCGCGAAGACGCTTTTCAGCGCGAGTTGCGTTCCAGAAACGAAGAAATTTCCCAACTCAAAATGGAAATTGCCGATCTGAAGCGTCAAGTAGCAGACGTCGAGAGACATGCCGAAGAACAAAACAAAAGGTTGCTGTCATATACCAGTGCCGTTGAGCAAGTGCGCACGAAATTACTTGAAGGAACGTATCGCCTTGGAAATCAAGTAAAGGAATGGATGATCAATTTCCCAGAAGGAGGGATTTGGCGTGATCGTTTCAGCGATGCTGACAATAGGGTATGGGCACTACACTATGCAATGAAGAACTTTTTAATAACCATGGATGCAACGGAAGTTCCGCGTCCACCGGTTTATGATGATCCTTATTCACTTATACAGCAATCCGTTGATACTGTTGCAACTTTATCGCCGCAAATTGAACTTAGTTATCAATTGGATGATAAAGTTCTGGGGAACGTCGATGCGTCTCCTTTTACTGCGGCGATTAGTAGCGCGATGTTTAGTCACTTCAGTGAAAGTGAATCAGTAAAATTCTTGCTCTCTACAATGGTGCGGGACAAGCAGCTCGTTGTATTTATTCAGGATATAACAAAAGGTCATCCCGATGCAGCATCCATCGCTGAATTGGCAGATCAACCATGGACTAGCGGGGCACTGACCGGCGGAATGGGCTATTCCCAATACTTGTGTCAGAAAAATCTAGGAGATCTGTTTGTGGGTATGCATTCTTATGGCCTTGTTGGGTTGCGCTTCCCGCTTCATCGAGGAAAAGAAGTAAAATCCAAAAGGCGCGTGAGCCAATATTGAAAGCGGCTTCCTTGTCAGGGTCTTTTGAATTGGTTCTCAGTGACGGGGCTAGCGACATTCCACCGACTTGAGTTCAATTGAACATAGGGGGGACTAATGCAATGGTTAGGAGCGCTGCATATGAGCGCGGTCGAGTGGGCGGCCGTATCGGCTATTGCCGCGACAATTTCTATTGCCTTGGCGATTGCCACTACTGTCGGGGTTTTCTCACAGGCAAGGGCAGCTCATAAGACCAATGCTGCTGACCTGTTCATTTCATTTAGCGCGCGATACAATTCGCCAGAAATGGCGGCCGCCCTCCGAGCACTTGCGGCCTTGTATCGAGAAAGCCCCAATGATTTTGCGTCAAAATGGATAAACGCAAAACGGTCCGGAGACGCCGAAGCACTCAAATTGAACGACTACCGTAGATTAGTTTCGCGGTTATATTTCGACGTGGCTCGTTTGTATCACGCGAAACTCATATCAACTTCTTTTGCGCGCGAGCTTTTGCGGAATAATGGACTAAATGTCTTTTACAAGGTTTGCGAGCCTATGAATGATGAAGATCATCCGCAGCGCATCAAATTGTATTCGAGGATTCTCGTAGGTCTGCAAAAGAAATACGGAAGCGGACAAATTCACGGGGACTCGCGGAACTACGACAAGGGTTAGCATAGCTCGGGAGGTCATGAATCGACCACCGTGCCGATCTCATACCATCCGTATCTTTTGCTGCCGCGAAAAAGGGCCTGCCGCGATTTCACCAGAAGAGAAATATCGCGACGAGCTGTCCTGAGATCGACGCTCCAATGCTCCGACAGCTCACGTGCGGTCGCTTTCCGCCCCTTCGCCAGCTCACTCAGGAACCATTGACCTCGCTCCTTAGGAGAGCTCGAAGTGACATCCTTTGTGACATCTTCCGCCGGTAACGGCGTAGCCCGTGCCACTTTTGCCTGCCGCGCTTCGGCCGATCCACTGCGATGAAACAGTTCGAACACGTCCCAAAGATCTTCGCCGCCCACCTGCATCAGGATAAACCGCAGGATACTGGGAGATGTACGCGCCAGGATCAGTAAGTATCTGGAACTAGGCGCATTTTTTGCAATGTACCAATTTTTGATAGCGCGCAGATTGGCTGAAGTCAGGCGCCCGATCTGTTTGATCGCGGAAGGCGTATCGCCGAAATCCTGACGCAGCGCACTGGCGATAATTTCGGCCAGTTGGGCATCGGAAAGCAGGCTGGAACCCTGCGGAAAATCCCGGTCCTTTTTTGACGGCGACATCTCTTTACCTCCTGGGATAGTTTTCCGCAGCCCACCAATGGTGCGGTGCAACTTCCAGCAGGACTAGACGCATGATGACGTCAGAACCGCCCGTGAGCGGACAACAAAATTTACGCCGGGCGGCAATGTATGTCCGAATGTCGACAGACCATCAGAAATACTCGACTGAAAACCAGGCCGACGCGATACGCGAATAAACTTCTCGGTAAAGCGGGACGATGATCCTTACCGCCGTTTCCAATGCGGCCTTCCAGATACGCGGGCTGACACCGGTCGCTCCCGCCACGCCGAGTGCCCCGGTTCTGCTCCCCATCACGAACGCGGCCGCCATTTCCTGGAAAGGCGCAGCCTGGGCGTCGAGCTACACGATCGCCCGCTCTACCAGTGCCACCGGTACCTTCACGCAGATCGGCACGGGTCTCCGGAAAACGAGAGGTTTGGTTTGGTCGACGTTGCACTTTCCAAATTAGGCTTGGAGCGTCGCCTGGCACTAACATTGCCCCACATGTATGCAGCACCACTCCTGGTCGCCTCGTCAGACATGATCGCAACATTAATGGCTGGGGTCGTCGCAGGATCCGGTCAGGCCGAAAGGCTCCTGGTTCTGCCTCCCCCCCTCGAACTAGGCACCGCCGCTTTTACGTTATCGTGGCATCGACGTAACGACGTCCATCCCGCTCAGACCTGGTTTCGGAACTGCATAGCCGAACTTTTTCCGCATTAGGAATGCGGTAACTCGAGAGACTCCAGGGACATTGCATAATTCATTTCGTCAAATTGGTCGAAATTTGCTCGATCGTCCGCTGTCAGGCTTTCACGAGTGGTGATGGTACGTTAGCGCCACTAAAGCAATGTCCGCTCGTACTTAGGGGTATATTGCGAATAACCGCACCCTAGTACCGACAACCAGACCCAACGCAAAATTATATTTTATTCTAAAATACAGATGGTTACGAGCCTTGAGTGGGATGATGCACAACCATCCATCGGGCGACCCGACGCCGAGCCCCGGCGATATCGACATGACGGCCCAGATCGTTGCGGCTGGTCGGCCGCTCAATGTCACGGTGCACGACCACCTGATCGTCGGCCGCGAGGGGGTCGCTAGCCTGAAGCAGCTGGGGAAGATGTGAGCCCGCTATTGCGGCCGTCATTGCTTTTTTACCGCCGAACCTGTGCCGTGGCGTGATGTCCAGCCTCGCCCTCCCCACCTTTCTGCGCGATCGCATCGATACCGCCTATGCCGAGCTGTTGCGGCCGGAAACCCTGCCGGCGATCGACTTCCGCCAGCCGGCGGGCGAACCGGCGCTGATCGCCGCGGACTCGTTGTCGTGGCAGATTTTCAAGAACCCGGTCGGGCTGTTCATCGGCGGCGTCACGGCGGTCATCCTCGAACTCGCCGAGCCGGGTGTGCGCACGGGCGTGTGGGAACACTCCTCGTTCCGGCATGAGCCCGTCAAACGTCTGCAGCGCACGGGCCTGGCGGCGATGGTCACCGTCTATGGCGCCCGCAGCGTCGCCGAGGCGATGATCGCCGGTGTGGTGCGCATGCACGAAAAAGTCGCGGGCCAGACGCCTGCGGGTCAGCCTTACCGCGCCAATGATACCGACCTGCTGGATTGGGTGCAGGCGACCGCGACGTTCGGGTTTGCGCAAAGCTATAGTGCCTATGTCCGGCCTTTGCGCCGCGCCGACCTCGACCGGATTTACGGCGAAGCCCGCCCGGCAGCGCTTCTTTATGGCGCGACCGGCGCGCCGGAAACATTGGCGGCCTCAGAGGCCCTGTTTACCGCCATGCGTCCGCGCCTTGAGGCCTCGCCCATCGTTTTTGAATTCCTCGATATCCTGCGCCAGTCGCCCGCCTTGCCGCAGCCTTTGCGCCTGCTTCAGCCCTTACTGATCCGGGCGGCTGTATCACTCGTGCCCGACTGGCTGCGCCGGCGCCTCGGCCTGACCGCGTCCCATGGCCTGAGCGATTGGGAGAGACCCATTGTGCGCCAGGCCGGCCAGCTCGCCGACAGGATCCTGCTGCCGTCGAGCCCGCCGGTGCAGGCGTGCCTGCGGCTGGGGCTGCCGGCCAACCATCTCTATCGCTGACGGTTTCCCCGCATTGCTATTTTACAGACGCATGGCGCACGGTCGCCAGGCAGTCCCGACTGCGGAAAACATTCCCCACATCAAGGAGCTTCCCATGGTTGACGCAAGCCAAATCAAAGAACACGCCGAAGTCATCGGCGCCGACGGCGTCCATATCGGCGTTGTCGATCGCGTCGAAGGCGGCCGGATCAAGCTTCAGAAGGCGGACAGCGGCGGCGGATCGCACGAAGGCCACCACCACTTTATCGACCTCGGTCTGGTCTCCGGCGTCGAGGGCGACCGCGTCCGTCTGTCGGCCAATGGCGACGTGGCCGTGACGCTGCTTGAAGAAGAAAAAGACGGCAGCAGCGTTTAGATCCCAATCCCACCTAAGGGTTCGGTCACGGTCTGCTGACCGAACCCGGCGATCAGCGGCATGGCTTTTCTGATCGACTCGGCGATCGCCGGCATCTGCAGCGACGCCTTGTGACTGGCTTGCGAATCCCAGACCTCGGTGATCCAGACCACATTTTCATCCGCCGGGTCTTTGGCGACGACGAAGCTCAGGCAGCCGGGGATGGGCCCGACATCGCTCATCATCGCTGCCATCAATTCGTCGCGCTTGCCGGGATGGGCGGTGAAACTGCCGATCAGTCCGTACATGGTGGGCTCCTTTTGCCCGGCCATTAGGGCATATGCAGTGTCGAAGTCTGTCAGCAGAGAAACGGCCCCCTTGCCCCCTATGCCCGCGCCTGCACGGGGCCGTTGAAGCCGAACGCCTCGCCTTGTGCGGCCTTGAACAGGACCGATACGCGACGCTTTCCGGTTTTCGCGGAAATCGGCACTTGCAGGCTGCCGGGTGCGGAGGCGGTTTTGGCGCCCACCGCCTGGCCGTCGATAAAGACCTCACAGGCGCCGGTGATGCCCAGGAATTGCAGCGTGCCGCCGGCCTTTTGCACCACGGCGAACGGCGTGAAGTTGGCTTCGCACATCACGTAGCTCGCGTCTTTCAGCGGTGAACGCAATTCGCCCCCCGGACGGAACCAGCGCCATTTGTCGTCGCGCAGTGTTGCCGGATCAATCCGTTCCGCTGACGGCAGCGAAGCGAACCAGACATCGAGAACCTGAACCGAAGGCGTGGTCACCTGGGCCGGCACGGGCGGGACATTGCCGACGGGAATGTCGAGGACGGCGGCTTTGAGGCCGTCGGCCCTGGCGCGCAGGCGCAAGGTTCCGGCGGCCTGCGGCAGGGATTGCACGATGACTTGGGCCAGGCCGTTGAACAGCGAGCGGGCATTGCCCTTTTCCGGTTCGATGCAGGTCGGATCGCCATTGCCGAGGCCGATGATCGCGCCGCCTTCGATGTCGAATGTCACCATCTGTTTGGCGAACGGGTGGGTGCGGCCCTTGGCGTCGACGGCCTCCACCGTGATCGGCTGCGCATCGCGGCCGTCATTGACCAGCCCCTTGCGATCGGCGGTCAGGCGCAGGGCCACGGGGGCTGCCACCGTTTCGACCACGGCCTTTGCAGCGACCTTGCCCTTATTATACCCGCGCGCCTCGATCTTGCCGGGTGCAAACGGAACGTGCCAGTGGTTCATCTCATAGCCGTCGGACTTTTGTTTGCCGGCCGACTTGCCGTTGACGAACAGCTCGACCTCCTCGGTATTGGCGCAGGCCATGACGTGCACGGTCTCACCACTCTTCCAGTTCCAGTGCGGCGCCAGGCCGACCACCGGTCGGTCGCGAACCCACTGGGCGCGGTGGATATGCACAGCCGTCTTGTCGAAGCCGCACAGGTCCATGATCCCGAAGACCGAGCTGTTCGACGGATAGGTGGTGAAGGGCGTCGGCTCGCCGTGATAGTCGAAGCCCGTCCAGACAAAGCCGCCGGCGACGAAATCGCGCTCGGCGATGGCCTTCCAGGCGGCGCGGTGCGTGGCGCCCCACGGTGCGGCATCGTCGTCGAAGCTGGCCGAAATGCCCGCCTTCATATCGGTTGTGTACTCGCCGCGCGTCATGAAGGCGCTGGTGTCCTCAGACGAAAACATCGGCTTGTCCGGATGGGCGGCGTGGAACGGGTCGTACTGGTTTTGCTGGTAGTTGATGCCGACGACGTCGACGGCGTGGCTGACATTGAGCGGAGAGAACAGACCGTTGTTCATCGCCGCCGTCACCGGGCGCGTGGTGTCGAGCGACTTGACCACCGCACTCATGCGCCGGACCATCTCGTAGCCGGCCTCGGTGCCCTGCATCGGCTCCTCGTTGAACACGGACCACAGATAGATGCTGGGGTGGTTGCGGTCGCGGCGCACCAGCCATTCGAGCTGTGCCATATAGTCGGCCGACGGATTGAACTGGCGGTTCTCGGCCATGACCAAAAAGCCGTGGCGGTCGCAGGCGTCCATCAGCGCCTTGTTCTGGGCATTATGTGAGAAGCGAATGGCGTTGCAGCCGGTGGCCTTCAGGCGGCGCAGGCGGTAGTCGATAATGCC
>JADMIO011418112.1_pt1 | contig 10056 bp, 9 predicted proteins | sample 8958161 | NCBI WGS metagenome assembly JADMIO01 (sample SAMN16585339, study PRJNA669376) | soil metagenome | isolation source: Crop rotation soil | place: USA: Cullars Rotation, Alabama | collected 2011
GGCCGCGACTTCAAGTCACGTGAATTCCAAGCTTCGGATCCCACTGTGCTGGAAAATCTCGGTGCCTGCCAATGACTGGGCCAAGCGCGAGGCGCTGCGCCGGCTGATCCGCGACAACGCCGTCAAGAACGCCATCGTCTTCTGCAACCGCAAGACCGACGTCGACATCGTCGCCAAGTCGCTGCAGAAGCACGGCTTCAACGCCGCGCCGCTGCACGGCGACCTCGACCAATCCGTGCGTACACGGACTTTAGACAGTTTCCGGGCCGGCACGCTCGATTTCCTGGTCGCCAGCGACGTCGCAGCCCGCGGCCTCGACATTCCCGCGGTCAGCCACATCTTCAATTTCGACGCGCCCTACCATCCCGACGACTACGTCCACCGCATCGGCCGCACCGGCCGCGCCGGACGCTCGGGGCACGCCTTCATGCTGGTGACGCCGCGCGACGCCAAATATGTCGACGCGATCGAGAGGCTGATCGGCAGGAATTTCGAGGCGCGCGCCCTCGAAGGCTTGAGCGACGCCGTCGAGGCGCGCCCGCCGCGCGACGACCGCCGCGGCGGCAACGAGCGCGGTCGCGGCCGGGGCCGGGGCGACCGCGAGCGCAAGCGCGAATATCCGGTGAAGCCGCACGGCCAGGTCGCCGCGATGGAGCCGGCGGCGCCGGCAGCGGTGGGCGCGGAAGCCGCGCCGCAGCCCACGCGTTCCGACCATCGCCAGGATCACCGCGTCAAGCCGCAGCACGATCCCCGCCCCAAGCAGCAGAAACCGCGAAGGGCCGAGCCGCACGAGCCCGAGCAGGACACGCGCAGCCAGCTGCCGGCATTCCTGCTGCGTCCCGTGCCGCTGCCCAAGGCGCCCGAAAAGCCGGCGCCGCGCGCGAAGAAAACCGCGGATCCCGCGGGAGCCTGACGGCCGGACGGAACAAAGCGACAGCGCAGCGTGTTTCTCTGGGGCGACCGGCGAAGGAGCCTGCCCATGAGCGAGAAACCGAAGCGCGACACCGAAGCCGTGCCGCACAGCACACCAGGCTCGGTGGATCAGCAGTCGGAAGATACGTTTCCCGCGAGCGATCCGCCGTCGTTCGCGCCCGGCGCAATCGGCGCACCGACCGACCGCAAGACCAAGCCCAAGACAGCCGGCAGCGGCGCGGTGAAGGCCGCCGAGAACAAGGTCAAGCGCGGCCACGCGAGGGAGCCGAAGACGTACTAGCCATTGCCTCCATGGCCGGGCTTGAGCCGGCCGTGGTGAATTGGGCCCTACCGCTTGATCCCGCCCGCGACCATCTTCATGAATTTCGCCCCAAAGGGCGGGCGCATCATCGCGGTGATGTCGGGCTTGGCCTGGTGGAACACGCCCTTAGCGTGGCTGAAAGTCCTGAAGCCGTCGATGCCGTGATAGGCGCCCATGCCCGACGGCCCGACGCCGCCGAACGGCAGATCCTCCATCGCCACATGCATGATCACGTCGTTGACCGTGACGCCGCCCGAGGTCGTGTTTGCGAGCACGCGCTCCTGCTCGGCCGCGTCGGCGCCGAAGTAGTAGAGGCCGAGCGGGCGGGGATGGCCGTTCACATAGAAGATGGCCTCGTCGACGCTGTCGTAGGTCTTGACCGGCAGCAGCGGCCCGAAGATCTCGTCCTTCATGATCTTCATGTCGTCGGTCGGATTGAGCACCAGGGTCGGCGGAATCTTGTGGTGCGGCTGCTGACGGAAATCCTCCCGCGCCGGATTGATCTCGACGATCTCGGCGCCCTTCTCGCGGGCGTCGTCGAGATAGCCCATCAACCGGTCGTAGTGGCGCTGGTTGATCACCGAGGTGTAGTCGGGATTGTCCTTCAGCGTGGGATACATCGCCGCGACCGCTTCGCCGGCGGCGGCGACGAAGGCGCCGACCTTGTCCTTCGGCACCAGCATGTAGTCCGGCGCGAGACAGATCTGGCCGGCGTTCATGGTCTTGCCGTTCATCACCCGTTTGGCGGTGAGCGCCATGTCAGCCGTCTTCGACACGATCACCGGCGACTTGCCGCCGAGTTCCAATGTCGTCGGCACCAGGTTCTCCGCCGCCGCGCGCTGGACGTGATAGGCGATCGACGTCGCGCCGGTGAACAGCAGATGGTCGAAGGCCAAGGTCGAGAAGGCGTGGCCGATCTCCGGCCCGCCGAGGAACACCGCGACCTCGCTCTCGTCATAGGCGGAGGCGAACATGCGGGCCATCAGCTGCGAAGAGCGCGGCGTATACTCGCTCGGCTTGATCATCACGCGGTTGCCGGCGGCAAAGATGCCGGCCAGCGGCGTGAAGGTGAGATTGAACGGAAAGTTCCACGGGCTGATGACGCCGACCACGCCCTTGGGCTGATAGTCGACATAGGCCTTGGCGCCGAAGAGGCCGAGGATCGCCGGGCTCACCTTGCGCTTCTCGCGCTTCATCCACTCTTTCACATGCGCCTTGGCGTGCTTGAGCGGCCCGATCGAGCCGGAGACGTCGGTGAAAAGGCTGGTGTGGACCGAGCGGTGTCCGAAATCCTCGCGCAGCGCCTCGGCGATGGCGTCCTTGTTGTCGACGACGAGCCCGATGGCGCGGTCGATCCATTCGATGCGCCTGGCGGCGCTGGGCGGACCGTCCTTCAGATGCGCCGCCTTCTGGCGCGCGAGCACGTCGATCATCCGCGCCTTCGGATCGTCGCCCTGCTTGTCCATCGTGCAAATCCTTCCGCCATTGACAGTTTGTCAATTAGAGCAGCGCGTCCCGAGGCCCGCAACGCCTGAGTTAACCGTTTCTTACGAGCCTGTGGGCACACTGCCTCGACCCGCCCTCAAGAGCGAGCCGATGCAGGCCTACCAGCAGGAACGCGAACAAGCCCTCGCGAAGACCGCCCTCGCCTTGATGAGCGATGTGGGCGTCGCGCCGACGCCCGACAATTTCGAGCTGTTCTACACCTATGCCTCCGGCGGCAACCCGGCGATCGGACAGATCGTCGACGCGATGATCTCCGAGCGCCGGCCCTTCACCAGCGAGGTGCTCGACGATCTGCGCAACCGCTGCCTGTCGAGCGCGCGCACAACCCAGGCGTTGGACAATGCCAGCGCCGCCGCCGCGTCGACCCTGACGGCGATCCTCGACAAGCTCGACGAAGCCGGCCGCGACGCCGGCGACTATGGCCGCGCCCTGTCGCGCGCCAGCGGCGAGCTCGACGGCAACCGCTCGCCGGCGGAGCTGCGGCGCTTCGTCGACACCATCATGAGCGCGACGCAGACCATGGAAGCGCGTACCCACGCGCTGGAGGAGGAGCTGCAGCGTTCCTCGCAACAGGTCAGCGCGCTCAAGACCCAGCTCGACGACGTGCGTAAGGAGAGCCTGACCGACTCGCTCACCGGCATCGCCAACCGCAAAGCCTTCGACAGCGAGCTGTTGAGCGCGATGGCCGACGCGCGCAACAGCGGCGACACGGTGGCGCTGCTGATGCTCGACATCGACCATTTCAAGAAATTCAACGACAGCTGGGGCCATCAGACCGGCGACCAGGTGCTGCGCCTGGTGGCGGGCTGCATGTCGGAGAACGTCAAGGGCCGCGACACGGTCGCGCGCTTCGGCGGCGAGGAGTTCGCCATCATCCTGCGCCGCACCTCGCTGGAGAACGCCACAAGGCTCGCCGACCAGATCCGCGTCTATGTCCAGGGCAAGAAGCTGGTGAAGAAATCGACCGGCGACATCCTCGGCACCATCACGGTGTCGATCGGGGTGGCCCGGCTTGCCGATGACGACACGCCGGCCTCGCTGCTGCGGCGCGCCGATGCCTGCCTCTACGCGGCGAAGAACGGCGGCCGCAACCGCGTCGTCAACGAAGACGAGCCAGCAGAACTCGAGACCGACGCCGCCTGACCGACAGAAGATTTCGCCGGGGGCAGCCGGGACGAAATTGTCCGTCCGCGACTTCACCAAGCATGTTAAAACGCATTCATGCGGCGCAGGGGTGCTGCGCTCGCGACGCCGTGACTTGCGTCCCGACGTGCTAGGATGACCTACTCCCCATCCTTTCGGGGCCGCTGCCGGCCCGCTTTCACGGAGACCTTCATGCGACGGAGTTTGATTGCGGCGGCCGGGCTTGGGCTCGTCGTTACGACGGCCTTTGGCGACGCGCCGAAGACCCAATATGGCACCTGGGGCTTCGACACGGCGGCGATGGACAGGACCATCAGGCCGGGCGACGACTATTTCCAGTTCGTCAATGGCGGCTGGTACAAGACCGCCGAGATTCCGCCCGACCGCTCCTCGACCGGCTCGTTCCAGGATCTTCGCATCCTGAGCGAGAAGCGCATGCAGGAGATCGCGGCCTCGCTCGACGCCAGGCCTTACGACTCGCTCAATGCCAACGAGAAGAAGCTGCGCGACCTCTACGACGCCTATATGGACCAGAAGCAGATCGACGCAAACGGGCTGAAGCCCGCGCAGCACGATCTCGACATCATCGCGGGGCTGAAGACGCATGAGGACGTCGCGACCGCGATGGGCGATCCGCGCATGCAGCTCGACGGTCCGATCGGCTTCGGCATCGGCATCAACGACAAGAACCCCAACGCCTACTCGATCAATCTCAGCCAGTCCGGGCTCGCCATGCCCGACCGCGACTACTACCTGCGCGACGACGCAGAGCTCGCCAAGACGCGCGACGCCTACAAGAAGCACATGGCGGCGATGTTCGCGCTGGCCGGCATCAACGACGGCGAGAAGCGCGCCGAGGCGGTCTACGACCTCGAGCACAAGATGGCCGATGCCGACTGGGCCAACGCCGACCGCCGCGACGAGGACAAGATCTACAATCCCATGACCTATGCGGAGCTGAAGGCGATGGCGCCGCAGTTCCCGTGGGATTCCTATTTCAAGCCCAGCGGCTTGCCGCTCGACGCCAAGCACGGCGAGCGCCAGGTGATCGTGGCCGAGAAGACGGCGTTCCCCAAGCTCGCCGCGATCTTCGCCGAAACGCCGGTGGAGACGTGGAGGGACTACCTCACGCTCCACTACCTCCATACCTACGCGCCGTTCCTGCCCAAGACCATCGACGACGAGGATTTCGCCTTCTACGGCACGACGCTGTCGGGCAACACCCAGCAGCTCGCGCGCGGCGCGCGCGCGGCGCATCTGCTCGACAATTTGATGGGCGACGCGCTGGGCGAGGTCTATGTCGCCAAGTATTTCCCGCCCGAGGCCAAGGCCAAGGCGCTGGAGCTGGTGCACAACCTGCTCGAAGCCTATGCCGAGGACATCAAGACGCTGGCCTGGATGACCCCCGAGACGCGGGCCAAGGCGCTGAACAAGATCCGGCACTTCGCGATCAAGATCGGCTATCCCGACCATTGGCGCGACTATTCCGCCCTGGTCATCAAGCGCGACGACCTTCTGGGCAGCGCCCAGCGCAGCCAGCTCTTCGAATGGCAGCGCGAGCTCAAGCGGCTGGACCAGCCGACCGACAAGAGCGAATGGGGCCTGTCGCCGCCGACGGTCAACGCCTACAACAATACGCAGTGGAACGAGATCGTGTTCCCGGCCGCGATCATGCAGCCGCCCTTCTTCGATCCCAACGCCGACGACGCGGTGAACTATGGCGGCATCGGGGCTGTGATCGGCCACGAGATCAGCCACGGCTTCGACGACCAGGGCGCCAAGTTCGATTGGGACGGCGCCTTCAACAATTGGTGGTCGCCGCAGGACAAGAAGGTGTTCGAGGAGAAGACCTCGGCGCTGGGCAAGCAGTACGATTCCTACGAGCCCCTGCCCGGGCTGCACATCAACGGCGCCTTCACCATGGGCGAGAACGTCGCCGACAATGCCGGCATCGCCATCGCGCTCAAGGCCTATCACATCTCGCTGCACGGCAAGCCCGCGCCGGTGATCGACGGCTTCACCGGCGACCAGCGCTTCTATCTGGGCTTCGGTCAGATCTGGCGCAGCAAGATGCGCGAAGGCGCGCTGCGCCAGCAGCTGCTCTCCAACGAGCACAGCCCGGCGATGTGGCGTCCGATCGGCGCGGTGCGCAACCAGGACGAATGGTACGCCGCGTTCGGGGTCAAGCAAGGCGACAAGTACTACCTGCCGCCCGACCAGCGCGTGCATCTGTGGTGAGCGCGATGAAGCGGGTCCTTCTTGCCGCCTCCGTGCTCGGCCTGGCCGGTGCGGCGGCGGCCGCTCCCGCCGTTCCGCCCTGGGGCGTCGATCTCGGCTATGTCGACGACTCGGTCGCTCCGGGCGCGGACTTCTTTCTCCATGCCAACAACGGCTGGCTGAAGAGCGCGCAGATCCCGGCCGACCGCTCCTATGCCGGCGTCAACCTGGAGGTCGACAAGCAGAACGAAGTCAAGCTTGCCGGCATCGTCGCCGCGCTGCATGCAAAGAAGAAGCCGAGCGACGAAGAACGCAAGCTGCGCGACTTCTACGATTCCTTCACCAACCAGCAGGCGATCGAGGCGGCGGGGCTCTCGCACGCGCAGGCCGATCTCGACCGCATCGCCGCAGCCCGGACCCTCGACGACGTGGCTGCCCTGATGGGCGCGCCCGCCCTCGGTCTTGACGGTCCGTTCGGGCTCTATATCGGCGTCGACGACAAGCACCCGGGCAGCTACTCGATCAACCTCTACCAGTCCGGCCTCGGCCTGCCCGACCGCGACTACTATCTGCGCGACGACAAGGAGATCGCCGACACCCGCGCCGCCTACAAGAAGTACCTCGCGCAGATGCTGGCCTTCGCCGGCGCCACAGATGCCGACGCGCGCGCCGCCGCGATCTACGATCTCGAGCACAATCTGGCGCTCGTCTCCTGGCCGGCCGCCGACCGCCGCGACGCCGACAAGATCTACAACCCGATGACCGTCTCCGATCTGGAAAAGCTCGCGCCGGCATTTCCGTGGCGCGCCTTCCTTGCCGCGGCGCAGATCCCGATGAGCTCGCCGAAGGGCGAGCGCGCGGTGATCGTGGCGGAGAAATCCGCGTTCCCCAACCTCGCCTCGTTCTTCGCCGCGACGCCGGTTTCGGTGTGGCGCGACTACCTGACCACGCGCTATCTGCATGCCTTCGCGGCCTATCTGCCCAAGAAATACGATGACGCCGATTTCGCCTTCTACGGCGTCGTGCTCCAGGGCAAGAGCGCGCAGCTGGACCGCGCCACGCGCGGCGTGCAGCTTCTCGACCGCGAGATGGGCGAGGCGCTGGGCAAGGCCTATGCGGCGAAATACTTCCCACCCGCGGCCAAGGCCAAGGCCGACGCGCTGGTGCACAACCTGCTGAAGGCCTATGCCGAGGACATCAAGACGCTCGACTGGATGACGCCGGCGACGCGCGCCAAGGCGCTCGACAAGCTCGACCACTACGCGCTCAAGGTCGGCTATCCCGATCACTGGCGCGACTATTCGGCGCTGCAGGTCGCCGCCGACGATCCGGTCGGCAACGTCAAGGCCGCCACCGCCTTCGAATGGAACCGCCAGCTCAAGCGCATCGACGGTCCCGTCGACCGCACCGAATGGGGCATGAGCGTTCCCACCAACAACGCCTACTACAATCCGACGCTCAACGAGATCGTGTTTCCCGCAGGCATCCTGCAGCCGCCCTTCTTCGATCCCGACGCCGACGACGCGGTCAATTACGGCGAGATCGGCGCCACGATCGGCCACGAGATCAGTCACGGCTTCGACGACCAGGGCTCCAAATACGACGGCAACGGCGTCCTGCAGAGCTGGTGGACCGACGAGGACCGCAAGAATTTCGACGCGCGCACCGCGGCCTTGGCGGCGCAATACGACGCCTACGAGCCGCTGCCCGGGCTGCACATCAACGGCAAGCTGACCCTGGGCGAGAACATCGCCGACGTCGCCGGCCTCGTCATCGCCTACAAGGCCTATCACATCTCGCTCAACGCAAAGCCCGCGCCGGTGCTCGACGGGTTGACCGGCGACCAGCGCTTCTACCTCGCCTACTCGCAGAGCTGGCGCGAGAAGGTCCGCGAAGCGCGGGAGCGCGCCCGGCTCCTGTCCAACCCGCACAGCCCCGCTGCCTATCGCGTCAACGGCGTGGTCCGGAACGACGACGGCTGGTACGCGGCCTTCGACATCAAGCAGACCGACAAGTACTACCTGGCGCCGGACAAGCGCGTGCGGCTGTGGTGAGGCTTCTTCCTGGGTGAGGCGGCAGCGACCGTGAGCGCCGCACGCGCCCACCGCGCCAGCTCGCCGGGCTCGTCATAGAGGCGATCGGGAAGCGCGAACCAGGTCGTCACCACCGTCTTGCCGCCCTTCTCGAAGGTAAACGGCGCGCATTTCTCGGCGACGAAGGCCTTGCGCGTCTCTTCGTCCGTCTTGAAATAGACGACGTCGTCGAAGACCATGCCGAACATCTTGGACCGGGCATAGAGGCCCTCGCCGCCGAAGAAGCGCTTGGTCGCGACGGGGCCGAATTCGGCGAACAGGTCGTCGAAGCGGCTCAAGCGTCCTTCGCCGGCGCGATCGAGACGCTTTCGCCGCAGCCGCAGGCGGCGGTCTGATTGGGATTGTTGAAGACGAAGCGCGCGCCCAGCTTCTCGCGCACGAAATCCATCTCGGTGCCGATCAGGAACAGGATCGCCTTGGGTTCGATGAATATCCTCACCCCCTTGTCCTCCACCACCTCGTCGAGCGGCTCGACCTTCTCGGCATAGTCCATGGTGTAGCTCATGCCGGCGCAGCCGCCATTGGTGACGCCGACGCGCACGCCCTGATACCGGCCGTCGGCGCCGGCCATGATCTCGCGGATGCGCGACGCCGCGGCGTCGCTGAGGCGCACCGGCTTGGGTCTTTCGCGTCGAGTTCTCGTTTCCATCAGAACATGTTCAGTTCGAGTTTGGCTTCTTCGCTCATATTCTGCGGCGTCCAGGGCGGATCGAAGGTCAGGTTGACCTTGACCTGGCCGATGCCTTCCACCGTCTCGAGCGCGTTCTGAACCATGCCGGGCATCTCGCCCGCCACCGGACAGTTCGGCGCCGTCAAGGTCATGTCGACCGTCACGTCCTTGTTGTCCGCCACGTCCACCTTATAGATAAGTCCGAGTTCGTAGATGTCCACCGGAATCTCGGGATCGTAGACGGTCTTCAGCGCCGCCACGAGCTTGGCGGTGAAGTCCTTCAACTCCTCGGTCGTGATCGCGGATTCCACGTTCATTCTCTTTTCGCGGCGCCACCGCCCTCCAGCGCCGATTTCATCGCATGCCACGCCAGGGTCGCGCACTTGACCCGCATGGGAAACGCGGAGACGCCCGCCATGACTTCGAGCCTTTCGCGGTCGTCGCCTTCGAGCTTCGTCGCCTCGCCCTTGACCAGGTGCAGGAAGCCGCCCATCAGCGTCTCGGCTTCGTCCAGGCTGCGGCCCACCAGCATGTCGGCCATCAGCGAGGCCGAAGCCTGGCTGATGGCGCAGCCCTTGCCCTCGAAGCGGATGTCGGCGATGCGCCTGGCGTCGTCGAGCACCAGATAGATCTTCACCCGGTCGCCGCAGAGCGGGTTGTAGCCCTCGCCGACATGGGTGGCGCCGGCAAGCGGCCCGAAGCGGCGCGGATGGCGCGAGTGATCGAGGATCACGTCCTGGTACAGCTCGCGCAGGGACTCGTCCATCATGCTCAACCCAGTATCTTCCTTGCCTTGGCGAGGCCGTCGATCAGCACGTCGACCTCGGCGCGGGTGTTGTAGAGCGCGAAGGAGGCGCGCGTCGTCGACGCCACGCCGAAGCGCTCCATCAAGGGCTGCGCGCAATGATGCCCCGCGCGCACCGCCACGCCTTCGCGGTCGAGGATCGTGGCGAGATCGTGCGCGTGCATGCCCTCGGCCTCGAAGGACAGGATGGCGCCCTTGCCCGGAGCGTCGCCGATCACCTTGAGCCAATTGAACTCGCTCACCCGCGCGCGCGCATAGGCGAGCAGGCCGTGTTCGTGCGCCTTGACCGCCGCGCGGTCGAGCGACGAGAGGTAGTCGATGGCCGCGGCGAAGCCGACGCTCTCGATGATCGCCGGCGTCCCCGCCTCGAAGCGCGCCGGCGGGTCGG
>JADMIO011485944.1_pt1 | contig 10056 bp, 6 predicted proteins | sample 8958161 | NCBI WGS metagenome assembly JADMIO01 (sample SAMN16585339, study PRJNA669376) | soil metagenome | isolation source: Crop rotation soil | place: USA: Cullars Rotation, Alabama | collected 2011
GTTATGGGCACTTCCCAGGCCGGCCGCACAAATAGCATTACCAATATTTATATTCCTGGCGGAATGATGGGAGGCGGCAGTGTAGTAACGCTGGAGGCTTTGCTGAATAACACAAACGGGAATAACTCATCCCCGCAATTCACCACCATTCCGACTCCCTTCTACTGTATCAATGTCGCTCAGCAGTACAACCAGGGTGCCGTTGATGTAAACGGAGACTCACTTGTGTACAGTCTGGCGCCTGGTCTTCAGGGTACAGGGTATGTTACCTACAATTCAGGTTACACTGCGGATACCCCTGTACATAGTGCTGCGGGTTCTTTCTCATTTAACTCAGTTACTGGTCAGCTTGGATTTACACCGGATATTGCGCAGCAGAGTCTGGTCGTAAATAAAGTGACGGAATACAGAAATGGGGTCGTTGTTGGAACTTCCTCCCGTGAAATGACCTTTGTGGTGCTGAGCAACTGCAATACAAAGCCTGCTTCCGGCACACTTGATACCGCAAAATCAGCAAGCTCTGGCGGCGTGGTTACCAGTAAGTATACCATCAATGTCTGCGAGGGAACCGACAGTGTTCACTTTGGTATTGTTCCCATTAACCCGGCGAATGACACCTTGATTGCTTCGGTAAGTGGTCTGCCTTCCGGCGCGACTGCGACCATCACCCAAAACAACACAACAAATCCGCAAGTGACCATTGATTGGAAGATGCCGGCTGTGCAGCCCGGCACCTACAATCTTTATGTAACCTATAAGGACAATGGCTGTCCGATCACCAGTACCCAGACCGTGGCGTACACGATCCTTGTAATTAAACCCAATAAAGTAACGACATCCATCCTGGCACCTACCCAATGCGTTCACCGCGCCCAGGTTCAATATAACCTGTCCTATGGATTGGTGCCGAGAACGATCGTTATCCGGAAGGGTGGAGTAGTGGTGGACTCATTCATTGATAACTCCGGAACGAAAACAGACAGCCTCGGGGTCGGTACCTATGATGTGACCATCACGTCGGCTAACCTGTTGTGCCCAACCTTGCATTCATTGACGGTTGTGGATGGAGGCACTTACCCGTTTACACCGAAAGTGGTGTCTCCCATGTTCTATTGCAAGGATGATATTAGTTCACAATTGCTGGCATATCCTGACTCAGGTGCCATTTTACACTGGTTCAACGGCTCGGGCCTGCTGTTGCCGGTAGCTCCAACTCCGAGAACGGATACGACAGGCATCTTCACCTGGTACACCAATCAGCGCTTTAAGGTTTGTGAGTCGCTGAGGGACAGCATCAAGGTTTATGTAACGAAGCGGCCGGTCGCATCGTTCACCGGACCTGATATCATCTGCCTCGATGATACGGCCGTATTCATGTTTAACGGCACGATCGGCGTCGGCCCGATCCTGGACTATATATGGGATTGGGACGACCAGGGATATACTTCCGGCTCTGATGCAGGTCCCTGGAAGATACGTTGGTTTGCTGCCGGCAAGAAGACGATCACGCTCAAGGTTGAGGAAAATAAGTGTCCGTCTTTTGTCTTCTCAAAAGACATTGAAATCAAGCCAGTGCCTTTTGCGGGCTTCAATATACCCTCCTCCGTATGTCAATTTGATACAGTTGACGTGGTGTACAATACCAAGCCTAAGGCGGACCAGGATTATAGCTGGACATTCACCGGGGCCAATATTCCTACGGCAAACGGGATTGGACCCTATACGCTGCGGTACAACACCGCCGGTTCCAAGCATATTTCCCTTACTGTAGACCTCAATGGGTGCTCTGATACGCGGGATACCACAATTACTGTCAATCCTGCGCCCGATGCCGCAATTACCAATGTGCCTGGTCCCGTGTGCATAGGCGACAAGGCGTATCTGGAGGCTACGGGGGGCGCAAGCTATTTGTGGACTCCAAATACGAACCTGTTCCGCGATCCGGAAGGCAAGCTGTATGCCCTGCTCCTAAACCCGATCGACTATAAGGTGATGGTTACTTCCGACAAAGGCTGCGTAGACAGCGCGTTTATCAGCTATAAGGACATTCAACCCTGCTGTACCTTCTCGTATCCGAACGCCTTCACTCCGAATAACGACGGCCGAAACGATAGGTTCCATATCGTTACTTATGGCAACCAACTGGAGTTCGAGCTGAGCGTTTACAACAAATGGGGGCAACGGGTTTATTATGGTCTTGATCCAAAGCAGGGTTGGGACGGGACTTTTGGAGGCAAGAATTGTGAAGCCGGCACCTACTATTACTACCTCAATGCCAAATGCTACACCGGCCATCAGGAAACGCAAAAAGGTGATGTAATCCTGATCCGCTAACTGGCTATGGTTCCTGTCGAGACTTTTGTAGAAATGGCCATGTCGTTTCCCGGGACTATTTCGTCACCGCATTTTGACCGGATCGCCTTCAAGACAAAGAAGATTTTCGCAATATTGCACGAGCCCTCCCGGTCGGTTAATCTGATGCTGTCGCTGGAAGATCAGGCTGTCTTTTGTTCTATTGATCCTTCAGTTATCTACCCAGTCCCCAACAAGTGGGGGCTTCATGGTGCAACGACTATAGAGCTTTCGCTGGTTGATACGATTCTCCTCAACGATGCCCTGACCTGTGCCTACATCAACGGCGCTCCGGCTAAGCTGGCGGCGCCTTATATTCGTCTGCGCGATTCGCAGGCAGACTCCTAAGCTTGCGGCAGACTCGCTAGCCTTTAGATGCTTCCGCCCCGAATTTCCAGGTCTTTATCGCTCGTGGAACATTCTGCCTGGCGAAATGGTGGAGTATGCTATCTCTTCTTTTTCATACTTGTTCTTGCGCTGTACGCAGGCACTTATCGTGCCGGGTGGGTCTATGATACGGTCGCATGGCTGGGAATGCTCAGAAATCTGAGGTTTGGGGATTTTCTGAATTTCTCTCACCATAATGAGATGAGCCACTACCAGCTTACACAGGTGGTGACCTGGCTGCTATTCAAAATGATCGGCTCTAACCGCTTCGGCTGGCTGCTGATCCATATTGCAGTTCAAGCTGCGAATGCGACCCTACTATTTGGAATGTCCCGCCAAATGCTCTCGGATGCGGGTGTACAAAATGCGCAGTCAACTTCCCTTTTGGGAGCTGTACTATTTATTACCTCTCCTTACCTCAGCGAACCGCTTGTATACAAAGCGGCCTTTCATTTTCTGTTAGGAATGCTCCTGATGTTGACCATTTTGCAGTGCCTGATCAGCTATCTGCGTTCCGGAATTACCCGCTTGATCTTCTTTTCCCTGCTGGTATTTCTGGTTTCAGCTTTTTCTCTGGAGTTCTTCTATTTCACTCCTTTGTTCGCTTCATGCATTGTTCTGTTTTATCGAGCAATTCCGGGCATAGAAAGGAAGCGAACGCAGAAGGCCTGGCTGCTGATCATAGTGCCGGAGGTGATTGTCTTGCTTGTCCACAGGATGGTCGCGCTATCACATTTCAGAACAAGTGGCCTTGACCCAAATCTGGCCATTCTGAATCAACCATTGAGCTTTTATGCTATAAAGCCGCTCCTGTGCTGCTTCCATTTGTTCTGGGGGCGCTTCCTGCCCCAGATTGTAAGGGACGGATATCATCATCTGGCCTGCAGTTATGTTTTTGCAGCAGTGTTTTATGGAGCAATTCTGGGAAGTGTCTTTTACATAGCGCGAAACTTCAACAGGTTGACGCCCCTTGCGAGATTAGGCGCTGTCTTTTTTCTTCAGTTGCTCATAGCTACCTGCTTCGCGTCGCTGGTTTGGTTCCCTGAAAAAGGATTTATCTATTGCGACCGGTATCTCTATTTACTGCTTCCCTTCTTTTATATGTTGCTGGGCATAATGATCCTGCAAATTGCCAGTCCGGCGTTGCGAAGGGGAGTGATTCTTGCTGCGATAGTTTTGAATGCAGGATGTACGATCTATGTTTGTTCCCTTTGGAGATGCAGTGCGGGAGTAATTGATGAGGTGCACACCGCTCTGCCAGCCATCGCTGAGCCATCACAAATCCTGCTGTTGAATAACCCCTGGTCCTTGAAAGGCGCTCCGATGATCGGCAACCGGGAAGGACAGGATTTCACTGCTGCCATGAACCTGGTTTACGGGAAGCATTTGCCTCAAATAATACAGGTCGCTGATTATGATATGCAGCTATCAACTGACGGCGCCCATGTTCGTGTATTGGATGACAGTACCGTTCAGGTGAGCCTTGGAGGGAAGGGGTATTGGATGAAGGGATATGATTCAGCGAAGAATTACAAAACTCCGGCCTATCAGATGGAGCTCGTCAGCCCGGCATCTTATAAGCTGCATCTGCTTTTTGGTCAGGTCCCCTTCACGCTCTGGTATCAATCGGGCGAGCGAATAAAAGCCGTGGACATGAGTGTCCGCGGGATCGATCAATAAAGGAGAAGTTCTGGTATGACTTACGCCGTGTAGGTCTGAAGCACCTGCTCATAGAGCGCTTCGTAGATCGGGATGATCCTGGACTTCTCAAAGGTCCTTGCATGTTCCATGGCGGCATCCTTCGCTTCCTGCAATCGCGAATCATCGCTAAGCAGTTCAATAGCGTGTTTAGCCATATCGTCAACATCACCCACATCACTTAAGAAGCCGGTTACCCCCTGAATGTTTATCTCGGGAATGCCTCCGGCATTCGTGGAAATTACCGGAACAGCGCAGGCCATTGCTTCCAGGGCCGCGAGACCGAAGCTCTCATATTGTGAGGGCAGCAGGAAAAGGTCTGAGATAGACAGTATCTCGTCCATCTGCTCCTGTTTTCCCAGGAACCGCACTTCAGGGTAAACGCCCAGATGCCTGCAAAGCTCTTCCGCATTCTGGCGTTCAGGTCCGTCCCCGATCATAAGAAGCTTTGAAGGCAGCACTTCATGCACCCTGGCAAATACTTTAATGGCGTCTTCCACCCGCTTCACCTTTCTGAAGTTGGAAACATGCACCAGGATACGCTCATCGTTTGGCGCCAGCATTTTCTTAAAATGCTCCTTGTCAGTCTGATGGAAGCGGGAAATGTCCACAAAGTTTGGAATAACATGTATCTCCTTTTCAATGTCAAACGAGGAATAGGTTTCCTCACGGAGATTGTTGGACACCGCCGTAATGGCATCACTTTCATTTATGGAGAAGGTGACCACCGGAGCATAGGTGGCATCCTTACCGACCAGTGTAATGTCGGTGCCGTGTAGCGTGGTAATGAATGGGATGTCTTTTCCCTTCTTTTTCAGGATCTGCCGGGCAAAATAAGCTGCGGAAGCATGCGGGATCGCATAATGTACGTGCAGAAGATCCAGATCATTATTGTCGATCACATTGACCATCGTACTTGCCAGAGCAGTCTCGTAAGGTGGAAAATCAAACAGCGGGTAGGTTGGGACCGTTACTTCGTGATAGTAGATGTTGGGGTGAAAATGCAGGCGGACAGGCTGCTGGTAGGTAATAAAATGAACCTCATGGCCCTTTTCCGAAAGCGCCATGCCAAGCTCTGTAGCCATAACGCCCGAGCCGCCAAATGTGGGATAACAAACAATGCCTATTTTCAAAATGATCCGTTTTGGAGGCGTGAATGTAGGCCTTTGAACTTGCGGGGCCGATATGAAGGTATAAGTTTCATCTACTATTGCTTCATCTTCCGGTAATCGTATTCGAGTATTTGAATCCTAAGGCTGCGGTTTGCTTTTCCGCTTACTTTTATTCCCATGAAGCGCATTTTACTGTTAGGTGTCATACTAATACCTCAACTCGTTCTTGCTCAGGGTGATTCCGCCACGCTGCGCAGGATAAGGGACGAAATCATGATGCGTGGAGCCTGCTATGATAATCTGCGTGTTCTTACCAAAACCATCGGCCACCGTCTTAGCGCTTCTCCTCAGGCCGCCAAAGCAGTGGAATGGGGCGAACGGGCGATGAAGGATGCGGGGGCGGATAAAGTGTGGCTCCAACCTGTGTGGGTGCCGCATTGGGTGCGTGGCAAGGAAAGCCTGAAAGTCAGAATGCCCGGCAGCAACAGCTTTGAAAACATGCGGATGCTTTCACTTGGAAACTCCCGGGGGGACGGCAAGGTCGTGGAGGCTCCGATTCTGATGGTTCAGAACATGGAAGAATTTGACGCGCTTAGCCCTCAACAGGTAGCCGGAAAGATCGTGTTCTTCAACTACCGCTTTCGCCAGGACATGGTCAGTCCATTCCAGGCCTACGGCGACGCAATTAAGTACCGCGCATTCCCACCTACTTATGTAGCAATGAAAGGTGGCGCGGGCACCATCATCCGCTCCCTTTCTTCGGGCATGGACGATGCGCCGCATACGGGCATGACCCGAATTGTGGATTCTATCCGGAAAATACCTTCGGTAGCTATCGGTAATCTTGGTGCCGACCGTTTGGAGCAGGCATGTAAAAAGGGAACGGTGACAGCTCAACTCCTTACCAGTGGCAGGATGCTGGACTCGGTTCTTTCATATAATGTGATAGGGGAGCTGCGCGGCAGTGAATTTCCGCAGGAATATGTAGTCGTAGGAGGACACCTCGACTCCTGGGATGTGGGTGAAGGTGCGCAGGATGACGGAGCCGGTTGTGTGCAGAGCATAGAAGTGATCAGAGCCCTGAAAGCCCTTGGCATAAAGCCGCGCCGCAGCGTACGTGCCGTCCTGTTCATGAATGAAGAAAATGGAGCCCGGGGCGGCAAGGCATACGCCGACAGTGCAAAGTCTAAGAATGAAAAACACGTCCTGGCAATGGAAAGCGATGCAGGAGGATTTACACCCCGAGGTATCGGGATGGAAATGCCTGCGGACAAGAAGGCCAGGGTGAAAGGGTGGGCACCCTTGTTCGCTCCTTTGAATGTCTATGATTTTGAGAGGGAGGAAGGCGGTACCGACATAGATCCTCTGGGCAAGCTCGGTACGCCCCTGGCCGGCCTCAACCCCGACCCTCAGCGTTACTTCGATTATCATCACACGGAGCAGGATGTATTTGAAGTAGTGAATCACCGGGAACTGAAGCTTGGTGCGGCAGTAATGGCATCACTCGTGTACCTGGTGTCGCAATACGGACTGTAGCAATCATGCCCACTTCCCTGAGTTGATAGCGGACACTCCATTCTGCACTTTTAGGTGAACATCGAGCATGCAGCAGCAATCATTATCAATCTGGCAAACGCTGCGCCGGCGAAAAGCTGCGATGGCTTCCATCTATGTCATTGTCTTTGCCGGCCTGATCGCACTATTTGCCTACCTCCTTGCTCCCGATAGCTCTCCTGATGCCAACCGACGCATCCCTGAGCTGAGAGCCCGGCGCCCTGGATTCACAAGGCTGTTCGTAAAAGTCCCCAGGCCGAACCCGCCGGAGCGAAAGTCATTCCTGGCACGCCGCTTCACCGGACAAGAGACTTCTTATAAGCTCCTGCCTGTAAACAAGTATTTTTTCAGGGCTGATACGCTCGTTGTTTCCCACTACCTTGATAAAGGGCTACAGGAAACACAGGTATTTCCCGTCAGGAGCCTGATGGATGAATCCTTGCTTCCGCCCTTCGACATAACAAAACGCACTAGCGTAAGGAAATTCCAGAAGGCAGCGGGGCGTCAGGTGATCACACGAAAGTTCTTTTTGCTTGGCACGGACAACGATGGTCGGGATATCCTCTCCAGGGTAATAGTTGGAACGAGAGTCAGCATTGCCGCTGGCGTTGTTGCCGTATTGCTATCCATGACTATTGGCATCATCCTTGGCACCTTTTCCGGGTATTTTGGGAGAAAGGTAGACAGTCTGGTGATGTACCTGATCGATGTGCTGTCAGCGGTACCTGTCTGGTTATTGGTATTTGCGATCACTCTCACAACCGGCAGGGGCTTCGTCCGGATATTAGTGGCAATAGGTCTGGCCATGTCGGTAAATGTCATCAGGACGATAAGAGGACGGGTGGCCACTTTGCGCAGAAAGGATTTTATTAAGGCTGCGGAAGTTCTGGGCCTTTCAAACGTTCGCATTGTTTTCCGCCATATTCTGCCCAACATGGCCGGACTGCTAATGGTCGTTGCGCTCGAAACCTTTGCAGCTGCTATAGTGATGGAGGCGGGTCTGTCATTCCTCGGATTAGGCGCGCAGTTACCTATGCCTTCCTGGGGATTGATGATCAGGGGGTATTATGATTTTCCTATAGCCAATGGGCTGTGTATGGTCCTGGTCCCCGGCATTGCCATTGTGACCCTCGTATGTGCCTTCAATATCCTTGCCAATTCGCTGCGGGATGTTCTTGCTGCCCAGGATGCCCGTTTTTAGGGCATAATCCATATCGAATATCTATCACTTGAGGCATTGTAATAATGCCTGCCGGCATATACCTGCAACCCACTGCTTGATCCATCCCATCCCTTATCTTCGCCCACCTTAATTCTCAATTTCTAATTCTTAATTCTTCTCGCTTCGCATGAATCTCCACGAGTATCAGGCTAAAGAACTCCTCAAAAAATATAACGTCCCAGTTCAGGAAGGTATAGCTGCCGAAAGCGCAGATGCTGCTGTAAAGGCCTACGAAGAAGTGGCGACGAACAAGGGCGCAAAGTTTGCCGTTGTAAAGGCACAAATACATGCAGGCGGCCGCGGTAAGGGTACTATGAAGGAAGTACCGGCCCAGCACGGCGTTCAGGTAGTCAAGAGCGCCGATACCGTGCGCGAAGTGGCCCAGAATATACTAGGCAATACGCTTGTAACAATCCAGACAGGAGAAGCCGGAAAGAAAGTGAACAAGATACTGGTAGCCCAGGATATGTACTACGACGGTCCGAGCGAACGTAAAGAGTTTTACCTGTCTATCCTGCTCGACCGCGCAAAGAAGCAGAATGTGATCATGTACTCCACTGAAGGGGGGATGGACATTGAAGAAGTAGCACATAACAATCCCGAGAAGATCTATAAAGAGTGGGTGCGTCCCGGAATGCCACTGCAGGCGTTTCAGGCCCGCAATATTGCTTTCAATCTGGGACTGAGCGGTGATGCCTTCAAGAATATGGTGAAGTTTGTGGGCAACCTCTACAATGCCTACACAGGTCTTGATTGCTCCATGCTGGAGATCAATCCCCTTTTCAAGTCTGCCGATGACAAGATCATTGCCGTAGACTGCAAGATGAATGTGGACGACAATGCGCTGTTCCGTCATAAGGATGTAGAGTCCATGCGCGACAAGAGTGAAGAAGATCCTACGGAGGTAGAAGCGGGTGAGCATAACCTCAACTACGTAAAGCTTGACGGCAACGTGGGTTGCATGGTGAATGGCGCTGGTCTGGCTATGGCAACCATGGACATGATCAAGCTGGCTGGTGGTGAGCCGGCCAACTTCCTGGACGTTGGTGGTACTGCAAATGCTCAGACAGTGGAAGCCGGCTTCCGGATCATCATGAGTGATCCCAATGTAAAGGCTATCCTGATCAATATATTCGGAGGTATTGTTCGCTGCGACCGCGTGGCAGCAGGCGTGATAGAGGCGTACAAGAACATGGGAACGATCAATATTCCGATCATTGTTCGCCTTCAGGGTACCAACGCAGAAGTTGCAAAGGAGCTAATTGACAACAGCGGTCTGAAGGTGAAGAGCGCCGTTCTTCTTAGCGAAGCCGCCGCTGCAGTCCAGCAAGCCCTGAAAGGCTAGCACCAGATCTTTCTCAGATCTTCTTGTTTAGAATTATTAAGCCACCCCCGGGTGGCTTTTTCGTTCATAGGTAAGGAGTGCATTACGTGTTTCCCCAAGTCCATTCTTTCGCCTCCGGTGAAGCTTCGGAGGACGCTGTGATTCTAGGCCTCTAACTCGTCACCAACGAACCCGCTTTCTCGGCACACCTTTCCCCATCAATTCCAGCGCTGATGATCCCGCCCGCATATCCTGCTCCTTCTCCGCAGGGAAACAAGCCTTTGATCTGCGGATGCTGCAGGCTTTCCTTGTCCCGCGGAATTCGTACGGGAGATGAGGTGCGGGATTCCGTTGCCACCAAAACAGCCTCGTTCGTAAAATATCCTTTCATCTTGTTTCCAAAGCTT
>JADMIO011000883.1_pt1 | contig 10055 bp, 7 predicted proteins | sample 8958161 | NCBI WGS metagenome assembly JADMIO01 (sample SAMN16585339, study PRJNA669376) | soil metagenome | isolation source: Crop rotation soil | place: USA: Cullars Rotation, Alabama | collected 2011
GGCTGCGGGAAAAGGAGACGGGGTTTACTTGGCTACGGAGCGGTTGCGCTGGACGAAGCGGGCCAGGCGCGTGAGGGCTTCTTCGAGGAGCTCGTAGTTCTGGGCGTAGCAGATGCGGATGTGGCCGCGGCCGCCGGGGCCGAAGGCGGAGCCGGGGACGACGGCGACTTTTTCTTCCATGAGAAGGCGCTCGGCGAAGACGTCGTCTGGGAGGCCGGCGCCCTCGATGTTGGGGAAGGCGTAGAAGGCGCCGTGGGGCTCGACGAGGGGTAGAGCCATGTCGTTGCAGGCGTCGATGACGAGGCGGCGACGGCGGCCGTATTCGTCGAGCATGCCGCGGACGTCCTCTTCGCCGTTGCGGATGGCCTCGAGGGCGGCGTACTGGGCGGCGGTGGGGGCGGACATCATGACGTACTGGTGGATCTTCATCATTGCTTCGAGGAGGGGCGCAGGGGCGCAGACCCAGCCGAGGCGCCAGCCGGTCATGGCGTAGGTCTTGGAGAAGCCGCCGAGGAGGATGGTGCGCTCCTTCATGCCGGGTAGGGTGGCGAAGCAGACCTGCTCGGCGTCGTAGACGAGGCGGTCGTAGATCTCGTCGGAGATGACGAGGAGGTTGTGGCGCTCGGCGAGGTCGGCGATGGCGAGGAGGCCGGCGCGGTCCATGACGGCGCCGGTGGGGTTGGCGGGATAGCCGATAAGGATCGCCTTGGAACGCGGCGTGATGTAGCGCTCGAGGACATCGGCCTCGAGGCGGAAGCCGTTGGCAGCGCTGGTGGGGACGGGGACGAAGACGCCGCCGGCGAAGACGACAGAGGGCATGTAAGCGACGTAGGAGGGGTCGGTGGAGAGGACTTCGTCGCCGTTGTCGATGATGGCCATGGTGGCGAGGTTGAGCCCCTCGCTTGTGCCGGCGGTCATCATCATCTCGGTGTTGGGGTTGTAGTCGATACCGTAGAGGCGGTGGAGGTTTTCGGCGACGGCTTCACGAAGCTCGGGAATGCCGTAGTTGGAGGTGTAGGCGGTGCGACCGTCCTCGATGGAGCGGATGGCCGCCTGGCGGATGCCGTTTGGCGTGACGAAATCGGGCTCGCCGACCCCGAGGGAGATGACGCCGTCGGTGGTGGCGATCAGTTCGAAGAACTTGCGAATGCCGGAGGCAGAGACGAGATTTAACTTGGATGAAACAGCGCCGCGACGGGAACCGCCGCTCTCGTCGGACATAAATGTGAGTATAGGTTAAGGGAGCACTCTATCCAAATATTCGACCATGCCTGAACTCATCGAGGATTACGCGCTTATCGGGGACCTGGCGACGGCGGCGCTCGTGGGGAAGAGCGGGTCGATCGACTGGTTCTGCACGCCACGTTTCGACTCGCAAGCGTGCTTCACCGCGCTGCTGGGAGGGCCGGACAATGGGCGCTGGCAAGTGGCACCTGCGAGCCAGTACGCCGTCAAGCGGCGCTATCGCGAGGATTCGCTCGTGCTCGAGACGCAATTCGAGACGGCCGAGGGCGTTGTGACGCTGATCGACTGCATGCCGGTGCAGCAGCCGGGGCATTCGGAGAACGTCATCGTTCGCCAGGTCGTGGGCGAGAGCGGCGCAGTGGCGATGCACATGGAGATCATGCTGCGGTTCGACTACGGCCGAACCGTACCCTGGGTGCGACGGAGCGAGGGCGGCTTCCGGGCGATCGCGGGCCCGCTGGCGGTGGAGCTGTTCAGCTCCGTGCCGCTGAACGCGACGAACTTCCGCCATGTCGCCGACTTCACGGTGGAAAAGGGCGACCGGGTGTCGTTCGTGCTGACGTCGCAGGGGTTCGCCGACGCATCGCCGCCCGGGTTCGACGTCGCGGAGGCGATCCAGGCGACGGAGAAGTGGTGGAAAGACTGGGCAAGCAAGTGCAACTGCAAGAGTGAGTGGCGCGAGGCCATCGTGCGTTCCCTCATCACGCTGAAGGCGCTATCGCACGCGAAGACGGGCGGTATCGTTGCGGCCGCGACGACTTCGCTGCCGGAGGAGATCGGCGGGACTCGGAACTGGGACTATCGCTACTGCTGGATCCGGGACGCGACGTTCACGCTGTATTCGCTCCTCATGGCCGGGCTTTCGGAAGAAGCGCAGGCATGGCGCGACTGGCTGCTGCGGGTGGCTGCGGGTAAGCCATCGCAGCTGCAGACTCTGTACGGCGCGGACGGAGAGCGGATGCTGCCGGAGGTGAAGGTCGACTGGCTGAGCGGGTACGAGAACAGCGCGCCGGTGCGGATCGGCAACCTGGCGGCGCGCCAGCTGCAGATCGACATCTACGGTGAGGTCATGGACGTCTTCCACACGAGCCGCCTCAATGGCATCACCGACACGGAGGACTCGTGGGCGCTGCAGCAGGCGCTGATCGAGTTCCTCGAGACGGGCTGGCGCAAGCCGGATAACAGCATCTGGGAGGTGCGGGGCCCGCGACGGCACTTCACCCATTCGAAGGTGCTGGCGTGGGTGGCGCTGGACCGGGCGGTCAAGGGCGTCGAGTCATTCGGGCTCGAGGGGCCGGTGGAGAAGTGGCGCTCGGTTCGGGACGAGATCCACCGCGAGGTCTGCCGCCGGGGCTATGACGCCGAGAAGAAGGCCTTCGTCCAGAGCTTTGGATCTTCGACCCTCGATGCGGCGCTGCTCCAGATCCCGCTGGTGGGGTTTCTGCCGGCCACGGATGAGCGAGTGAAGGGCACGGTCGAGGCGATATCGCGGGAGCTATCGCACGACGGGTTCATCCATCGCTACAAGACTGAGACGGGCGTCGACGGCCTGAGTGGGGGAGAGGGCGTGTTCTTGCCCTGCACCTTCTGGCTGGCGGACAACTACGCGACCCAGGGGCGATGTGAGGAAGCGCGCGAGATATTCGCGAAGCTGCTGGCGATCCGGAACGACGTCGGTCTGCTCTCGGAGGAGTACGACCCGGCCAATGGGCGCTTCCTGGGCAATTTCCCCCAGGCGTTCACGCACGTCTCGCTGGTGAACACGGCCTGGCACATCGACAAGGCGGAGGAGAACCTGAAAGCGGGGCTGTCGACGGAGACGGTGCCGCTTCGTACGGACTCGAAAGCCTCTCGAACCAGATCCTGAAAACGGACCCCGCCGAGACTTTCAAGTCTCGGCTACGCGTAAAATTTCCTTTGCCCACACCAGGTTGGGGTCGCGAGGCGGCCGCTTCTAGAATGAACGCGTCGTGAAAATGTTGGCTGGTCAATCGTGAGCGGGACGCGACCGAAGCGGCCGCCGCTGCGTGAGGCGTTCGGGGCGCTGCGCTCCCGCAACTTTCGGCTGTATTTGACGGGGCGGTCGATCACGCAGCTCGGCGTGTGGATGCAGTCGACGGCTCTGTCGTGGTACGTGCTCAACCGGACGCACTCGCCGTTCGCGCTGGGTACGGTGTCGACATTTCAGTTCTTGCCGGTGCTGCTCCTGACGCTGTTCGGTGGCGTCGTGGCGGATCGCTTCCCGAAGCAGCGACTGCTGATGGTGACGCAGACAGTCATGGCGCTGCAGGCGCTTTCGCTTGGCATCGCGACGTCGACGGGAGTGGCAACGCTGCCGCTGATCTACCTGCTGGCGTCGGTGCAGGGCGTCGCCACGGCGTTTACGCTGCCGGCACACCTCTCCTTCGTGACGGAGCTGGTGGAAAAGCCGGACCTGCCCAAGGCGGTGGCGCTGAACTTCTCGGTCCAGCAGCTAACGAGGTTGGGTGGGCCGGCCATCGCCGGTGTCGCGATCGCGACCCTGGGATTCGCGCCCTGCTTCTTCCTTAATAGCGCCGGGTATGTCGCGGTGCTGGCGAGCCTCCTGATGATGCGGCCGAACGAGCTGTATCGGCCGGACACGCGGCCGCGAGGGGCCGTCCTCGACGAGCTGGGCGAGGTACTGAAGTACGCGTGGTCGACGCCGGACATTTTCATGACGCTGGCTGTGATGCTCGTCCTTGGCATCTTCGGCTACAACTTCCAGGTCTTCACGCCCCTGATCGCACGCTTCGTCCTGCACACGACCTCCGTCGGCTTCGGCTTGCTGAACTCAGTGCAGGCGGTCGGATCGCTGGTCGCCGGGCTGACCGTGGCGTGGCTGGGCACGGCGACGCGGAAGGTCGTGTTCAGTGGGGCGATCGCCTTCGCGCTCGTACTGACGGCGCTGGGTGCGGCGTCTTCGTGGTTCCTGGTCGCGCCCTTGCTTCTGCTACTTGGCTTCACGAGTAGCGTCTTTCTTTCGACGAACAACGCACGGCTGCAGCTGATCACGCCGCCGGAGCTGCGGGGGCGAATGATGGGCCTCGATGGCCTGATGATCGCGGGGACGACACCGATCGGCAGCCTGATCGTAGGCGGGCTCGCGGACGAGGTTGGGGTCAGCGCCATGCTGGCGATGATGGGTTGCGCGTGCTTCCTCGGCGTCGCGGGTGGGGTCGGCTATGCCCGGCGGTTCGCGTCGCGGCTGTTGCCGGACGAACTGGACGACACCGAGGCGATGCCGAGAGCCGAGGTGGTGGCTGGGTCGGACAGGCCGGCAAAGGTCGCTTCGGCGCGGACGGGATAGTGTTCCCGGGCCGCACAAGGGGGACCCGATTGATCGGGCCCAAGAGCTGAATGACTCCGCCGAGGCGTTGGAGCGTCTTCCCTCTCCGTGTGCCTCCGGGGTGAGATCTCGAGCCTGCTGCCCTTGCTCGTCCTTCGAGAGCCTCAGGACGAGCGAGGATCCGCCCCATCAGGTGTTCACAGCGAAAACAACGCCTCGGCGCCAGCGAGGAACGAGCCAATCTATAATCGGCACACCTTGAATGGCAGGCCTTCCCATGACGACTTCCACGCGCAGGGCATGCGTTGGAAGAGCTTCGACAGTCCCGACGAGACGAGACGATTCCCGCACGGCGGCGGCACCTTCGTCGACCTGAAATCGCTGGCGGTGGGCCGGGCCGTCCTCGAGCCGGGCTGGCACTGGGCCGCGGACGTCAAGCCGATCGCCGGGACGGAGCTGTGCGAGATCCACCACTTGCATGTCCTGGTGTCGGGGCGCATCGCCTTCCGGATGGCGAACGGCGAGGAGCATGAGTTCGCGGCGAATGACGTCATGGACATCGCGCCCGGTCACGACGCCTGGGTGGTCGGCGACGAGCCGGTGATCCTGCTCGACGTCGCCGGCAATCTGCTCGACTACGCCCTGCCGATATCGCGCACGCGGATGATCGCGACGATGTTGATGACGGACATCGTGAGCTCGACGCAGATGGCGGCCAGGCTCGGTGACGCGGTGTGGAAGCAGCGCCTGGACGAACACAATCGCACTGTGCGTCGGATGCTGGAACGCTACCGCGGTCGCGAAATAAACACGACGGGCGATGGTTTCCTCGCGACGTTCGAAAGCGCCGGCGCCGCTCTGCTCTGTGCGCTGGCAATCGCAGAAGCAACGCGCGAGCTCGGGATCGAGATCAGGGCCGGTGTGCACACGGGCGAGATTGAGGTGTTACCCACGGACATCCGCGGAATCGCCGTTCATGCGGCGGCGCGGGTCATGGCCGCAGCGGAGCCCTCGGAAGTGCTGGCATCGTCAATCGCGCGCACGCTCGGCGAGGGCGGTGGTCTGCGGTTCGAGAGCCGGGGGTCGCACGAGCTCAAGGGCTTCGAGGCGCCGATGGAGCTGTTCGCAGTCTCGCGGGTTGTGGGAACGTAGCGGCCTGCGGTGTGGGACGGCCGCGAGTCGCTCATTTGAGAGTGGATACTGCCGAATGTGAGCTCGACCGAAGCTGATTCGCGCGGCGGCGTCTTGCTTATTTCTGGTGTTCCCGGGGCGGGAAAGACGACGGTCTCCGAGATCGTTGCGCGGCGCTTGCCCCGTGCAGCGCTGATCCATGGGGACACGGTCCACAACTTCGTTGTGTCGGGGCTCGTGCCGCCGAGCGGGCCGCCCGCGGCTGAGGCTGACCGGCAGCTGAGGCTTCGCGACCGGAACATGGCGGCGCTGGCGGGCAACTTCGTCGAGGCAGGTTTCGTTGCGGTCATCGACGATGTGTTCGTGTTCAAGGCACGGCTGCAACGGTTCTTGCGATTCCTCAGTGCTCGGCCGGTTTATCTCGCGATGCTCGCTCCCAACATCGACGTGGTCCGGCACCGCGATGCGACGCGGCCGGATAAGACCGTGTTTCATATCTGGTCGCACCTGGATGAGGTGATGCGCCGGGAAATGGTGGGAGTCGGGGTGTGGATCGATTCGAGCGGGATGAGCGCGGAAGAAACGGCGGACGAGGTGGTTTCGCGGGCTTGGGATGAGGGGTGGGTGGGGGAGATTTGAAGCGGGGATTAGCGTCTCCATTCGTTCCCATGCGCCGGACGACTGAAAATTGCCAGTCCGGCCCGTCCCCTTCGGCGGACTTCAGGGCAGGCTCTAGGCGAGCCTCAGTACCGGAGGAGGCCAGCGGCCTTCCCTCACCGAGAGGGGAGCCCCGGGTCCGGCATTTCGCCTTAACGGCGTAAATGCCTCGTTCGCGCGAGGGCTAAATGCCCTCGCCTACGTCTCGAGGCAAGAAGGCGGCGCGGTCCAGGGCGGTGAGGTCGCCGATGCGGTCGACGGTGATGTCGGCGGCGGGGTAGGTGCGGAGGACTTCCGGGTCGAAGGCGTAGTGGCCCTGGCGAGGGAAGACCGTGGTGAGGCGGCTTTGCCACTGCTTTTTCATGGCGTCGAGGATACGGAGCTTGTCGTCGACCATGACGTAGTGCTGCGCCGGGTAGCGGGCCTCGACGTCTTCGAGCATCTGCTCTTTATGGATGTAAATGAGGACGTTGCCCACGACGGCTTCCCAGAGGCCGGAGCGCTCGATCTTGCGGGGCTGGAAGACGACGTCGCCGTCAGAAAGGATGACGACGGGAGCGATGGTCTTGAGGTGGTCGATGGCGTCGAGGCTACCGGGGTAGAGGCGGTTGGCGAAGTGGTAGTTGACGAGGTAGACGGAGATCTCGAGCAGGTGGGGGTCGCGGATGTGCTCGACGCGATAGCGCTGGAGAGCGCCGAGGTAATCGGCGTAGCCGAGCTCGCTACGCAGCTCTTCGAAGATCTGCCAGTAGCGGGCCTGGGAGTCGGCGCCGAAGGCGGCAAGGAGGTGGGCGCGGAGATCCTGCTCGATGCGGTCGTTGTCGAGGAGGGTGTTGTCGACGTCGATGAGGAAGACTATTTCGGCGGTTTCAGGCATTTGTCTGGAGGAGGCGTATTGCGTAGGAGGAGGCGCCGATGAGGGCGGCCTGGGCTTTCACTACTTTGACAGGGATGTCCGACATGAGGCCGGAGAGGCGGCCTTTGCTGGTGAAGGCGCCGGTGAAGCTTTTGGCGTGGAGGGCGGAAAGGATGTGCATGGGGATGCCGCCGGCGAGGTAGACGCCACCGGTGGCCATGACCTTGAGGGCGAGGTTGCCGGCCTCGGCGCCGAGGATCGAGGCGAAGAGGCGAAGGGTGGCGGTGCAGAGGGCAGAGGCGGCGGGGCTATAGACGGCGGTGTTGAGAATGAAACGGGTCGGGTCGGGCGCGGCGGCGACCTGAGGGGCGATGGCGGGTGATTCGGTGATGTGGCGGTCGTCGCGAAGGAATTCGTAGAGGCCGGGGACGGCGATGCCGGAGCAGGCGCGCTCCCAGCTGACGTGGCCGTCCTTCGCGGCGAGATAGCGGAGAAGGGCGATCTGCTCCTCATCGGCTGGGGCGAAGTCGGCGTGCCCGCCCTCGGAGGCGTGGGGCCGGTATGCGGCGCCGTCCCAGGTGAGGAAGGCCTCGCCGAGGCCGGTGCCGGGGGCGATGACGGCGATGGGGCCGTGCTCGACCGGTGTGCCGGGGCTGATGACCTCCAGGTCGGTGTTGCCGAGGAGGGGGACGCCGAGGGCGGTCGCTTCGAGGTCGTTGAGGATGCGGACGGTCGGGATGGAAAGACTGCGCTGGAGGTCCTTCTCGTCGATGGCCCAGGGGAGGTTGGTGGTGTGGACGCGGCCGTTTACAACCGGGCCGGCGATGTCGAAGCAGGCGGCGGCAATGGGGAAACCATGGCTCTCGCGGAACTTCTGGACGATGTCGTCCAGTGTCGCGAAGTCGGCGCTCGGATACTGCTCCTGGGCGACGGGGTTGCGAGGGCCGCGGCCAGGGGCGATGACGGCGAGGTCGGTCTTGGTCCCGCCGATGTCGCCGGCGAGGACATAGGTGGGGTTAGTGGGGGTCATATCTAATGGAATGACACCGCTCGCTATCGAGCAGAAAGCGCCCGGTGATTGACGGGCCTGTTCTGTGGCCGGCGCGATTCCCGTCACCCCAACCCTCTCCCCAGGAAGAGGGAGCAAGACAAGATATCCCTGGTCGCCGCTCTTCGCGGAGTGGCACAAGGCTGGTTCGATGCGTTCGAGGTTGCTTCGGTCGCCGAGGCGACCCTCGCGATGACGGCAAATTGAGGCGTCGTTCCGAGATCGAGAGCGTGGGCCGCCCCGCATCCGTCGCGATGGAGCGCGCCCCTACACGCTGGCGGAAAGTCGCGGTCATTTCGCCTCGGCGCCGATTCTCGGGGCCTGGAGGTGCCAGGTGTGGGGGGCGACGAGGGCGTCGGCTTCGGCGGGGCCCCAGGTGCCGGCGGGATAGAAGTTCAGGGGCGGCGGGTTGTCGATGAGGCCCTGGACTACTTTCCAGGCGAGCTCGACGGCGTCTTCGCGGACGAAGAGGGTGGGGTCGCCTTCCATGACGTCGTGGATGAGGCGCTCGTAGGCCTCGGGCGGGGAGACCATGAAGGCCTCCTCGTACGAGAACTCCATGGGGACGCGCTGGGTCTTGAGCTCGGGGCCGGGGGTCTTGGCGATGAAGTCGAGCTCGATCGACTCGTTGGGCTGGATCCGGAGAGTGAGGTGGTTGGAGTGGTGGTAGGGCAAGGGCGGGATGTAGCGGACGGGGGCCTCGCGGTAAACGAGGTCGACCTCGGTGGCGCGGATCGGCAGGTGCTTACCGGTGCGGATGTACACGGGGACGTCGGCCCACCGCCAGTTGTCGATGTGGAGGCGAGCGGCGAAGAAGGTCTCCGTGTTGGAGTCAGGGGCGACGCCGTCCTCCTGGCGGTAGGCGGGGACTTTCTCGCCGTCCTCGGTGCCCGCGGTGTACTGGCCGCGGACGGCTTCGACGGGGTCGATGGGGCGGACGGTCTCGAGGAGCTTTGCCTTCTCGTCGCGGATCGCCTCAGCGGCGAAGGAGGCGGGGGGCTCCATCGTTAGGAGCGCCAGGACCTGGAGGACGTGGTTCTGGACGATGTCGCGGAGGGCACCGACTTCTTCGTAGAAGCTACCACGGCCCTCGATGCCGATGGACTCGGCGACAGTGATCTGGATGTGGTCGAGGCCCTCGCGGTTCCAGGCGCGCTCGAAGGCCATGTTGGCGAAACGAAGGATGAGGATGTTCTGGACCGTCTCTTTGCCGAGGTAGTGGTCGATGCGGTAAATCTGCTTCTCGTCAAAGACGGCGTGAAGGTCTGCGTTGAGCTTGCGGGCGGAGGCGAGGTCGGTGCCGAAGGGCTTCTCGACGACGACACGGGCGTTCCTCTGGAGGTTGAAGTCGCCGATGCTCGAGACGACGCTGGCGACGGCATCGGGCGGGACGGCGAGGTAAAAGGTGCGCTCGGCCTCCTGGCAGTGTTCCGCGAGGACCTTCCAGCCCTCGTCTTCGAGGCGGACGAAGTGCATACGGCCAATGAAGTCGGACCAGATGGAGTCGTCGATGGGCGTCCGGGAGTGCTCCTGCACGGCATCGCGGGCGAGCTGGCGGAAACCATCGGTGTCGAGCCTGGAGCGGGCGAAGCCGAGGATGTGTCCGAGCTCCGGGATCAGGTGGCTGCGGTAGAGGTTGTAGAGGGCGGGAAGAATCTTGCGGCGGGCGAGGTCGCCGGTGGCGCCGATGAGGACGAGGTCCTGGTTGCCGGGCTGGCTGAGGCCGACGGCTTCGTCGTGGTGAGGCTCGGGAACCGGGGGTTTCTTCCCGGATTTTGCAGCTGCAGGTTTACTTCGAGGGCTACGGCGGG
>JADMIO011302056.1_pt1 | contig 10055 bp, 10 predicted proteins | sample 8958161 | NCBI WGS metagenome assembly JADMIO01 (sample SAMN16585339, study PRJNA669376) | soil metagenome | isolation source: Crop rotation soil | place: USA: Cullars Rotation, Alabama | collected 2011
ATTGCCAGATATCCGCCGATGGCAGCAAAAGCGCCATGCGCGAGGTTGACGACACGCATCAGTCCCATGGTGACCACGAGACCGATCGAGATGATGCACAACAGAAGGCCGTACGAGACGCCGTACAGCATGATGAAGGCCAATGTAGACAGCTGTGCGCTCCGCTGTGCCGCTTCTTAGGAGTGAGCCTGGCGGCTCACTTGGCGCCCGGCGGCTTCACGGCCTCGAGCATCTTGATCACCACGTTCTGCAACTTGCCGTCTTTCTTTTCGACCTTGCGGATGTAGTAGTTTTCGATCGGCTCACGGGTCGCAGCGTCGATGGTGACCGGACCACGTGGACTCTTCCACGAAAAGCCACGCAGGGTCGCCAGCGCGGCCGTCCCGTCGAAGCTCTTGCCTTTCTGGCCGTCCAGCATCGCGCTCACCAGGGTCAACGAATCGTAGGCGCCCAATGTGAAGCTGCTGGGCAGTACGTTCGCCCCGAATTTCTTTTGCAGCGTCGACTTGAAGGCGTTGTTTTCAGGGCTGTCGATGGTCGACGAGTAGTAAATGATCGAATGGAAACCGATGACAGAGTCATCGAACAGGTGAAGGTCGCTGTCCTCGGCCTCGCCCTGCCCGATGATCAGGATCTTCTGCGTAAGGCCTCGCGCAGCCAGCGCCTTGATGAAGCCGACGGCCGCCGCTCCGGGTGGAATGAACACCTCCAGCACGTCAGGGTTGGCATTCGCGATGCGCTCGGCGTACGGGGAGAAGTCCACGGTGTTGAGCGGCACGCGGTCCTTGCCGACGATCTGGCCGCCGGCCGCGGTAAAGCTCTCGACGAAGGACACTTCCGTGTCGTGACCCGGCGTATAGTCGCCAACCACCGTATACCCACGCGATTTGCCGAGGCTCCGGGACCATTCGGCGCCGAGCCGCCCTGGGACCGCGATGTTCTGGCCCATGCGCACGAAGTAGGCCGAAGCCGGCATCAGCGAGGGTGACGCTGCGTTGAACAGCAGGGTTGGTGTCTTGGTTTCGTTGACAGCCGGCGCGGCTGCGGCCGCTTCCGGCGAGAGGTAGAGGCCGCCAAGGATCGCCACCTTGTCGCGTACCAGCAGTTCTTCGGCGAGCCGCTTGGCCTGCGCCGGATTGGGACCACCGGTGTCGCGGTAGATCAGTTCGATCTTGCGTCCGCCGGCGGTCGCGCCGTTCTGAATCAAGAACGCTTCAATGCCCTGCTTGTACTGCTCGCCAGTGACAGCGAACGGGCCGGTGAACTGGCCGATGACACCGTACTTGACGACATCCTGCGCACGAGCCCCTGGCGCCAGCGCGGCGCCGGCCGCCAGCACGACGACGGCCGCCGTGAAATGTTGAAGCCTGTTCACCCAACCCTCCCTTTGATTTCTTGATTGAGTACAAATCGTAGGCGGTGTGCCGGCCAATCGCAATGGTCTTCCATGGAAGACCATTGACCCGCATGATCTTCCATGGAAGCCTCTCGAACAGCTGGGAGGATGCCATGCTGACCAAGGAAAACAACGAATTGATCTGCCGGGTCGGTCCCGGAACCGCGATGGGAACGGCTTTCCGCAGGTTCTGGCTGCCGGCCCTGTTGTCGTCCGAACTGCCGACGCCGGACTGCGATCCGCGACGTGTGCAGCTCCTGGGCGAGGACTTCGTTGCCTTCCGCGACAGCGAGGGCAAGGTCGGCCTGCTGGATGAGTATTGCTGTCACCGCAACGCGTCCCTCGCCCTGGGCCGGGTCGAGCACGGCGGCATCCGATGCATCTATCACGGCTGGAAGTTCGCGGTGGACGGCACGGTGCTGGATACGCCCAACGTCGCCGATCCGACGTTCAAGCAACGCTTCAGGGCCAGGTCGTACCCAGTGAGAGAGGCCGGAGGACTGGTGTGGGTCTACCTCGGCCCGGCAGCGCAGATGCCGGCATTCCCCAAATGGCCGTTCTTCGACCTTCCCTCGTCCAACCTTCTGCCGGTCTACGCCGTAGTGAACTGCAATTACGTGCAGGTCATGGAGGGCTTGATCGATTCGTCACATCTCACGGTGCTGCACACCTCGCCGCTCAAGACCACGGGTGGATCAGAGCTCGACTTCGCCAAGAAGACGGCGCACCTCCAATTCAACGCCGCGCCGCGTATCGAGGCCGAGGAGACCGACTTCGGCTTCCACTACGTGGCTATGCGGCCCGTTTCCGAAAACCCGGACGAAGGTTCGATGGCCCGCATCGCCTCGTGCGTTCCACCCTGTTTCATTCTCAATCCGAACGGCGATCTGTTCTTCGCGCTCATACCGGTGAGCGACTCGCGGACGCTGTTCTTCCATGTCTGGTGGGATGCCAACAAGAAGATCGGCGAGGAGCCGTTGCGCAGCCGGCAGCTTGAGTTCGTCGGCCTCGACCAGGGTGCCCTCGATGCCTACGGCCTCAGCCTGCGCACCTGCGACTCGCCGCAGGCCGCCTGCCGCGCCAACAATTTCCTGCAGGACCGCGACGCCCAGCGCCGTGGCCATTTCAGCGGACTGCCGAGCTTCACGCAGGAGGATGCCGCCGTCAGCATGTCGGCCGGCCCCATCCGCGATCGCTCGAAGGAGATACTCAGCGTCGCTGACGTGGCCCTACCCAAGCTCTACCGCGCGCTCATGACCTGCGCCAGACAGGCCACCGAAGGCAGCGATCCCCTCGGCCTGCATGCCGACACCGCCAACATCGTGGGCGTCTCGGGCAAGCTGGCGGCGGGTCTGCACTGGCGGACCCTGGCGGCGCAACACAAGGTGATCGAGACAGCGAGTGCGGCGTAGGGGCTAGCTTCCCGAGGCCGCTGGTCCGAACTTCAGGACGGGCAAGGACGCCTGATTGGCAACGCCACCATCCACGGCCAGCACCTGGCCGGTGATGTGCGAGCTGAGCTCGGATGCCAGGAACAGGAGCGGAGCGGCGATCTCGTAGGGTTGCGCTGCCCGCCCGAGCGGGATCGTCTGCTCGATCAGCTTCCATTGATCCGCTGCCAACAGCTGCTCCAAGCGCGGTGTGCGGATGAAGCCGGGCGCAACGGCGTTGACGCGGATGCGATCACGCGCCAGTTCCGAAGCCGTCGTACGTACGAGGTGATGCAAGGCGGCCTTGGCGGTCCCGTACGCTACCTGGTCGCGAACTGCGCGTTGACCCGCCATCGAGCCCACGAAAGTGATGGTGCCGCCTCCGGCCTCCTTCACCGTAGCCGCGCCGATTTGCAGGGTCAGGAAGGCGTGGCGCAGCACTTGATCGAACTGCTCGGACCACGCGGCGTCGTCAAAGGCCGACAGTGGCTTGATCCGGGCAATGCCCACGATGTCGACGATGCCCGTGACCGCGCCGAGCCGCGCATTGGCCTCGCTGAAGACGCGCTCCATATCGGCCCGCGCAATGACATTGGCGCAGCAGGCATGCCCGCCAACATCTTGGGCGATCCTGGCGGCCCTCACGGCGTCATTGTCCACGCACAGCACATTGGCGCCGGCCTGCGCCAGCGCATGCGCTGCCTGCTCGCCGATGCCCTGACCTGCCCCTAAGACGACGAAGCCACGCCCGCTGAGGTCGAGCAGTTTCAGGTACTGGGGGATCACGGGGCCTGTCATGTTCGCGCCCGGGGCGTGCGCCCCGCTTTCCTTCGGGTTGGGCCAGCGTCCGCCTCTTTCGCCGCATCAAGGATCGCAATCAGTTTCAGACAGAAGTCCGCGGCCGCTTCGCGCTCGCGCTTGCTGACGCGCGATGTCGCGGGTTTGATCGGTGATGACTTGGCAAGCAAGTCAACGGCCGCATCGACCATTTCCAGACCACGCGGCGTAAGCTGAACGCGAAAGCCACCGCCGTGATCAGGGTCGGGAAGGCGCTTGACCAACCGGCGCCGCTCGAGGCGATCGACCTGCTTGGTGACGGCACCGGAGGTGACCAGAAGTGACTCGAACAAATCGGTCGGCCGTAGAGCGTGGGGCGGTCCCCCGCGCCGCAAAGCCAGCAGCACGCGCATATCGCGTGCGCTCATGCCGAACCTCGCCTGACACATGCGGTCATATTCGTTTTCAATGAGCTGGCCGAGCCGGCGCAGGTAGATCGCCAGCAGGAAATCGCCGAGATCGAGGTCAGGCCGCTCGTGCTGCCATTGACGTGTTATGTGCCCGATGACGCTTTCGCCCTGCCCCGACTTCACGCGCGCACTCCTTGCTGCGGCCTTATAGCATCGCGGGACGCAGTCGTCTCCTTGCCTTCCATGGAAGATGAATGTTTTTATGGGAACATGGTTTGGCAGCTTCGATACGCCTCGCACCTCGGCTACCGTTCGCGCGACGAGCCGCTGTTTCGCGACATTGTCGGGAACCTCGATCCCGTGGCGCACATTGAATATGCCGCGGCGATCGGCTTTGTCGGCGTGCAGTATGCGCTTGCCCGGAGTCGGCCGCGGCCTGAGCAGGAGGCCGTTGGCGCCGCAATGGCGCGGCTTGGCCTCGAAACGGGCTGCGTGATCTACACGACCTTCGACAACATCCGCCGGCCGCTGTGGTCGGACGCGGGCGCCGAGGCACGCGCGACGCTGTCAGATGAGCTCGGCCAGGGCTTCGAAGCCGCGCACCGGGTTGGCAGTCGCTATCTGGCTGTGCTCGCCGGACTTGATCCGGCCACGGACGAACTTCGGCAGCGCGCCGCCTTCGTTGAAAACCTGCGGTGGGCGGCTGATCGCGCAGAAAAGGCCGGCATCCTCCTCCTCCTGGAGTCGGTCGATAAAAGCCGCCTGCCGGGAATGCTGCTGCACCATGTCGACGTCGCCCAGGATATTGTCGCCTCGGTCGACAGCCCGGCGGTTAAGCTGATCTTCGACACGGCGCATATACAGGCGATGGACGGCGACCTGATCGGTCATCTTGAAGCCGCATGGGGCTCGATCGCCATCATCCAGCTCGCCGACACGCCGGGGCGCCTGGAGCCGGGCACGGGCGAAGTCGATTTCACCGCCGTGCTCGGTGTGCTGAAGCGCCGAGGCTTCAAGGGCCTCGTCGAGCTGGAGTTCGGGTGGTCGACGCCTGGACGAGAGGCTGAACTCTCGGGTCTCGAGCGGCTTCGCCGACTCGACGCCGCCGCGTGATGCCGGAGGAACGAGCATGAGGCTGAAGGACCGTGTTGCCATCGTCACCGGAGGATCGACCGGGATTGGTCTGGCGATTGCGCGCCGGCTGTCGCAAGAAGGCGCCGATGTGGTGATCGCTGACATCAAGGGCGCAGATGAGGCAGCGGCCGGCTTGTCGGGACCGAATCGCCAGGTCGTGCCCATCGCAACCGATGTCTCGTCGGAAGGCAGCGTTGGCGACTTGGTCGCCCACACCCTCGACCGCTTGGGCCGGATCGACATTCTGGTAAACAACGCAGCCGTCTCAGCCACCCTTGCGCTCACTCCCTTCGAGAAACTGACGGTCGCCGAATGGCGGCACGTCCTCGACGTCAACGCCATCGGCACCTTTCTGTGCTGCCGCGCGGTGGCGCCGCACATGCGTGCCCGGAAGTCGGGCCGGATCGTCAACATCGCGTCGGGCACAGCCTTCAAGGGCGCTCCCTTCCTGCTCCACTACGTCGCCAGTAAAGGCGCCGTGATCTCGATGACGCGCTCGCTGGCGCGCGAGCTGGGCGGCGACAACGTCACGGTCAACGCCGTCTCGCCAGGCTACACGTTGAGCGAGGGCAATCTCGGCAACCCAGATTTCCTTGCCGCCCATCGACAGGCCGCCATCGCCGGACGCGCGCTGCCGCGTGATGCTTATCCCGACGATCTGGTCGGCGCCGTTGCATTCCTTGCCAGCGACGATGCCGCCTTCATGAGCGGACAGATCCTCGCCGTCGATGGCGGATCGGTCATGCACTAACGGCGACGTACCCTACGATGCCAATTTGAGCAACTCGCGTACGGTCTGCCCCTTGTTCGTGGCAATCCCGTGGTGCGGCACGATTGAGCGCCAGTTCGTATCCTGGGCAACGTTGACGTCCGGTGCACCGACGTCCGCAAGATCGACTCCAACGCCGACCGGTTCGCCGCCCTGCTCGACGGCCTTCGCCGCTTCGAGGAGGCGCTGACGGACGCGCACGACAGCCCGGTCCGCAGGCACGAGATGTTCCTTGCTGCGATCGAAGATCGGGCCCATCGACATCGAGATGATGGCGTCCTCCTGCTCGACGCCGCGCAGGCCGCTCCAGTTTTCGGTCATGCGCTTTCGATCCTGACCGAACCTATCGGCCCATGTGGGCTTGAAGTTGCAATCCTCTTCCGACCAGTAGCGGGGGTCGTCCAGCCCCAATAGCGCCTTCACCCGCTCGCGGTCGACAGGCGCCTTGCCGTGAATGACGAGGAAGGTACTGGTGGTCTCGTCGTCAGCTGGCGTCTCGAATACCGTGTAGAACTGCGACGGCGCAGGGATGATGCGAGTTGACGGCATGATGAACGGCACGACGCGCACATTGATCGTGCGGTCGGCATCGCCAGCCTGCCGGAACGCGGCATAGTAGAAGCCGAAATCGGTATTTTCCGGATCAAGCGTCGGCGCGTTGTCGTCGACGGAGAGGTTGGCCGGATTGGTCTCATCGGTGCTGCGCGTCACGGCGTTGTCGATCCAGCCCGGACGCGCCACGTTGCTGTGCAGGATACCGACATGCGAGCTGTCAAAACCACCTTCGAGAAGCTGCAGGTAGTTCGCCTTGACGTTCACGCGCAGGACGGTGCGGTGTTCGTCGACCGCATCCATGAAGGCGTAGCGAGTGAACGCCGGCATTTTTGCCGCCGGGCCGAGATACGTCCACACCAAACCACCCTCTTCACGTACCGGATAGGAGGTAGCTTTGACGCGCTTCTTGAAGCTCTCGTCGCGATTGTTCGGCGTATCGAGGATGGTGCCGTCGACCGCGAACTTCCAGCCGTGGTAGAGGCAGCGGATGCCGCATTCTTCGACGCGCCCTAGCGCAAGCGACGCGCCACGGTGCGGGCAAAGCTCGTCAAGGACGCCGACCTTGCCGTTGCTGTCACGAAAGGCCACCAGCCGCTCGCCAAGCAGGGAAACCCGCAAGGGATCGCTGTTGGGTTTCATTATCTCGCTGGAGACGCAGACCGGCAGCCAATAGCGTCGGAAGACTTCACCCATGGGTGTGCCTGAGCCAACTCTGGTGATTCTCTCGTTGTCACTGTGTGGAAGCATGGTTGTCCTCCGGAGCGGCCATTTGTCTTCCATGGAAGAATATTAACGGGACCCAGTCAAGGGCATCGACTTGCAACAAATCCAGCCGATGGCTGGCACAACCCTCTCGCAGGACATGCAGGCTTCGCTATCGGCAGGGATGCGCAGAAGGCTGCGCTGACGACCCCAGGAACTCCGCCCAGCCCAAATAGGCCTCATCCTTGGGAATGTGGCTGTCGGCCGCCATCGCGGACGCTTCAATGGCTCCGCCGGCGCTCTCGACCATATGGCGCAAAACCGGCTTTCAAAGTGCACCCAGAAGTTCTCCGCTACATCGAGAAGAACTGGCACTTCGTTCGAGCACTCACGATCATCGCCTCTATCGATAACTAGTTTTTCTTGCTCTCATCTATCTCGGCTGAGAACTGAACAAGGTCGCCAAGGATTCCCTCGCCTGCCCTTGTTCTCCGTTCTGGGTCGCTGAACGCCTCGTCGACTTTCTTCTTGAGGGCTTCCCGGGCATCGGCCACCAGCTCGATTGGCAATGGTTTGCCTCTGAGACTGAGCTCCGCCTCGTAGTCGTCTGTTTCTCCACTCTGCAGGGAGTCGACATATCGCTCGAAGGCCCCTGCCCACTGCGTTCGAAGTTCATCGATGGAGAGGCCGGAAAGCCGTCGACCCCTGCGTACATAGTCGGCGGTCATCTCGAGCGACTTGTTCTTCAAGAACGACTCGAAAAGGTCCTCCAGGTCATGCCTGTCCATCTATCCCCCTGACCTCGAAAATGTTCGGCGGTGTCTCTGGCAAGAGCGGGCTTGGCGCTTGGCGGCCACATAGACTGCGTTCGAGCTTCACCACCCCTCCTCCAGATCATCCTCGGTGATGCACCGTCCCGGCCGGCGGCGCTGCATCATCGCCAGCCCCTCCTCCGTCCGGTCGAAGTAGCGCCGCCGCGGCGCCACCGGCTGAGCGAAGGTGAGCGCGAAGGCGTCGGCGTCGTCGGGCGAGTAGCCGAGCCGCGCCTTGACCTGCTCCTTGGGCTCGAGCAGCAGGCGGTCGCCGCGGAAGCTGTAGGTCGTCCGGCTGAGCGCCGCGATCAGCTCCTGGCAGGCCGGGCCGGGCGGCAGGGCGCCGCCGCGGCGGATCCAGTCGACCGCCTCGAAATACATCTCGGTCCGCTTGTTGTCGTAGCGCCGGTCGGCGGCGCGGCTGGAAAAGGCGACGCCGACCGGGGCGTGGCCGAGGGTGCGCAAATTGTCGATCCAGCTCGAACCGAAGCCGCCGGTGTCGTCGATGAAGCAGGCGTCGGCCTGCCAGTCCTGCCACTTGCGCGCCACCAGGCCGGCGCCCTGCGTGCCGTCGATGTTGCGCACCTTGATCGGCGGGAAAGCGAGCAGCCCCTGGCGCGGGAAGATCACCGAGGCGTCGTCGCCGAAGCGCGCCACGTCGACGCCGAGGATGCGCGGCGCCCGGGCGATGTCGCCGGCGCCGTAGGCGCGCGTCGTCGCCTCGGCGCATTCGTCCGGGCCGATCAGGGTGTCGAGCGAATGGGGCGGGAAGCGGCCGAACACGTTGACCAGCACCCACGGGTTGTCGCGCCCGTATTTCTCGATCTGCTCCCTTGCCCACTCCGGCGAGACGCGCGGCGAGCGCTTGGGATCGTCGGGATCGGCGGTGATCTCGACCAGGTGCCACAGCCGGCGCTCGCTCGAGCAGGCGCGCCACAGCGGCCCCTCGAGATGGGTCGGGTTGCCGGCCTGCACGATGTGGCCCTCGACGCAGGAGGCGAGGGCCGCTTCCGCCGTCGCCATCACCGCGTCGGGAATGCCGCCCGATTCGTCGAGCAGGAACAGGATGTAGTCGCTGTGCAGGCCGGCCAGGGTCTGGCCGAGTCGCGCCGGGTCGGCGGCCTTGGCCCACGAGCGCGCGCTCATCCACCAGGTCTCGCGCCGGCGGTTGTTGAAGATGCGGCCCCTGGTCCAGGTGAAGCTCGCGGCGAGCAGCGGCGACTTGGCCTGCCACTTGGCCATCTCGGTCCACAGATTGTCGGCCAGGTTGTCGGCGCTGACGCTGGTGGCGGCGACCTTGGCGTCCTCGTTGACCGTCAGGAAGTTCCAGGCGAGCCAGGCCAGCACGGCCGTCTTGCCCGGCCCCTTGCAGGCCTTCATCGCCAGCCGCTGGTTGCGCGGGAACGCCGCCAGGACCTCGTCCTGCCAGCCGTCGGGCACGACGCCGAACACCTCGCGCACGAAGCGCGGCGGCGAGAGCTTCCAGGCGCGCAAGAGGTCGGTTTCGCTCATGTTCATACCTTCATGTTCCTCTCCCCCGATCGGGGGAGAGGTGAGGAGAGGGGGTTGCGCACATCGCCTGAAGCCCCCCTCTCCCCGCCTCTCCCCCTGTCGGGGGAGAGGAGAATGAAGTCGCTCACCATGTCGTTCGTCGTCATCGTCATTCCTCGTCGAACTCGGCGAACGGGTCGTACTCGTGGACGCAGCGGCCGGCCGGGCGGACGTCGCGCTCGTCGAACGCATCGCGCGGGCGCCAGAAGGCGTAGACGTACTGCGAGGGCGGATAGCGCGGCCCGGGAAACGGATCCTCCACCGGCTCGGCTGGCGGCAGCGGCTTGCGGCCCGGCGGCGCGGCCGTCTCGGCCGGCCATTGGCCCGAGGCGCGCAGCCCGGCCTCGCGTTCCTGCGCCGTGACCATCGCCGCCGGCTCGGCCGGCTGCGCCTCGGCAACGAGAGTCTCGAACTGCCCGCTCTCGGCCGCGCGCAGCAGCCTCTGGTAGGGCGTCGACCGGTCGGCGTCGGCCGACGGCTGAGCCGAGATGGCCGGCGCCCTGTCCCGCCGCCGCACCG
>JADMIO012796959.1_pt1 | contig 10054 bp, 8 predicted proteins | sample 8958161 | NCBI WGS metagenome assembly JADMIO01 (sample SAMN16585339, study PRJNA669376) | soil metagenome | isolation source: Crop rotation soil | place: USA: Cullars Rotation, Alabama | collected 2011
CTTTCCCAAATACGTCACAGCACGGTGCATCCATTCGCTTTCCTGTCGGCGGCACGGTTCCCTGAGGAAGTGTTAGCGGCCCCTTGTGAGTTCCCTGCAAGGCAAGCTCTACGACGACCACATCTCCGGTGACGTAAAAGTTGTACAGTTCGCGATGCATGTCGGGAAACGCGGTCGCATAAACTTCGACGGTGCGGCCGAGCTCGTCTGGCCCGCGATAGGTAACGCCAATCGACTCATCGGTGAAGGTCCCATCTTCGGTGAACGAGTTAACCCATCCGACTACGTCTTTGTCCTCGGCAACTTGGTAAGCCTTTCGAATTACTGACTCATTTTCTGTCATTGGTGAATACTCCTTTTAGCCGCGACCAGCAGCATTACCGATGCGTGCGACGCACCGAATCATCTACCGGCCCTACAAGAATAGAAGCCTGCTTGGCAAACCTTCGGCCACTCGCAGGGTTTAGTGAAACCAACGAGAAAAGGCCGATTCACTTAAAAGATGTGGGCTGGGAAGCGGTGGATTTGGTGGAAGTGGTGGCTTTTAGTGATTCCGGTGGTTTTGATCAGTCTTCAGCGAATACTTGAATCGCTTCTTATCGATTCCCAGCGCTTTGATCCTGTGGTCGAGAGTTGATGGTGCAAGTCCGAGTTTAGCCGCGGCTCCAGATGATCCCCAGACTCGTCCTCGCGTCTCGGCCAGCACCGTCTCAACGATCTCTCGTTCGCTGCGGGGTTCGACGGCACTTTTGAATTGGGGCGATGCTTCAATCCTGGAAGCTGGCGCCAACGTTTCTCTTGAAAGCCACGATTCGTCAACTGAAAACTCTCCACCAGAACTTAGAATCACCGATCTCTCGATGATGTTCTGTAGCTCGCGGATGTTTCCGGGCCAGTCATAAGCCCGCAACAGATCCAGCACCTTCTTCTCGATCGAACGAATGCTCTTGCCCGCCCGCTTCGCATAGCGTTGAACGAAGTACTCGACCAGCATTAGCAGGTCGTCTTTCCGTTCTCGCAGCGGGGGCACCTCGATGGGAAATACATTCAGTCGATAAAACAAGTCCTGGCGCAGAGTTCCATCTGCGACAGCGGCGTTGAGATCGCGATTTGTCGCAGCGATGACGCGGACATCGACATGGATGGGTTGCACTCCGCCAACACGCTCAAACTCCCGCTCCTGTAGCACTCTTAATAAAGTGACTTGAATTTCATGCGAGAGTTCGCCGATCTCGTCCAGGAAAATCGTTCCGCCGTCAGCGAGTTCGAAGCGGCCAAGCCGCCTTTGCGTGGCTCCGGTAAAGGCGCCCTTCTCATGACCGAATAACTCCGAGGCGATCAAGTCACGAGGAATTGCTGCGCAGTTCACGCTAATGAACGCGCGAGAGTTACGACCGGATCGTCGGTGGATCGCTCGCGCAACAAGCTCTTTGCCTGTTCCCGTTTCACCGGTGATCAAAACGGTGGAATCAGTGGACGCAACTTTGGAAATGCGCGAGAGGACAGTTTGCAAAGCAGAGGAGGTTCCGACTATTTCCTCAAACATCGAAGTTTCATCAATCTCTTCGCGGAGAGCGACGTTTTCGTAGTGAAGCCTGTCTTCACCCTGCTTCCTGTCTTCAATGTCAGTAGCTGTGCCATACCAACGTGTTATCTCTCCACGCTCATCTTTAAGGGGATTTAACCGGAACAGAAACCAGCGGTATCTACCGTCGTGCCTCAGCATCCGCGCTTCGAATTCATGGGCCGCCCCGTCGAGAAACCGCGCCTTTCGTTCACTAAGAAAGCGTTCACGATCGTCTGGATGAACGAGATCAATTCGAGACTTGGCTCGCCATTGGTCGATGTTGACACCAAAGTAATCAAGCGCTACACGATTAGCGTAGAGTGGACTTCCGTCAGGCCCAAGAACACCGATATGTTGCGGTGTCAGATCTAGAATTTGCTGGAGCTCCCTCTCTCGTTCTAACTCGACTTGCTTCCAGTCTTCAATGTCGAGGTTAACCCCGATCCAATATAGTAGAGCGCCATCCTTCGTTCGAACTGGCTCGGCCCGACTGAGAAACCAGCGGTAAACTCCTCGAGCGTTACGAACCCGAAAACTTACTTGACCACAGGAGCCGGTGCGCAGACAGGTTGACCAAACTCTACGGGCCTCTTCGTGGTCGTCCGGATGCAAAAGCGGAATGTGGGAATCCCACGACGCGGCGGTGTCGATGCCGAGTCGAAGATGATGGTCCTTTGGAAGGCCGAGGTAATCTGAACCGCGTTCATTCAGGAAAGTGAGAGCGCCGGACGGAACCGCGTACCAGGCATGCGCCGGGATCAGATTAAGGGCGAGCTTTAATTCCGCGCCAAGTGGCAGACGCTGCGAAGCGACGCTATCGAGGTGATCAGATGAGCCCATCGTCAGCGAGTCCGACTGGGCGACGCGCACGGCAGAGGTTCCAGTTTGATGATCGCTGGAAACGTCTTTCACAACCTGATCTGCGCCTTCTTTATTGATCACGCTTCTTGATGGCTCGTTCCCGTTAGGCCCCCGCCGGATGGCCAAGCGACCGGTGTCGTTCTCGCTATTCTAATAGTATTAGTATGTGTTCCCGAGTGTCGAACAGCAAAATGAGTTTCGTGGCTAAGCGGCTCTCGTGGGGCTCCGACCTCTGACATGCACGGAATGCAAGTTGCAAAATTGGCGTCGAAGAAGATTGGCTATCAGGTGGCAGCGAAATGGCAGAGCAAAAATCTAGTCGAGGTTGAAGGGAGAAAGAAGAAATGAAAAAGGTGTTGGGAGACGACGCATTGAATGAAATATTCCGCGAAGCCCGCACGCACAATGCCTGGCTCGATAAACCAGTCAGCGATGAGATCCTTGGTCAATTGTATGACTTGATGAAATGGGGGCCGACCAGTGCCAACGGCAGTCCGGGGCGACTCGTCTTTCTGCGCACTCCGGCCGTACGGTTGACGGATTTGATACTCAGTTTGGCACCAATCATCTCGGTCACTTCGTGTTGGTCAATCGAATTTCATCTTTGCTCCGTGCCGGTGGACGGCTGATCAGTCTGTCATCGGCAGGTCACCGTTTTGCGAATGTCGACCTGGAAGATCCCAACTTTGAGCGGACACCCTATGAACCATTCGTCGCATATGGCCGGTCAAAGACTGCAAACACTCTCTTCGCCGTTGCGTTCGACAAACGGCACCGCGATAGTGGCGTGCGCGCTGCCGCGGTCCATCCGGGGGGTATACACACTGAATTGGGTCGCTACATGGACCAGAGTGTCTTTCAAGAGATGCTGGACCAGACAAACCAACAGCGTGCTGCCGCGGTGAAGAGCCCTATCAGTTGAAGACCATTCCACAAGGGGCTGCAACTTCGGTGTGGGCTGCGGTTGTTGCGCCCGCAGACGAGATCGGCGGGAGATATTGTGAGAACTGTCACGTAAGCCACATCGTTCCTGACGACGTGACGCTTAACGTCGGTAGCGAAGGTGTCCGAGAATATGCGCTGGATACAAATAATGCTGAGGCGCTCTGGAAGAGAAGCGAAGAACTCGTCGGGGAGTCGTTCTCGTAATTAGGTGAAGATGAAGATGTCCGAATTGCCAGACGATATCCTTGAACTTCAACAATTGGCCTTCCGCTATTTTCTGGATCACACAAACGCCCAAAACGGGCTTGTGGCCGACAACACCCGCGAAGATTCGCCATGCAGCATTGCGGCCACGGGGTTGGGACTCAGTTGTTATCCGGTGGCGGTGAACAATGGCTGGCTAAAACGTGCGGATGCGGCCGAACGCGTCCTGACTGCGTTGCGATTCTTTGAGCACAGCCCCCAAGGACCCGAGCCCGACACGACTGGGTACAAAGGGTTCTATTATCACTTCCTGGAAATGAAAACTGGTCGTCGCGCTGGACGATGCGAGCTGTCGACAGTAGACAGCGCCTTTCTGCTGGCGGGGATGCTTTTGGCAGGAACGTTCTTTGACGGTGATGCACCGGTCGAACGTGAGATCCGCGAGACCGCCGATGCCCTTTATCGGCGCGCCGATTGGCAGTGGGCCTTGTACGGCGTTCCGAGCGACGAGAACGGCTGGCCGACGATGAACGTCGAAGATGTCACGATAGTTCATGGAGGCACGCCTGAGAACGGCTTCATCAGTTATCGATACCAGGGATACGATGAATCGCTGCTGATGCACGTGCTGGCACTCGGCTCGACAACCTTCGCGCTGCCTCCGGAGTGCTACCGTGCATGGCAGAAAACCTTCGACTGGCGAAAGCATTACGGAATCGAATACCTCCACATGGGGCCGCTCTTCATCCACCAACTCAGCCATAGCTGGCTCGATTTACGCGGAATTGGCGATGGGTTCATGCAGGAAAAGGGACTCGACTATTTCGAGAACAGTCGCCGCGCCACGAACGTGCAGCGCAGTTATGCCGAGGAGAATCCGCAAAAATTCCGCGGGTATGGACCGCTCTGCTGGGGCATAAGCGCGAGCGACGGCCCCGGCCCTGCGACGAAAACAGTCGATAAAGTCGATCGAGCTTTCTGGATGTACGAAGCCCGCGGCATACCCGATGGACCTGATGACGGCACGCTCGCGCCCGGCGCCGTCGCCGCATCGCTACCCTTTGCACCGGAGCTTGTCATTGACACGCTGCGGGAGTTGGTTCGTGTGTATCCCACCTTGCGCAGCGAATATGGCCTGCGCGCCAGCTTTAATCCGACCTTCGGCGATTGGGTCAGTTCGCTGAATTACGGCTTGGATCAAGGCCCGATCGTTATGATGATCGAAAACCACCGGACTGGTCTTTTGTGGAATCTCATGCGACGAAGCCCGTACGTCTGGCGAGGATTGCGGAAGGCCGGATTCACAGGCGGATGGCTCGAAGCAGAACGCGAACCGCAATGCCCACAGGCCATCAAGGGCCACTGGCGCGAGCATGGCACGCCATTCAGCAAGTTGTCCGAGGGCACGAAGCAAAGCGAACCACCGGATCCACATCCGACAGCAACAATGCGTGCAGCAAGAATCCATTCCTACGGCGATCCGACCGGCGTCAAAATTGTTCGGGCTTCGCGACCCGAGCCGACGCGCGGTCAGGTACTGATTCGAGTGAAGGCAACTGGTGTGAACCCGCTGGACTGGATGGTCGCCGAAGGCAAGGCCCGTTCTTGGCTCGACCATCGACTGCCACTGACCCTGGGCTGGGAGTTAGCTGGAATCGTCGAGAAACCAGGCGACGATGCTGAGGTGTTCAAGCCCGGCGATGAAGTCTTCGGTATGCTCGATCTCTCGGGAGATGGCGCCGATGCGGAGTTTGCCGTTAGCGACGAAATCAAGTTGGCACTAAAGCCCCGCAGTCTCGATTTCCCGGCCGCGGCGGCTATACCCATCGGCGCGCTGACAGCGTACCAGGCGTTATTTGACGCAGCGGATCTGCAAGCGGGGCAGACGGTGCTTATCCACGCGGCAGCAGGCGGAGTTGGGTCGATGGCGGTGCAACTCGCAAAGGCGCACGGCGCACGGGTGATCGGTACCGCCTCCGGCGCCGATCATCTCAATCTGATAAGAAAACTCGGCTGCGACGAAACGATCGACTATAAGACGACTCGCTTTGAAGATTACGTTCATGACGCGGACGTTGTGCTCGACCCTCTGGACGCTGATTCGCACAGGCGATCTTTCGCTGTCCTTAAGAAAGGTGGGATTCTCGTGGCGCTGTTAGAGGAACCCCGGCAAGACCTTGCACGGGAAAGCGGCGTCCGCGCTAGGATGATTGGTGTCAAGCCTGATGGCAAGCGCCTCGCGGAGATCGGAAAGATGATCGACGATGGCAAACTGCGACCGCTCGTTCAAGAGGTTCTTTCACTGGAACATGCTAAAAAGGCACTGGAACTCAGTCGCAGTCGACATGTCGGGGGCAAGATCGTCTTATCCATCTGACCGATCACATCGGCGCGCTTTCGGAAGATGGCGAATTGTGAGTGCGGATCATCTTAGCTGCCGAACACTTGATCATTTCAGACGGTCGGGATTGTGCCTCCGTCGATCACGTACTCGCTTCCAGTAATCGACGAGGCACGGTCCGATGCCAAGAAAGCAACCAACTCTGCGACCTCATCAGGGCGATTCGGCCGGCCAAGTGGAATACCTCCGAGTGAGTCCATGATGCGTTGCCTCGCTGCGTCCCTACTGATACCGGTGCGTTCCGCAATCTCGTTTACCATTCCGGCAGCAGCATCTGTTTCTGTGTATCCGGGCGCAACAGAGTTCACGCGAATGCCTTTCGAAGCGACCTCCTTAGAGAGGCCTTTACTGTAGTTAGTCAGTGCTGCCTTGGCTGCTGCGTAGGCAAGAGTGGCATCGTAAAGTGGCAGCGTTCTTTGAATCGAAGAGATATGAACAATTACACCGAAGCACTGCTTGATCATCGCCGGAAGGAATGCGCGGTCCAGTCGAACAGCCCCGAACAGGTTCGTGTCGAACGCGTGCTGCCAATCGACATCCGTTAGCGCTAGTGCGCCACCACCGTGCGCGGCCGAGCCGCCGACGTTATGAATCAGGATGTCGATTCCGCCGAGGCGCTCAGTAATAGCTCTAACTATTTGATCGATTCCGTCTGCCGTGCTGATATCGGCCTGGACGAAGCCATCGTGCGGAGTATCACTCTGCACAGCCCGTCCGGTTGTTATCAACTGGCCGCCTCCAGCGGTGAGTCGATCAACAATGGCGGCGCCGATACCGCGAGTTCCACCGGTTACTAAGATGCGCTTGCCGTGGAATTCTTTTTCGGCCGCCTTGCTGGACTCCTTTACTTCACCCATATGTTTCGATCGTAGACTCCTCGCTAATTGTCTTACCATCGTTTTCGAGAAAATTGTCGCGCGCGCAAGACTTTCATACAATACGGATAACAAAGACGGCAGTGGATAAATTTATCCCAATAGCATAAACCTGGCACGATTTATACTCTTAGCTTGGCGCGCGTTTCGACATGTATAAGAGAAAGACCCCAATCGAACTGAACTGCGGGCTCGATCTGGTCAGGGAAGTTTTAAACGGAAAATGGAAGATACACCTCCTGTATTTCATTTCCGAAGGTGCAAAGCGTCCCGGAGATCTGCAGAGAAAAATTCCACGAGCAACGCGCAGGGTTCTGAACGTTCAACTGAACGAGCTAGAAAAGCACGGACTTATATCGAGGACAATTTACGCAGAGTTGCCCCCGCGAGTGGAGTATGAGTTAACCGCGTTGGGACAAACCGTATTGCCGCTAATAACGGCGTTGGGCAAATGGGGCGACGATCATCAAGATCATTTGCGTAGGGCAATTACTCAATCGGCCCGCTTCTAATCAAGTCCCAGGCAGATCCACATATTCGGATCAATTACCAAAGAAGTCCTTCAAAGCTTCGAATTCTCCGCGAACTTTATTGACATCTAAATCGCTCTTTAGTGATCCAGTTTTGAATGTACCGGGAACAATGAAAGAGCGGGATGCCTTCGATTTGACATGTTGCGAGAAAGCGAATGCTCTCAAGGTCGACCAGGCTTACTTCGTTCAAGTCGAGCGTGACGCTCGTGCCTCCGGCCTTTATTTGCGCTTTCAATTCTTCTATATACTCCCGCCGCATCCGGCCGATTAGCCTTAGCGTCGTCGTCTGTCCATCCGAATCTTTTTCGATTCTTAAGGTCACGTTGTTTTGCGATTAAGTGCGCGACCTGAACGTTTGCACGCTGAGTGCCAGTTGCAATTCCCTTGAATCACGGGAAGTTTTGTCTTAGCTCCCGCTGCTTTTTCGGCGTTTGCTGAAAACTCAGCCTGCATGAGTGCGCGAACTTGAACTTGAACGGAGCATGAAGATGCGAGAAGCTATGAGCAAACGAAGATTGGGAAAGTCATGAAGGCACGGGAAGCTCAGCTCAAGACAGTCTCGACAGATGCAGAAAAGGTGGATGTGTCTGACAATCTCAAATTCACGCTCGGAGAGAAACAAAATGATGATGTTTCCCAGCAAGATCTGCAGCGAGCGCTAAAAGAATCGAGGGACTCGGAGGCGCGGCTCCGGAAGATCATCGACACGATTCCAGCGCTGGCGTGGTGCAACTTGTCGGATGGCTCTAACGAGTTTGTTAATCAGCGATGGAGCGACTACACGGGTCTCTCTCAAGCAGAAGTGAAGCGGGTGGGGTGTAAGGTGGCAATTCACCCCGAAGATCTGCCTAAGTGGCTGGATCACTGGCGGGCGCTGATGGCTTCTGGAGCAGGAGGCGAGATCGAAGCAAGGCTTCGTCGCCACGATGGAACCTACCGCTGGTTCCTCATCCGAGTAGAACCGTTGCAGGAAGAGTCCGGCGAGATTCTCCGATGGTATGGAACCAACACCGACATCGAGGACCGAAAGCGGACGGAGGTGAAGCTACGCGAAGACGAGCGCGAGATTCGCAGGATCACCGACGCCATCCCGCAGACAATTATGGTCCTAAATCCAAGCGGCGTGCCGATCTATGCGAACCAGGCGCTCCTCGACTACACCGGGTTCACGATAGACGACGTGGTTTCTGCGGACTTTCGTGCGCGCATCTTCCATCCTGAAGATCTCGAGCGGCTACAAGCCGAGCGGGAAGCGGGGTTGTCACGCGGCCTGCCATTCGAAATCGAACAACGGACGCTGAGGAAAGATGGCCGCTATCGTTGGTTTCTTATCCAATTCAACCCGCTGCGCGATGAACACGGAGAAATTATTCGCTGGTATGCAACCGGCACCGACATTGACGACCGCAAACGCAACGAGGAACGGACCCAAAACGAGAATCTCGTGTTGCGCGAAGAGATCGATCGTTCTTCGATGTTCGAAGAGATCGTTGGATCTTCCGAGCCGCTTCGCCGCGTGTTATCGCAAGTGGCAAAGGTGGCGCCCACCGATTCCACTGTCCTCATACTGGGCGAAACCGGAACTGGAAAGGAACTGATAGCTCGCGCCATCCATAAGCGCTCGAACCGCTCGGGCCGTGCCTTTATTCGGGTAAATTGCGCTGCCATTCCGCCTTCGCTGATCGCTTCCGAACTGTTTGGGCACGAGAAAGGAGCGTTCACCGGTGCAATGCAACGGCGAGTGGGACGCTTTGAATCGGCTGATAGCGGAACCATATTCCTGGACGAAGTGGGTGACCTCCCGCCCGAGACCCAGATCGCTTTGCTGCGAGTTCTGCAGGAGCGGGAATTCGAACGAGTTGGTGGCAGTCAAACAGTGCCCGTAGATGTACGGGTAGTCGCGGCGACAAACGCGGACTTGAGTGCAGCTGTAACTGAAGGCACCTTCCGACAGGATTTGTTCTACCGGCTCAATGTTTTTCCGATTCGAATACCCGCGTTGCGTGAGCGCGCGGACGACATTCCCTTGCTGGTCGAATACCTGATCGATCGTTACGCGCAAGCGGCTGGTAAGAAGATCAAAAACATTAATAAGGGAACCATGGAACTTTTTCAGGATTACGACTGGCCGGGCAACGTGCGTGAGTTGCAGAATGTAATCGAGCGCGCCGTCATACTGAGTGATGGAGAAACTTTTTCTGTAGATGAAACGTGGCTGACGCCGGTTACTCCTAAGGTGGTCACGACCACTGCTCCACTGGTCGCGAACCTTATGGACCATGAAAAAGAGATGATCGAAAACGCGCTCCGCGAGGCTGAGGGGCTGATCTCCGGTCCAACCGGCGCAGCCACCAAGCTCGGTATTCCCAGACAGACGCTCGAATCAAAGATCAGGAAACTCGGTATCAACCGACACCGTTTTAGGACCTCATGATTTCTCGCAGTAGGCCATCCTTTCAAGCCGCATCGGGGGTAGAAGGACAATGACCACCATTTCCAAGGATCATAAGCTCGTTACTCTCATCAACGTCTTCACCGTCGACCCCGCAAATCAGCAACAGCTCCTCGAACTGCTTGTCCGCGCGACCGAGACCTCTGTACGGAACGTCCGAGGTTTCATTTCCGCCGCCCTTCACAGCAGCCTCGATGGCACGAAGGTCGGGGAAAG
>JADMIO011621208.1_pt1 | contig 10053 bp, 7 predicted proteins | sample 8958161 | NCBI WGS metagenome assembly JADMIO01 (sample SAMN16585339, study PRJNA669376) | soil metagenome | isolation source: Crop rotation soil | place: USA: Cullars Rotation, Alabama | collected 2011
ATGCGACCGCCGTGATCGAGCAGTTGCCCAAGGTGGACACGACGCCCGAGCACACCGAAGAGTTGCTTATGAAGGCCACGCCAGACGATGTGCGCAATTACCTGCAATTCATGCGTGAGAACAATTACTCCAAGGCGACCATGGCGCGCAAACTTGCGACGCTTCGCAGCTTCTTCAAGTTCTGCAATCGACGGGGAATGACCCAGAACAACCCTATGATGACCATTCGCACGCCCAAGCAGGAAAAGCGCTTGCCCAAGTTTATGAGCGAAGAGCAGATGGTCAAACTGCTCCAGACCCCTAAAGATACCGATGTCCTGGGCGCACGCGACAAGGCGATGCTGGAGTGCATGTACTCAACCGGCATCCGCGTCAGCGAACTGGTCGGCTTGAACCTGGAAGATGTCGATTTCACCGGCCTGGTGATCCGCGTGCGTGGCAAGGGCCGCAAGGAGCGCCTCGCCCCCATGGGCCAGACCGCCATCGCGGCGATCCAGAAGTACATGACTTTGCGCGGCAGCGTCGTCAAAGATGCCCTGCCCACCGGCCCGCTCTTCGTCAACAAGCACGGCCAGCGCCTGAGCACGCGCTCTGTCCGCCGGAAGCTCGACAAATACCTGATCGAAGCCGGCCTCGACCCGGATATCAGCCCGCACACCTTGCGCCACTCTTTCGCCACCCACATGCTCAACCACGGCGCGGACCTGCGCAGCGTGCAGGAGCTGCTCGGCCACCAGAGCCTCTCCACCACCCAGATCTACACCCACCTCACAACCAACCGCATCAAAGAAGCCTACGACGCAGCCCATCCGCGGGCGAATTGAACCGCGGCGTCTATTAAATCGATGAAAGAAAACGAGCCCCGGATGGAAATCCGGGGCTTTTTCGTTCCCGCCGCGCTTAGATCTCGGTTGCCAGAAATCCTATGCGCGGGTACATACCCTCTGTGCAAGTTCATGTTTCTTCAAGGAGGCTTATATGAAACATTCGGTGCGCACTTCGTTTTTGACTATCCTGTCGGCATGTGGTCTTGCCACGCTTGTCAGTTGCGGCGGCCCTACAAAATATGAATCGGCGAGCTTCGCCGATTCGTCAGCGGTTCAGAAGAGTGCCGGCAATTACTGGAAACGCGATGGCTGGTGGGGCGGGCTACCCAAGGATGTAACCAAGGTGGCGATCACACAATTTTCGGTGGAATACGTGACACAAAATACGAGCAAAACCGGCGCGGATGCACTGAGCATCCTAGGCGCTGCCGAAATGATCGGTATGGGCAAGCGTAAACGTGAATTCCCTGAAGAAACCAAGCAACAGATTCCCACACCCCTCTATCAACAGTTTGTCGAAGCCCTCAAAGCCGAAGGCATCGAAGTTGTTCCCATGGAACAATTGACCGGTCAGCCAAGCTTCGCCAAGCTAAAGACCAGCGGCGAAGGCAAAACTTACGGCCAAGGCAAGGGAAACGAGTCGGCCAAACTCCAATCGTACTCGGTCAAGGGCCTCCCCATGATCGATGATGGCTGGTTCAACGCCGGCGATAACATAAAGGCGGAATGGAAAGCCGCCGGCGATACCGGTGCCCAGGCGGCCATGCGCGTGCGTATGCGCGTCGGCCTTGATGATGATGGCCACGCCGTCCTCGGCGGCGGCTCGACGATTCACATTGTCTACGAACCTAAAAAGGAACAATGGATCGCCAATCAACCGGCGGAATGGATGTACAAGCAGAAAGGAGCGCTGGTGAGCCAGGGCGCTTTCCGTGATGATGTCGCCGTCGTGGACAGCAAGGAATTCAAGGCCTTCCAGGGCGATATCTACACGATCAACGGCCCCAAGTATCAGGAGAGCATCTTAAAGATGTATCCGACCTACGCGCGCATGGCCGTGGTCAAGATGAAGAGTTGAACCCCAACGGGTGCCACAGGTTTGCTGGTTCGCAGACCTGTGCCTCAGGTGTTTTCGGCAATCTCCAAAAGGCCGCGATGTGCATGGTGGCCTTTTGTTTTTCACACAGGAAATCGGGGGGAGGCGCCTGCCGACGATACGCGAACCCCGTAGCCCAAAAAGAAAAAAAAGCCCCGGATCGACCGGGGCCATTTTCAAAAACCTCTTGATTTTAATCGCGCCCGGAGGGACTCGAACCCCCAACCGCGTGGTTCGAAGCCACGAACTCTATCCAATTGAGCTACGGGCGCTGGTTCTTCAACAAGTCTCCCGGCCCACCCCTGAAAAGTCAACGTGCGTGCTTCACGTGCTTCAACCAGACGTGCCACTTCAGGGCATCAGGAGGGCTTGGAGGCTTTGGAGGCTTTGGGATGGAGGGACGTGCGTGTAATTGAAATGTGATCGTTTCCCCCGGCAAGCCGGGGGCTATATCCAATACAAGGATTACCCGACCATTCGCGTAGGATTTTTTGCGGATTGCAACGCCATCCATCGCCGATGATATAATGGGTATCGCTTTTATACGGAGATACGTATGTCCAATTTTGATGTACAGAGCATTTTGCATTCCGCCGAATACCGGCAGGAACTTGCCGCCCAGCGCACTTTCATGGCGCGGGTCTATGGGTGGATGAGCATTGGCCTGCTGGTGACTGCTTTGGTCGCGCTGGCTTTGTGGAGAATGGCCGACCTTCAGAAAAGCATTTTCAGCAATACCCCGGCGGTCTTAATTCTGTGCTTCGGCAGCATGGTCCTCGGGTATGGTTTGCAGTTCGCCATCCACCGCATCCCAGTCGCGCTCTCTGCAGTACTTTATATCATCTACGCCGCGATGATGGGCATTATGTTTTCCACCCTCTTTCTTGTTTATACCAAGGCCTCCGTTGCCAGCACATTTTTCATCACCGCCGGCATGTTTGGCGGCATGAGTGCGTTCGGCTACATGACCAAGCGCGACCTTTCCGGCATCGGCAGCATGCTGATCATGGCGATGTGGGGCCTCTTTATCGCATCCATCATCAACATATTCCTCGGCAGCTCGGGACTCTACTGGATCATGACCTATGCCGGCGTCATCGTGTTCACAGGCCTCGCGGCTTACTACACGCAGTCGATCAAGCAGTCCTACGCCAGCGGCGAATATGGTTCATCGGCGTTTGAACGCTCCGCATTGGTCGGCGCCTTTTTCCTGTATCTGATTTTCATCGACTTGTTCATCCTGATGCTGCGCATCCTGGGCAAGGCACGCGAGTAGGATCCCCCGTTTCTCTTGGAAAATCTGCGGCCGCGCCTTTGGCGCGGCCGCTTTCTTTTTTGCCCATGACGCCATCCGGCGGGTCGCCTAAAATAAGCTGATGGCCAGATGAGGAGCGGCAACATCGGAAAAATCGCCGGCAAGGTCATCATCATTACAGGCGGTTCCGCGGGCATCGGCGCTGCGACCGCGCGGGCCATGGCCAAAGCAGGGGCAAAGCTGGTCCTGGCAGCACGTCGGCTGGATAAGCTCGAATCGGTTGCTGCGGAGTGCCGGCAATTGGGGGCACAGACGCTGGTGGTGCAGGCGGATGTCGCGAAGCGAGAGGATGTGGTTCGTCTGGTGGCCGCCGCCATCGAGAAATTTCAGCGGCTCGATGTGATGATCGCGAACGCGGGGTATGGCTTTTTGACGCCCATTCACGAAGTTACGGACCAGCAATTTGATGATATCTTCAACACCAACGTAAAAGGGACATGGTATGCGATGCAGGCCGCGGCGCGGGTCATGCTCGAGCAGCAGCCGACAGGGCGAGGCAAAGCAGCACGCGGCCATATCATCGCGGTTTCTTCGGGGGCAGCGCGGCGAAGCATGCCTTTGTATGGCATCTATTCCATGACCAAGGCCGCGCAGCTTTCGCTGGTGGAGGCGATGCGCGTCGAGATGATAGACCGCGGCATTTATGTCTCCTCGATTCACCCTTTGACGACGGCGACCGATTTTTTTGATGTGGCTTCCAGCAAGTCCCGGGTCAAAAGTGTGGGCCTTGGCCGGCCGTATACGGCGGATTCGGTGGCGCGCGCCATCATGCGGCTGATCCGGCATCCGCGGCCCGAAAGCTGGCCAGTGCTGGGGAGTCGCTGGGCACTGATGCTGGCCATCGCAATCCCCAGCATGACAGATCGCATGATGGCGCGGTTAATTCATCGCCGGATTCGTCCGTAATTCATTGGCAGCCGTGGCGTCCAGAAAGAAGTTCGATGTCTGAAAATCCTCCAATACGCGAACATCCCGCAGCACAAGCATTTGTGAGCGTCGCTCAGCGCTTTTGCACCTTGCTCGAATTCCCGGTCCACGACCGCGACTTATGGCTGGCCGACCTTCTTTCGACGCTGGCCACGCTTTATGCCGCGGCATCGACTCTGCGCGAAGTCGCATTGCCGGAGGAAGGCGCGGAAATACCCACCATCTACAAACTCAAAAATGAAGAATGGAATGCGCTCTACCTCCACTTGCAGGCGATTCTGGGTCGCGATGCCCGATACAGTGCACACTTCAATCCCCTGACGACAGACCCGGCCCACGATGAGCCGACGGCAGGTGACCTGGCCGATGACCTCGCCGACATATATCGCGACATCAAGCCCGGCTTGTCGGCCTGGAATACGCTGGATGATGCGTACCTGCACGACATTTTCTATCAGTGGCTGGAAATGGGGTACCGGCATCACTGGGGCCGTCACGCCGCCGATGCGATTCGGATGTTGCACTGGCTGGTTTATCGGTAGCGCTACATTTTCGGATTTTCTATCAGGTTCGCTTCGCCTTTTTGCGGTTCGATTCGTACACTTGATCATTGGTAGCCTGCGGAGCGTGTACCGTGATGAAAATGGTTCTAAATTTGTCGCTTGTCGCGATAGTCGCCGCCGGTTGCACGCGATCGGTCTATTACTACCCGCGCGAATATTGCCATGATGAGCCGCTCGTCACATCGCCCAGCACCGCCAACACCCAACCCACCGCGACGCAGACCATCCCTCTTCCAGTCGAGCCGCCTACCGTTCAAATTCGGGTCGAGCGGCGACCTCTATACTTTGAACCTGCCGAGCCGCCCCCACCTGCCACGGCCTCACAGCCATCGGAAAGCGGCGCGCGGCGGCGCACGTTTGCATCGGCGAATGGGCAGTACGTGCAGACTTTTACCGCGGATTCGGAAGGCTTTTTGACGGCGCTGCAGTTTTCGCTGCGGAGCCAGGGGAACGCAGGCGATCTCGTCGTGGAAATGACGCGACCCGCCAAGCCGGAGGAACCGCAACCGTCCGACCCGGTAGCCGCACGGATGATGATCCCACGCTTCGCAGTGCCCAAATCCACAACGACCTCGGGAGAAACTCCCAATCTGGTCACTCTGGATCTGGTGCCCTTTCGCATCGGGGTCAAAAGGGGAGAAGTTGTGGCGACGCGCATCTCGTTTAGCGGTGGAGAAGTTGTGACTCTCGAAGGGGTGCTCAACAGCTCCTATACGGGCGGACGGCTTTTTTCTTATGTGGAAGACCGAAAACGCTGGGTGCCGGAAGCGGGAGCGAACCTCGTTTTTCGCGTCTTTGGCGCGGGGAGCTTACCGGAGGAAGCTGCGGCCAGCCAGCGCGCCACCACGGGTTTTTCACCCAATCCTCCGCAAGGCGCCGTGATGGTCGAAGTGGCACCCCAGCCGCAGCCGGCCACGGTACCTGCTAGCCAACCGGCGGAAAGGCCATTGATATTCGCGGCGGTCGCCTTCGAGTCACGTGGCCGATATTTCGTGCAGATCACGGCTTTTAATGCGTCTAATGGCACACGAAACGTTCGACTCGTGCCGGCGAGTATCGCGATCACGCCAACAGCAGGCGGTGAGGGAATTGCCATCAGTCCGGCGCGCCTGCCTGCCCCCTATAAGGTCGCCTCCACAACACCGCGAACCGTGGGCCCGAATGAAGGCGTCGTCAACACCATTCCCCTGGGTGAGGCCGCAACTGCACTCGCTCCGGGCGATTATCGTGTGACGATACTCTTTCCGCCGGAGGTGTCGGATAAGACGCTGACTGCCGATCTTTCGATCGCGCCGAAGAATTCTTCGCGTGATTGATGCCACCTGCCCATTGGGCGGAAAAGTTAATTGCCTGGTTCCATGACATATTCAATGGCTGCGTGCGATTCGGCGCGCTCGTAGATCACAAATTCCAGGTCCTTCACCAGTTCGTGGCTGACCACCGACCAGCGCGTCTGATCCCAGACCGGAAAATAAGTATCCCCCTGAAACGGAAAATCGCGCTGCACGTAGGTCACGTACATGCGGTCGGCCTTGCCGAGCGCCTCGGCATAAATTTCCGTCCCGCCGGCGATAAAGCATTCGGTTTCTTCGCCGCCAGTGGGCGCACGGCGCGCTGCTTCGATCGCGGCATCGAGCGAATTGAACCACTCAATGCCTGCAACCTTTGGCGGATCCGGGTTGCGGCTCACCACGAGGTTCCGCCGGCCCACCAGAGGCCGGCCCAACGATGAGAAGGTCTTACGCCCCATGATGATCGCGTGGCCCATAGTGATGGCGCGGAAGCGCTTCAGGTCCTCTGGCAGGTACCAAGGCAACCTGCCCGCCGCGCCGATGAGGCGTTCAGGCGTCATGGCCACGATAATCGAAATCAGCATATTCACGTCAACCCGTAGAAGATGTGAGAAATTCATACCGCGACTTTGAATTGTATCGGCGGGTGCGGATCATAACCTTCAAGTCGAAAATCTTCGAATTTCAGCTCGTTTATTGGTTTATTCTCGATCTTCAGGCGCGGCAGCGGACGCGGCGAGCGCTTGAGTTGTTCACGCAGACCGGCAACGTGGTCGAAGGAGGCCATTTCGCTTCCGGCATCCGCCGTGTAGATGTGAGCGTCGATGATCGTGTGGGCGAATTGTCCCAGTTCGAGGCCGACTTCCTGCGCGATGATCTGCGTCAAGGTCGCATAGCAGGCGAGATTGAAGGGGATGCCCAGGGCGATGTCGCCGCTGCGCTGGGTGAGATGGCAGTTCAATTTTCGCGGCTGGCCCTGTTCATCCGGCGAGACATTGAAGGCGAAGGTGTAATGGCAGGGCGGCAGCTTGCTTCTTTCGGCGTTGCCCGGCTCCCATGCCGTGACCACCAGCCGGCGAGAAAATGGATTTTTGCGAAGTTCATCGACGACGAACTGAATCTGGTCGATTTCTTCCACCGGCGCGGAATTCTCCCCCGTTTCCAAAAGAGGCGCGTGTGATTTCTGAATCGGGTGAGGGAACCGCCGCCAGTAGCGGCCATAGGCAGTCTCCAAATCTCCCTTTTCATCCGCCCAGGCATCCCAGATCTTGGTTACCTTGCGCAAATTCCGAATGTGGTCTTCGCCGGACAAGTACCAGAGCAATTCGTGCAGGCACGCTGCGTAATTCACCTTCTTCGTCGTCAATAGCGGGAAGCCGGCGGCCAGATCCACCTTATAAAACGCCCCGAAATACGAAATCGTGTGCACGCCCGTGCGCGTCGGCTTCCGCACCCCCCTATCGAGGACCGTCCTGACCAGATCAATGTATTCCCGCATCGAATCTCCAATTCGCACGGAGTACAGCCTTTAGGCTGGTCCGTATGCATATCCAGGCTGAAGCCTGTACTCCGACCTCGATTTTACGCGCCGCCACACATCATTGGAAACGGTATACTATCCCCATGCATGTCCGGCTCGCGATCATGTTTTTCCTGATCCTCCTATCAGCGCCCACCCTCGCAGCCACCCAATTCACGCGCGACTTCGCACCCACTGAAGACTGGATCAAGCCGCAGGAAGCCCCCTACCGTGCCGCTATTTGCCTGAATGGCAAATGGCAATTCCAGCCCATTCCCATCCCCGCGAATTTCCAGCGTGAGGCCGGCGAACCTCCCGAACTCGGTCCACCGAGCGCGACCGCCTGGGAACAAACCCTCATCAAAATTCCCTCTCCTTGGAACGTGAATGCCTGGGGCTCGGGCCGCGATGCAGGTCCCGGGACGGGACACCCCTACTGGCCCAGTTCTATTTATTATCCCAGCTATCCCGAATCCTGGGAAAAGGCCGAAATGGGCTGGCTTCGCCGATCATTTCGCGTGCCTGCCGACTGGAAAGAGAAACGCATCATCCTCCATTTCGAAGCGGTCGCCGGCGATTGTCAGGTGCTGGTCAACGGTAAGATTGCGGGCCGGCATTTCGATAAATATCTCCCATTTGAATTGGACATCACCTCCCTCTTGAACCTAACCGCCGACAACGAACTGCTCGTCGGCATTCGCCACCACCGTCTCTTCGATAAGTCGAGCCCGCGCTACCGCCGCTTCCATGCGACTTATCCACCCGGCTCTGATACCGAACGTCTCGTAGGCACCTGGCAGGATGTCTATCTGCTCTGCCTGCCAACTGTGCGTATCGATGAAACCTTTGTCCACCCGCTCGTCGATCAGGATCTGCTTCAAGTGCAAATCACCCTCCGCAACGATACCGATCAGCCGCGCGAAGTCACCGTAGGCGGGGATGTTCACCCGTGGACCAATCTCGCGGGCGACACGGTAGAAACCGCGCCTGAACCCAAGTGGAAACTCGAAGATGCCGTTGTTTCCTTTACAACTCAACGCGTCTCAATCCCGGCACATGAGCGGCTGGTGGTCACGCTTTCGCAAAAAGTTCAGGGCAAGCTCAAACCCTGGAGCCCGGCTTCTCCAAACCTCAATGCCGTCGTGCTCTCCCTCTCCGACGGTGGCCAAATCGCCGACAAGCATTTCATCCGCTTCGGCTGGCGGCAACTCAAAATCAGCGGCCGTGACCTGCTTCTCAACGGCCAGAAAATTCAAATGGTCGGCGATATCTGCCACCCCTTCGGCCCTTTCATGATGTCCCGCCGATTTGCCTGGTCCTGGTATCACATGATCAAAGACTACGGCGGCAACGCCGTGCGGCCTCATGCCCAACCCTATCCCCGCCTCTACCTCGACCTCGCCGACGAGGTGGGCATCATGGTCCTCGATGAGACCGCCATTTTTGGCAGCTCCATCCGGCTCAATTTCGAAGATGCCCTCACCTGGCAGCGCTACGCCGACCACTACGATGCCCTCATTCTCCGTGACCGCAACCATCCCAGCGTCTTCGGCTGGAGCTTCGGCAACGAACTTTTTGCCATCTTCCAGTACAACCAAATCCGCGGCGAAACGGCCGATGCCTATTACCGCCTCCTCACCGATCTCGGCCTGCGCGCGCAACGCCTCGATCCGACGCGCCAATGGATCTCCTGCGATGGCGATGAAGACCTCCGCGGCACGCTCCCCATCTGGAACAAGCACTACGGCCACAATGTCCCCAAGCTGCCCATCGTCGATAAGCCCCAGATGGTCGGTGAATCCGGCGGCACCTATTACGCCAATCCCAAACAACTCGCCGCCTTCAATGGCGACCGTGCCTACGAAAGCTACGCCGGCCGCAACGAAGCTCTCGCCATTGACCTCTATCAAAACGTCGTCAAATTGGCCCGCCCCAACCTCACCTATTTTTCGCCCAGCGAAATGGTCTGGTTCGGACTCGAACATCTGCCGCTGGGTTACAAAGAGTTCAACCGCCTTCCTACAACCGACGATGGCATCTATTTCGGCGAATACCAGGAAGGTAAGCCGGGCATGCAATTGGAGCGCATCCCGCCCTACGTCACTACACTCAACCCCGGCTTCGACCCCGAGCTGCCTTTGTACAAACCATTAGCGATGTTCGAAGCCATGAAAGCCGCCCTCGCCCCTGAAGGCCCGAAACCCTGCCCTTGGGACCACATCCCTGCAGCTAAAGCGCCCGCGGATGTCCCCGCACCCACCATCGATAGAGCGTTATACGCAGGTCCAAAGGATGCTCTCCTTCGTCAAAAGCTCAAAACCTGGGGAATCCCGCTTGCCGAAGCAGCAGAGACGGCACAATTCCTGATCGTTGACTATGAAAAACCACCCGAAGATGCAGCCACGCTCCGCAAACAAATCGATGCGGTCCACGCCCGCGCCGGCACCATTCTCATCCTCGTGCCCCAGAAGCCCGCCGACCTCGATGCCTTTAACCATCTGATCCCAGCCCCCC
>JADMIO011135986.1_pt1 | contig 10052 bp, 7 predicted proteins | sample 8958161 | NCBI WGS metagenome assembly JADMIO01 (sample SAMN16585339, study PRJNA669376) | soil metagenome | isolation source: Crop rotation soil | place: USA: Cullars Rotation, Alabama | collected 2011
GGAGTGGGTGGGTTGGCGGGAGGGCCGGTTGTTCCGGCGGGAACGGGGCGCGTAGCACGGAAGCACGAAGACGGACCCTACCAGGAGGTACTAGTGAGCCGGCGCAGAGGAAGCGGGCGATTCGAAGGCGGAGGCAAGGCTCGTCGGCGCGCCGGGTTCGTGCTTCCGTGCTACGCCAAGGGAAGCTCCCTTGGAGCGACCCTCGAATACACCTCATCAGGGGTTGGAGGCGAGGTCTGCTTGTAAGCCGTTATCTTGAGAACAGAGAGCTGCCCAGTGACAATTAGTCCTGTGCGAGCACTGACGACAACTACCCCAGCGGGCCACTTGGTGCTTGCCCGCAAGCCGCAAGTGGCGGATCATGTCGGCACCCGGCCGTCCAGCTGCGTGAGAATTGACAGACCGGGGGAGGAAGCGTATGTTGCAGTATAAGTAGTACAAGCTTGAGCTTGCAGCCTCAATGCTTCCCACCCTGCATCGGATGCGCCGCCGTGTACCGGCTCCGAGAGGGCATCACGCCCTGACGAGATCTCGACCACGGAGCGGCTGAGGCCGCGCACGCCACCCCTCCGAGTCCGGATTTGGCCGCTGACGATCCACTGATCGAGTTCGTCAAGCAGATTCAGGCGGGAAACCGCTACGACGAGAATGCAGCGGCCCTGCACCGTACGGTCCAGCCCAAGGTTTACTACTTTTTCTTCCACAAAGGCTTCACTCGCGACGATAGCAGCGATCTCACCCAAGAGGTCTTCCTGCGGGTCTTTAAGGCGATAGCAACCTTTCGAGGCACGTCGAGACTCGAGTTCGAGAGGTGGTTGGCAGAGATCGCGGATCATGTATTCTGCAACGAGGTGCGAAGGCGCAAGACCGAGAAGCGGTACGCTACCGAGATCTCGCTGGATGCCAGGCCGAAAAGCGGGGACGGCAAGGCCTTGGCGGAGAAGCTTGAGGATGACAAGCCGACGCCGGACGACTCTTTCCTCCAGCGTCAGAGTCGCACAATCCTGTGGAAGGTCATCGCGACGCTGCCGGAGCAGATGCGGCGCTGCTGCACTTTGCGCTACAAGCATGACTTGAAGTACAAGGAAATCGCGACGGAGATGGACATCTCGATCGAAACCGTCAAGGCTCACCTGCACCAAGCCCGCCTGCGCCTCACCGAGCTGCTGCGAGGGGGACCGGGGCCTCGGAAGGGGGCGCCGTGAGCGACGGAACCGGCGATCTCGCCAGGCTGCTCGCGCGTCTGGACGAGGAAGGCCTCCGCATGGAGGAGCATCTCGCCGCGGAGCGGCTCACCGCCTACGACGCCGGCGAGCTGTCGGCCGCGGAGTACGCCGCCGTCGAGGCGCACCTGGCGAACTGCAGCTTCTGCCTCGAGCGCCTCCGCGACCTGCGGCGTTTCCTCTCCCCCCGGCCGGAGGACCTCCCGGCGGAGGGGCTGGCGGATTTCGAGACCGCGGCGCAGTGGCGCGAGCTGCAGAAGAAGCTGCCGCCGCGGCCGGCGCGGCTGCGGCGCCTCTTCGCCGCGCCCGGATTCTCCGTCGCCGCGGTGCTGGCGGTGGCCCTCGGCCTGGCCGCTTACCGGATCGTCAGCCTGGAGCGGGAGCTGGCGAGCCCCATCACCGACCTGGTCGCCACGACCCTGGAAGAGCCGGGGAGCCGCAAGGCGGAGCCGGCCACGACGCAGCCGCCGCTCTTCAAGCTGGGGCACGTCGCCGCCTTCGAGATCCTGCCGGAGCACCCTTATCCCCGCTACCGGTTGATCTTCAGGGATGCGGACGGCCGGGTCGTCAAGTCGGTCGAGGATACGGAAGACGACGGGCAGGCGGGGGTCCTCACGCTCTTCCTGCCGCGGCGCTTCCTGCCCCCCGGCCTCTATCGCGTCGAGGCCGTGGGCCTCGACGGCGCCGAGCATGCCATCCGCACCTTCGAGGTCCGCCTCGCGCGCTGACGGGACTCGGCCTCGGCTGACTTGCCGTCCCTCATGGGCTAAGCTAAGCACGTTCCCAATCCAGTGAGCTCCCGGCAGAAGGACGCTCCTTCCTGGCAGCTCGAGGAGGATCTCGCGCTATGTGTCAATGGCGGCACTGGGGAGTTCTCCGCCGGGGTGTCTGGGGGACGGGCCTGCTGGCCGGGCTGCTGCTCGGAGGCGCGCTCCCCCACCCCCATCCGATAGATCCGAGGGCAGGCCCGCCAGGACCAGGGGCGCAGACGCGAGGGCCCGAGGTTCGGCCCCGGCGGCTCGCCGCGGGCAAGGCTCATACCTACCAGTTCGATCTCGGACCCGGCGAGTTCGTCGCCATCCATCTGGAACAGCGGGGGCTCGACGTGACCGCCCGCGTGCGGGGGCCGCGAGGAGAGGCCCTGTTCGACGTCGACAGCCTCAATGGCCCCCTCGGGCCGGAGCAGGTCCCGCTGCTGGCCCAAGCCAGGGGCCTGTATACGGTCGAGATCACGGGCACCGGGCCGGGGACGTACCGGATCCACGCCGAGCCGAAAAGAAAGGCGAGCGATCCGGATCGGCTGAACCATAAGGGCGCCGTCGAGTACTGGCGCGGGATGGAGCTCAAGAAAGGCGACGCGCGCCAGCAGCTGCGGGCGGAAGGCGCGTTCGCCGCGGCGCTCACCGCCTGGACGAAGAGCGGTTTCCTCGCCGGGCAGGCGGACGCCTCGTACTGGCTCGGCAGGCTGCGGGTCGACCAAGGACTGGCGGGGAGTGGTCGCTCCCATGCAGCGCGCCGCCGATCTCTTCCCCGCTCTGGCCAATCGCCGGCAGACCGCCCTCGCCTTGAACGGCCTCGGGCTCGCCCATTACTCGCTCGCCGGGTTCAAGAAGGCGCTGGACTTTTACGATCGGGCCCTGGCGCTCGCCGCGAAGATGGGCGACGAGCAGCTGACCGCGGACCTCCTCTACAACCGCGGCCGGACGAACACCGAGAGCGGCCGGTACGAGGCAGCGTTCAAGGACATCGAGGCAGCGCTGGCGATCCGGCGCCGCCTCAAGGACCCGCTGGAAGTAGCGCGGGCCCTCACCGCTCTCGGCCGCGTCTACTCCAGCCTCGAGGACACGGATACCGCGATCCGTCTGCACCGGGAGGCGCTCGCGATCCTGCGGCTGCACCCGAGCGACAAGATCAAAGCCGCGGTATGGACCCATCTCGGCGACGCCTTTCGCAAGCGCAAGGAGCTCAAGCGGGCCGTCGGCTGGTATCGCGACGCCATCGCGCTCACCCAACGGGCTGGGATCCGGGACGACCCGAACACCTTGAACAATCTCGCCGTGGCGTACGTTCAGCTGGAGAAGTTTCCCGAGGCGGCGGACGCGGCCCGGAGCTGCGTGCGCGAGTTCCAAGCGCAGGGCAACCTGGTGTCGGCCGCGGCCGCCTGGGCCACCCTTGGCTGGGCGCTGAGCGGCGCGGAACGCTTCGATCAGGCCTTCGAGGCCTTCGGGCAGTCGCTCTCGATCGCGCGCGCGAAGCACATCCCGCCGGTCTTGACCGGGGCCTATCTCGGCATGGCCTGGGCCGAGCTCAAGCGGGGCAACCCCATCGAGGCGCGGCGGTTCGCCGAGCAGGGCCTGAAGCTCGTCGAGAGGCTGCGCGTCGGCACGCAGCGCCCGCAGCTGCGGACCACTTACCTGGCGGGCCGGCAGGACTTCTACGACCTGCTGGTCGAGATCCTCATGGAGCAGGACCGGCGCGACCCCGCGCAGGGCTACGACCTCAAGGCCTTCGAGGCGAGCGAGCGGGCGCGCAGCCGCAGTCTGCTCGACGAGCTCGAGGGCCGGCCGGTGATCCCGGCGCTCACCGTCCGCGACATCCAGCGGCAGGTGCTGGGTCCGGACGACGTTCTGCTGGAGTACTTCGTGGGCCGGGAGCGAAGCTTCCTCTGGATCCTGACGCCCTCCACCTTCGCCACCCGCGAGCTGCCGGCACCCAGCCGCCTCATCGCCCTGGCGCGCGAGGTCCATCCGCTGCTCGGCGCGAGCCACCGCATCGAGCAGCGCGGCACGGCGATCGAGCGCGCCACCGCGCTCAGCCGCGCCCTGTTCGGCACCGTGGCCCACGACCTCGCGGGCAAGCGGATCCTGATCGTCGCGCCGCCGGTCCTACAGTACATCTCCTTCGCGGCGCTGCCGGCGGACACCTCGGCCAGGCGGGCGGCGGGCACCTCCTGGCCCGAGCCCTGGATCAAGCGCAACGAGATCGTCGCCGAGCCCTCCGCCACCTTCCTCGCGACCTTGCGACGGTCGCTCGCCGCACGGCGGCCGGCGTCCGGCCTGCTCGCGCTGGTCGCCGATCCGGTCTATACGCGGCAGGACGAGCGCGCGCGGGGGCTGCCCGCCGCCGCTCCGGGGGCCAAGCTCTCGTCGCTCTCCAGGCTGCACTTCTCGCGGCGCGAGATCGGCGCCATCGCGGCGCAGGCGAAGGGCGGCCGGCTGCTGCCGGCCCTCGGGTTTAGGGCCGCCCGCCAGCGGGTCCTGTCGGGAGAGCTGGCGGACTACCGGTATCTGCACTTCTCCGCCCATGGCGCCCTCAACGTCGAGGAGCCCGACCGCTCCGCGCTCGTGCTCTCGCTCCTCGACTCTGCCGGGAACGACGTCGACGGCTACCTGCGGGCGGGCGAGATCGCCAGGCTGCAGCTGACCGCCGACCTGGTCGTCCTCAGCGCCTGCAAGAGCGGCCTGGGGAGCGAGATCCGGGGGGAGGGCCTGGTCGGGCTGACCCAGGCCTTCTTCGCTGCCGGCGCCACCCGCACCATGGTGAGCCTGTGGGACGTCGATGCGCAGGCGACGGCTGAGCTCATGGGACGTTTCTATCGCAACCTGCTCCATCAGGGCCTCTCTCCTTCCGCCGCGCTGCGCGAGGCCCAGGAGTGGATGTGGAAGCAGCCGCAGTGGAACGCGCCGTCTTACTGGGCGGGGTTCGTCCTCGAGGGGGACTCGCGATAGCTCGCGGCCGGTCGCCGCCACGCCATCCTCTAACCATTTACCTGCCTGGGGTGTCTCGTCTTGCCGAGCCCGGAAAGCCTCGGCTTTCCAATCCGCCCAGTGAACCAGGCAAGGAGGATCGTGCGATGACCGGACCGTCGAGCAACCATGCCGAGGAGACTTCTCAAGCTGTCACGGTGCAACCGTTCCCGGGGGATGACGACGGGCGCGGGGGCGACACGGCGGCGACCGCCGAGCCGACCGGCTCCGATACGCCCGGCTCTCTCCCAGGTCCCGGAAAGGACATCCCGCCGCCCGAAGGCTGACCTTCGATTCATCGACCCGCGACGGCTGGAGGTCCGCGGACCGGTGGCAAGTCACCGGTCCGCCCTTGAGAATCGAGGGCAAGAGAGTGATCCCGAAGCGAGTCCTCTGTGCAGGGCTGCTCCTGGCCGTCCTGACAGCGTGCCGCGGCGCCCGGACCGAGCGGTCGTTCGACGCGATCTGCGCTCAGGTTTCCGGCAAGACCGCGGCGGAGGTGGAGGCCCTGCTGGGCCGGCCCAACCGGAAATCTCGCTTGCCGATCGGGGACTGGCGCTATATCTGGTGGGACTACGCCGTCCTCGAAGGTGACAACTATCCGCCGGAGCTGCGCGGCAAGACCGTGCACCTGGAGATCGTGCTCTCCCACCCCACGCAGCCCTCGCTGCCGCTGTCGCAATGGCGGGTCGAGGGGCCGCTGGCGGTCAGCTACGAGATCTCCCGCACCGATGCCGGCGGAGCCCGGCCGTCTTCCTGAGGAGGGTTGACGATGAACCGCTGGGCGCTGCTGGTCGGCATCAATCAGTATCCCAAGTTCGCTCCCCGGGGGCAGCTCAAGGGCTGCGTCAACGACGTCCAAGTCATGCGACAGATCCTGATCGATTCCTTCGGCTTCCCGGAAGCGCACATCGCCCTGCTCCTCGACGAGCAAGCGACGCGCGAGGCCATCCTGGCGGCCATGCGGGAGCTCGTCGCGCGGGTGCAGGAAGGCGACGTCGTCGTCTTCCACTACAGCGGCCACGGCTCGCAGATGCCCGACGTCGAGGGGGATGAGCCGGACGGTATCGACGAGACCATCGTCCCTTACGACAGCGGCCGGACGCCGCACGACAACCTGGACATCAAGGACGACGAGATCTATCTCTGGCTGGTCGAGCTGACCGCCAGGACCTCGGCCGTCACCCTGATCCTCGACTGCTGCCACTCGGGCACCGGCGTGCGCGATATCCCCGACGCGGGCGAGGAGGACCCCTTCGAGGCGGCGGTGCGCCAGGTGGAGGCCGACGACCGCCTTCCCTCACCGCTGCCGCCCGAGGCGTGCGCCCTGCTCGCCGGGGCCCGGGACCTCGGCCCCAGCGGCTGGCTCCCCTTGGGCGAGCGCTACGTGCTGCTCGCGGGGTGCAACCGCGGCGAGCGGTCGTTCGAGATCGAGCAGCCGGCGGGGAACCGGCACGGGGCGCTGACGTTCTTCCTCGCGCAGGCGCTGCGCGAGGCGCGGTCCGGCACGACCTACCGGGACATCTACGAGGCCATCGCGCCGCAGGTCTCCGCCCGCTTCGCCAATCAGCACCCGCAGCTCGAGGGGACCCGCGATCGAGAGATCTTCGGCGTGCGGACGATTGCGCCCATCCCCTTCGTGCCGGTCGTCGAGCGCTCGGGGATCACGGTGCAGCTCGGCGCCGGCGCCGTCTGCGGCCTGAGCCAGGGCTCGCGGTGGGCCATCCATGCGGCGGGCACGAAAGCGGTCGCGCCCGGCGAGGAGCCGCTCGGCGTCGTGGTCCTGACCGCGGTCCGGGCGGTCACCAGCGAGGGGCGCATCGTCCAGGAGGCCAGGCCGCAAGCCGTGACCCCGGGGATGCGGGCCGTCGAGCAGGCGCACGCCGTCGAGTCGCGCCTGCCGGTCGAGGTGGTGACTCCGCCGGGCCGGGGCGAGCTGGCGCGGGAGCTGCTCGACGGCATCGGCGGCTCGAAGCTGCTCCGGCTGACGGCCCAAGGCGAGGCAGCCCGGGTGCGCGTCCATCTGCTCGCCGCCCGCTCCACGGTGACCGAGCAGACGCCGGTTCGCGGGCTCGGCGTCCTCACCAAGGAGACCTGGGCGGCGGTGGGAGCGGACGATGAGCTCGCGATGCCGGCCCACCGGCGCGACGAGCCGGCGGTGGCGCAGCTCCTGGTGGAGAACCTCGAGAGGATCGCCCGCTTTCAGCTCGCTCTCAGCCTCAAGAATCCCGACAGCGGCCTGGCCGGGAAGGTGAAGGCGGAGCTCCTCCGCTGGATGGACGGCGAGCCGGTCGAGCCCGAGCGGGGGGCGGGCGGCGAGGTGATCTTCTACGAGCGCGACCGGGCCGTGCTCAGGGTCGTTCACGAGCACAGCCAGCCGCTCTTCATCTACGTCCTCGACCTCGGCCTGTCGGGGCGCATCTACCCCCTCTACCCGGTCGTGGGAGCCTCGGAAGCGCTCCTGCCGGGCTGCGTTCTCGAGGTGGGCAAGCGCCAGCACGACGAGAAGATCCTCGCCTTCCCTGCCGACTTTCCATTCCGCGATCCCGGCACCGAGACGGTCGAGGGGGTCGAGACGTGGAAGGTCTTCGCCACCACGCATGCCACCGATTTCCATCCTCTCCTGCAGGGCGCCGTCCGCGTGCACGACCGTCCCGCCGGGCCGGTCGGCGCGCTCGGTGAGCTGCTCGCCGTCACCTTCGAGGGCGGCGGCTGCCGCGACGTCCTCCCGCCGGGAGAAGGCGAGGCCGAGGACTGGATCGCCCTCGAGCGCTCCTTCCGCCTGCGGCGGCCGCGGCCGGGCCGCGTCGCGGCGCGCTGAGCGGGCGGACTCGGCGGCAGGCGACGGATGGAGTACGACGACTTCGTCATCCAGATTCTCCCGCGGACCCCGGCGGACGCGGCGGCGGGCCATCTCGTGGTCGTCGCCTCTCCGGCGGGTCAGGGCAAGAGCCGCTTCATCGTCCCGCCGGAGCTGCGCCGGGCGGGTGGCGAGGCGGGCGGCCGGGACGTCGTCGGCACAGAGGCGGTCTTCGGCGCGGCTCCGGTCCCAGTGCGGGAGATCGGCGACCGGCTCTTCCAGGCGCTGTTCGTCGGCGAGCCCCGGGACCTCTTCATCGCCTCGCTCCGCATGTCCCCGGACCGGGGGCTGCGCCTCCAGCTGCGCCTCGATCCGGCGATGGGAGAGGTGCTGGCCCTCCCCTGGGAGTGCCTCTACTTCCCGGAGTCTCCAGGGTTCCTGGGCTTGAGCCGCAGGATCCTGTTCGTCGTCTCGCTCGACCTCCCGCAGCCCGTGGAGCCACCCCTGGCCGCCCTGCGCCTGCGCATCCTGGCGCTCGCCAGCAGCCCCCGCGGCCTGCCCCGGCTCGACCTGGCGAGCGAGTGCCGCCAGCTCAGGGCCGCCGCCGGCTGGCGCCTGTGGCTGGCGGTCTCGTTCGTGCGGGGAGGGGGCCGCGAGGAGCTGCGGGAGGCCCTGCTGCGCAGCCGGCGCCGGTTCCGCAGGCCCTTCCACGTCTTTCATTTCATGGGCCACGGCGGCTTCGAGCGGGGAGAGGAGGGGGTCCTGCTCTTCACCGGTCCGGACGGTGGCCCGCAGCGGGTCACCGGCCGCGAGCTGGCGCGCGAGCTCGCGGACGTCTCCGCGCTGCGGCTGGTGGTGCTCAACGCCTGCGACTCCGCGCGCGCCGCGGAGCGGCCGGGGATCGATCCCTTCGCCGGCGTGGCGCTCGCCCTGGTGCGCCACGGTGTGCCGGCCGTGATCGCGATGCGGTCGCGCATCCCGGACCGCGCCGCGATCGCGTTCGCCCGCGCCCTCTACCGCCGCCTCGCGGCGGGGGCCGCGGAGCGGCCGGGGATCGATCCCTTCGCCGGCGTGGCGCTCGCCGAGGCCCGCCTGGCCATCGAACGGCAGGGCCGAGGCGATGAAGGGGTCTGGAGCGTGCCTGTCCTCTTCCTGCGGGGGCCGCACTGGAACCTCGTGCAGAGGATCCCGCTCGCCAGGCCGCTCGCCGCTGCCCTCGTCGCGGTGCTCTCGGCGGTGGCCCTCGCGGTCGCCGCATACCGCAACGTCGAGGCCTTGCGGCTCAACAACGCGGGGATCGATCTCGCCACCCATGGACGGGCTCGCGAGGCCCGGACGGCCTTCACCGAGGCTCTGCGACTGCTGCCGCGCTACGCCCCGGCCCACGCCAACCTTTCCGCGGTCGACGAGGGGCTGGCGGACTACTCCGCCGCCTTGGCCCACGCCGAAGCCGCCGTCGAGATCGCGCCGGACGAGGCCCCCTACCAGTACAGCCTGGGCCGGCTGCGGGTCCGCATGGGCTACGACGAGGCCGCCCTTGAGCCCTTGCAGCGGGCGGTGCAGCTGAGGCCCTGCTACGCGGCAGCGCTCAACGAGCTCGCGAGCGCCTATCTGAGCCTGGAGCGGCCGGCCGACGCGCGGTGGGCGGCCCAGGCCGGCCTGCGCTGCGATCCCGAGCTCGCGCCGCTCTACAAGAGCCTCGGCCGCGCGGCCCTGGCCGAGGGGCGGACCGGAGAGGCGGTCGAGAGCCTGGAGGAGGCCATGCGCCGCTACGCCCGCACCGGGCGGCCGGACCTCGAGGAGCCCACTTACTGGCTGGCTGAGGCGTATGCGCGAGCCGGCAGGCGCGAGTTCGCCTGCGGGAGCCTGCGAGAGCTCTGGGACCTGACCCGCGGGATCAGCCCTCACCGGGCTTCGGCGGAGCGGCTGGCGCGGCAGCAGCAGTGCGCGGGGGTCTTCTAGGAAGATGAGCGCGCGGCCGGCGCGGTGCCTCCTCTCCGTCGCGCTCGCCAGTGTCCTGGCCGGGCCGGCCAGCGCCCGGCCGGAGGCGCTGACCGCGGTCCTGGTCGAGGTCCAGGGGGACGTCACCATCGCCGAGGCCGCCCCGCCGGCCCGGAGCGGGCCGGGGCTCGCGCTCGTGCGCCGGGCGCGCTACCTCCAGGCTCTGAAGGCGGGGGACGAGGTCCACCTGCCTCCGGGCGCGCAAGCCGGGCTGGTCTGCTCGACCGACCGCTGGATCGCGCTGGCGGGAGGCCGGGATCAGCTCCTCACGCCGCAGCTCTG
>JADMIO011216465.1_pt1 | contig 10052 bp, 10 predicted proteins | sample 8958161 | NCBI WGS metagenome assembly JADMIO01 (sample SAMN16585339, study PRJNA669376) | soil metagenome | isolation source: Crop rotation soil | place: USA: Cullars Rotation, Alabama | collected 2011
AGGCAGCAAACTCCCGGCGACATACAGCGCGCGCACTCCGGTGTTTAGTATCTCAGCAACCGAGCGCGTCCCGCCGAACATGTCATGCGCCCCCACGCTGTTATTGAAGAGCGGCAGTGGATGCAGCAGCACGCGGCGGCCATCTCCCGCGAACAGGTGGGGGAATTGTGCGATCAGACTTTGCGCGCCAGCGCTCAATTCGCCGCCAAATACCAGGACCACATCGCCCTGCGTATCATTAATTGTCTTGTGCACCAGCTCAAACTCGCTGCCCTGAATTCCGAGCTTGCGCGCGGCCACCCCGGTGCTGCCAAATTCAGCCAGTCCCAGCACCGCTGCGTCTTCCGTACCCGGATTGATATGAATGAATTGGGACGCCTGTTCCCGCAGCCGAATCGGCACACTGTTGAAAATGATCAGCTTCGCGCCACCGTTGCGGACGGCCTGGCGAATCTGCTTCCCGGTAAGCGGTTGCAGCTCTTCAGGCTCACCGCCAATCATGATGATGGTCCTGGCGTAGCGCAGATCCCGATGCGTGGCGAGCGCGGCGCCCAAATTCTCAAACACCGGATTGAGACTGAACCCGTCATCAACCGCAATGCTTTCGGTCTCAACTACTTCGCTCGCAAATTTGCGTAAACAATAAAGCGCCTCGTTAGTCAGGCGCGGACTGCCGATTACACCCAGGGCATTGCTGCCATTGCCGGCCACAACCTTGTCGAGCCGTTCGGCCGTAAATCGGATCGCTTCGTCCCACGTTGACGGCACCAGGCGTTCGCCTTTTTGGTAACGGATTAACGGCGTCCGAATCCGAGTCTCATGATTCACGAACGGATGACCAAAGCGCCCCTTAACACAGAGGAACTCGCCGTTGTGCCCGTTCACGTAGCGATCGCGGGCAACGATTCGCACCAGGTCGCTGCCACGCGAACCGAGCGACATCTGGCAGCCGTCTGAACAGTACGTACAGGTCGAAATCGTCTGCGTCAGCTCCCACGGCCGATGCTGGTGGCGATAGGTCCCGTCGAGCAGTGTTCCCGTGGGACAAACTTCAATGCAGTTTCCACACTGAGAACAGTTCAACCAGCCACCAAAGGTCCCAATCACGGTGTTGGCGCCACGGTTACCCGCCTCGATGGCTTCTTCTCCCATCCACTCGTCGCACACGCGCGTACAGCGTTTACAAAGAATGCATCGCTGCGGATCGTTCGCGACCATGGGCGAGAGATATTTCTCGGGCCTCGCATTCTTCCGTTCAATGAAGCGCTCTTCGAGAGTGCCCCAGTCGAAAGTCAGTTCCTGCAGCTCGCATTCGCCGCCGCGATCGCAGACGGGACAATCCAGCGGGTGGTTAGCGAGCAGGAACTCGAGCATCGAACGCTGGGCTTTGGCGATCTCTTCGCTTTGAGTGGTGACCACCATACCGTCAGTGCAAGTGATGGTGCAGGAGGTTTGCAGCTTCGGCATCTTTTCGATGCGCACCAGGCACATGCGGCACGATGCCTGCAACGCGAGATCTGCGTAATAACAGAACGAAGGGATGTCGAACTGGTTTTCGCGGCACACGTCGATCAGTCGGGCGCCTTTCGGCACCTGAAAGTCGCGGCCGTTGATCGATACTTTAATGAGTTCAGTACTCATGGATCAGTCACCCCAGAGGACACAGAGGAAACAGAAGGCCTGAAACGGATTTCTTAGAATTTTCCTTTCTGGTTCGTTCTTGTCTTCCTCTGTGTTCCTCTGTGGTTAATTATTCTTAGCCAAATGTTTTTCGAAATCTTCAGGAAATCTCTTAACCGCCGATTGAATCGGCCACGCGGCGGCATCACCAAGCGGACAAAATGATTTCCCCTCGATGTTGTCGCAGAGATCCAGCAGCAGCCGCGCATCTTCCGGCCGGCCGCCGCCGCCTTCAATTCGTTTGAAAATCTTCACCAGCCAGTCGGTGCCTTCGCGGCACGGCGTGCACCAACCGCATGATTCATGCTTATAAAATTCAGTCAGGTTTTTGGTTGATTCAAAAACGTCGACGGTCTCATCCATAACGATAAAACCGCCCGAGCCGACCATCGAGCCGCCGGCGACCAGCCCTTCATAATCCATCCTGACGTCTTTGCCGATGATCTGCTCGGCACGCATGATGTAGACCGAAGAGCCACCGGGAATTACCGCCTTCAACTGCTTTCCGTCCCGCATGCCGCCGCAGTCTTCCATGATGAACTTTTCCATGTCGTCATAGCCCATGGGCAGCTCATAGACGCCGGGTTGGTTGACATGGCCGGATACCGACCAGAGCTTGGTGCCGCCGCTCTTTTCCGTTCCGAGTTTTTGATAAGCCTCGCCGCCCATCTTGATGATGTCCGGCACGGCCGTCAGCGTCTCGACATTGTTCACGACGGTTGGGGACGCATAGAGGCCTGAAACGGCAGGGAAGGGAGGTTTCATGCGCGGGTGCCCGCGAAAACCTTCCAGCGAGCTGAGCAGCGCAGTTTCTTCGCCGCAGATGTAGGCGCCGGCGCCGGTGTGCGTGTGAATATCGCAGGAAAAGTTGGTCCCCAGAATATTCTTTCCGAGCAAGCCCGCAGCCCGCGCTTCTTCCAGCGCGGCATCCATGATGTCAATCAGGTATTTGTATTCGCCGCGCGTGTAGATGTAGTTGGTTTTCGCGCCCAGCGCGTAAGCGGCGATCAGCATGCCCTCAATCAGCATGTGTGGATCGCGCTCCATCAGATAACGATCTTTAAAAGTGCCGGGCTCAGATTCATCGGCGTTACAGACTACGTATTTTTCTTTGGGCGAATCCTTGGGGACGAAGCTCCACTTCATGCCGGTGGGGAAGCCCGCACCACCGCGACCGCGCAGGGCGGACTTCTTCACCTCGTTAATGACGTCGTCCGCGGCCATTGAATCGAGGACTTTTTTGATCGCTTCGTAGCCGCCGTTCGCGCGATACACGTCGAGACGATGCGAGTTTCCAAGATGAACTCGCCGCAACTGCAGTGGCTCACATCCGATAGCGCCAATAAACATGATAGTCAGTGGTCAGTGGTAAGTGGTCAGTGGCTTTCAGTCTTTTGCAACTGACCACTGGCAACTAACAACTGACAGTGTTCATGGTAACGAAGCCAGAATCTCATCCACCTTCTGGGGCGTCAGATTTTCGTGATAATCAAAATTCAATTGAAACATCGGGGCGGTGCCGCATGAGCCCAGACACTCAACTAATGACACAGTGAATTTCCCGTCCGAAGTAGTTTCGCCCGGTTTAATGCCCAACTTATTGCAGACGTGTTCCGTGATCTTGCCTTCGCCCATGATCTTGCAGGACAGAGTCTTGCAGATCTGAATGTGATACTTGCCGACCGGCTTGGTTTGGATCATCGAGTAGAAGGTGGCGACCTCCCAGATGTCCGTGACTCGCAGTTGTAAACGGTTGGCCAGATATTGAACGCCCGGCGGATCCAGATAGCCACGCTCGCGCTGTACGATAAACATCAACGGCAATATCGCCGAACGCTTCACCGGATACTTCGTCAGGTGCCAATCGATCTCAGCCTCAACTTCCGCCGAAAACGTGGCCGCGTCCGGCATGTGCACCGGATGATCGGGCGGCTGAATTTTTACCAGCACTTCTGCCATCAGTTTTTGCGGGCCGATTCTCCCGAAGTCCGGCAAATGACATACAAAGCGAGAGGCACCGTAACCAGTACACCCGCGCCGACCAGCGCCGCGCCCGCGGCCCGCTTCGCCGTCTTTCTCACCCGCTTGTTCATCAGCAGGCTAAGACCGGGAATAGGCGCGAGGCCGACCAGAGTCGACAAGCCTACTGCCGCAAGTTTGCGCGTGTTCGTCAACGGTCGATCTCTCCCAAAACGATATCCAGCGATCCGATAATCGCCACCACGTCGGCAATCATTTCTCCCCGCGCGATCAGCGGCAACGCCGACAGATTCACAAAACTCGGTCCGCGAAAATGCACTCGCGCCGGTTTGGGCCCGCCCGTAGATTTCACATAGACACCGAGCTCGCCCTTTGAAGCTTCGATGGGCACGTAGACTTCGCCAGGCGGTACATCGAAGCCCTCAGCCACGATCAGAAAATGGTGAATCAACGCATCCATGTGCGTTTTCATGGCTTCGCGATCAGGCAGTACGACTTTGGGCGCGTCCGCTTTTACCGGTCCCGGGCGCAGCCGCGATAAGGCCTGCACTACGATCTTGTGGGACTCTTTCATCTCGCGCATGCGGACCATGTAACGGGCCCAGACATCGCCATCCGTTTCAGTCGGAACTTCGAAGTCGTACGTTTCATAGCCGGTGTACGGATTAGTGCGCCGCACGTCGACGTTGACGCCGCTACCACGCAGGCACGGACCTGAGAGGCCGCAGTCAATGGCGTCCGCGGCCGAGATGAAGCCGACGCCCTGCGTGCGCTTCTGGAAAATCCGGTTGCCCGTGACCAGCGTGTGAAATTCGTCGACCGCTTTGGGAAAGGCATTAAGAAACTGCTGGACGCGCCGCTCAAAACCGGCCGGGATGTCCATCATTAGTCCGCCAATCCTGAAATAAGACGGCGTCAGACGCCCACCGGAGGCTGCTTCGATAAGGTTAAGAATCTTCTCGCGCTCGCGAAAAGCGTAGAAGAAAACGGTCATTGCCCCGATATCGAGCGCGTGCGTGCCCAGCCAAACCAAATGTGAAGCAATCCGCTGCAACTCGCAGGTAAGCACGCGGATGACTTGAGCGCGCTCTGGAATTTCAATCTGCAGCAGCTTTTCGACGGCCATCACATAGGCCAGGTTGTTCCCCAGCGGATTCAGATAATCCATGCGGTCGGTGATAACGATGCCCTGCTGGTACTTCCGATATTCGAACAGCTTCTCCATACCGGTATGGAGATAGCCGATGTCGGGCGTCGCTTTCACCACCATTTCGCCATCGAGCACGAGCTCCAGGCGCAGCACGCCGTGCGTCGACGGATGCTGGGGCCCCATCGAGATCGTCATCTGCGTGTCGAGCGGCTGATCGACGATTTCGAATTGCGGCGGAATGTCTAAGGAAGCGCTCATTGCTGATCAATGGGACAAATGCGACTTATGTGACGAATGGGACATAGGTCACATAAGTTTCATATGTTCCATGTGTTTTCACTCCAGGCTATACGGCTCGTACCCTCGCAACGGAAAATCTTTTCTCAGCGCGTGACCCTGCCAATCATCGGGCAGCAGGATCCGTCGTAAATCCGGATGGTCCGCGAAGATCACCCCAAATAGATCAAACGTTTCGCGCTCATGCCAATTTGCAGTGGCCCACACACCGGTAACTGTGGGGACACGCGCATCATCTTCATTGACGATTACTTTGAGCCGCACGCGGTGATGCAGTTTGGTTGAAAACAGATGGTAGTTCACCTCGAAGCGCGGGTCTTCCTCAGGACCACGATCAAATCCACAGATATCGGAAAGGAAATTGAACTCCAGACCTGCCGTGACTTTCAGATAGGCGCAGACCGCGGCAATGTGTTCGCGCGGAATAATAATCGTCGTCTCGCCGAGGGCGTCGACGGTTTCACGGACCCATTCCGGATGTTCACGCTGTAACGCCGCCGCAATAGGCGACGGCGCTGTGCCAGTGGCATTGGAACTTGATTGATTTTCCGTGGTGTCGTGCTGAAGGTTCTGTTGTTCCATTCAACCTGCTATCCGGGGAACTCGCTGCGTACCACCGCGGCCAAGTCAAAATCATTAGAACGATCTGCGTTTTTCGTGCCGCGACGCGATCGTATAAGGCTTCGACTTCGCGGTCTCCGGCCCTCGTAGAGTCGATCCGTCGGTCACTGGGAGAGTCCCCGGCGTGATCGCCTCGCGCGCCTCTTCATCCGGCGCATCGCGACGATCGCGAATCGATTCCTTCATCACTTTTTCCTGCAACATCATGACGGCGTGAATCAACATCTCCGGACGTGGGGGGCAACCAGGGATATAAACATCCACGGGCACGATCTTGTCGACACCCTGGACTATCGCATAGTTATCAAAAACGCCGCCCGAGGTGGCGCAGGCTCCCATGGAGATGACCCACTTCGGCTCAGGCATCTGATCGTAGATTCGCCTCAGCACCGGCGCCATTTTTCGTGATACCCGCCCTGAGACAATCATTACATCGGCTTGTCGCGGCGACGCGCGGAAGACTTCAGAGCCAAACCGCGCCAGGTCGTTTCGCCCGCTGGTCGCGTTCATCATTTCAATGGCGCAGCAGGCCAATCCAAAGGTCGCCGGCCAGAGCGACGACTTGCGCGCCCAATTGATCAGCGAATCGAGCTGCGTCGTCAAAACCTCGGGAAGTGCTTCTGCCAGAACGTTTTCGAGACCCATAAAACTCCCTGCCTCTCACGTAAATCAGGCCGCTCGCGATGACTGCACCGGCTTCACCCTGGCTCCGGTGACCTTTCTGTCGAGCAAGCGGGCTTCGGCTTCCGCTTCGCGCCGGGCTGTTTCGCTCCAGTCAAACGCGCCCTTCTTGATCACATAAATTAAGCCGACCGCCAGCAGCGCGATGAAAACAATCATTTCAAAAAAGACGACATTGCTCAGACCGTACTCCGGAGTCGAAAGTTTGCGAAAGACGACCGCCCACGGCACCAGGAAGATGACTTCAATGTCGAACAGGATGAAGATCATCGCGATCAGGTAGAACTTTACTGAGAATCTTTCGCGGGCTGAGCCGACTGGATCTTTACCGCATTCGTAAGGCATCAGCTTGGTGCGGGTCCGTTTCCGCTGGCCGACGAGCTGCGACAATCCAACAAACGTGACCGCGAAACCCGCTGCCACGACGAACATCAGCAGTACGGGCAAATAATCGTTGAGGTTGAAACTCATGAATCACGCAAAAGGCAAAGTGCGAAGAGCAAAGGGCAAGATCAATCTTTGCTCCACTCTGCAAAAGCCCACTGCTTGAGAATGATTGTACAAGCACGGATCGTAGGCCAACGGTCATAGGGTGTCAAGCGAATGACCGTTGTTCCTCATCGTATTGCCGTGGTTGGCGGTGATGGGCACGCAGGCGTTCCGCGTGATATCAATTGACCGGCAAAAAATCGTTATGCTAATTTCCTCGCGGTGGTTCTCAATTAGATATCCAATCGCCACCTGCCCGCAGAACTCAAGGTGATTACCGGATACAACACGGACGTCGACTACGACGGCGTAACCTATCACGTGCAGACTGAAGATAAAGGTCTGCAAACTCCCTTCATCCTTTCCCTGGTTTATGTCGGGGGCGCCATTCTGGCCAGCAAACGTTCGCCGTACGATGATTTGATCGCCGGCGGCTTCGACGAGAAGCTGCTGGTCAACCGGCTGCAACGGCAGCACAAGCTGATCTGCGCGGCAGTGCACGCGGGCCGTATCGAAGATTTGAAGCGGATGAGTGATCGTGATGGAACACCCGTTCAGGCGACTGTCGCCAACGAGCCTCCAGCCCCCATCCCCGAACCTGTTGCCCAAACCGACCCCGAGCTGCCGTCAGAACCGGAAGACGAAGGGCTGGTCGTGCGGCTGCTTGAAGAAAGGGAACTACGCGGCGGCCAGGACGTGATGCTGGAGTTCATTGTCACGCGCCCCGGTCAATCAGGCCGTGAACCAGCGGCAAATGCGTCACTTGCCGTAAAGACCCTCGGAACCACGTTCTCGCCACAAAATACCGCGGCCACTACAGATGCTCGTGGCGTTGCGACGATTTCGTTATCGCTGCCGAATTTCGCTTCCGGCCGCGCGGCAATCCTGGTCAAGGCGGAAGATCGTGGTGAAATTGCGGAAATGCGCCGCATCATCCTGCCGACTCAAACTTAAACAGGCAGGAGAAACGAACCGCGTGCAAGTTCACGTCAACGGAGAAATCACCTCCCTTCCGGAGAATTCCTCGCTCGCAGATTTGGTAACCGAACTCGCATTACCGCCGGCGCGGATCGCCATCGAGCTTAACCGGCAGGTTGTTCGCCGTGATGGCTGGGCTGCAACTGCGTTGCAGGAAGGCGATCGAATTGAGATTGTGCATTTCGTCGGTGGCGGGTTTTAGCCGCGCTTCGCCCGCGAATGATCCGGGTGTAAAGTGCTCTTAATAAATCAAGGAAGTTTTGTATTCATGTCGACACCAGCACCAGCACTAACTGATCAATTCGAGCTTGCCGGAAAGACTTTCCGTTCACGGTTGATTATCGGCACCGGAAAATATCGCAGTTATGATGAGATGAAGGCCGCCCATCAATCGTCAGGCGCGGAGATGGTTACCGTGGCCGTGCGCCGGGTGCCGTTAGACCACAGTAGCGAGTCGTTTCTGGATCATCTCGATCCGGCCTTGCAGATTCTGCCGAATACCGCGGGTTGCTACTCGGCCGAGGACGCGGTGCGGACCGCGCGACTGGCCCGCGAGGCTCTGCAAACTGAATGGATCAAGCTGGAAGTGATCGGCGATCAAACCACACTCTTTCCCGACAACGAACAAACTTTGGCAGCTGCGCGAACGCTGGTCAGCGAAGGTTTTATCGTGTTGCCTTACTTCAGCGACGATCTGATCATGGCGAAGAAGCTGCTTGACGCCGGGTGTCCGGCAGTCATGCCGCTGGCTGCGCCGATAGGATCGGGTCTCGGAATTCAAAATCCAACCAACCTGCGCATCATGCGGGAACAACTGCCCGATGCCACCATCATCGTCGATGCCGGCGTAGGCACAGCCAGTGACGCGACTATTGCCATGGAGCTTGGGGCTGACGCCGTGCTTATGAATACGGCGATTGCCGAAGCTGCTGATTCCGCAAAGATGGCTGAGGCGATGAAATTGGCGATCGAGGCGGGGCGGCTTGCCTATGTTTCCGGCCGAATGGCCAGACGATTGTACGCGAGCGCGTCGAGTCCGGTGACAGGTGTCATTCGCTAATCAATAAATAAAACTCTACGTGAAGGGACGGCCGCGAATTGGCGCCTGCCATTCTTTGCGACCGCTGATACTGGACAGTCGCTCGGACATGAGAGGGCTGTCCGTCAGGATCTGTTGTCGTCCCGCAATATCTGTGGGCTCGCTACCGAATAACCTGTTAATAAAATCTTGCAGACTCGCGAGCACGGGTGTTCTGGATCTCATTTCAGGAATCAAGCGGGTGAATCCGGTCGAGTTAATGCTGTTGTCACTCGCGACGCAGCCATTCTTTGCGGCCGGAGTTCTGTAAGATGACGCCGTTACCGTGAACCTCGAGCCGGTGTCGTTGTTTTGAAACTCGGCCAAGGTGTCGGCCACCGGACAGAACGCCGCGCTGCTGTTGCCGGCCATGCTGGCGGTCCCATTAATGTTGTCCGTGTTGGTCGCGCCACTATTGTCTCCCCAGGTCGCGTCCACGGTGGTGCCGTCAGTGGCGAAGATATAGTTTGAGTTCGTTCCCGCAATTACCTGATCGATGACGCGTCCGGTCGATCTTCCGCCGGGGCCATAAAGCTGAAGGTTTTCAGCGGTGGCAATATCGAAAGTGCCGGCTGTGGTTAGGTTCGTAGTCGTACCAACTACGAGGACCAACTTTCTATTGCCATCAGTGACCGAAGTGTCTTCGGTGAGTGTGTTGCTGTTAGCTGCCGGTGTAGAAACCACAATGACGACGAACGTTCCCTGCGGGACCTGGCTCAAATAACTATCAGAGGGGAGCGTAATGTCGCCTTCAGTTCCTGAAGTTGCAGCGGCTCTCCCGTTAACATCCGACAAGACATATCCGCGCATGTCAGCGCCGCCCGGAGCGACGACCAGGATTTCGACATACTCCTTGCCCGTCGTTGGGTTAACCACGAATTCATTGATGACGACAATGTCTTCACCCAACGGTGCCGGCGTAGGAGTAGGCGTGGGCGTAGGACTCGGAGTCGGCGTTGGAGTTGGAGTCGGAGTAGGCGTCGGAGTCGGTGTTGGAGTCGGCGTTGGCGTAGGGGTTGGCGTGGGCGTGGGCGTAGGACTTGGCGCCGCGCATCCACTGAAGTTCGTACCATCCACCTTGGTGCCCGGCGAGAAACG
>JADMIO011367365.1_pt1 | contig 10052 bp, 8 predicted proteins | sample 8958161 | NCBI WGS metagenome assembly JADMIO01 (sample SAMN16585339, study PRJNA669376) | soil metagenome | isolation source: Crop rotation soil | place: USA: Cullars Rotation, Alabama | collected 2011
GGCCGCCGCCGTGCGCTCAGCGCCGGCCTCACCGCCAGCCGGGGCCTCGACATCCTGGGCGCGCGCATCCCCGCCGCGATCGGCCGGCCGGATTTCTTCAAGGTCAACGCGCGCGTCGGCCTCGACCAGGCCGTGGGGCGCCGGGCCGCCTTGCGCCTGCGCGCCGCCGGCCAGTGGACGCGAGACGCGCTTCCGGCCGCCGAGCGTTTCTCCATCGGCGGCGCCGAATTCGGCCGCGCCTTCGAAACCGGGCTGATCAATGCCGATCGCGGCTATGCGGGTCTGGCCGAATTCGCCTTCCGTCCGATCCGCGCCGGCCGCTTCGCCGCGACCGAGCTTTACGGCTTCGCCGATTATGCCGCGGTCCGCTTCCTCGCCCGCCCGGCCTTTACCGGCCAGAATCTGGATCTCGCCTCCGCCGGCGGCGGCATCCGCCTGGCCTTCACCAACAAGGCGATGGTCGAATTCGAGGTCGCCCACACCGTCGACCGCCCTTGGCCCGCTTATCCGTCGGACTGGCGCTTTTCGGTGGGCTGGCGGATTTCGCTGCGGCCATAGGCCGCGCAGCACAAATCGACTCCCCGAGTCCTTGACCTGTCACGCCGAGACCCTAAATCCGGCGCATTGGCACTCGGGGGGCCTGAGTGCTAACAAGCTTATTCAACTGCCCAAAGCACATCAGAAAGGTGAAGGCATGACATTTCGACCGCTCCACGACCGGGTGCTCGTCCGCCGCGTCGAGGCCGAGGAAAAGACGGCCGGCGGGATCATCATCCCCGACAGCGCCAAGGAAAAGCCGCAGGAAGGCGAAGTCGTCTCCGTCGGCACCGGCATCAAGGCCGAAGACGGCACCGTCACGCCGCTGGACGTCAAGGCCGGCGACCGCATCCTGTTCGGCAAATGGTCGGGCACCGAGGTCAAGATCGACGGCGAAGACCTGCTGATCATGAAGGAAAGCGACATCCTCGGGATCGTCGGCTGAAGCACGCCAGCGCTGGCCCATGGCCAGTGTGAACATTCGGAACATTCAAACTGAAAGGTAAGCCAGATGGCAGCCAAAGACGTACGTTTTTCGCGCGATGCCCGTGAGCGCATCATGCGCGGCGTCGACATCCTCGCCGATGCGGTGAAGGTCACCCTCGGTCCCAAGGGCCGCAACGTCGTGCTCGACAAGAGCTTCGGCGCGCCTCGCATCACCAAGGACGGCGTCACCGTCGCCAAGGAGATCGAGCTGAAGGACAAGTTCGAGAATATGGGCGCGCAGATGCTGCGCGAGGTCGCGTCGAAGACCAACGACCTGGCCGGCGACGGCACCACCACCGCCACCGTGCTCGCCCAGTCGATCGTCCGTGAGGGCATGAAGTCGGTCGCCGCCGGCATGAACCCGATGGATCTGAAGCGCGGCATCGATCTTGCCGTGATCAAGGTCGTCGAGGATCTGAAGGCGCGCTCCAAGCCCGTCGCCGGCTCCAACGAGATCGCCCAGGTCGGCATCATCTCCGCCAATGGCGACACCGTCGTCGGCGAGAAGATCGCCGAGGCGATGGAGAAGGTCGGCAAGGAAGGCGTGATCACCGTCGAGGAGGCCAAGGGCCTCGAGTTCGAGCTGGACGTCGTCGAGGGCATGCAGTTCGACCGCGGCTATCTCTCGCCCTACTTCATCACCAACCCCGAGAAGATGACCGTCGAGCTTCAGGATCCCTACATCCTGATCCACGAGAAGAAGCTGTCGAACCTGCAGGCGATGCTCCCGATCCTGGAAGCGGTCGTCCAGTCGGGCCGTCCGCTCCTGATCATCGCCGAGGACATCGAGGGCGAGGCTCTGGCCACGCTCGTCGTCAACAAGCTGCGCGGCGGCCTCAAGGTCGCGGCCGTGAAGGCGCCGGGCTTCGGCGATCGCCGCAAGGCGATGCTCGAGGACATCGCGATCCTGACCGGCGGCGAAATGATCTCCGAGGATCTCGGGATCAAGCTCGAGAACGTCACCGTCGCGATGCTCGGCCAGGCCAAGCGCGTCACCATCGACAAGGACAACACGACCCTGGTCGACGGCGCCGGCAATGGCGATTCGATCAAGGGCCGGGTCGAGGCGATCCGTGCGCAGATCGAGAACACCACCAGCGACTATGACCGCGAGAAGCTCCAGGAGCGTCTCGCCAAGCTCGCCGGCGGCGTTGCCGTGATCAAGGTCGGCGGCTCGTCCGAGATCGAGGTGAAGGAGCGCAAGGACCGCGTCGACGACGCGCTTCACGCGACCCGCGCCGCGGTCGAGGAAGGCATCGTCCCCGGCGGCGGTACCGCTTTGCTCTACGCCACCAAGGCGCTGAAGGGCATGACCGGCGCCAATGACGACCAGACCCGCGGTATCGACATCATCCGCCGCGCGCTGCAGTCGCCGATCCGCCAGATCGCGGAGAATGCGGGCAGCGACGGCGCGGTCGTCGTCGGCAAGCTGATCGACGGCAATGACGAGACGCTTGGCTTCAACGCCCAGACCGACACCTATGAGAACCTGGTGACCGCCGGCGTGATCGACCCGACCAAGGTCGTCCGCACCGCGCTCCAGGACGCCGCGTCCGTCGCGGGCCTGCTCATCACCACCGAAGCGGCGGTGAGCGAGACCCCCGAGGACAAGGCCCCGGCCGGCATGCCCGGCGGCGGCATGGGCGGCATGGGCGGCATGGACTTCTAGTCCAGGCCACTCAGCCCAGTCGAAAAAGAAAGGGCCGGGGAGGAAACTCCCCGGCCCTTTTCTTGTGGCGCGTCGCCGGAGCGAGGCCTGCCTGAGGCTGCGCTACTGCCGATTGCCGGAAGCCGGCGCGGCACCATTGGCCGCATTCCCCGCCGCCACGGCATTCGCAGGCGCGCCCGCATTGCCCTCGCTCACATCGACGTCCGACGCGTTCGCGGACATGTCGTCGGCGGAGGTGTCGATGCTGCCGTTGACGTCCAGCATGTCCGCCGCCTGGTTAAGCCGCGCCTCGTCGCCGGCATTGTCGCCGCCGCGGCCGCAGGCGGAAAGACCCGTCAGCAACAAGGCCGCGCAGATAGTGGTCAGGCTCTTCCTCATCTCGTGTCACTCCCGCCCCTAAACCCCGGGGACGATTGTGCCTGAACGCACGGCAAAGAAAAAGGGCCGCGCGTCATGAAAGACGCGCGGCCCCCTGTCTCAGAAATCGGGCGGCGAACCGCCCCGATTCTTAGTGAGCGGCGTTGGTCGTCGCGGCGGCAGCGGTATTGGTCGCATTGCCCATGTCCGAAACGGCCTGGTTGGTGGCAGCGCCGATCTCGTTGGTGGCGGCAGCGGCCTGCGCGTTGAGGTCGGCCATCGCGTCGTTCACGGTCGCCGTGGCGTTGTCGATGGTGTTCAGCGCGTCGGCGGTCGCGTTGTTCGCCGGGGTGCTGCCGCCGCCGCAAGCGGCGAGAGCGATGGTCGAAGCGACGACGACGGAAAGAGCGATCTTCTTCACTGTGAATTCCTTCATTTGAAAAATCGGTTTGCGAGGGGAACCAAGTCCTGGCTGGAAGGCACCGCAAGCGGCCCGAAGGCCCCCCTCGAGCCTACCAGCGGACGCGATATTATTGCATGTGGAGGCCCGAGTCTAGACTTCTCTACCTTTAGGGTTGTGAATGGGGGAATGGCCATGCTGCCCGAGCCCGAGCGGGCGTGCAAAAGCACTCTCGCCTCCCCACCCTGGATGCCGAAACAAGTCCAGCATGACGGGTCAGCAGCGCCCGCAAATGGCCCGCGCCTTGACCGGGATATAAAGATATCTTTATATCCCTAACTCATGGCGCAGACCTCCCGCATCTTCTCGGCACTGGCGGATCCCACGCGGATCCGGATCCTGATGCTGCTGCGCGCCATGGAATTGTCGGTGGGCGAGCTTGCCCAGGTGCTCGGGCAGAGCCAGCCGCGGGTCTCCCGCCATGTGAAGATCCTGATCGATGCGGGCCTTGCCGAGCGGCGCAAGGAAGGGAGCTGGGTGTTCCTGAGCCTCGGTCCGCGCCCGCGCATGGAGCCGCTCTTCCAGCTGGTCGACCGCTGGGCCGCGCTGGACGGCGCCGATCCCTGGACCGCCGCCGACGCCGCCCGCCTCACCGCGGTGCGTGCCGACCGTGCGGCGGCGGCCGAACGCTATTTCGCCGGCCATGCCGCGGACTGGGACGCGCTGCGCTCGCTCCACGTCGCGGAGACCGAGGTCGAGGCCGCGATCGCCCGGGCGCTGGCGGACCGGCCGATCGGCCGGCTCGTCGACATCGGCACCGGCACCGGCCGCATGCTGCAATTGTTCGGCCCCGGCGCGGAACAGGCGCTCGGCATCGACCGCAGCCCCGAAATGCTCCGCCTCGCCCGCGCCAAGCTGGCCGAGGCCGGGCTCGACGCCGAGCTGCGCCAGGGCGACATGTACGCGCTCCCCCTCGGCTCCGATTCCGCCGACACGGTGATCCTCCACCAGGTCCTCCATTATGCGCAGAACCCGGCGGCCGCGGTTGCCGAGGCGGCACGGCTGCTTCGCCCCGAGGGGCGCCTGGTCATCGTCGATTTCGCCCCGCACGACCGCGAGGAGCTGCGCAGCGGCGAAGGCCATGTCCGGCTTGGCTTTGCCGACGAAGCGATGCTCAAGCACCTCCGGGAAGCCGGCCTCGATGCCCGCGTCGTCGAGCATCTTGAGGGTGGCGAGCTGACGGTCACGCTCTGGCTCGGCGAGCGGCCGGAGCAGAGGCTCAAGGTCGTCGCCTAGGTTTCCGAATGGAAAGGGTCGGCACCCCTTCCTCCGTCTCAAGAACTCACCCGAAGTGCTCCTGCGAAGGCAGGAGCGTTGCGAAATGGCACCCGAAGCGGCCACCGCTCCTGCCTTCGCAGGAGCACGCTGTTCGCTCTGTCGCACCGACGGCACGGAAAGGTGGAGGCCTAACCCGCTCAAAAACAATTGTAGGCAACACGTTCGAATTGGGCAGCTGCCCATTTTTCTTGACACATATAAAGATATCTTTATATCTGCATATATGTCTCCAAGCCCTGCTTCAGCCGACCGCAGCCGCCGCCTGTTCGAGGACGTGGCGGGCGATATCGCGGTGAGCTTCGAATTCTTCCCGCCCAAGACCGAGAAGATGGAGGAGGCGCTCTGGGAGTCGATCCAGGCGCTGGCGCCGCTCGCCCCCCGCTTCGTCTCGGTCACCTATGGCGCCGGCGGCACGACGCGCGACCGCACCCACCATACGGTCGCGCGGCTGGTCACCGAGACCGATCTCGTGCCCGCCGCACATCTGACCTGCGTCGATGCGTGCCGCGAGGAGATCGATGCGATCGCCGAGGCCTATTGGGAGGCCGGTGTGCGCCATATCGTCGCGCTGCGCGGCGATCCCGGCAATGGCGAGAAGTTCGCCCAGCATCCCGAGGGCTATCGCAACGCCGCCGATCTGGTCGCCGGTCTGAAGCGGATCGCCCCGTTCGAGCTGTCGGTCGCGGCCTATCCTGAGAGCCATCCCGATTCGGCGAACAAGGCGGCGGACCTCGACAATCTGTGGCGGAAGATCGATGCCGGCGCCGACCGGGCGATCACCCAGTTCTTTTTCTCGCCGGAGACCTTCTTCCGCTTCCGCGACCACGTCGCCGCGGTCGGCATCGATTGCGAGCTGGTGCCCGGCATCCTCCCCGTCACCAATGTCGCCCAGACCCGCAAGTTCGCGGCCCAGTGCGGCGCCTCCATCCCGGACTGGATGGATCGCGTGTTCGAGGGACTGGACGTTCATCCGGAGGCCCGCCGCCTCGTCGCGGCGACGCTGGCGGCCGAACTTTGTGCCCAGCTTTATGCGGGCGGGGTGCGCGATTTCCATTTCTACACGTTGAACCGGGCGGAGCTTTCCTATGCCATCTGCCATCTCCTCGGGGTCAGGCCCGGAACGGACCGCCATGAACGCCGCCGCGCAGCTTAGGGCCGAGGCCGAACAGCGCATCCTGCTGTTCGATGGGGCGTTCGGCACGGAGATCCAGAATCGCAGGCTGAGCGAGGCCGATTTCCGTGGGCAGCTCAACGTCACCCGCGACCAGAAGGGCAATAACGACATCCTCGCGCTCACCCGGCCCGACGTGGTGGACAGCATCACCCGCGCCTATCTGGACGCCGGCTCGGATATCGTCTCGACCAACACGTTCAGCGCCAACCGGATCAGCCAGGCCGATTATGGCGCCGAGCATCTGGTCGCCGACATCAACTGCGCCTCCGCGCGCATCGCCCGCGCCGCCGCCGACGATTTCGCTGCGCGCGATGGCCGCCCGCGGTTCGTCGCCGGCGCAATCGGCCCGACCAACAAGACGCTCTCGCTCTCCCCCGACGTCAACGATCCGGGCTTCCGCGAGATCGACTTCGACGAACTCAAGGACGTCTACCGCGCCCAGACCGAAGCGCTGCTGGAAGGCGGCGCCGATTTCATCCTTATCGAAACGATCTTCGACACGCTCAACGCCAAGGCGGGAATCGTCGCGGTCCGCGAGGCGGCTGTCGCGCTCGGCCGCGAGGTGCCGATCATGATCTCCATGACGATCACCGACCTGTCCGGCCGCAACCTTTCGGGCCACACGGTCGAGGCCTTCTGGCACGCGATCCGCCATGCGCAGCCGCTGACCGTCGGGCTCAATTGCTCGTTCGGCGCGCAGCAGCTCCGGCCCCATATCCAGGCGCTCGCCGCCGCCGCCGATACGTTGATCCTCGCTTATCCCAATGCCGGCCTGCCCAACGAGCTTGGCGAATATGACGAGCTGCCGGCGCAGACCTCGGCCCTGCTGAGCGAGTGGGCGCAAGCCGGCTGGGTCAACATCCTCGGTGGCTGCTGCGGTTCCACCCCGGCCCATATCGCGGCGGTTTCCAGGGCTGTCGAAGGCCTTGCCCCCCGCCAGATCCCCGCCCCGCCCCGCGTGACCCGCCTGGGCGGCCTCGAACCCATGACCCTGGTGGGCTGATCATGGCGACCCTGCCCCTCCCCGATCTCGAGCCGGAAGCCGACGCCGCGCTCCGCAGCACGTTCGTCAATATCGGCGAACGCACCAACGTCACCGGGTCGGCCGCGTTCAAGAAACTGATCATGGCCGGTGATTACACCAAGGCCGTGGAGGTCGCGCGCCAGCAGGTCGAGAATGGCGCGCAGGTGATCGACGTCAACATGGACGAAGGCCTGCTCGACGCCGAGGCGGCGATGGTCACCTTCCTGAAGCTGATTGCCGCCGAGCCCGACATCGCCCGCGTGCCCTTCATGATCGACAGCTCGAAATGGTCGGTGATCGAGGCTGGGCTGAAATGCGTCTCCGGCAAGCCGATCGTCAATTCGATCAGCATGAAGGAGGGCGAGGAGGAATTCCTGCGCCATGCCCGGCTGGTCCGCGACTATGGCGCCGCCGTCGTGGTCATGGCCTTCGACGAGACCGGCCAGGCGGACACGCTGGCCCGCAAGGTCGAGATCTGCTCGCGCGCCTACAAGCTGCTGGTCGAGGACGGCTTCCCGCCCGAGGACATCATCTTCGATCCCAACATTTTCGCGGTCGCGACGGGGATCGAGGAGCATCGCCGCTACGCGCTCGACTTCATCGAGGCGTGCCGGGAGATCCGGAAGAATTGCCCGCACGTCCACATTTCCGGCGGCCTTTCCAACCTGAGCTTTTCCTTCCGCGGCAACGAGCCGGTGCGCCGGGCGATGCACAGCGTCTTCCTGTTCCATGCCATCCCCGCCGGGCTCGACATGGCGATCGTCAATGCGGGCCAGCTCGACGTCTACGACACGATCGATCCGGTGCTGCGCGAGGCCTGCGAGGATGTGATCCTCGACCGGCGCGAGGATTCGACCGAGCGACTGGTCACGCTCGCCGAGAAATATCTCGGCACCGATCCGGCGCGCGAGAAGGCGGAGGCCGAATGGCGCGGCTGGCCCGTCGCAAAGCGGCTCGAGCATGCGCTGGTAAAGGGCATCGACGCCCATGTCGTCGAGGACACCGAGGAATGCCGCCTCACCGCCGCCCGCCCGATCGAGGTGATCGAAGGGCCGCTGATGGACGGCATGAACGTGGTCGGCGACCTGTTCGGCTCGGGCAAGATGTTCCTGCCGCAGGTCGTGAAATCCGCCCGCGTGATGAAGAAGGCGGTCGCCCACCTCATCCCCTATATCGAGGCGGAGAAGGAGAAATCGGGCGTCTCCACCGCCAAGGGCCGGATCGTGATGGCGACCGTGAAGGGCGACGTCCACGATATCGGCAAAAACATCGTCGGCGTGGTCCTGCAGTGCAACGGCTATGAGGTGATCGACCTTGGCGTGATGGTCCCCTGGCAGACGATCCTGCAGGCCGCGAACGAGAATAATGCGGATATGATCGGCCTGTCCGGCCTGATCACGCCGTCGCTCGACGAGATGGTGACGGTCGCCACGGAGATGCAGCGCGAGAAGCTGGTGCTTCCGCTCCTGATCGGCGGCGCCACGACCAGCCGCGTCCACACGGCTTTGCGCATCGACGTCGCTTATGAAGGCCCGGTGATCCACGTGCTGGACGCCAGCCGCGCGGTCGGCGTCGCCTCCAGCCTCGTCTCCGACACGCAGCGCGACCCGCTCGTCGAGAAGACGCGGGGCGAATATGAGGACATCCGCGTGGCCCGCGCCAACAAGGGCCAGAACGAACTCGCGACGCTCGCCGAGGCCCGCGCCAACGCCTTCGCTTACGATCCCGCCGGCAAGGCGCCCGCGCCCACACGCCCTGGTGTGCAGAGCTTCAACGACTGGCCGCTCCGCGAACTGCGCGACCAGATCGACTGGACGCCTTTCTTCCGCGCCTGGGAGCTGGCCGGCAATTATCCCGCCATCCTCACCGACCCGGTGGTCGGCGAAAGCGCGACCAGCCTGTTCAAGGACGCGCAGGCGATGCTCGACCGGATCATCGCCGAGCATTGGCTCACCGTGCGCGGCCGCGTCGGCCTCTGGCGCTGCAGGCGCGAGGGCGACGACATCCTGGTGCTCGCCGGCAATGACGAGACCCGCCTGCCGATGCTCCGCCAGCAGGTGAAGAAGCGCGAAGGCCGGGCCAATATGTGCCTCGCCGACTTCATCGATCCCGAAGGCGAGGACTGGATGGGCGGCTTCGCGGTCGCCGTGCACGGCATCGAGCCGCACCTCGCCCGCTTCAAGGCGGACAATGACGATTATTCGGACATCTTGCTGAAGGCCCTCGCGGACCGCCTCGCCGAGGCCTTCGCCGAGACCCTGCACGCCCATGTCCGCGAGAGCCACTGGGGCTATGCCGGCACCGAGCATCTCACCAATGCCGATTTGATCCGCGAGAATTACACCGGCATCCGCCCCGCCCCGGGCTATCCCGCCTGCCCGGACCACAGCCTGAAGCCGATCCTGTTCGACATGCTCGGCGGCGAGGGCAATGCGGGCCCGGCCGGCATCACCCTCACCGACAATTTCGCGATGCTGCCGACGTCCGCCGTGTCGGGATTTTATTTCGGCCACCGCGACAGCCAGTATTTCGGCGTCGCCCGCATCGGCACGGACCAGGTCGAGGATTATGCGGCGCGGCGCGGGGTGGATCTGGAGCAGGCGGAGCGCTGGCTGAGGCCGAACCTGGACTGACCAGTAACGTGCTCCGGCGAAGGCCGGAGCGCTGCATGAAGCCCGACGGCCTTTGAGACGGGGATCCCGCCATTATCCGCGCGCGACCCAACGCTCCGGCCTTCGCCGGAGCACAAAATGGCCGGGCTTGACAAAAGGAATGAGATAACATCTCATATCCGGGAAAGGAGAACCTCCATGTCTCTGCTCCCCCTGATCCAGCGCCCCTGCCCGTATCTCGACCGGCTCGAGTCGGTCATGGACGGCGACCATTGCCGGATGTGCCGCCGCGACGTGCATGATCTCACCGCAATGAGCGACACGGAGCGAACCGCCTTCCTCGCGGCGTGCGGCGGCGATGCCTGCATCCGCTATACCTTCAACGCGAAACCCGTCCTCGCCGCGGCCCTGATCGCGGCGTCGGTGGCGGTCGCCGTCATGCCCGCCGCGGCGGC
>JADMIO011385426.1_pt1 | contig 10050 bp, 5 predicted proteins | sample 8958161 | NCBI WGS metagenome assembly JADMIO01 (sample SAMN16585339, study PRJNA669376) | soil metagenome | isolation source: Crop rotation soil | place: USA: Cullars Rotation, Alabama | collected 2011
GTCCCGCTCGCCGATGTCCTGCAAAAGGGCATCTAGGTTAGCACGTATTCCTTTGTCCATCAACTGTTTATAACGACGCCGCGCACGCTCTTCGACTGAGGCAGTCAAAAACACCTTCAGCGCAGCATCCGGGAACACCACGGAGCCCATGTCACGCCCGTCTGCCACGAGTCCCGGCGGCTCGCGAAACGCTCGCTGCCGGGCGAGCAGGGCCTCGCGCACCGGCCCGATGGCCGCCACTCGCGATGCGCCGGCGGAGACTTCTTCCGCACGAATTGCCACCGTGACGTCTTCTTCGTCCAGCAGCACCCGTTCCCCATCGAACCGGCAGTTGAGGTCGGCGGCGAGCGTTGTCAAACGCTCCGGCTCGTCCCAGCCGACGCCTCGCTTCATCGCCGCGAGAGCGACCAGGCGATACAGCGCGCCGCTATCGAGGAAGTGAAACCCAAGCCCCTCAGCGAGCGCGCGGGCCACCGTCCCTTTTCCGGAAGCCGATGGGCCATCGATGGCTATAACGTCCACGGTGGAAGGACCTTGCGTGATCTTGGCATAGCGCTCGAAAAAATCGGGAAACGTCTTGGCCACACAGCCCGGCTCGTTAAGCCGCACCGGCACCCCACCCAGTGCCACCAATGAGAAGCACATCGCCATGCGGTGGTCGTCGTAGGTCTCGATCACAGCGTTCGGCGTGAGGCCCGCTCGGGGAGCCTCCACCCGTAAATAGTCTGCACCTTCCTCCACCAGAGCGCCAACTTTGCGCAGCTCCGCCGCCATCGCGCTCAAGCGATCGGTCTCCTTGACCCGCCAGCTCGCGATGTTGCGCAGGCGACAGGGACCATCGGCGAACAGCGCGGCCACGGCCAGCGTCATCGCCGCATCGGGTATGTGATTCAAGTCGAGGTCGAAGGCACGCAGGCGCCCCGCCTCCGGCGCGCGCACCTCGATCCAGCTTTCTCCCATCGTTACGGCTGCGCCCATCTGCGCCAGGGCGTCGACAAAACGGATATCGCCTTGCACACTGTTGCGTCCGGCGCCTTCCACCCGGACCGGGCCGCCGCCGATGGCACCCGCCGCGAGCAAATAAGATGCATTGGAGGCGTCGCCTTCCACCGGCACAATCCCCGGGCTCTTATAGTGTTGGCCGGCGGGGATGATGAAGCGGCTCCAGCCGTCGCGCTCGACCTCGATTTGAAACGAGGCCATGAGCTTCAACGTAATCTCGATATAAGGCTTGGAGATCAGGTCTCCCTCTACTTCGATCACCTGCTCGCGCCCGGTCATGGGCAACGCCATCAGCAGTGCGGTGAGGAACTGGCTGGAGACAGCGCCGCTCACTCGAACCGGGACACCAGGCTGTACCGATCCAGGGAAGATCTCGAGCGGCGGAAATCCACACGCGCCCAGATAGCGGATATCCGCGCCGGCTGCGACCAGTGCATCGACCAGATCGCCGATGGGCCGCTCATGCATGCGAGCGACGCCGGATAGTCGGTAATGTCCTTCGTTGAGCGCCAGGGCCGCCGTCAAAGGGCGAAACGCCGTACCTGCATTGCCGAGAAACAGGTCTGCGGAGCGTCTGGGAAAACGGCCGCGGCCGCCCGTTACGACGGCGGCATTGGCGCGCCGTTCGAGAGGTACGCCCAGCAGCGCGAGCGCTTCGAGCATGCGCTCGACGTCATCGGCTTGCAGCAGATCGCGGATCTCAGTTACGCCCTCCGCCAACGCTGCCAGCAGCAAGATGCGATTGGAAATGCTTTTCGATCCCGGCAGGCGCACCGTGCCGGCGGCTCGCGCGAAGGGGCCCAGATCGAGATACGGCGGGAAGGATCGGCTCACGATTTCACGGCGCGCAACCAGGCATTGCGCGCCGTCCGTGCGGTCTCGAACATCCGCTCAAGCGCAGCGCCGTCGCCGCGTTGCAGATGGTCTTCCAGCAGGGCGAGCTCTTCTCGATAATCGCGGATCTCTTCGAGGAGCTGATCGCGATTGGCTAGACAGATGTCGCGCCACATCTCCGGTGAGCTGCTGGCGATGCGCGTGAAGTCGCGAAATCCCGCGCCGGCGAAAGAAAACAACTCGGCGGCATCCGTACGCCGCGCGATCATATCGACCAGCGCAAATGCCAGCGCATGCGGCAGATGACTGATCGCAGACAGCACGGCGTCGTGGCGCTCCGGACTCATTTCGACCAGATGCGCTCCGCACGCGAGCCATGCCTGCGCAACGCGCGAGCGCACCTCTGCCGATGTCTCTACGATGGGCGTGATGACGACGGTGCGGCTACGATACAGATCCGCCTTTGCGGCTTCCACACCAGAGTGCTCCGCGCCGGCGATAGGATGCGCCGGGACGAACTGAGCGAGCTTGGCACCGAGCCCTTCACGCGCGGCAGCGACGACATCGCGCTTGGTGCTGCCGCCATCGGTCACAGCCGCACCTGCCTCCAGGTGACCAGCGATCTGTTGCAATACTTGCTTCGTCTGCTGGACCGGGACCGCAACCAAGACGAGATCCGCGCCGGGCAGCGCGCTTGCGGCATCGGCCGCGATTTCGTCGATGACGTCGAGCTCGATGGCACGCGCCAGATTGGCCTGTGTACGCCCTACACCGACCACGTGCGCGACTGCGCCCGCGCGCTTGAGCGCAAGCGCAAAAGAGCCGCCGATCAAGCCAACGCCGAAGAGAGCGAGCTTGCGGAATCGAACGTCAGACATTAGAACCTATCTCAGAATCCCGCGCATACATCGTCTCCTACCCAAAGTCTATGCAACGTTTTGGAACCCGTCTTGATGTCAACGCCTGCGTGCGGGATTTTGAGATAGGTTCTAAGGATTGAGCTCAGGCGTGCAACGCCGCCTGCAGCGCCTGCAGAAACCGCTCGTTTTCAGACTCGAGCCCCACCGAGACGCGCAGATGCTCGGGCATGCCATAGCCTGCGATCGGTCTCACGATCACACCTTGCTGCAGAAGCCGCTGATACACGCTCGCCGCCGCACCGGCATGAAACGCGAGAAAATTGCCGAACGATGGGATGTACGATCTGCCCAGCCGCTCGAGGCCGCTGTAGATCTGTCGCAAGCCGCGACGATTGAGCTCGCGGCTGCGCTCGACGAACGCGACATCGCTAAGCCCCGCGACGGCGGCCGCCTGCGCGAGGGTGTTCACATTGAACGGCTGCCGCACCCGATTCATCAGATCCGCAACGTCGGGATGAGCAACGGCGAAGCCGACCCGCAGACCGGCCAGCCCATAGGCTTTCGAAAACGTGCGCGTGATGACGAGATTAGGAAAGCGCTCCAGCCAGCGCATCGAATCGAACTGCGCGTCATCAGGCAGGTATTCGTAGTACGCCTCGTCCAGCACGACGATGACGGCTCGCGGGATACGCGAAAGGAAGGCTTCGACTTCTGCAGCAGGCGCGAACGTGCCGGTCGGATTGTTGGGGTTCGCGATCCATACCACCCGCGTGTCGGCACGCACCGCCGCCGCCATCGCCCGCAAGTCATGCGCGAAATCTTTGGCCGGCACGACGATGCTCGCTGCCCCGCTCGCCTGAGTAGCCAGCGGATACACAGCGAAGGCGTGTGCCGAGTACACCGCCGACGTCCCTGCGCTCAAGAAAGCGCGGCCGATCATTTCCAGCACATCGTTGGAGCCATTGCCGAGCACGATCGAAGCATCGTCGACGCGATGACGCTGCGCGAGCGCACGCTTGAGATCGAAGCCGCTGCCGTCCGGATAGCGAGCGACGTCGAGCAGCTGCGCCTCGATGGCACGGCGCGCAAGCTCCCCTGTGCCCAACGGATTTTCGTTCGAGGCCAGCTTGATGATGGCGGCTTCGTCCAAACCCATTTCGCGCGCCAGCTCGGAAATCGGCTTGCCGGGTAGATAGGGCGCGATGGCGCGGACGTGGGACGGCGACGATTCGCAGGCGTCGTGCATGGATCTAGAGTGCGGTCGGATAGGAGCCCAGGATCTTGAGGAAAGAGGCGCGGTCGCGCAACTGTTCCAGCGCGCGGGACACATTGGCATCCTGCTGATGACCCTTGACGTCGACGAAAAAGACATACTCCCATAACCCGGTGCGCGAGGGGCGCGATTCGAGCCGCGTCATATCGACGCCATATTCAGCGAACGGGGTGAGCAGCTCGTGCATCGCGCCGGGCCGATTGCGCGCCGACATGGCCAGCGAGGTCTTGTCGCGTCCCGAGGGCAGCGGCTGTTCATGGCTGATTACGACGAAGCGCGTCGTGTTGTTCGGATTGTCCTCGATGTTGCGCGCGAGAACCTGCAGTGCGTACAGCTCGGCGGCAGCGTGCGAACCGATGCAGGCAGCGTGTGTCTCCTGTGCCGCGAGGCGAGCGCCTTCCGCGTTGCTCACCACGGGTGTACGCTGTGCGCGCGGCAGGTTGCGATTGAGCCACTCGTGGCACTGCGCGAGGCTTTGGGCGTGGGCATAGACACGCTGCACGGTTTCGAGAGAGGCTTCCTTGCTCATCGCACACTGGTGTACCGCGAGCTGGACTTCTCCGCAGACCGTAAGCGGTGTCGCGAGCAACAGATCGAGGGTGCGTCCGACCGCGCCGTCGGTCGAGTTCTCGACCGGCACAACGCCGTGGCCGATCTGTTTCGCCTCGACCTGACGGAACACCTCGTCGATGGAAGGACAGGCTTGCGCACGCACCTGGCCGCCGAAGTGTTTAAGTGCCGCCTCCTCACTGAACGTCCCGCGCGGGCCTAGGAAAGCCACCGACTGTGCTTCCTCGAGCGCCCGGCAAGCTGAGATGATTTCGACAAACAAATGGCCGATGGCTTCCGCGGACAAGGGTCCCGGATTGATGCCGCGCAGCCGGCCGATGACCTGGGCTTCGCGCTCGGGACGATAAACCGGACCCCCGCCTTTCAGCTCGCCGATCTCGCGGGCCAGATTGGCGCGCTGGTTCATGAGCTGCAGCAACTGCTCGTCGATGGCATCGATGCGATCGCGCAGAGACTTGATGGAGTCGCTCACCGCCGCCTCTAAACCGGAAGGTAACGAACGGTCAACACGCCCTTGATCGCACCGAGCTCGGACAGCACCGCCTGCGGCACCGCGCTGTCGACATCCACCAGCGTATACGCCATGTCGTGCCGCGACTTGTTGAGCATGTTGTGGATGTTAAGACCGGCTCGCGCCACCGCCGTGGAAATCTGCCCGAGCATGTTCGGTACATTGGCGTTGGCGATGCCGATGCGAAAGGGCGATTCGCGCTCCATCACCACGTCCGGGAAGTTGACCGCGTTGCGAATGTTCCCGTGTTCCAGATAATCACGCACTTGGTTTGCCACCATGACGGCACAGTTGTCCTCAGCCTCGCGGGTGGAGGCGCCTAGATGCGGCAGCGCAATGACGCCCGGATGCTGCAACAGATCGGCGTTGGGGAAATCGCATACATAATACTTCAGTCGCTTGGCATCCAACGCACGGCCGACCGCTTCGGTATCGACGACCTCATCGCGTGCGAAGTTGAGCAGGACTGCACCGTGCCGGGTCAAACCCAGCCGTTCGTCATTGATCAAATGGCGCGTGGCAGGCATGAGCGGCACGTGCACAGTGACGAACTCGGAGTTCTTCAGCACCTCCTCTATGCTGTGCGCCTTCTTCACCTGGGAAGGCAGGCTCCAGGCGGCGTCGACCGTGATCTCGGGATCGTAGCCCAGCACGTGCATGCCGAGCTTGATCGCCGCATCCGCGACCAGGCTGCCGATACGTCCCAAACCCAGAATGCCGAGCGTGCGGGCGGGCAGCTCAACGCCGGCGTAGTGCTTCTTGTTGTCCTCCACCAGCGCGTTCAAGTCGCCGTGTGTGCCGCGCAGCCCTTCGACATAGCGCACGGCCGGCACCAGATTGCGAGCAGCGATCAACAAGCCCGCGAGCACCAGTTCCTTTACTGCATTGGCATTAGCGCCGGGGGCGTTGAAGACCGGCACACCGCGCTGGCTCATCTGCGCCACGGGAATATTGTTGACCCCCGCACCGGCGCGACCGATCGCGCGCACCGAGTCGGGAATAACCATGGCGTGCATGTCGTGCGACCGCACGAGGATTGCGTCAGGATGCTCGACGTGGTTGCTGACTTCGAAGCGCTCGCCCGGGAGAAGCTTCAAGCCCGCATGCGAAATGGAATTGAGCGTCAGAACATGCAGCCGCGCCGTGCGAACCTGCGATTCATCCATGGCCGGCCTCGAACTCGCGCATGAAGTCGACCAGCGCCTGCACACCGGCGAGCGGCATGGCGTTGTAGATCGAGGCGCGCATGCCGCCCACCGAGCGATGACCCTTGAGCTGCAGCAGACCGTGCTGCTTGGCTTGTTTCAGAAATTCCTCATCGAGCGCCGCGTCGCGCAACCGGAACGGCACGTTCATCCGCGAGCGATCGTCCACCGCCACCGGGCTCGAATAGAAGCTGCTCGCGTCGAGCAGATCGTAGAGCAGCTTCGCTTTGGCGATGTTGACGCGCTCCATGCCGTGCAGGCCGCCCTGTGCCTTCAACCACTGGAACACCAGGCCTGCCATATAGATGGCATAGGTGGGCGGCGTGTTGTACATCGAGCCGTTGTCGGCTTCGATCTTGTAGTCGAACACCGAAGGCGTGGCGGCGGCCGCATGACCGATCAGGTCGTCGCGCACGATGACGATGGTCAAGCCGGCGGGGCCGATATTCTTCTGCGCGCCGGCGTAGATGAGACCGAAGCGGCTCACATCGAGCGGACGCGACAATAGACTCGACGACAGATCGCACACCAAGGGCACGGAACCCACATCGGGAATCCAATGAAACTCGACACCGCCGATGGTTTCATTGCCGGTGTAGTGGACATAGGCGGCTTGCGGGTCGAGCTTCCAGCTCGCCTGCTTCGGCGCATAGCTGAATGCCTTGTCCTCGCTGCTCGCGGCGATGTTGACCTTGCAAAACTTCTTGGCTTCTCCGATCGCCTTCTTGGCCCATTCGCCGGTATGCACATAATCGGCTGCCGTCTTTCCACGCAGCAGATTCATCGGGATCATCGCGAACTGCGCGGTGGCACCCCCCTGCAGGAAAAGCACTTTGTAGTTGGCCGGAATCGCCAGCAGCTCGCGCAGATCCTGCTCCGCCGCGGCTGCGATCGCCATGAATTCCTTGCCGCGATGGCTCATCTCCATCACCGACATCCCGCTGGCGTGCCAGTCGAGCAGCTCGTCGCGCGCCTGTGCCAGCACCGGGGCCGGCAGCACCGCCGGACCGGGGCTGAAATTGAAAACCTGCATATTGAGTTTCGCTCGCTTTAGGATTGATCGTCGGGCTCGTCTGGCGGCGGCGCACCGGCATCGCCGTCATCGGAAGTCCCGCCCGACTCTGCGTCACCGTTGTCCTCGGCTGACGTGTCCGCGATGCCGTCGACTACGGCCGCAGCGGCGGCATCGCCGACGGCGCCGTTGGTGCCGTTCTCTTCGCTCTCGACTACCTTTTCCAGCCCGGCCAGCTTCTCCTCGTCGCCGAGGTTGATCAGCGTCACGCCCTGAGTCGCGCGACCCATCTGGCGAATTTCCACCACGCGCGTGCGAATGAGCACACCGCCCGTGGTGATCAGCATGATCTCATCCTCGTGCCTGACGAGCTTCGCCGCCACCACCTTGCCGTTGCGCCCGCCGGTCTGAATCGCAATCATGCCTTGCGTGCCGCGGCCGTGGCGTGTGTATTCGCCGATCGGTGTACGTTTGCCGAAGCCGTTCTCCGTTGCGGTGAGCACGGCTTGACTTTCGTCCTCTGCCACCAGCAGTGAAATGACCTGCTGTCCAGCTCCGAGCGTCATGCCGCGCACGCCGCGCGCCGTGCGTCCCATGGCGCGCACATCCTGCTCGCTGAAGCGAACCGCTTTGCCGGCATCGGAGAACAGCATCACGTCATAGTTGCCGTCCGTGATCGCTACGCCGACCAGGTAATCGCCCTCGTCGAGCTCGACCGCAATGATGCCGCTGGGGCGCGGCCGCGAGAAATCGGAGAGCGGCGTCTTCTTCACCGTGCCCAGTGCAGTCGCCATGAACACGTAGTGACCGTCGTCGAATGTCTTCACTGGCAGGATGGCGTTGATCTTTTCGCCTTCCTCCAGATGCAAGACATTGTTGATCGGCCTTCCGCGCGAGATGCGGCTGCCCTGCGGCACGGAGTAGACCTTGACCCAGTACACACGCCCACGGCTCGAAAAGCACAAGATGTAGTCGTGCGTATGCGCGACGAACAGGCGCTCGATGAAATCGTCCTCGCGAGTAGCAGTAGCCTGCTTGCCGCGGCCGCCGCGCTTTTGTGCGCGATAGTCGGCGAGCGGCTGCGACTTGATATAACCGGTGTGCGACAGCGTGACCACCACATCGGCGGGCGTGATCAAGTCTTCGAGATTGAGATCCTCGGCATTCAGCTGGATCTCGCTCTTGCGCTTGTCGTTGTACTGTTCTTTGATCTGCTTCAGCTCATCGCCGATGATGGTGGTAATGCGCTCGGGACGAGCCAGGATATCCAGCAGATCTGCAATGTTGTCGAGCACTTCTTTGTACTCGGTAAGAATTTTCTCCTGCTCCAGCGCGGTCAGGCGCTGCAGCTGCATCTCGAGGATGCGCTGCGCCTGCGCTTCGGACAAATGATAGCCATCGGGATGCAGGCCCAGCTCAGGCGTCAGCCCATCGGGTCGCGCCTGCGCAATGTCTGTGCGCGCCAGCATTTCTTGCACAAGCGCCGATTCCCAGGGACGCGCTAACAAGCGTTGCTTCGCCTCGGCCGGCGAGGGCGAGGTCTTGATCAGCTCGATGATCTCGTCCACATTGGACAGGGCCACCGCCAGGCCTTCCAGAATGTGCCCCCGCTCGCGTGCCTTGCGCAGCTCGAACACGGTGCGACGCGTAACCACTTCGCGCCGGTGACGCAGGAACGCCTCCAGCAGATCCTTCAGATTGAGCAGCCGCGGCTGGGCATCGACCAGAGCGACCATGTTCATGCCGAAGGTGTCCTGCATCTGCGTTTCTTTGTACAGATTGTTGAGCACGACCTCCGGCTGTTCGCCGCGCTTCAACTCGATCACCACGCGCATCCCGGATTTGTCCGATTCGTCGCGGATCTCGGCCAGCCCCTCCAGCTTTTTCTCGCGCACCAGCTCGCCGATACGCATCAGCAAGTTGGATTTGTTCACTTGATAGGGCAGCTCATCGATGATGATCGCGGAGCGGTTGCCCTTTTCCAGTTCCTCGGTATGCGTACGCGCGCGAATCACAATGCGCCCACGGCCGGTGCGATAGCCCTCCTTGACGCCTTCAGTGCCATAGATGATCCCGGCTGTCGGGAAGTCCGGTGCTGGAATGAAGCCGATCAAATCGTCGACCGACAGCTCCGGGTTTTCCAGCAACGCGAGACAGCCATCGATCACCTCGCCCACATTGTGCGGCGGAATGTTGGTCGCCATACCGACCGCGATCCCTGACGAGCCATTGATCAGCAGATTCGGAATCTTCGCCGGCAGCGCGGTGGGCTCGAGCTCTTTGCCGTCGTAGTTGGGGACGAAGTCGACAGTCTCTTTGTCGATGTCCGCGAGCATCTCCGACGCGATGCGCGACATCCGGCACTCGGTGTAGCGATAGGCTGCCGGCGCGTCGCCGTCCACCGAGCCGAAGTTGCCTTGCCCGTCGATCAGCATGTAGCGCATGGAGAAGTTCTGCGCCATGCGCACCAGCGCCTCATAGGTCGCCGTATCGCCGTGCGGGTGATACTTGCCGAGCACCTCACCGACGATGCGTGCGCACTTCACGTAGGGGCGGTTCCACACGTTGTTCGACTCGTGCATCGCGAACAATACGCGTCGATGAACCGGCTTCAAGCCATCACGCACATCCGGCAGCGCCCGCCCTACGATTACGCTCATCGCGTAGTCGAGGTAGGAGCGGCGCATCTCCTCCTCGAGACTGACTGGCAGCGTTTCTTTCGCGAATTGATCCATCATTCCATGTCGGGAGACTCGCAGCTCGTGTATACCGCGAGACTCCGG
>JADMIO011594942.1_pt1 | contig 10050 bp, 11 predicted proteins | sample 8958161 | NCBI WGS metagenome assembly JADMIO01 (sample SAMN16585339, study PRJNA669376) | soil metagenome | isolation source: Crop rotation soil | place: USA: Cullars Rotation, Alabama | collected 2011
GCCGCGACTTCAAGTCACGTGAATTCCAAGCTTCGGATCCCACTGTGCTGGAAAGGTCTTTTATGAACGGCTGCGCGAGCTTGGCCGCCGTTGCGCCAAGCGCGCAGGGCCGTGGAGGGGTTTCCGTTCCCACCGTAAGCTGCGCGGGCTCGCGGGCGAGCGCCTGCGACGCGCTACACGAACGCGATCAGCGGGGCGCACCCGGAAGACTAGGCCGGCGTGTCGATCTTCGCGCCGGCCGCCTTCAGCAGCTCCATCAGTGACATGAAGTTCGAGATCTTGGCGATCTTGTACGTGCCGAGATGCTCGCGCGAGTTGCTCGCGTAGAGAGTGCCGCTGAGAAGCGAGAGCCGGACGTTGGCGAGGTTTTCGCTCTTCGCGCCGAGGCGCAGCGTGTGCCCGTGCAGCGTGATCGGCCCGAACACGACGGGTTGCCCCGCCTTGTGGCGGGCTCGGACCTGCGGGAGGACCAGCTTCTCCTCGAGCGCAAAGGCGAGGTTCTGCAGCTCGACGACGTTCGAGACGTTGCTGTTGGCGCTGATGGTCGCGCCGCCGTTCTCGAACGTGATGAACACGTGCTTGGCCGTGGGAACGCCGTTCAAGCCGTGCCGCTCGTTGCGGTGTCGAATCTGCAGGTTCGCGTCGAGCGGCACCGAAGCGGCGTGTTATTCGCTAACACCCGTCGTACACGTACGCCGGGTTGCCCGGGGTCACCAGCTCGAGGTCGCGCAGCACGATCGACAGCCCGGGATGGTTGCTGCAGCCCTTGGTGAAGTCGGCGGTGCGGTATTCGATGACCAGCACGTGGTCGCCGTAGGCGCCGGTGTACACGTCGCACTCGTCGTAGCGGTTGCACTCCTCGGCGACGACGAAGTCGGTGCCCAGCTCGTCGCGGCGCGCCACGAGCTCGGCGGAGTTCTTTTGCGCGATCGCCAGGCCCGCTGCATGCGCCGCAGCGGAGAACGCGCTCATCATCGCGACCGCGTCGTCTTCGTGGAGCCGGCCCCCCGAGCGCGAGTACGAGTCGAGGTTGTCGATTTCGACGGCGTCGAAGCCGGCGTTCGCACAGCCCTGGATCCAGTCGCCGGCGATCGCGGCGATGGCGGTGCGCTTCTCGGCGCTGCCCACGTCGATCAGCATTTCGTCCCAGTCTTGATCGACGACGGGGTCGCCGCTCTGGTCACGCAGGATCAAGTCCGGATGCTGGTTGACCCAGAAGTCTTCTTCGTCCGGCTGGATCTGAAAGCCGTTCACGTAGCAGATGTTGTACAGGCCGGCCGCGGGTTGCTCGTGGCGATCGCGCGAGACGATCATCACGCCGCTGGGTGGCTGATAGGCGCCGCCGAGCTGATAGTCGAGGCCTGCGTTCGAGGGTGGCAGCGCGAAGTCGGCGCCGCTGCCCGCGGCTCCGCCAGCACCACCCGCCGCGCCACTGCCGCTCTCTCCACCGCTGCCGCTCGCGCCCGAGCCCGCCGAAGCGCCGCCGCCGGCGGCAGCGAGCGAGCCGGCAGCCCCGATGCCCGCGCCGCCCTGCCCCGCCTCCGCACCCGATGCGCCGCCGCCAGCACCGCCCTGCCCGGCGCCACCGCTCGCGTCGCGGCTCGCGCTCGAGCAAGCAGCAACCAGCGCAGCGAGCAGCAACACCAGCCTGGTTCGCGCGCGAGCCATCTGCGCGTTTCTCTCACTACAATGCGCGCGCCGCAATGGCGTGGTCGCGCGCACCAGCGCGGTCGTTTCACGTTGCGCGCCCGGGTGCGTGCTCCCAGCTTGGGCTGCCATGAAAAAGCAGCAGGTTCTCATGGGGTTGATCGCATTGCTGTTCGTCGCGACCGAGGCCGCGCCAGGGCGCGCACAGAGCGCCACGATGGGTCCGGAGCTCTCGGACTTTCCGACCGCGCTCTGGTATTCGGCCTGGTATCTGGGTGCTTCGCCCGCGGGCGCGAACGACTGGTCGTGCACTCCGCCCGCAGCGCATCCGCTTCCGGTCGTGCTGGTCCACGGGACGGCCGAGAACGCCTTCGACAACTGGGCCGAGCTCGCGCCAATGCTGCGGCGAGAAGGTTACTGCGTGTTCGCGCTCGACTACGGCGGCTATGCCGGCACGTCGTTCCGCGGCATGACCGACATCGCCGCGTCGGCGGTCGAGCTGAGCCTGTTCGTGAACCGAGTGCTCGCCAGCACGGGCGCGAGCCAGGTCGACCTCGTCGGACACTCGCAGGGCGGCATGATGCCGCGCTTCTATCTGCGCTTTCTCGGTGGGGCCGCCAAGGTGCACCAGCTGATCGCGCTCGCGCCCTCGAACTACGGCACCACGGCCTCGGGTGCGCGCGGCGCGATCTCGGTTTTGCCCGGCGGGCTCGGAGTGCTCGCGGTCGCGTGCCTCGCCTGCGAGCAACAATTTCGCAACAGCCCGTTCCTGACGGCGCTGAACTTCGGCGGCGACACCGTGCCTGGTGTCTCGTACACCGTGATCGCCACGGCTTTCGACGAGGTCGTCACGCCGTATACGGATGCCTTCCTGCGCGGAGGCGTGCTGTCGGGTAGCGCGGTGACGAACCTCCTGTTGCAGGCGATCTGCCCGCTCGACAACACCGACCACTTGGGCATCTCCTACGACCCGATCGCGCTGCGTTTGGTGCTGAACGCGCTCGATCCCAGCTCGGCGCGGAGCCCAGCCTGCAGGTACGTGCCGCCGCTGTTCAGCTGAGCGCGTTTGCCGCTCGCGGAACACTTGGTGCCACATGCCGCGACTCTCCCTCACGGGGATCCCCCTGTTTCGAGCTTCGCCGCGCGGGTGTTAGCTGTTCGCGACGCCGTTGGTCGAGCGTCGCAAACACAGCGAGGGCAGTCATGCAGCGACGACTTTGGTGGCTCGGCGTGAGTGGTTCGATCGCGCTCGCGGCGCATGGCTGCGCCTCCGACGCGACGCAGAGCCTGGATGGCGCGCAGCGCGGGATGCAGAGCGACGCGGCGGTGCAGGAGCAGGCCATCTCCTGGATCGAGATCTACGACCAGGTGCTCGTGCCCAACGAGTGCGTCAAGTGCCACGGCAAGGCCGCCGAGCTCGATCTGTCGCTCGAGCACGGCCACGAGAACCTGGTCGGCGTCGCTGCCAAGGGCGGCAAGTGCGCGAGCACGGCCATGCAGCGGGTCGTGCCCGGCGATCCGGGCGCGAGCCTGTTGCTCGACAAGCTGATGGACATGCCGCTGTGCGGAGCACGCATGCCGGTCAGCCCGCGCGCGCTGGTGACGCAGCAGCAGCTCGAGCTCGTGCGCGCGTGGATCGCGCAGGGCGCCAAGAAGTGAGCCGGCGCGCTATGCTCGCGCCATGGCCCCGATCCCGAAGCCCGTACCGGTGCCGATGGCACCGGGCTACGCGCCACCCGACGTGAAGCGGAAGCTCCTGCCCTGGAGCTTCGCCGACCAGCGCCTGCGCCGCGCCCACAACTACTGGGTGTGCAGCACCCGGCCCGACGGCCGCCCGCATGCCGCGCCGATCTGGGGCCTGTGGCAGGAGGGCGCGTTCTACTTCTCCACCGACCCCAGCTCGCGCAAAGCCAAGAACCTCGCCGAAAACCCCGCGATCGTCGTGCACGTCGAGAGTGGCGACGAAGTGGTGCTGCTCGAAGGTCGCGTCGAGACGTTGGAGCTGACGCGCGAGCTCGATCGCGTGTACTTCCGAAAATACAAGGTGCACCTGATCGGCTTTCCTGCGCCGATGGTGGTCCTGCGCGTCGCTCCCAGCACGATCGACGCGTGGCGTGAAAAGGCGTTCCCCGCGTCGGCGACGCGCTGGCGGTTTCGAACGTGAACGCGCCGGACGCGCCACAAGCGCTGGTGTCCGTGGCCGGGTTGAGCAAGCGCTTCAACGACACGCTCGCGCTCGACAGCCTGGACTTCGAGCTCTTGCCCGGTGAGGTGGTGGGTTTGCTCGGCCCGAACGGCGCCGGCAAGACGACCACGCTCAAGCTGCTCTTGGGTCTGCTCAAGCCAACCCATGGCCACGCGCGCATCCTCGGGCTCGACTGCACGAGCGACAGCCAGCGCGTGAAGGAGCGCATCGGCTTCACGGCCGACGAGCCGCACTTCTACGATTTCCTCACCGGCCAGGAGACCCTCGACTTCGTGATCAGCGCGCGCGGGCTCGACCCGAGCGGCGCGCACGAGGGCCTGCGCGAGACGGTGGAGCTGCTCGACTTCGCAGCCCAGCTGGCCGAGCTCACCGCCAGCTATTCGCACGGCATGAAGAAGAAGCTCGCGCTGCTGTGCGCGCTCGTGCACCGGCCGCGCGTGCTCTTGCTCGACGAGCCCACCAATGGCCTCGACCCGCCGACGGCGCTGCGCGTGCGCGAGCTGCTGCGCCAAAAGGCCGAGGCGGGCGCCACGGTGCTCTTGTCCACGCACCTGCTCGACATGGCCGATCGCATGTGCGACCGCATGCTCGTGCTGAACCGCGGCCGGAAGATCGCCGCGGGCACCGCCAGCGAGGTACGCGAGCAAGCCGGCGTGACGCCGGACGCGACGCTCGAGGACGCGTTCTTGAAGGTGGTCGGCGCGTGAACGGAACGCCGCGCGCGGCGCGTCAGGTGACGCTGCTCCTGTCGCTGTGGTGGACGCACATGCGCCGGCGCGCGCGGCGTGTCGGCGATGCGCCCAAGCGCTCGGGCGCGCCCACGTTTCTGCTGATCAGCTCGCTCAGCAGCGCGTACATGGTCGTGCTCGGCTGGCGCACGGTCGCGCGCAGCGTGGCAGACGACCCGGCTCTGTTCGCCTGGCACGGCCTGGGCGCGCTCTGCCTCGCGCTCGGCTCCGGCATCTCCAAGGGCTCGGGCGCGCTGAAGGTGCGCGGCGCGCGCGACGACGACTTCCTCGAGCCGCTGCCGCTGACGACCGCGGCGCGCGTGGCCCTGCAGCTCGCCGACAGCACCTTCCTCTTGCCGCTGATGCTGGCAATCCCGCTCGCCGCCGGCGTGGAGCTACACGTCGGCCTCGCGCGCGCGCTGCCGGCCGCGCTGCTCGGGGTCGTCGGTTTCTGTGCTTCGTTCGTGGTCGGCCAGGCACTCGTCGCCTGGGCGCGCGCGCTCGGCCCGGCGCCGACGGCGCGCCATGGCTCGTATTTGGGCGTGGTGCTCACGATCGTCGGTCTGGTCGCCGTGTTCTCGCCGCTCGGCTCGATCCTGCACCACGGCCCGAGCTGGGCACGCGCGCTGACCCGCGCCTGGCTGTACGAGCCGCGCGGGCTCGCGAGCTCGTACGCGATTGCGCTGAGCGCCGGCGCGCTCGCGTACTTCATGCTGCGCGAGGCGGAGCACGTGGGCTTCGATCGCGCGCCACCGCAGCGCCGCGCGCCCAGGGCGAGCAAGCACAGGCGCGACCGCATCGCGCTCGAGTGGCAGATGACGCTGCGCCAGGGCGGGCGCGCCATGCTGTTCCTGGTGATCTCGACGGCGCTGATCGTCGCCGTGCCGCTCGCCATGTCGCACGGCCGCGGCATCCCGCCGAAGCTGCTTTCGTTCGTGGCCGGGTTCGTCGTGTACCTGGGCAGCCTCCAGGCGATCGCGCAGGCCGGCCGCGCGGCGCAGGGCGATGCGCTGGCGCGGCCGTTCCTGGCGGCGCTGCCGCTGTCGCCGCACCAGGTGCTCCAGGGCAAGGCCCGTGCGCTGCGCATGCTGCTCTCGCCGACGCTGGTCGTGCTGGTTGCGATCGGCGGCCTGGCCGCGTGGCAGGGCTACCTCGACGAGACGTTCCGCATGCTGCTCGCGGCCGCTGCGCTGTACGTGATGGCGGACGGCGCGATCAGCGTCGCGTTCCTGTCGTCCGGCATCGGCGTGACGGCGATCGGCGGCGGCCAGCCGGGCTCGAGCTTCTCGGCGCAGCTGCTGATGATCCCGGTGCTCGCCACGATCATCGTCAGCACCAGCTGGGCGGCCGCGGCGGCGCTCGTGGCCGTGTGCGCCGTGACCTGGGAGGCACGGCGCGCGGCCAAGCGCAGCGTGCGCTGGCTCGACGACCCGAGCGACGACGCGGAGCGCGAGACCAGCGTGTGGCGCGCGCTGCTCGCGGCCACGGCGTTCTTCGCGCTGCAGGGCATCACCTATCAGCTGCTCGATTTCGGCGACGTGGCACCGGGCTATCGGCTGGCGGGAGCGTACAGCGCGGGCGCGGTCTTGCTGGCTTTGCTCACGTGGCGCAACGGCGCACGCTTCCGAGCGCCGCGCTGGCTGCCTCGCAAGCCCGCCGCCTGGCCGCTGGCCGCTGTCGGCGGCGGCGCTTCGGCGCTGTTCGCGCTGCAGCTGGTGAAGATCTTGCCGCCGCCGCCGGGCGCCGACCCCGGCGCGAGCATGGGCACCGGCGAGAGCCTGGCCGCGCTGGCCACGATGACGGTCGCGGCCCCGCTGATCGAGGAGTACTTCTTCCGGGGCTGGCTCCAGCAAGCGATCGAGGAGGACCTGCCCGAGCCAAAGAAGCGCTGGGCGTTCGTGCTGTCGGCGCTGGCGTTCGCGCTGGCGCACCTCGGCTCGTACGGCCTGCCGCAGCTCGTGTTCGGCTTGATCGCGGGCGCCCTGTTCATGTTCGGTGGCGGCTTACTGCCAGGCATCCTGGCGCACGCCATACACAACGGCGTGCTGGCGCTGCTCGGCACGACCTGACGCGGGGCTTGCCGTGAAGGGTCGTCCTCGCCGCCTTCACTTTCTCGGGAACGCTTTCCGTGTCTACGACTCCATAGCGAAACCCGAAGTACCCAGGAGGCCGCCGATGAATCGGAAGCTGATGCTTACCCTGTCGATGTCGCTCGCCGCTTGCAGCTCGGCCCAATCGCCACAGCCGGAGAGCCCGCCCGCTGCGACCGGGCAGCCCGCCACGGCCACGACCGCCGGCGGCGAAGCGCCGCAGACGTTCGCCGAGCAGGTCACGCTCGGCCAGCAGCTGTACGGCGAGAACTGTGCCGGCTGTCATGGCGACAACGGCCAGAACGGCAAAGCACCGAAGGTCGTCGGCCTCCAGGACGGCGCGCTGCCGCTCGATCCTCCCGCCGGCGCCAAGTACCGCAAGACGCAGTTCAAGACCGTCGCCGACGTCGCCAGCTTCGTCGTCGCCAACATGCCCCCGAAGGCCCCCGGCAGCCTGACCGAAGAGCAGTACTACGCCATCCTGGCGTTCGACCTCAAAGCAAATGGGATCGACCTCGGCGACAAGAAGCTCGACGCGGCGGTGGCGCCGACGTTGGAGATTCCGCGTTGAAATGAAATTGCGCACACGGTGCCGGGGAGGTGCCCCGCCACCGTGCGCTCAGATCTTCGTCATTCGTCCGGAGCCAGCGCGAAGTCGAACGTCGAAGCGCGATACAGGTGCGCGGGGATCTTGTCTTTGATCTGCTCGTGCAGCTGCGGCAGCTGCGACCAGTGCACGCCGTGCTTGTAGTGATGCGCGGTGTGGTAGCCGAGGTTGCCGGTGAGCACGTTGAACCAGCGGTTCGTGATGTTGTACGAGGCCTCGAAGTGGTTCTTCGTGTCGAGGCCGGCGTGGTGGTCGTACGTGACCCACGACGTGAACAACAGCGAGCAGATCATCGGCAGCACGAACAGCAGAAGGCCGGCGACCGGACGGAACCAAACCAGCGTACCGACCAGCGCCACCGTGAGCAGCGCGAACCCGATGAACGTGCGCTGCAGCTTCGGGTAGCGCCGGCCGACCTGCACACCGCGCAGGTACGCCGTGAGGCTGACCATCAGCGTGTACTCGATGACGCCCATGCGCGTGCCGTCGCGACGGCGCCAGCGGCTCTCGTCCTTCGACTGGTCCATGTAGTTGATGTGATGGCCGAGCACGTGATGCAGAAGCCACAGGTGCGTGGTGACGCCCGTGTGCATCGCGTACGCCATCTCGAGCACGCGGTTGAGCGTGGCCGAGCGGAACGTGAACGAGTGCTGGTGGTGGTGGTTCCAGGCGGAGATCACGCCTTTGGGAATCACCATCAAGAGCCAGTACACCGCGAGCAGCGGCGCGCTCTCGACCAGGAAATACATCACGAAGTCGAGGCAGGTGAGGCCAAGGACGATCGCGACCGGAATTTTATCAGCGGAATGTCGGAACACGCGTAGCTGCTTGAGGAACCAGTGCCGTTGCGTTCAGCATAGCGTGCTGAATCCCACGCACGCAGCCCTTTTAACCGGGTCCACCCGATCTCGGGGCGGCAGCGTGGGAGACGGTGGGAGACCCCGCGGCAGAGACCTAACGGCCCTCCGCGACTTACGGATCATGCCGGTTTCATGGCTGCAAGGTGACGAGCTGCCGCGCGAAGTCCTCGGGCGGCGCTAGCTCGAAGCGCAGCGGGGCGCCCGTCCGGGGATGCACGAACCCGAGCACCGCGGCGTGCAGCATCGGCCGCGGAGCCGGGATGCGCGGCCCCTCGTAGTCGCGCACGTAGACGGCCTCGCCCACCAGCGGGTGGCCGGCCTCGGCCGCGTGGATGCGGATCTGGTGCTGGCGGCCGGTCTCGAGCCGGCATTCGGCCAGGGTGGCACCCCGCAGCGCCTGCCGCGGGGTGATGTCGGTGATGGCTCGCTGGGCGTCGCGCGGGGCCGGGCCCTTGGGCCGGCGGAACACGCCGTACGAGCCGCGCAGGCCGTCGCCGCGATCCTGGATCAACATCGAGTCGGCGTGCAGGGGCGCGGCCAGGGCGCCGTGCAGGATGGCGAGGTACCGCCGCTCGATCGAGTGCACCCGGAACTGCTGCTGCAGCTCGCGCTTGGCCGCGAGGTTACGCGCGAACACCATCACCCCGGTGGTGTCCTTGTCCAGGCGTTGGACCACGCCGAGCTCGCCGCCCTGCGGTACTCGGGACTTCCGGCGCAGTAGAAACCGGAGGCGGTCGACCAGGGTGTTCTTGTCGCCGGGCTCGAACGGTACGCTCATCAGGTTCGCGGGCTTGTTCACGACCACCACGTCGGCGTCGACGTAGAGCACGGCGCTCTCGTCCAGCACGTGCTCGCGCGGGCGGGGCGCGTTGGGCTGGAGCTCGATCAGGTCGCGCTCGCGCAGGCGCACCGCGCCGTCGGTGGTGACCGTGCCGTTCAGGCGCACCTTGCCGCGCTTGCACAGCTCGCGCGCGGCGTTCCAGGACGTGCCGGGCAGGTGCTGGCGCAACGCATCGGCGAGCGTGCGTCCGGCCAGCGCGGCGTCGACCTCGGCACGCAGCGGCTTGCTCGGCTCAGACATAGCGGGTGAAGCCCTCGGGGTGGGCGCGCTTGTACGCGTCGTAGCGCACGCACAGCGGGTAGAGCACGAGCACGACACCCAAGCCGAACGCGTACGCCGACCACAGCCCGAGCCCGTGCTGCGCGCCGCTCAGGTAGGCGATCAGCTCGAGCAGGTGCAGGTGCAGCAGGTAGAAGAAGAACGCCGTGCGCCCGAGCACGAGCAACGGTTGGGGCAGGGGCAGGCCGCGAGCCTCGCGCCGCATCAGGTACGCGAGCGCCAGCGCCATCAGGCCGAGCAAGAGCGCGTAGTACGTGAGGCTGGGCGGGTACTTCGAGACGTGCAGCCACTGCACGAGCGAGCCGTCCTCGCGCAAGAGGCGCAGGTTGCCGTAGGCGTTCAGCGCACGCACCGCTGCGAAGAGCACGAGCGCGGCCAGCCCGGCGCGCACGAGCAAGCGCTCGGGCGCCTGCAGCTTCGCAAACGCCAGCGCGCGACCGAACGCCCAGCCCAGCATCATGATCGCGGCCCATGGCAGCGTCGGGTACGGGACCACCGCTTTGCCGAACTGCCCACCGGTGAGCAGGAAACCCGACGCGATGCTGGCGTCGCCGTGCACGAGCGTCATGGTCGCGCCGATCAGCGCCTCACCGCCCAGCATCAACACCAGCGCGCTCGCCACGAGCGCAGCCGACGGCAAGCGACGCAGCATCGCCATCAGCATCATGCTCGTGCCGATCGCGTACAGCACCTGGAAGATCACCATGTGAAAGCCGGTCATGCCGAGCGACATCCACCTTTCCAGCACATTGGGATCCTAAGCTTAGAATTCCACGTGGACAAGTTGTCGCG
>JADMIO011525554.1_pt1 | contig 10047 bp, 9 predicted proteins | sample 8958161 | NCBI WGS metagenome assembly JADMIO01 (sample SAMN16585339, study PRJNA669376) | soil metagenome | isolation source: Crop rotation soil | place: USA: Cullars Rotation, Alabama | collected 2011
GGCCTCGCCAGTGCTAGTCTACGGTACGGAGCGAATGAGCACCACTTCGTACCCCGGTTCCTCTTCGATTACACCATCCAAAATGAGGCAGCTCGTCGAAGAGCTGCAACAACTCGAGGATCGCCTGCGCCTCGGCGGCGGCCCCACGAAGATCGACAAGCAGCACCGTGACGGAAAGCTCACGGCCCGCGAGCGCATAGCGAAGCTGATCGACCCTGCGTCGATGTTCGTAGAGATCGGCCTGCTGATCGCCTACGACCGGTACGATGGCCAAGCGCCTGCAGCGGGTGTGGTTACTGGGCTGGCGCACATCGAGGGGCATCCTGCGGTGGTCATCGCGAACGATGCCACCGTGAAGGCGGGCGCCTGGTGGCCGGAGACGATCACGAAAATCCTGCGCGCGCAGGAGATCGCCATGCGTAATCGCGTACCTATTGTCTACCTGGTGGACTCGGCCGGCGTGAACCTGCCGCTCCAGGATGCAATCTTCCCCGGACAGTACGGCGCGGCACGGATCTTCTACTACAACTCGCTGATGCGGCGGCGGCTAAAACTGCCGCAGATCGCGGCGGTGATGGGACCATGCATCGCAGGCGGGGCGTACCTGCCGGCATTGAGCGACGTGATCATCATGGTGGAGAAGACGAGCTTCATGGGGCTCGGCGGCCCCAACCTGGTAAAGGGCGCGGTAGGCCAGGTGACCGATGCGGAGACGCTCGGCGGCGCCAGCCTGCATACACGCATCAGCGGCGTGGCGCATTACGCCGCACATAATGACGATCATTGCCTGCAGTTGATTCGGGAACGGTTCCGAGCTATGCCGGCGCGGGTGGAACGACCAAAGGGCACTGCGCCCGCGAAGCCCGCCGAAGGCCTGTACGACGTGCTGCCACAGGATCATCGCAGCCCGTATGCGATCGAGGAAATCATCGATCGCATCTTCGATAGCGGCGCTCTGAGTGAGTTTCAGCCGGAGCATGCACCGGAGATGATCTGCGCCGAGACACGGCTATCCGGCAGCGCGGTGGGCGTAATTGCGAACCGGCGTGGGTTTTTGAAGACGGCCACCGGTCCGCGGGTCGGCGGAATCGTGTACACCGAAACCGCGCGCAAAGTAGCGTACTTCGTTGAAAATGCCGAACGGCACCGGCTGCCGCTGATTTACATCCAGGACGTTTCGGGGTTCATGGTGGGCGTGGAAGCCGAGAGCGAGGGGATCATTCGCGCGGGGGCGGAGATGGTCGAATCGATGGCGTGCGCTACGGTGCCGAAGATCGTTCTGACCGTGAATCACGCGAGCGGTGCAGGCTACTACGCGATGGCCGGACAGGGCTTCGATCCGCATTTCACTTTCTCGTGGCCGACGGCGAGAATCGGTGTGATGGAAGGCGACTCGGCGATTCAGGCCATTTTTGGGCCGGAACTCGACAAGCTGAAGCGCGACGGCAAACCCGTCCCGGAGGAATTGCAGGAGCGGATCAACCGGACGCGCGCCGACTATGAGCGCTGGCTCGACTCGCGATATGCCGCCGCTCGCGGACATGCGGACGCGGTCATCGACCCGCTTGCGACCCGGCGCGTGTTGACGTTCGCGCTGGAGGTGGCGCTGTCGCGGAGAGATCCCGAGCATCTTGCGCTGGAGCTGCTCGGGTGAGAGTAGAGTCATAACTATGGCGGCTGAGCGGGATGTGCCGATTTCGGTGGAGGAATATCTCCGGACGCCTTACATCCCGGAGCGGATCAAAGGTGAGGATAGCTCGCTTCCACATGAGCATCGGCACCTAGGCAATGCGCCCTTGAGGTCACGTATGTTCCGCGTTCAGTTTCGAGGCCCGCACATCTGGATGGTGGACCCCTTCGATCGCGCTGGTCACACATACTCCGCGGCCGGATTCAAAGTCTGCGAAGACGGGCTGCTGAAGGCGCCTGAGATTCCTGACACCATCAACCTGTCCGAGCGGTTGGCAGCCATCTACGAATGATCCGCATCGCAAACGGGCAAGGGTTCTGGGGAGACTGGCTGGAAGCGCCCATCCATCTGGTGGAGCAGGGACCGATCGACTACCTGATTCTCGACTACCTGGCCGAGGTCACCATGTCGATCCTGCAAAAGCAGAAGCAGCAGGACCCAACCCTCGGCTACGCGCGGGATTTCCCGCCACTGATCGCACGACTCGCCAAGAAGCTGCGAGAGCGCAACATCAAGGTGGTTGCGAACGCCGGTGGAGTGAACCCCGTCGCATGCGCACGCGAGGTGGTACGTCTCGCGCCGTCCCTGAAGGTGGCGGTGGTGCTTGGCGACGATATTTATGACCGGCTCGATGACATGCTCGGGCGCGGAATCGATCTGCGCAGCATGGACACGGATGAGCCACTGTCTGCGATTCGCAGCCAGATTCTCAGCGCCAATGCCTATATCGGGGCGTTTCCGTTAGCGGAGGCCCTCGAGACGGGCGCCGACGTGGTTATAGCCGGACGATCGACAGACACTGCACTCGCGCTCGCGCCCATGGTGCACCGCTTCGGATGGAAACCCGGACAGTGGGACCTGATGGCCGCCGGCACCATCGCTGGGCACATTGTCGAATGCGGCGCGCAATGCACGGGCGGTAACTGTCAGGTCGACTGGCAATGGATTCCCGATATGGCAGGCATCGGCTATCCGATCATTGAGGCCGAGCCGGACGGAAGCTTCGTAATCACGAAGCATCGGAATACCGGTGGGCGCGTGTCGAGCGACACCATCAAAGAACAGCTGCTTTACGAGCTGGGCGATCCCAAGAGCTATATCACGCCCGATTGCACGGCCGACTTCACGAGCGTCCGGCTGGAAGATGTCGAGCAGGACCGCGTGCGCGTCAGCGGGATCAAAGGCGGGCCCAACACGAGCATGCTGAAAGTGTCGATCAGCTACACGTATGGCTGGAAGGCGATCGGCACGCTAGTTTATAGCTGGCCCGACGCACTCCAAAAAGCTCGTGCAGCAGACAGCATCGTCAGGCAGAGGCTCGAGCGCCTGGGGCTGCGATTCGAGGAGATTTACACGGAGTTCTTCGGCTACAACGCGTGCCACGGGCCTGCTGCCGTGCCGCCGCCGGATCCGCCGGAGATCCAACTGCGGATCGGAGTGCGGGACCGGGATAAGAAAGCCGTGGACCGCTTCACCCGCGAGCTGGTGCCGTTGGTCTTGAACGGACCTCCGACCGCGACCGGATTCGGTGAGGGCCGGCCGCCTGTTCGCGAAGTAGTGGCGTATTGGCCGGCGCTGGTGCCGCGGGATGAAATCAAGACGCGCATCGAGGTGGTGCAGTGAAGATCGCTTTGTCGCGCATCGCGCATGCCCGCTCAGGCGACAAGGGCGATACGGCGAACATCGGGATCATCGCGTTTCGCGAGGCTCACTATCCGATTCTGGTCCGCGAAGTAACCGCGGATCGCGTCAAGCGGCACTTCGGCGAGTACGTGAAAGGCGAGGTAGTGCGTTACGAGCTTCCAAACCTGGGCGCGTTGAATTTTCTGCTTCACGAGGCGCTGGGCGGCGGGGGCACGCTGTCGCTGCGTATCGACGCCCAGGGCAAGACATACGGCGCGGGCCTGCTGCGCCTGGAAATCGAGGTCGACGAGAACGAACTCGGATGAGCGAGCAATTGGTGGTCAACCGAGAAGGCAGAGTGTTGCGGCTCACGCTAAATCGCGAGGATAAGCGTAATGCGTTGTCCTCCGAGCTGTGCCGCGAGCTCGTAAGCTCCATCGAGGGCGCAGCGGACGATGTCTCGGTGGGCGCCATACTCCTCGATGCCAAAGGACCGGTGTTCTGTGCGGGGATGGATTTGAGCGAGGCGAGCCGGCCGGATGCTGCGCAAATGACACAGATCCATGAGCGCTTGTTTACGCTGGGCTTGCGCGTTCCGGTGCCAATCGTCGTAGCCGTGCAGGGGCCTGCGCTGGGCGGCGGGGTGGGCCTGATGGCGAACGGACATATTGTCATCGCGGCGCAGGGCACGTCTTTCGCGTTGAGTGAGATTCGGATCGGCATGTGGCCCTTCGTTATCTGGGCCGGCGTGGTCAATGCAATCGGCGAGCGGCAGGCTTTGGCGCTGGCTCTCACGGGACGCGTGTTCAGCGCACCTGAGGCGCTCGCATTCGGGCTCGTGCACGAAATCGCTCCCGCGATAGAACTGGAAGATCGCGCCACCGCTGTCGCGGAACACCTGGCCTCTCTCAGCGGAGAGACGATCCGGCGCGGGCTGACGTTCGTTCACGCCGCCCGGAGTCTCCACCTCGGACAAACAGTGCGCACCGCGGCGCAATATCGCGAAGAAAACTTCTCCAGCGCAGATTTCGCCGAGGGCGTGCGTGCCTTCCACGAGAAGCGGAAACCGGCATGGCCGTCGCAGGCGTGAGACTCGCGAGCCTACTCATCGCGGGCTTGCTGGCCACAGGTTGTTCACGCACGGCAACCGAAGCGGCGACCGGGGATTCCAGCGATCCTAACGAGGTGCGGCTCCAGGGTTTGAAGCAGCGCGTGGAGATTCTGCGCGACCGCTGGGGCGTCCCGCACATCTATGCGCAGAACCAGGACGACCTGTTCTTCGCCAACGGCTACATAAATGCCCGCGACCGACTATTTCAACTCGATATGTGGCGGCGCGTCGGGACCGGCAAACTTGCCGAAGTGCTCGGGCCCGGGCATTATGAACGCGACCGCACCGCCCGGCTGTTCAGCTACCGCGGCGATTGGAAGCAGGAGTGGTCGAGTTACTCGCCGGATGCGTATGCCATTGCAGTGGCGTTCACCAAAGGCGTTAACGCCTACATACGTTCGCGCGGGGGCAAATACTCAGAGGAGTTCCGGCTCGCCGGGTACGAACCCGGGCTGTGGGTCCCGGAAGACGTGATTGCGCGCGTGGCTGGCCTATCGATCAGCCGAAACCTCATCAAAGAGATCACGCATGCGCAGGATGTACAGCGATTCGGGGCTACCGAGGTTTCACGGATCCTGTCCTTGTCACCTCCTGCGACGCTGACACCGCCGCCTGGGTTGAACCTGGCGAAAATCGACGCCGGAGTGGTCCGCGAGTTCAGCCTGATGCTTGCGGCATCTCCGTTCGCGCAAGGCTCCAATAACTGGGCGGTGGACGGCACACGAACGGAATCGGGCAAACCGCTGCTCGCGTCCGATCCGCACCGCGGCCTGGAGATCCCGTCCCTGCGCCGGACCATCCATCTAGTCGCTCCAGGCTGGAATGCGATCGGGGCCGGTGAGCCCGCGCTGCCGGGTATCGCGCTCGGGCACAACGAGAACATCGCGTTCGGCTTCACAATCACGGGAACGGATCAGCAGGATCTGTATGTCGAGCGTTTGAACCCAGCCAATCGTGATGAGTACTGGCACAACGGAAAATGGGAGCGCGTAAACACCATTCACGAGAGCATTCCTATCAAGGGGGCCGGCTCGCGCGACGGGGAACTGCGATTTACCGTCCACGGGCCGATCATTCACGAAGACTCGCAGAACGCGTACGCATTGCGCTGGGTGGGTCTGGAGCCGGGCGGCGCAGGATATCTCGCATCCCTGGCGGCTGCACGGGCGCACAACTGGAACGAGTTCCAGGCTGCCATCGCTCGCTTCAAAGTGCCGTCGGAGAACATGATGTACGCCGATACGGCGGGGAGCATCGGCATGGTCGTCGCGGGTCTGACGCCCGTGCGCAAGAATCATACCGGCTTACTTCCGGTGCCTGGCTCCGGTGAATACGAATGGTCCGGCTACCTGCCGGCGGACCAACTGCCGCGCCAGTTCAACCCGCCCGCACATTTTCTTGCTACCGCGAATAACGACATCAGGACACCTGGATATCAACACACCCTGACATTCGAGTGGGGCGTACCGTTTCGCGCGCAGCGGGTCACGGAGATGCTCGGCGGTACCACGAAGTTCAAAGTGGCCGACTTCGAACGCATGCAATACGACCTAGTGTCGCTTCCGGCGCGACGGGTACAGACAGTGCTGCGAAAGTGGAAAGCGCCCGATGAGAGGCTCGGGACGATTCGCGACCGGCTGCTGGCGTGGGATGCGCGGATCGTGCCCGAATCGACGGAGGCGCTCGTGTACGAGTTGATGTTTGCGCGTCTCGGGCCGGCTCTGTTCGGACCCGATCTCGGTCTACGGGCTGATCCCGATGTCGTGCTGCGAAAGCTGGAAGCCGGGGATCCGAAGGTTGCCGGGAGTGTATTGGCGGCGGTGGTCAGCGAGCTCGACCGCTACATTGGGACCGATATGAACCGGTGGCAGCTCGCACGCGCCAGCCAGTTGCTGTTTCGCCATCCTCTGAATCAGGGCGGGCTGAACCGCGGTCCTTTTCCACGCGGCGGCGATTCGTACACGGTCAACGCGGCGGGCGGCAACGGCTTGCAATACGGAGAGGGTGCATCGTACCGGCAGATCGCGGATCTGGCAGATTGGGATCGCTCGGTCATGACAAACACACCCGGTGAAGTCGGGAATCCGGCGAGCCCGCACTATTCCGATCTGATCGAGGACTGGCGCGCCGGCCGTTACCACCCCATGCCGTACGGCCGTAAGGCAGTGGAGCAGGCCACAGAAGAACGGATTATTCTAGAGCCGAAGTAGGTTGCTCGATGCTTGCTCTGTGGTTGCTCGCGTCCGCGGCAGCGGTATTTGAAGTATCCGGCGAGGTTACACCCGCGACGCGCGCCGTTGTCATGCTGCACTCCGCATCTTCGCCTTTCACTGTACGGGTGTTCAGCGACTCGCACGGCCGTTATCGCTTCGCTCGCATCCCGACTGGAGCGTATACGCTCACCGCGTACGTGCCTTCGGCGGGTGAAGTACGGCGGACCATCGAAGTGGGGCCGGGCACAGCCGACCAGAAGCGTCGAGTTGTGGTGTCGCTGCGACTCGATGATATCGAGCGCACAGGCGCGGGCACAGTGTCAACTCGGGATTTGTCGATTCCGGACAAGGCACGACGCGAGTTTGTGAAAGCCAACGAACTTCTCGCCAAGAACGACGTTCGGGCAGCCATTGCGCACCTGGAGCGGGCAACCGGTATTGCGCCGCAGTTCTCCGCCGCCTGGAACCAGCTTGGAACCATCGCGTATCAGACGCAGAAGTTTCATATGGCCGAGCAGCATTTCCGGCGCGCGCTGAAGGAGAACCCGGACGATTACTCTCCGCTGGTAAATCTCGGCGGAGTACTGCTCAATCTGGGCCAACTCGACGAGGCCTGGAAGTACAACGTTGACGCCGTGCTGAAGCGTCCAGCGGATCCGCTGGCCAATTCGCAGCTCGGAATGACATACCTCGCGCTGAACAAATACGAGTTGGCCGAGAAGTACCTCCTCGAGGCCAGCCGCCTCGACCCAGCCCACTTTTCACACCCGCAGCTGCAACTCGCCGAGGTATACCTGCGGCGCAAAGAGCCCTTACGCGCCGCCGACCAGCTGGAGGATTTCCTTCGCTATCATCCTGACTATTCTCGAGCGGCAGCGATGCGCCGGGTCATCGCAAAATTGCGTCGTTAACAGTCTTCGGCGGGCCACCGTCCTTGAAACAGCATTGGATCCTGGAGGAGGAAAAATGATGCCAAGCAAACGTTCTTTCCTGTTACCGGCGGCTGTTCTGACAGTTGCCGCACTAGCCCAAGCGGGCGGCTTCTGGTTGCAACTCGGCAACCCGGATGCGAGCTCGGAGGCACGTGATCTGAAGGCTGTGATCACGGTAAAGGCGGTCGGCTGCCATGAACCCGACAAGGCGGAGGTGACCGGACGTGCCATCGCGGTCGTGAACGGCAAGCGCCAGGAGATTCCTCTTAAGCTCGTAAAGATGAGTACCCCGGGAATGTTCGCCGTCGCGAAGCAATGGCCGGGCGATGACACCTGGACGGTGGAATTGATCGGCCACAACGCCGGCATGACGACGTCAATGCTGGTCAACACCACTGGAACTAAGTTTGACCGGGCGTCGGCGAAGTTCATACCTGGTATTCCGGCCGCGGCGGACGTGGAGCAGCTGGTCGCCAAACGTTAGACACTGTGCTCGCTAGCGCTCTGCCCATCTCCGACACAGCCGATACAGAACTGGTGCGCCGCGCGAGCTCAGGTGACCGCGGCGCATTCGGCGTTCTGTACGAACGCTATGCACGCGTGATCCACGGTATTCTGCTTACGCGTGTGCGGCCGTCGGAGGCTGAAGACCTGGTGCAGGACGTGTTTGTCACCGCCATGCGTAAGCTGGCAGGCCTGCGCGCGCCGGAGGCATTTCCGGGCTGGCTGGCAGCCATCGCACGGCACCGAGCGGTGGATCACTATCGCGTACACCGCGAGGCATCGGAGTTGGACGAGAGCATGCGCGATCAGCGGCCGCCCGGTGCAGCTACCGAAGCAGCGGTGGCCATGGCGGCGATCCGCGCACTGCCTGAGGCCTATCGGGAAACGATGATGCTTCGGTTGGTGGAAGGTCTGACCGGACCGGAGATCGCCGTCCGCACAGGCCTCACCCCGGAGTCTGTGCGCGTGAATCTCTGCCGGGGAATGAAATTGTTGCGGGAGAGGTTGGGGGCTGTAAAACCATGAACGACCAGTATCTGTGGGATCGGACCGGACCGCCTGATCCGGAGATCGAAGCGCTGGAGGCGGCATTAGCACCCCTCGCGTATCGTCCCCGTCCCAAAGTTATCAGCATGCGGCCGAGGGTCTGGATACCCGCCGCAGTGGCAGCTGCGGTGGTGTTGGCCACGGCGGTGGCTCTGCTACGGCCGCTGCCCGTGAAAACGGATTGGCAAATCGGCGGAGCCGCAACGTATGTCGGCCAGGTTGTCCGTACGGGCAATGGCAGCGTCACACTGGACGCCGAAGAGATCGGCCGCGTGGATGTGGCGCCGGGGTCCGAGATCCGTATCGCCGCTTCCACACGAGATCACCAGCGGCTGAGCCTGCTCCGCGGAACGATGCACGCGTTGATCTGGGCGCCTCCGCAGACGTTCGTGGTCGACACGAACTCGGCGCGGGCGGTCGATCTCGGGTGCGAATACACGCTCACCAGCGACGAGCACGGGAGCGGTCATCTCCGTGTCGAGACCGGCTGGGTGGCTTTTCAAAACGCTGGCCTGGAATCGTTCATCCCGGCGGGCGCCGCTTGCAGCACGCATCGGGATACCGGGCCCGGTCTACCGTATTTCGAGGATGCGTCGGAAGTTTTTCGGGCCGCGGTAGGTGCTTATGACAATGTGCGAGGCGCTCCCGGGTTGAACACGATATTGCGGGAGGCTCGGAGCCGCGATGCATTGACGCTCTGGCACCTGCTGACGCGTACGTCGGGCGAACGCCGGGCGGCAGTCTTCGATCGCTTTGCCGCGTTGGTCAAGATTCCGGCGAGCGTTCAGCGCGACGCTGTCCTGGCGGGCGATCACAAGGCGCTAGACGAGTGCTGGAACGCCCTCGGCTTGGAAGACACCGATTGGTGGCGCGAGTGGAAGCGCCGCTGGAACTGAACGGTGGACGGCGCCCGCGCGACGCCGACTTACTTCTTCCTCCAGCCTCCAGTTACTCCGGAACCGATCGGGCTAGGCTCTTTCAGGCTTCCAGGAGTGTCGGGCCGCGGAGGGGCTTCCACTTGCGCCTTGTGCGTCTGCCTGCCCATCAGCTTCTCTCCCAAACGCGGCGAGAGCTGCTCGACGAGTTTCAGCATCGTTCCGGCGTTGCCGACACTAACCTCGGGCTCGGGATCGATGGCGAGCTTGAAGATTACATCGATGACCTCTTGCGGATCGTAGACCGGCGGCGGGGGGACGAACTCGTGGCCGGTGTAGCTGGCCGCGTGTTGGAAGAATGGCGTGTCCATCGACGTCGGCATTACCGTGCAAACGTGGATGTCTTTGACGTCGTTCTGTTCCAGCTCCTGGCGTATACATCCGCCGAGTCCAACCACACCGTGCTTGGCTGCCGCGTACGAAGCAAAATACGGCGCGGGGACTTTCCCCAGCACGGATGCGATGTTTATCAACACGCCGAAGCCCTGAGCGC
>JADMIO011222299.1_pt1 | contig 10046 bp, 9 predicted proteins | sample 8958161 | NCBI WGS metagenome assembly JADMIO01 (sample SAMN16585339, study PRJNA669376) | soil metagenome | isolation source: Crop rotation soil | place: USA: Cullars Rotation, Alabama | collected 2011
TAAGTTACTCGCTAACCCTAATTTTAAGGATGGCGGACCGGTTTACCACATGCTGGTAGTAACTGGTTACGATGAAACAGGTTTCATTACTAATGATCCCGGTACCCGTTTAGGGGAGAACTTCCATTACGATTACGCCGGTTTTGATGCAGCGATCCACAACTGGGATGCTACTAACATCCTGAGTGGTACGCGCAGCATGCTCGTGTTCAAATAAAAATCCCGCGATAAGCGGGATTTTTAGTTTTGAACTGATTTTGCCCACTCGCCCAAGTCGTTAATGATCGACTTGAGGGCCGCCCCTTCGGGTGTCAGGGAATATTCTACCTGGGGAGGGCTTGCTGAATAGACCGTTTTAATTACCAGGTTTTCGCTCACCAGATCTTTGAGGCGCAACGATAGAACGCGGGGATTAATACCCTCAATACTATGGAGCAACTCATTAAAGCCACGCTTTTTACTGCATAGCTGGTGAATAATGAGGAGGGTCCATTTGCTGCCGATAAGGTCGAGCGCTTTATGGACGTTACAGGAGCGTGTTTCGTGCACGATCTTCTGTTAACGGTAAGATGCCCAGACTATAGCACAAATTTTATACTATTTACACTATATAAAATATAGTTAATACTAAAAACATATTAGATAACGAAAGGTGCTATGACGACACAAGAACTGGTGGATCGTTTGCTGGAGTTGGTTAAAGAGGGAAAGAATCTCCAGGCGGAAGAAGAATTATATGCTCAGGATGTTGTTTCCTACGAGCAGAATGGGCATTCAGCGCAGGGTTTGGAAAATATCATGGCAAAAACCAAGAGTGCGATGGATGGCATTGAGTCCATGCATGGCGGAGGTGTAACGGCAGCTTACGTGGGGACTGATACCTTCTTGCTCCGTTTCGATATGGAGGTTACGCCAAAAGGTGGCGAGCGCATGACCATGAGTGAGTATGGTTTCTACAAAGTAAAAGATGGCAAAGTTAGTGAAGAATACTTCTTCATGCAGCCTATGAGTTTGTAAAAAAAGAAATCAAAAAGAGAGGCCATACGTGGCCTCTCTTTTAATATGCTCGACTCAGAGCTGATTTTCTGATAGTAAGAATAGTACATCTTACCTAAGCAATTGGGGAAGACGAGGTATTGTATGTTTGAAAACAAGTTACAAAAAATAGCCGCGGGGATTATCGCTGGCTTCATCATCGTCTCGGGATTGCTCTTTTGGTTTACCAACTTGTATCTTCCCGTAAATATCTATTTCCTTGCGGTGGTAACCCTGGGTCTAATGGGAGTTGTCGGATACTATTTCTACAAACATGTATGGTTGCTCATTTACTGTAGGGGCATCATTGCCTCTTCCTTCCGTGAAGTAGATGTGTGGAATTTGTACTCACTGTATGGTCAGCCATGCTGTCATCCATTTCAGATATTTGGGTCGTATGGTCTTCGGTTTGAGCAGCGTTTTGATAAAACCTTGCCACTGACCGTATACCTTGCAAGGAGTGGTGTGCAGGTGGACTTTGGTGAAGATTCATCATGGCTCCGCGTGATCTATCCTCTCCCAGCATCTTCGCTGTTTTCTCAATTACAGTGCGTGGAGTTGTGGAATCGAGCGCACGCGTTGCAGAGAGAACATCTCGGCACCACGATAATTAAGACAGAGGAAGGTTTTCTCATGTCCATTACTTCGACCATCCGACTAGGTGTCTTTCTTGACGCCTTGTCAGCTCCCTCCTTTATTGATCCCGTAGAAATTGAGCATGTTGCTGATGCTACTAAGAAGACTATTGGGAACATTCTCAGAAATCCGGTTGGTTTAAGTGGGTTGCAGGCCAAAATAGTGCAAGCTCATTTTGAGCTCAACCAGCCTACAGCCTTCGCGGAGAGTGTAAAGGGAGAGACAGCAATGGTCTTACGTCTCCCATGGTGTGACAATCCGCTGGTTCTCCACACTTTTAAGGCTACGGTATTTACCGAAGAATCACTGCCTTCTCGGGAAGGTATAACCTACGCACTCTTTCTCATTGCTCTCGAAGCAACGGAAGGTGTGTGCCTCTATCTCACCGATAGCGAGTATCCAGCATTCAAGTTGGCGCATGGCAAGATCTTTAATCTTGGCATTTCCTCAGATGACCCCGTTACCTTAGCGGGTGAGTTGGCGGCCCAGCCAGGGGACTCGCTTGCAAGTGTGAGTGCCCGGGATTTTCTGGCAGCGGTGAATCGGTTGCCGGTTGCGTAATTTTAATGGCTCAGCATACAGCTGAGCCATTTTTATGGCTTTAAGAGTATATTTCTGTTATGTTTTGCACATCACTACTACGTGAGGTGTATATTGACAGACTCTATCGCTCAAGCCATTGAGGCTATGACGTGTCCGGTGCAGCGCTTTTTTGCGACGCTCGTGACTCAATTCGACACTCAGCCCTGGCATCGTGAGTTGTTTGGGCTAACTGATGATCTTCCGCACCAGTTCAAGGCGCTTCATAATACTGATATCACCGATTTTCGGGAGACAGCGCGAGGATATCTAGGATATGTTTCCGGCTTGCTGGACTATATGGGGAATTTCTCGATTATCCTTCTTCCCCGTCAGAGGGAGACAGAATTAGATGCGCTCGTAAGAGACCAGTTTTTCTCAGTTTGGACGGCCGATGATTCGTTAAGAAGCAGTGTGCAAGAACTCAAGGACATACTTGAATTGAGCTGTTTCTGGTTTGATATCAAGTTTAGTGCTTGGGTGTGCACGCAGTGGCTTAATGAAGGACTCGATCTTTCCGCTGAGATTGTGCAAGTACTAGGAGAAAATCCGTTGGAAGAACTGGAGAAGCAAGCTTGTTTTGCGAATCAGTATGGGGCGCCTCTCCTCTTCGTAAGGGCACAAGAAATTCGCGAACGGCTCATGGCGCAATCGTCAGACAAGTGGGGGGCTTTTATTTGCACACTCGATTTGGATGATAAGCACGATATTTCGTGCGCGCTGGCCCTGCGCCTGCTGAAAGGAAAGAAGCGAGATGCTCGGGAAGTGCTGCTAGGCCGCATCCGAGTGGCTAACGTCACCTATCGGCGTTCTTCCCAGGTCTTACTAATGGCCAATGGCAATATTTTCCGACCCGTTGTTTCAACGGGGGCGTAGGAAGCTATCAAAATGACCCAGTCTTGTACTGGGTCATTTTTTTGCACTGGAAAGCCGGTCGGTCGTATACTAAAGATATCTGATGAGGGCAATTTGGTATGCGCATTAAACATATTTATTTAGGGTATTGGTATCAGCGTACGTCGCTTCACCTTTCTGAGGCGTATGATTTTTTGACGACTGGCACAAGTCCGCTCAATCTCGATAAGCAAAAGCTTAAAGATCTTCATGCTCGCCTCGAAATTGCTGAAGTGAGCTTGAATGTAGATGTGTTGGAATACATCGAGATGATATCCAAAGGAGGAGTTACTACAAAGATCTACGAAGATGGTTTAGTAATTCTTTCTTTAAAATATGAAAATATTAAGGCCGATGTAGCGGAGTTGACTGAATATTTTGAGCAGCGATATTCACCAGCAATTAGCTATATTTTTAGTCTTGGTGCACCTGTGCCAAAGGAGTTAACCGGTCTTAAATCAATTGCTCCCTGCATGATTGTGGCGAGTGGCGCCACGAAAGAGCGGGTTGCCGAGACATTTGCGGAAATTGGAGAAGACCCGTACTTCGATATTGAAGGAGAAAGTTTCAAGGTATTTCGTGGTGATAGACACTACGTGATTTCGGTCAAAGAAGATTTTAAGGATTCAGATGAGTTAATTGCTTCCCTCATTTTTTTCCGTGAGTTTAAGTCACAACTGCATCGCTACCTCAACATCCACCGTACGATTTGGGAAAAAATTAGTAAGGTAAAGGAAAAGCAGTATATTCGTGGCCGAGAGGTACAGGCACTGCGCAATGAATTAGAAAGCTACAAGAAAACCATTGAGCTTATTAGTGGCAGGATTGAGCAAATGGGCCTCTATATGGAGGCACGGTCTAGCATCATTAAAGCCCGTGGGTGGGAAGGGGTTTTGGCGGACATTCTCGACTTTAAATATCAGAACTTACAAAGCAACCTAGATTATATTGAATCTATTTGGGGCATGACGAGCAATTATCTTGATGCCGCCATCCAGATGTTTAGTGAGATAAATGCGCAAAGTACAAAGAGCTCGGTAGAAGCACTTACTCTCATTTCTAGCATCGGAGTAGTAAGCACTGTGCTGGACTTTCTCCAGACACCAAAGTATCCAGCTTTTTCTCAAACGGGGTATGTCTACTTTGCTATCTTAGCTGTGGGAACAGTCATAATTAATCGCATTATTCGTTCTATCTATCAATCGGTAAAGTATCGGATTGAAGATGTAAAAGCAGCTAAGATGTAGCCTGCATGGAACAGGCACTCTTTCCTCTCCTCGCTGCACTGACTCAGGCATCAAGTCTAATCCTGCATAAAGTAGGGCTAACTCGTCGGCGCATTGATTTGGGCATCTACCTGTCCCTATTGTTTGCCTTTCTTGCCTTCTATACTCTTCTCACCCTTCCATTTATTGGATGGGTACATTATGACCAGGTATTTCAATCAAGTAATTTCCTGTTGCTGGGTGCGGTATTGATCACTGCTACGCTTTGGAATTATCTCTATTTTCTTGCGATTCGTGCTGAAAAAGTGAATGCAGTAGAGAACATTGTTAACTTAGGTCCGGTACTCACTATTGTCATTGCCTGGCTGGTAACGCCTAGTTTATTTGATGGGCGGGTAGCCTGGTTCGCCGGCGTCGCAACGGCTGTTTTGGTTTGGGGTTATTGGGAAAAACGTAAGTTTACTCTGGATAGATTTGGCTTTCTCCTGCTGTGTTCCGTTTTCCTCTCTGCACTCGAAAGTGTGCTTATTGCTCGGCTGCTCCAGGAACATGTTATGTCGCCAGCGGTGCTGTTCTTTCTCCGTGTTTGTGTGATGGCTGGTTTTTTCTGGCTCATGTATAAGCCGGCCTATAAAAAAATCAAATCAAAAACCAAGGTATTTATTGGTCTGAATGCGCTCCTCAGCTTGGTAATGATGTTGATTCGTTTTTATGCCTTACGAGATAGTGGAGTAATTTATACCTCGCTTGTGCTCGTGTTGGTTCCCATTGTGGTTTATATTGGGTCGGCTCGCATACTACATGAGCAGCTTAAGATGCGTCAGCTTATTTCCGCAGGATCGTTAATTGGAGTAGTGCTCTACGCTACCCTGCTGAAAATCCATTAAAAAAGTGGTATGAGAAGGTTCTCATACCACATGGCTTAGTTGATACGCACTGCGCGTCTCCGCACATTTTGCTGAAATGTTCTTCCGTTTTTCCCAGGGAAAAGCAGAATCTTAACCTCACGCGTGAGTGCTTGCTGCATTCGTTGAAGGTAAGGTGGGTCAGGATTATGCAGGGCATCAAATATTCCTAAGAGAGCCAGGAGTCCTTTGCAGCTATTTCCTGAACCAGCGATTGCTGCTTGTGCGTGGTGTTTGCTAATGGCACTAGCAATAAGCAGATCTTCGCCAACAGCAATGAGTGCATCGCGGCCTGTAGCATCTCGAATATAGCTTCGCCATTTCCCGAGGAGGATTTCGTCTCCCTCAGAATCTTTTAGGCCAACTATGCACAGATACTCGCTCATAAGATCAGCGGCAAGTTCCAGGCTAATCCAGTATTCAGCGTTCAAGCGAGGGTGATGATAGAGGATAAGATCCAAATCATTCCCACATGCCTTAGCTATTTGCGCGAGGAAGGCTTTTTTCGTGGCGTAATCTCCGGGAGGGGGTAGGGTGAGGATGGCATCGAAGCCTTCTTCGCGAGCAGAGGTGACAATGGCAAGTGCCTCATCCAAATCTGCTGTGCCCGTGCCAGCAATCAGGATAAAATTGCTGGGCAATTTCCCTGATTGCTTGGCTCTCCCATATGCATTCATGAGCTCCACTTTTTGCATCAGGCTCATGGTATGTCCACTGCCTGTTGTGCCATTCACGATACCGCCGGCCACTGACCCCAAGGAAGAATGGTAGTTGGCAATACCGAGGGAGTGGCTCATGGTGCGAGGTATATTTGGGCGGTGCCCCGCCCCGCCGTGATAAAAGAGAACAAAGGGAACTAAAAGAAGGGGAGTTTTTAACGCCCTGGGTTGTGAAAGAGCAGAACCGTTCATGGAGGGAACTATAGCGTAAAAGAGAAATGGGTACCAGCTTTTATATTTTATAAAATAGTTATCAGAGCTTATTTTCCTATTTCAAAGTGTTTATAGTGATTGACAAAATGCGGCTCCGGCGGTATAACATTCCTACAAGCTACCGGCCGGAGCTTGGGCAGCGTAAAACATCTAACGGGTAACTCGTAAGGGGTTGCCCTGCTCCAAAGAGCTAAGGAGACTATATGGCTGACAACAAGACGAACGGACGGGGCACTATGGGAAAGCAGCATACATCTGCTTCTCATGGCGCCAAACCACAGGGGAATGGAGGCGCGAATCAAGAATCAGATATGAGTGAAGATTCGGACAGCGATAATCCTCGCGGGAGTAGCAGCCGCTAATCTGCTATAGCAAAAGCCCGGGCATTAAGCCCGGGCTTTTTACGTGCTACTTTTTGAAGGCAAGACCGGGGAAAGGTGTTTGCACTGGGTACGACTAGCGGCTTTGTTTGCTAAAAGCCCGAACGGCGATAGGGAAGGCAATGAGGAAAATGCCGAGGCTCCAAGCAAGTGAGTACCATCCGTGATTACCAATTGGCTGGTCCAACAAGAGGGCGCGTACCGCTTCTACAGCTTGGGTTACCGGTTGATTTTCAGCGAAATACTGTAGTGCCTTAGGCATGGTGCTGGTGGGAACAAAGGCGCTACTTACGAAGGTAAGCGGGAAGAGAAAGAGAAAGCCAGCCTGCTGCACAAACTCGATTGTTTTACCCTTCAGACCAATCACCGCAAAGACCCAGGAGATAGCAAAAGAGAAACTCAGTAGAATTCCTGCGACTGCTACCCAGTCAAGGAAAGAGGCTTGAGGACGGAATCCAACAAGAAGACCGGTAAACACCATGACCACAGCGGCCAAGATATTTTTAATCATGTCAGACGTAATGGTTCCGCTCAGGATAGCTGCCTTATTCATAGGGAGGGAGCGGAAACGATCCATGATACCGCGCGACATGTCGGTGGCTACGGTAAGACCAGTTACTGATCCGCCAAAGGCAATGGTCTGCACAAAGATGCCGGCCATCAAAAAGTTAATATAACTCGTGCCGGTATTAATTGCTCCGCCAAATACATAACGGAAGAGAACTACGAACATAATTGGCTGCAAAGTAAGGCCTAGGAGCTGCTCTGGGTCAGCCTTAATGTGCAACATGCTGCGCTTAATGATCGTCCCGGTATCCCGGAAAAACCAGAAAAGATTGCTGCGTTGGAGAGTTGGGGTAGGAGAGTTCGTCATGATGGAAAATTAGGCAGCAGATTTCTCGCCGGTCAGAGTAATAAATACATCGTCGAGGGTAGGTTGGTGCAGAGACGCGTGTGCAATCTTTACCTTGGCCTTTTCGAGCATGGTTACAATTTCAGCAAGCTCTTTAAAGCCACCTTTTACTTCGATAGTAAGCTCGCCATTTTCAGGATTGGTGTAGGGCTTGTACTTTTTAAGGAGTTTCATGGTTTCGGCCGCGTCACACGATTCATCGAGAACAATCCCAAAGCGATCACCACCGAGCGAGCGCTTTAGTTGAGCGGCAGTACCTTGGGCAATTACCTTGCCGTGGTTAATAACGGCAATTTCATCAGCCAGCTGGTCGGCTTCTTCCAAATACTGAGTAGTAAGAAGGAGGGTTGTTCCACTGGCTACCAAGTCCTTAATGATTTGCCACATATTACTGCGGCTGAGTGGATCGAGGCCGGTGGTTGGCTCATCCAAGAAAAGAATAGGAGGAGAAGTGATAAGGCTAGCGGCAAGATCGAGACGGCGGCGCATGCCACCAGAGTAAGTCTTGGCCGGGCGGTTTGCAGCTTCGACAAGGTCGAACTGCTCAATAAGTTCTTTAGCGCGACGCTTCGCATCAGCACTGGAGATGTGGTAGAGCTTACCGATCATCTCAAGGTTCGCTAGGCCAGTGAGCTTTTCGTCTACCGCTGCATTTTGACCGGTAAGGCCAATCATGCTGCGGATGGCATCTGGGTCTTCGGCAACGTTTACGCCGTTAACAAGTACAGTGCCCGCATCCGCCTTGAGGAGCGTAGTGAGAATGCGAACGATGGTAGTTTTACCAGCGCCGTTTGGTCCGAGGAGCGCGAAAACCGTACCCTTTGGAACATCAAAGGTAATATCGGTAAGAACATGGTTGTCACCAAATGATTTATTCAAATGGGCAATAGAAAGAGCAGGGGAATCAGGCATGAGAGAAGGTTAGAATTGCACAGTTAGTATAGGGAAAAATACCGGGTTCGCGAAGGGGTGTTACAGCTCTATAACATCTCCACCCATGGTCTTTACGAAAAAGCTATCGTGGCTTACATACAAAATGGCACCTTCAAATTCGGTAAGCGCTTTTTCTAGCTCCTCGATACTCGGTAAATCCAAGTGATTGGTGGGTTCATCGAGAATAAGCAAGTTTGGGGTAGCGCAAAGCATGCTCATAAGTTGGAAGCGGGCTTTCTGGCCTCCTGAAAGCTGAGAGATAAGCAGATCTCCATCACTCATGGGTTGGAATAAGTAGCTGCCGAGCAGGGCTCGCAATTGATCTCCGGTAATACCGAGTCCTTGGTCTCGATAAAGTTGGGTTACGGCCTCGTTCAAAGTGAACTTAAGGAGCTCCTCGGGCACTTCTTGCTTATATACCCCGATACGGGCTTGAGGACTTACCGTTACCAATCCGGCATAGCACGTAGAAGCGAGTGGTTGGCCGGTGGTTGCTGCGAGAATGGCTTGGATAAGAGTAGATTTTCCTGCGCCATTTCGGCCTTTCAGTTGTACACGGCTACCGTGCTCCAGGGTAAAACGAATACCGGCGAAAAGCGGGTCAGTATACCCTAGCGAAAGATCTTCAACGGCAATGAGCTCCCGTTTATACTCATCCAGTTCCTTGGTGCGAACGCGGATATTCTTTGCCTTATATTTATGGTAGCTCTCTACCATTTCCGGGCGAACGGCATCCAAGTTTTCTTTATCTATCCAAAATGTTGGTCGCTCGATGCTCTCTTGCAGTGCTTTGTGCTCTTTTTCAAAGCGGAGCTCCTGTGTTTTGGCATTATTACGTCCGGAATCCGATTTTGCCGAGAGCTTCCGAGTACGGGCCAGCATCCACTTGTCGTGTAAGTTGTCTAAGCGACGAAGAGAATCTTCGTACTGCGCTACTGCAGTGAACGTACTCGAACTATTTCGTTTAAGGTAGCTCGAATAGTTGCCGGGAAAGGTTATGAGTTTTTGGTCCTTCAGCTCCACAATTTCATCTACCACATCGAGCACATCTCGGTCATGACTGATTAAAAATACGGAATGCTTCGTATCCTTTAGCCAGCGAATAAATTCTGCCTTACCCACATAGTCCATGTGGTTGGTAGGTTCATCAAGGAGGATAAGATCTGCGTCAGCATAACTTACACGGACAAGTTCCAGGAATCGTTTCTCACCACCAGACAGCAACTTGAGAGGAGAGGTGGCTTGAGTACGAGAAAGGCCGTAGCGAGCTAGGCTTTCGATGATATGCTCGTGGACATTCCAGTAGATGCGCTCAGAGTATTCCTCTTGTGCTTCAACAAAGCGTTGGATGGCGTGCGGGTCATCTGAAGGATGTTCCGTAAATTGTTCGATAATCTGGGTGAGTTCAGCATACCGAGGGAGGGAATCAACAATGTAGTCGAGTGCAGTACGGTTACCGTCGCCAAAGTGTTCCTGGCGGGTGAGGATGACACGTAAATTTCGCCGCCGCTCGATCGTTCCAAGCATGTCGGTGTCGTGACCTGCAATTAAGTTGAAGAGAGTGGTTTTCCCTGCACCATTGCGGCCAATTAATCCCGTTTTTCTCCCTTCTT
>JADMIO010634780.1_pt1 | contig 10044 bp, 8 predicted proteins | sample 8958161 | NCBI WGS metagenome assembly JADMIO01 (sample SAMN16585339, study PRJNA669376) | soil metagenome | isolation source: Crop rotation soil | place: USA: Cullars Rotation, Alabama | collected 2011
CGCGACAACTTGTCCACGTGGAATTCTAAGCTTAGGATCCCAATGTGCTGGAAAGTTATCTGCCTCTCTTTCGCAGAAAGGTGGTCACCAAGCCTACGAGCGCGCCAATTGCAGCTCCGCGACCTACCCGCGGCCAGTTAATCCGGTCAAATAGGCTGCTGGTCGCCGGCGGGCCGGGGTTGGCGGCCACCACCTGGTTTCGCCACTGGAGAACCGCCGTCTTTGCCCACTCGAGATCGGCGGGGTTGTTCGCCCGCCCATCGGCATAGAGGAGGACAACTCTTCCCCCGGCATTGACCATCGCGCCCGCCACCGACATGTCAATCTGCTGCATTGTTCCGGACGCATCGATAATCTGACCGTGGACAGGGCCAGCAAAGGCGATCGAGTTTGAGTTGTCGTCAAGGATCAACATCCCGTTCATATTTGCCTGCATGCTGCCGCCGCCCACCGGCGCCTCATAGGAAGGGGATTTTGCGAACTCGGTCCGAAACTCACGTCGAGCCTCTGCGAAATCCGCTGCACTGCAGATCGCTTCCTCGGCTTGCTTCGCAACCTGAAGTTGGTACGTCGCGCCCTCCGGCCTCAGGCCTTGCGACAGCCGGTCCGCATCCCCCTGGAGTCCATACAAAGCGAGCAGCCGGTTATATCTGCCTATGCCCTGTCTGATAGGGCCGTCGTAGGCAGGGTTTTTGCCGTCAATCCGGACGCAGCCGGCCGGCGCCGGGATATTCACGGAGTGGCCGCCAATATCGAAGACATCCGCTGAACAGCGTCCCGCCGCCAGAAGTAGGGCAGCCATACCGAGAGCTCGCAAGCGCATTGGTGTCAACCTTTCCGCAAGCCTGCTTGCTAGCAGGCATGCTTCTCGAATTGTTCACCAGTCTTGTTAGGTCGTCCTTTGCACAGACGAAAACGCTGCGCATTCTTGGATGGGGTGAGGGTCAAGAACTAACACCATGCGATCGCTTCGGCGCAAAGAGCGCGCTCGAAGGACGGCTTTAGATAAGCCCTCGGCGGAGGAGGCGGCATCCTCCGCCGATGAATTGAGTGAAGGTTCTAACTTGGCGCCTGCACCGCTGGGAGCTCGTAGACGACTTCCAGGTCCTCTATCGGCAGGCCGTCGTCGGCAAGCTGGAGCTTGTACGAGTGGGGCCATGCGTGGGAATACCGTATCAGTGGGATGCTTGTTTCGCCCGTAATGGCGAGATCCATGGTGGCGGTCGAGAAGTGGCCGTTTGCAATCGCAGCATACCAGTCGAATAGGAACGGATTGGCGGTCGGGTTCTCCCGCAGGGTGGGCCAGTCCTGGTGCAGCGTGCCGGGGAACTTCTGCTGCCTCTCGAGTCCACCATTTCGATAGGTGAGCACATCAAAGTGGAAACCGGTGTCTGAGGCGATAAGGTAGTCCGGGTACGGTGTCCCGGCAAAGGCAACTTCGTACATCGCGTTGTCGCCAAGGCCTGATATAAACCCGGTCTGCGTGCCTGAGCCGATAGGCGACGTCGCCTCCTCGACCTCGCCGCGCTTGCGGACAAGCCGTGTTGTGGGGTCGACCTCTGCGGTCAGCTCCTCGACCGGACGGCCGTCGTCTGCCAGAGTCAGCGAGTACTTCGATGCAAATGCATGCCTTGTTGACCACCGGCAGATCTCGATGTCTCCCCGTGTCAAAACGAGATCGATATCGTGACGCACAGGCGCCCGATTGGAGCTCGCCGAAAGCGCCCATTGGATCCAAGACTTGTCCGTCGACACCTTCCGGCGGAGGACCAGGTGACCGACTGACGTTACGCCTGGCCCGTAGTGGACCGTGTCACCACCTCCAAACCGATGCGACGCAACGGAAATACTCTCCGTGTACGGCTCAGCCAGGGTGGCCGGCGGATCGGTTGGCACTCCGTCGATGAGCACCCTGAAGTGCATATCGCCAAGACCCGACTGGACGCCGAGCAGGTACGGCGCTCGGGCAAACGGGGACGGCCCATCAGCCAGTCCCAATAGAGGTAAGAGGAGCAGAGCAAGCGCCGCTCCAATCGAATACCGGCAAAGTCGAGACATCATCGTTCCCTCCGGCCGCGCTTGGACGAGCTTCATTGCATCGAGTTGCGCGGTTAAGCGCATGATAGCTGCAATAGTACGAAGTGGCAGGACGGCCGCCTCACGATGTTGCAGGTATTATTACTGGAATAACGCAAGCATCCGTCTTTATTCATTGCACCTAGCGGGCAGGTGCGGTACAATACTCAGTGCGGCGGCTGAAAAAGAGCATTGGAGGCTATGGGAAGCCCGCGACGCACGTCACCAATCTCCTCTGTTATCCGTCCCCCATTTTGGTTTGTTGGACCACGCCGCCCGGGCAGGGTGCCCATGAACCGTTCGTATCGCGCTGAGACGTCCGTGACAGCGGCATATCGCGCATGGCGGGTCAGTCGCGTGGCGACGCCGGCAACGAGCAGTAGTGCGATAGGAACCTCCAAAGGAGCGCTAGTTTGTCAAAACACACGACAGTTGAAGGTAACTCTTCCTTTTTGCGCACGAACCGGCGCACATTCCTTGCAAGAGTCGGCGGGACCGCCGCCGCGCTCGTCGGCGCTCGCCTCGCTGGCTTCCCGCTCTTCGGCGCCGCTGCGCCTGCGGAGGCGTCTGAGCTAAGCAAAACGCGCGAATTTGCCAAAGTTAAGGGCGTGTTCGCCATTCCATCGGGGAGAAGATCGTTGCTTGAACAACTTACGCGGGAGGCGTTCGCAGATCATCTGAACAGCGAATTCGATGTGCGCTCGGAAGCGGGCGACGCTGTGCGGCTGGAGTTAGTAGCCGCGGAAGACCGAACGATGGCAAGACCCGGCGAGAAGCCCGTCTCCGAGTGCTTTTCAATTCTGTTCCGGGGCTCGGCGGACCGAGCGCTTGAGCAGGGCACTCACGAGTTTGCTCATCCGTCCATGGGGAAGTTCGACATGTTCATAGTGCCGGTTGGCCCAGACGGCAAGGGCATGCTCTACGAAGCCGTTTTTAACCGTCTGGCGAGGTAGATGGTTCGACCGCGCCACCAGGAAGCAGCTCCATCACGAAGTGCATTCCCGTATCGTCCGTAACGCGGAAGCCAAGGCGCTCGTAGAACCGGATCGCGTCCGGGCTGAATTTGTAAACCATATGCCGAAGCGGCTTGCCAGCCGCAGTCGATTCGGCGATCAGAGACTTAAGAAGATGAGTTCCGACTCCGGCATTGCGAAACTCGGGAAGAATGGCGATGTCGACCAGGCGGATTTCGTTGGGAGCTCGATCGATCCAGATGCGTCCGGCGCATGCCCCGTCGACCAGAATGATGCTGTGTCCGGAAGCTGGGAAGCGGGCATCGTAGTCGGCTTTTTGGAGGCGAAACTGCATTTCGCAGAAGGCGTCTTTTTGCTCTTGCGTCCAGTCGACGAGAGCGAGCTCGGCCTCCCGGGTGCTGCGATAGACTTTGAGCAGGAAGCCCTCATCCGCAGCGGTCGCGGTCGCGAGCGTGACGGTGACGTTCTTCCGCTGATGATTCCGGCGTTGATCAGTCATACTTGGCAATCTCAAACATAGCAGAGTTTACGTGAGAAGGGAATAGCAGTGGCAACACCATTTCTCGGACAAATAAAGGTTTTCTCGTTCGACTACCCGCCGAAAGGGTGGACTTTCTGCGATGGGCAGCTACTGCCGATTAACCAGAACCAGGCGCTGTTCTCGCTACTAGGCACGACATTCGGAGGGAATGGGCAAACCAACTTCGCCCTCCCCGATTTGCGCGGTCGCATGCCGATCCATTTCGGACAGGGCGCGGGTCTGTCGCCACGCGTGCTCGGCGAGGTCGGCGGCTCGTCGGCGGTGACCTTGACTATAGCGCAGACTGGCCCCCACACGCATACCGTTCCAGCCGTGGCGGGCCCGGGCACGGTCTCCAACCCAGTGTCGGGTGTGCCGGCGAAGGAAGCCTCCGGGCAGACAGCCATTTACAGCGCCAGCGCAGCCGACACGACGATGGCGCCGCAGACCATTGGCAACACGGGAGGCGGCCAGGCTCACAACAATATGCAGCCGTATCTTGGTCTCAGGTTTTGTATTGCTCTCCAGGGCATATTTCCAAGTCGTAGTTAGCGGGCGCGGCGCTACGACAGGCAGTTCTGCTGCACAGGCGGTTGGTTTGATTTTGAAAGGAATGCGATGTCCGACAATTTCATTGGAGAGATAATGATAGCCGGTTTCAACTTCGCCCCGGTGCACTGGGCGTTTTGCAACGGACAGCTCTTGCCAATATCGCAGAACACGGCGCTGTTCTCTTTGCTTGGCACACAGTACGGCGGCGACGGCAAAACGAATTTCGCGCTTCCGAACTTACAGAGCCGGGCGCCAATACATCAAGGTCAGGGAATTGGACTTGCTCCGCGGGCGATGGGAGAACTCGGGGGCGAAGAGACGGTTTCTCTGACGGGCTCTCAGACGGCGTCACACACTCATTCGGTCAACGCCAGCACCGTCGCGGCGGATCAGCAGAGCCCAGCGGCCAATGTCCCCGCTGCCGAACCGTCCGGGCAGACTATGTTTTACGCGCCTTCGCCCGGATCGACTATGGCGTCGGATACGCTTGCAGCGGCTGGGCAAGGTTTTCCGCATAACAACATGCAGCCGTATCTGACAGTGAACTTCTGCATTGCATTGACGGGCATATTCCCAAGCAGGGGATAGGCGCGGCGGAGGAGCTGAAACGGGAGAGTCCACATGTCACAACCCTATGTAGGAGAGATCAGGCTGGTTGGCTTCAACTTCGCACCCACTGGCTGGGCGACGTGCGACGGCCAGCTAATGGCCATTTCGCAAAATGACGTTTTGTTCACCTTGATTGGTACAACCTACGGCGGGGATGGCCAACAGACTTTCGCCCTTCCGGATCTGCGCGGGCGATTGCCGGTGCACGTCGGGACCGGGATTGTGATTGGGCAGACAGCCGGCGTAGAGTCGGTAACCGTGACGGCCGGGCAGATCCCTGCTCACAACCACGTCGCCAACGCCAGCTCGGCTCCTGGGGACCAGCGAAGCCCCGTCAACAACCACTGGGCTCGCGAGTTAACCGGGCAGTCGGCGGCCTACACCGCGCCCGCAAATCAGAACACCGTGATGCCCGCTCCAACCGGCCCCGCAGGCGGCGGTCAGCCGCACGACAACATGGCGCCGTTCCTGACGGTCAACTTCGTCATCGCCCTGTACGGGATTTACCCATCGCAGAACTAGATAGGATGCTATCAAGGGGGCACGGGAGCGGACGGCGGCGGCTTGTCGATAAGGCAGATGCTTGAGATCAACATCATGAAAACTCGGACTTACACTCAGCTCGCGGTGGTCGTCGCCCTGGGATGCCTGGCTTTCCCCCAGCCCACCCTCGCGGCTCACTTTTACACAGTGACAAGCACGGTGGACAACACTGACTCGGCCACGCATGGAGGCGCGGGAACGCTTGCAAGTCCTTATCAGATGTCCAGCTTGCGCGGAGCAATTATTGCCGCAAACGTAGATTCCGGGTCGACGATCACCCTGCCGCTGAACACCTACAAGCTCACTTTGGGGGCGGCCGACAGCTTGCCCGGCAGCATCGTCGCCACTTCGGGCGACCTGGATATCACCACTCCCCTCACGATTAACGCCCAGGGATCGACGATTGACGCTAACAATATCGATCGGGCTTTTGACATCGAAAACGCTGCCGCTACGAACTTTACGGTAACTATCGATTCGGCGATTATTAAGAACGGCAAGGTTCAGGGCTGGTTTGCGCACGGCGGCGGAATCAGCGTTCGCGCTGCCACTTTGAACCTGACGAACTGCACGATCACATCCAACCAGGCTGTGGTGAGCGGTGTTATTCCAGCGGGAAATGGTGGCGGGATTGCCGCGAACTCCGTCGGCTTTAGCCCCGAGAAGCTGGCGACCCTCAGCTTAACGAACTGTACCGTGTCAAGCAATAGCGCTGGCAATGGCGGGGGCATTGATTGCGCCGGATGCGCGCTGACGATCAGTGGGTCGAACATCAGCGGAAACACGGCCTCAAGCGTTGCTGGCGGCGGCGGCCTCTTGATCGTTGACAGCAGCTCAACCGCCAACATTACGACTTCGAATATCATAAACAACTCAGCAGGGGCGGCAACCGGCTCGGGAAGCGCCGGATTTATCTTCGGCGCCGGAAGCATAACCGCGAGCACCAACAGAATCTACAACAATACGACGGCCGCCAACGCCTCCGGGAAGGTGCTCACGAACTACGAAGCGACCGTGAACGCGATCAATAACTGGTGGGCGCTGAACACGACGCCTGCCGCGCTAATTGCGGCGGGCACGCCAGCCGTCAGCTTCAGCCCTTGGCTAGTTCTGTCTGTCAGCGCTTCTCCGACGGCAGTAGGCCCCTCCGGGACATCGACCGTCACGGCGGACCTCACGAAGAACTCCAATAACGCGATTATCGGACCGGCGACCATACCGAACGGCGTGAACGTAGCATTCGGTGCGACACTCGGCGCGATGAGTCCGCTCAACAGCTCGACTTCATCCGGCAAGGCAAGTTCGACGTTCACTGCAGGCGCTACCACCGGGAACGGGACAGGTTCGGCTACTGTGGACGGTGTGACGGCCTCGGCCAGTATTACGATAGGGGCTGTGCCCGTCATAAACTCAGTTACCGTCGGACCGACACCCGCGGCTGTTGGCGACCCGGTTAGCGTTACCGTCAACGTCACGCCCGCGACAACGCTAAGCGGCGTGACTGCAAACGGGACGGCGCTGACAAACCTGGGCTCGAATAACTGGGCTGGAATCATCCCCGCAGTGAATCCGCTGGGTTCGCACACGGTTACGGTCGTCGCAACTGATTCTAATTCGCTGACCGCGACAAACGCTACCAAGTCCTACGTCACGGGCCGAATTGTCACTATTAATGACCGGACGGCCAAAGATGCGGTGACGGGGGTCGGATCATCTAACTTCCTGTTCGCTGCGGCGGGAAAGGTGGCGGTCACTGACGCGAACACTTTCACAATTGACGATGGCTCGTTTAATCTGGTCAAGGTTCTGGCGACCGGCCACGGTCTTTCGAGCGGGCAAATGATCTGGGCGCGCGGAGTTTTGAACACCGCCGTCAACCCGCCGACACTTACAAGCGCACCGCAGTGGCTGAACTATCTATTGGCGGGGTCTGCGCTGAAGTTCGACGGGGTCGACGACTATTTGAAGATCTCAAACTTCGGCGCCGTGGCCCCGACGACCGAGGTCACAGTAGAGCTTTGGTCGAAACCGGACGCCGCGCAGCAGCAGTTTGACTTCATCCTCAATGCGGACAATCTGACGAACCGGTTCTCGGCCCATATTCCGTGGAGCGACGGAACGGTCTACTGGGATTTCGGGAATGAGACCACATCGGGGAGATTGACGTATACGCCTCCGCCGAGCTCGCCGGTCGCCGGTAGCTGGCAGCATTTTGCCCTCGTCGCCAGTCAGTCGGGCAACGTTATGAAGATATTCAGGAACGGCCAACTCGTCGCTTCAAAGGTGGGAATGACGCCGTTTGTGCAGAGCGCCGGCCGCGATCTGCTGATTGGCTCATCAGGACTTCTCGGAGGATCGAACTACGCCGGGCAGATGGACGAGATACGCATCTGGAACGTCGCTCGCTCGGATGCGCAGATTCTCGCGAACTGGAACAAGAGCCTCACCGTGCCGCAGACGGGGCTAATCGCCTATTGGCGATTTGACGAAGGCACTGGCACGACCGTCTTCGACTCAACCGCGAACCACCGCGACGGGACGCTATTCAACGGGCCGACCTGGGTTCACTCCTTCGCCGGCATCATGCCGTAGAGCGGGGCAGCGAGTTCCTATGCTGCGGGAAGGACGCACACCACTGGTTTTCGATCTTATAGAATCAGAGTTCCCGCAGCCCGTGGCAGGGTGGCTGCGGGAACTTTGTCTTGGTGCTTCCGTGGGCGTGTGTTCATCGGCGTTCCCGCAGCATAGACAAAAGCAGACCGCCTGCCCTTCAACACATCGGCGTTAGCATGGCTACGAATCCGCCTCCGTGGCCGCCCATTCCGGGTTGCCAGTCGCCGCCGAAGAGCGTGAAATCCAAACTGTCTTTTGCTGAGACCTGCTTGTCCTCGTTCTTCAGCTTGGTGGGATCGGCGAGATCGTCGAAGATCGTCACCGCGTTGTAGCGCACGCCGTCTTCGAGGAACTTGAGCGGGATCGACATGTTCTCGTTCTTCGTGTTGTCGCCGTGCATGACGGCGAGGAACCACGTCTTCCCTGAACGCCTTGCAAACATCGCGACGTCTCCGATGTGCTTGTTGAGCACGCGTGTCTCATCCCAGAGCGTTGGCGCGGCTTCGATGATCGGGCGAACGGGTGAGTCGAGGTAGAAGACCGGATCGTCCGCCCAGTGCGTGACGGGCGACGTGTAGATGATTCCTGAAGCAAGATGGTGTGCGGGCGTTCCGCGGCCGAGGTAGCTGCCGATGGCGCCGGGCGTGTAGTCGGCGTGCCCGGCAATCAGACGCGTGAAGGGCAAAATCGCGTTGTGCAGCACAGGAATCCCGGCGTCTGAAAACTTGTTGTGCTCCAGGCCGTGGATGCCTTCCCGCGTCATCTCGTTCGGGTAGGTGCGGTACTCACCCGTCGGCTTGTTCGCGCCGTGGAAGTTGATCATGAGCTCGTGCCTGGCGGCGTCTTCGAGCGTCCCCTGATAGAACCGAACGCGCGCGATGCACTCCGAGTTCATGAAGTCGATTTTCACGCCGACGATGATCTTGGAGCCCATCTCCTTGTTCTTGTCGTCAATCCATTTGAAGAACTTTTCGCGCTCGGCGGCGTCGGCGAGCTGGCTCCAGTGAATCCAGAGCCAGACCTTCACGTTCTTGTCGATTGCGCGCTTCAGCAGCCCGTCGAACTTGTCCTGCGGCCAGCTCGGCCAGCCCTCGTCCCAGAGCACGTACGGGAACTTCATATCGTGCGCGGCGTCGATGTAGCGCTCCTGATCCTCCAGCCGCGTGCCGTGCGCCCACCAGCTCCAGAGGGCTTTTCCGGGTTTGATCCACTTCGCATTTGCAAGCTCTTTCGACGGCGGCGGGCTGACGTTTGCGACGAGCGTGGAATTGACGAGCGCGTCGAGGTCGGGCGTGATGATCGTTAACCGCCAGGGCGTCTTGCTGCCGCCCTGGACCTCCCACTCCTTGTCGTCCTGAAAAATCGCGTGAAAGGTCGTCGAGCCCTCGTCCACGTGAAAGCTCATGCCACTGTAGTTATAAAGCGCTCCCTCTGTGATGCAGGCGAATCCTGACGCGTACTGGCCTCGACCGGGAAGCTCGAAGGTGATCGGACCGCCAGCATTTGAGGTGAACGAGCCAATGGGGTTCGACCGGTAGGTTCCCTCATAGGCGACGGTGTCGGGCTCCCAGTAGACTTCGGACTTCGGCGGCAGCGCCCAGGACGACGCTTCTCCCGTGATCTTGCGCGCGCCATTGCCGGGTATGAGATAGCGATAGGCGACCCCGTCGTCATACGCTCGCGCGACGATCTTCAGAGTGCTGTCCCCTGCCCCTTTGGGCTTCGCCGTAAGCGTTATCTGCGTATACCGATCGGTTGCGCGGGGTTTGACGCCACGGTAGGCGTAGGTCTTGTGAACGGTGGAGGGCTGGCCAGCCGTCAGGGACGCAACGTCACCGCCCAGGTCCACGCCGTCGACAGTGACACCGAGCGCCGAGTTCTCGAGCACCGCTTTGCCATCACGTGACGCGGCGTATTGCAAATGCCCGTCGGCGGACACGCTGAAAACCGCCCGGACGTTGCCCGACGGGCTCGTAAGCTCAACAGAAGCAATGGATGGGATAGATAAAGTCGCAGCCAAGATCGTCATTACCAGGTATTTCAATAAGAGTTCCTTACGGATGGGGTCAGCGGGTTGGTTCGGGGCGAGGGCGGGGGATTCCTGCGTCCTGGAGCTCTGCAGAATCGCGGAGGCACGGAACGGAAGGAGATCGCGGA
>JADMIO011478783.1_pt1 | contig 10044 bp, 13 predicted proteins | sample 8958161 | NCBI WGS metagenome assembly JADMIO01 (sample SAMN16585339, study PRJNA669376) | soil metagenome | isolation source: Crop rotation soil | place: USA: Cullars Rotation, Alabama | collected 2011
GCCGCCGTGACCGGCGCCCTGCGCGCGCTGCAGAGAGGAGTGAGTCATGTCCACAGCGGACCCGCGGCTCGCGTATGACTACGCGATGACCGCCGAGGAGATCACGGAGTTCGTCTACGAGGCTCCGCGCTACGCCACGGTCTCGACCCTGCGCAAGGACGGCTCGCCGATCTCCGACGGCGTCGGGATCGAATGGGACGGCACGTTCATCTACACCTCGATGCGCAACACCCGGGCGATGTGCCGGCGGCTGCGGCGCGACCCGCGGATGTGCGTGCACGTCATGAACGCGGACTATCCGGTCAGGTGGGTGCGCTGGGAGGGCGAGGTCGAGATCATCGACGACCCCGACTATGAGCGCACGTTCCGCATCATGCATCGCTACATGGACGCGACATCGGACGCGCAGCAGCTCAAGGACTTCAACATGGCCGAATACGAACCCAACTACGTGGACCAGGGGCGCACCATGTACCGCCTGACGGTGCGCCGGCTCCAGAGCTACGACGCCCGCAAGCAGGCGGCGCGCTTCGAGCTGAGCACCGGCCGCGAGCTGACCGAACAGGAGCGAAGCGCATGAGCAAGCCGGACCTCAAGCTGGCGCTCAAGGACTACGAGATGACCGCGGAGGAGCTCTACGAGTTCCTCACGGCGGAGCCGCCGAAGTACGCGGCGATCGGCAGCCTGCGCAAGACCGGCTCGCCGATCGTGGACGGCATCGGCTACGAGTGGACCGGCGAGGACCTCTACTTCTCGATGCGCGGGACGCGCGCGATGGTCAAGCGCCTGCGCCGCGATAACCGCGTCTGCCTGCACGTGATGAACATCGCCTACCCGGTGATGTGGGCGCGGATCGAGGGCCGCGCGGAGATCGTCGACGATCCCGGATTCGAGCGCACGCTGCGGATCATGCACCGCTACATGGCGCCCGAGTCGACGGCGCAGGACATCAAGGACTTCGATCTCGAGGAGTTCGACAAGGCGTACGTGGAATACGGTCGAACGATGTACCGCGTACGGCCTGAGTACATCCACAGTCACGATTCGCGCAAGCAGGCGGCGCTCTATGAGCTCTCGACCGGGAAGCGGCTGGATCCGAGAGCGTAGACCGAACGGTCGGTCGATAACCGACGGAGGGTGGGAGTGGGCAGAGAAGCGGCACAGATCACGATCGAAGGGCTGGCGAAGCGCCGCGAGCTGGTGTCGCGGGCGGCTGCCCTGTTCAACGACGTCGGCTACCACAACACGACCGTCGAGGACGTGGCCGAGGCGTGCGGGATCCGCAAGCCGACGCTCTATCACTACTTCAAGAGCAAGGACGAGATCCTCTACTCGATCCACGACGAGTTCATCGACCTGCTGATCGCCCGCCAGCAGACGCGCATCTCGCTCGACCTGCCGGCCAAGCAGGCGCTGCTGGAGGTCATGACCGACGTCCTGGAGCTGATGCACACCCACCCCGGCTACGTGCGGGTGTTCTTCGAGCACTACCGCGAGCTGGCCGAGGAGCACCGGCACGCGATCCGCGCCAAGCGCGACGCCTACGAGGCGACGATCCAGGAGATCATCGCGCGCGGGATCGCCGCCGGCGAGTTCCGTGAGGTCGACGTGCGGCTCACGACGCTCGCGCTGGCCGGCATGTGCAACTGGGCCTACCAGTGGTTCGAGCCGGGCGGGCCGCTGACCAGCCGCGAGGTCGCCTACCTGTTCTGGGACATCCTGATCCGCGGGCTCATGATCCCGGAGTCGGCTGTTTGACAGCCGGCGCCTGGATGCCGCGCATCAGCGTCTCCCAGAGCGCATAGGCAACGCGCCGCGGGTCCGCGTCCGGGTCCTGCGGCAGCCACTGATACGCCCAGTTGACGGCGCCGAAGAGCGCCAGCAGCGCCATCTTGGAGTCCATCCGGCGAAACGTCCCGGCGTCCATCCCAGCGACGATCACCTCCTCGATCAGCCCGCTGTAGTGGTCGCGCTTGACGGCGATCGTCTTCTGCGCGGCGGGATCGAGCTCGCGGTAGTGCTCGATGAAGGTGCGGATGTGCCCCGGCCGCTTGCTGATCACCTCCAGCATGTCGGCCACGCTCTCGAGCAGGTGCTGCTCGGGTGAGAGGTCCTCCTTGCGGCGCGCCTCCTCGCGCGCCAGCGACCAGCCGAGGAAGTCCTCGTGGATCGAGTTGAGGATCTCCTCCTTGCCGCGGAAGTAGTGGTACAGCGACGCCTTGCGCAGGCCGACGGCCGCCGCCACCTCGTCGAGGTTGGTGCCGTAGTAGCCCTTCGCGTCGAACAACGCAGCCGCAGACTCGACGATCTCGCGCCGCCTGCGCTCCGCCTTTCCCGGTCGCTCGCTGCCCTCCACGTCATCCCCTCTCGGTCGAGGCCACAGCTTGACACGTCTGAGGCGCCGAGTATAGAGTCGACCGACGGGTCGGTTGAGAAATGACTGCATCATTGAGCACTGACGGCGCCTCTGCGGGCGCGGACAAGATCCACCTCGAGGACTACCGCGTGGGCGAGGTGTTCACGAGCCCGCGGCGGACCATGACCGAGGCGGACGTCGTCCTGTACTCGATGTTCAGCGGCGACTGGGACCGCGAGGCCGACGTGGACGGGCACTGGCTGGTGCCGGACATGTTCGCCTTCAGCATCGGGCTCTGCCTGCTGCTCGGCACCGGGCGCTACGCCTGGATGGCCAAGACCTTCATCGCGTTCTACGGCTTCGACGAGATCTCGCTGGCCGGCGGCGTGCGCGTGGGCGACACGCTCGCCAGCCGCGTCACGGTCGAGGACCTGGTCGAGCGCGACGAGGAGCGCGGGATCATCGTCTACCTGCACGAGACGCTCGACCAGCACGGCCGCGTCGTGTGCTCGAGCCGTCATCGCGTGCTGCTGCTGCGGCGGTCCTCGTGAGCACGCCGCGCTTCTTCGAGGACTTCGCGCCCGGGCTGGAGATCCGCTCCGCCGCGCGCACGATCACCGAGACCGACATCGTCGTGTGGTCCGGGCTGGCCGGCGATTGGAACCCGGCGCACGTCGATATCGAGCACGCGGCGACGACCCCGTTCGGCCAGCGGATCGCGCACGGCAACATCGCGTTCAACCTGTCGGTCACGCTGACCGCGGCGACGGCCGGCCACGTATACCGGCCCGAGGGCTTCATCCGGCTCGCCGGGTGGGAGCGCGTGCGCTTCACCGCGCCGGTGTTCATCGGCGACACGCTGCACGCCGAGCGCACGCTGCGCGACTGCGAGGACGGCCCCGACGAGGCCACCGGGACGCTCGTCTACGACGTCCGGATGATCAACCAGCGCCAAGAGGCGGTCATGGTCGCGACGGAGCGGATGCTGGTGCGCCGGCGGCCTAACCAGGGAGATGAGCATGGAAACGCTGCGGGATAAGGCGGCGATCGTCGGCATCGGCTCGACGACGTTCAGCACCGACACGAGCCGTCCCGGCGTCGACCTGGCGCTGCAGGCGATCGACGCGGCGATCGCGGACGCGGGCCTGACCGCGGCGGACATCGACGGCGTCGTGAAGTACTCGGTCGACTCCTCGACGTCGGTCGAGATGCTCGCCGCGAACCTCGGCGTCGACGACTTCGCGTTCTGGTCGGAGGTCCCGCACGGCGGCGGCGCCTCCTGCGCGGTGATCCAGCTGGCCGCGGCGGCCGTGGCCACGGGTCTGGCCAAGAACGTCGTCTGCTTCCGGTCGTTCACCCCGGCTGACTTTCTCGACGGCGCCAAGCACAACTCGAACACCTTGTGGGCGCGCCACTCGGGCGTGCGCGACTTCATGCGCACGCTGGGCTGGAACGCGATGGTCGACACGTTCGCGATGTGCGCCCAGCGCCACATGTACGAGTTCGGGACGACGCACGAGCAGCTCGGCGCGATCGTCCAAGCGTGCCGCAAGCACGGCGCGCGCAACCCGGCCGCGCTGCGCGGCCAGGAGATCACGATGGACGAGTACCTCGCCTCGCCCTTCATCTCGGAGCCGTTGCGCGAGGCCGACATCTTCATCCTCCCCACCTTCGGCGCCTGCGCGGTCGTCGTCACGTCCGCCGAGCGGGCGAACGAGGGCCCGCACGCGCCGGCCTACGTGATGGGCGCCGCGGCCGCGTCGGGGACGAAGTCGCTGCCCTACTGGGAGCTGATCGCGTTCCGCCGCGGCGACATCGTGCACACGCCGTCGCGCGAGGTCGCGGGCCGGCTGTGGGAGATGGCGGGGATCTCGCCGTCGGAGGTCGACGTCGCGCAGGTCTACGACTGCTACTCGTACACCGCGCTGGCCCAGCTGGAGGACTACGGGTTCTGCGCCAAGGGCGAGGGCGGGCCGTTCGTGGAGAACGGGAACATCGAGCTCGGCGGCTCGCTGCCGGTCAACACCCACGGCGGCCATCTCGGTGAGGCCTACGTGCACGGGTTCACGCACGTGCTCGAGGGTGTGCGCCAGATCCGCGGTGACTCCACGGCCCAGGTCGAGGGCGCGGAGATCTCGTTCGTCAGTGGCGGTACCCCGAGCGCGACCAGCGCTCTGGTGCTGCGCAAGTAGGAGGGTCCTTTCGTATGACGATCATTCCGAGCAGCCCGCTGCGGGCAGGGCGCCCGGCGCCCCGGGTCGCGCCGCGCGACGTGGAGTTCTGGGACGGCTGCGCGCGCGGCGAGCTGCACGTGCTGCGCTGCGAGGACTGTGGCGAGCACTGGTTCCCGTCGCAGAACCGCTGTCCGCGGTGCCAGTCCGAGGCCATCGCGTGGACGCCGGTCGGGTTGGCGGGCGAGCTCTACACCTACACGATCATCCACGGGCCGGGGACCGAGGGCCGGCCGCCCGGGTTGGAGGATGCGTACCCGTACGCGGTGGGTGTCGTGGCGATCGATGAGGGCCAGGGCGCGCGGATCGCGGGGAACGTGACCGGTGTGCCGCTGGATGAGATCCGCATCGGCATGCGGGTGCGGGCCGTGTTCGCCGAGGGCGTGCGCGCGCTGCCGGACTTCGAGCCCGAGGCCTGATGGACTTCTCCTTCACCGAGGAGCAGCTCGCGGTCCGGGACATGATCCGGGACTTCGTGCGCAAGGAGTGCGCGCCGGAGTACATCCGCTCGTTGGATGAGGCGGGTGAGTTCCCGCATGACCTGTGGGCCAAGATGGCCGACCTGGGCATCCTCGGCGGGCCGGTGCCGGTCGAGTACGGCGGGTCCGGGCTGGGGCTGCTCGAGGAGTGCATCATCGTCGAGGAGCTCGCGCGCGGAATGTTCGCGCTGGGGACGATCTACGAGCTGCACGCGTACTGCGGGGCGCGGTCGATCGCCTACTACGGGTCCGAGGAGCAGAAGCAGGAGTATCTGCCGGGGATCGCGCGCGGCGAGATCAAGTTCGCGTTCGGGATCACCGAGCCGGGCGGCGGGACCGACATCCTCTCGACGCTGAAGACGCGCGCGGTCGAGACGGACGCGGGCTACCGGATCAACGGCCAGAAGCTCTACACCTCCAACGCCGACCAGTCGGACTACATCCTCACCGTGACGCGGACGACGCCGATCAGCGGGCGCCCGTCGGACGGCCTGACGATCTTCATCGTGCCGACGAACGCGCCGGGGCTGGAGATCCGCAAGCTGGCCAAGCTCGGCGGCAAGTGCCTGTCGACGTGCGAGGTGTTCTTCGACGACGTCGAGGTGCCGGCGTCCGCGATGGTCGGCGAGCGCGACGTGGCGTGGGGCAATCTGACCAAGACGCTGAACCACGAGCGGATCACGGTCGCGGCGAACGCGATCGGCAACGCCGTGGCGGCGCTGGACGACGGGATGCAGTTCGCCAAGGAGCGCGTGGCGTTCGGCAAGCCGATCGGCGGCTTCCAGGCGATCGCGCACAAGCTCGTCGACTCGTGGGTCGAGATCGACATGGCGCGGCTGCTGATGTGGAAGGCGATCGCGCTGTTCGAGTCCGGGCAGTCGGCGTTCGTCGAGGCGACGGCGGCGAAGATGGTCGCCTCGGAGGTCGCGTTCAAGGTGGCCTCGCGCGGCATGGACATCCAGGCCGGCCATGGCTTCATGATGGAGTCGTCGATGCAGCGCCACTTCCGCGACAGCCGTCAGCTCGTGCTGGGCCCGATCTCGAACGAGATGGCGCGCAACGTGATCGCCGTCAAGCTGGGGCTTCCGCGGTCGTACTGATGAACCTGGCGGACGTGCTGCGTCTCGGCGCGGTTCGGTATGCGGACCGCGAGCTGGTGCTGTGCGAGGGGCGGCGGTTCACCTACGTGGAGTTCAACCGGCGCGTGAACCGGCTGGCGGCCGGGCTCTCCTCGCTGGGCGTCGGCCGGGACGACCTGGTCGCCTCGATCGCCTACAACAGCGACGCGCAGCTGGCGCTGTACTTCGCGCTGGCGAAGTTGGGCGCGGTGAGCGTGCCGCTGAACACGATGCTGCTGCCGGCCGAGATCGAGGACATCGTGGGGCGCAGCGGGGCGCGGGTGCTCGTCTACGGGTCCGAGTTCGCCTCGCGTGTCGACGCGGTTGCGGTCGAGCGGCTGTCGCTGGAGGCGTTGCCGGAGGGATCCGACGCCGAGCCGCCTCTCGTGGAGGGCGGCGACCGGCCGTCGACGGTCATCTACACGTCGGGCTCGACTGGGCGCCCGAAGGGGTGCATGAAGTCGCACGCCAACCAGATCTGGTCGGCGGTGAACTGCCAGCTCGAGACGCCGCGGGTGGGCGACAGCGTCGAGCTCTTCACGGTCCCGCTGGCGGGCGTCGGCTTCTCGAACTTCGTCCTGCCGACGATGATGGCCGGCGGTCGCGTGGTCCTGTTGCGGTTCGAGGCGGGCGAGGCGCTGCGGTTGATCGAGTCCGAGCGCGTCACGAACACGTTCCTGGCGGGGACGATGCTCAGTGCGATGCTGGCTTGTGAGGGCGAGTTCGACCTGTCCTCGCTGCGGTTGGTCGAGACCGCGTACCAGCTGTCCGAGCGGCTGCGATCCGGCATCGCGGAACGGTTCGGGCCGATCGTCCGCTACTGCTACGGGTCTTCCGAGGGATCCAACTGGGCGGCGCCCGCGTCGATGTTCCGGACGCGGCCGGACTGCGTCGGGCTGCCGAAGGGCATGGACACGTTCCGCGTCGACGAGACCGGAGAGATCCTGATCAGCGGCCCGACCGTGATGCTCGGCTACCTCGGCGATCCGGCGGCGTCGGCTGACGCGTTGCGGGACGGCTGGCTGCACACGGGCGATCTGGGCGAGATCGCCGACGACGGGATGCTCCTGTTCCGCGGGCGTGTGAAGGACGTCATCAAGAGCGGCGGCATGAACGTGCCCGCGGGCGAGGTCGAGATGGCGCTGGTGCGGCACCCGTCCGTGCTCGAGGCCTCCGTGATCGGGGTGCCCGACGACCACTGGGGCGAAGCCGTCCGCGCAGTCGTCGTCGCCCCGGGCATCGAGATCGAGATGCTGCGCGAGCATTGCCGCGCCGAGCTCGCCGGCTACAAGCGCCCGAAGGACTACGTCCTGGTCGACGAGATCCCGAAGAACCCCGGCGGCAAGGTCGCCAAGGGCGTCGTGCGTGAACGCTGGGGTGCTTAGAGCCCCAGGTCGCGGCCGATGATCTCCTTCATGATCTCGTTCGTGCCGCCGTAGATGCGGGTGACGCGGGCGTCGGCGTAGGCGCGGGCGATCGGGTACTCGAGCATGTAGCCGTAGCCGCCGTGGAGCTGGACGCAGGCGTCGGTGACCGTGCCCTGCAGGTCGGTCCCGAGCAGCTTGGCCATCGCGGCCTCGGCGGGCGTGAGCTCGCCGGCGTTGAGCAGCTCCACGCAGCGGTCCATGAACGTCTGTGCAACGGCGATCGACGTGTGCAGCTCGGCGAGCACGAAGCGCGAGTTCTGGAAGCTGCCGATCGGCTTGCCGAAGGCCTTGCGCTCCTTGACGTAGGCGAGCGTCCAGTCGAGCGCGGCGCGGGCGGCGGCGACGCCGGCCAAGGCGATCCCCAGCCGCTCCTGCGCGAGGTTGGCGGTCAGTTGGTAGAAGCCCTGGCCGGGGTCGCCGAGGCGGTCGGCGACCGGGACCGTCGCGCCGCTGAAGAACAGCTCGGCCGTGTCCTGGGCGTGCATGCCGATCTTCTCGAGGTTGCGCCCGCGCTCGAAGCCGGGCGTGTCTCCGGCGATCGCGAGCAGGCTCAGGCCTTTGTGCTTCTGCTCGCGGTCGGTGCGGACGGCGGTGATGATCAGGTCGGCGTTGAGGCCGTTGGTGATGAACGTCTTCGTTCCGTCGACGACGTAGTGGTCGCCGTCGAGCTGGGCGCGGGTGGCGATCGCCGCGAGATCGGAGCCGGTGTCGGGCTCGGTCATCGCGATCGCCGTGAGGATCGAGCCGTCTGCGCACCCGGGCAGCCAGCGCTGCCGCTGCTCCGCGTTGGCGTAGCTGAGCAGGTACGGCAGGCAGACGTCGTTGTGCAGCGTCAGCCCAGCGCCGAACCCGACCACGCCGGCGCTGGCGATCTCCTCGATGAGCACGACGTTGAAGCGGAAGTCATCGACCCCCGCGCCGCCGTGCGCCTCGGGAACCTGCATGCCCATGAAGCCGCGCTCGCCGGCCTGTGCGAAGACCTCGCGCGGGACGATCCCGTCCTTCTCCCACTGCGCGTAGTGTGGGACGATCTCGCGCTCCAGGAAGCGCCGGAAGCTCTCGCGGAACTGCTCGTGGTCGTCGTCGAAGAGCGTTCGTCGCATGGCCCAGATCCTACTCCCTACCGTCCAGTCGGTCGAGCGCTGTTTCGACGAGCGTGACGGCCTCCTGGAAGCGCTCCTCGGTGCCCGGCGCGGGCCGGAAGGCGAGCGTCAGCCGCTTCGCGCCGAGCAGGCGCACGACCGCGACCTCCTCCGCGATCTCCATCGGGTGGCGGTCCCCCACCTCGACCACGGCGGTGACGTGCGCGAGCGGGTCCGCACCGAGCGCGAACGCGGCCTCGATCAGCGGCGCGCTCACGCGGCCAACCTCGCGATCTGCTCGTGCAGCGTGGCGCGGTCGACGAACGGGAACTGCAGGCGGCACACGATCAGGCTCGCGCCGGCGTCGTAGAGCTCTTCCAGCCCGGCGGTGACGTGTGCCGCGTCGCCCACCAGCGCGGCGCGGTCGATGAAGCCGAGCTGGCGCTCGACGTCGGCGTCACCCCACCAGCTCTCGATCTCGGCGCGGTAGTGCGCCCGCAGGCTCGCGCGAAACGGCTCCTGGTCGTCGTCGGCGATGCGCACGTCTCGCATGATCCCGACCGGCGCCGGGTGCTGGGCGGCGATCGCCCGCAACTTCTCCACGGGGAGCGTCTGCGGCAGCAGCAGCGGCAGGTTGCGCCGCGCGGCGCGGGCGATCGCGGCCGGCGCCATCCCGCCGATCCACACGCGCCGGCCACCGAGGTGACCGAGCGCGACCTCCATCCGCGGCGCGCGCTCCCTGCGTGAGAGGTCGAGCAACGCGAACTCCTCCTCGCGGTAGCCGAGCCCCACACCCAGCTCGAGGCGGCTGCCGGAGAGCCCATCCAGCGTGGCGGCGTTCCGGGCCAGCCCGACCGGATCGTGTTGCGGCGCCAGCAGCATGGCCGTCCCGAGCCGGACGCGCTCGGTGCGCCCCGCCACGAACGCCAGCGCGTGCAACGGCGCCGGGCACCACCCGTCGCCGGTCGCCCGGTGCTCCGCGGTCCAGACGGAGTGCAGCCCGTGCCGCTCGACGACGCACGCGTCCTCGGCGAACTCCTCGTACCGTGCCGCGCGCTCGCCCGCGGACGACTGCATCGTCCACAGCCCGACCCCCAGCCGTCTCATCGGAGCGCTGTCGCGGCGCGGCGGAGGGCCTCGATGTGGGCGTCGACGCCGGTGTGGCCGGCGCGCATGGTGTTGAGGGCGACGTGGGTGGCGCCGAGGTCGGCCCAGGCGGTGAGCTCGGCTCCGACGTGGTCGGGGTCTGAGACGGCTTCGATGCGGCCCTCGAGGCCGATCGGGCCGCGGCCGGCTCGGTCCGCCGCCGTGTGGATCGCCGCCCATTGGTCGTGCAGGGTGCGGGGGTCGG
>JADMIO011609142.1_pt1 | contig 10044 bp, 8 predicted proteins | sample 8958161 | NCBI WGS metagenome assembly JADMIO01 (sample SAMN16585339, study PRJNA669376) | soil metagenome | isolation source: Crop rotation soil | place: USA: Cullars Rotation, Alabama | collected 2011
CCGGCGGAAACAACGGCCTCGCCATCCGCTATCCCGGCACCGGCGACACCGCGTACGTTGGCTTCTGCGAATGCCAGGTGCTCGACGACAACTACGAGAAAGTCCACGGCAAGATCGATCCCCGCCAGGCCCACGGCTCGTGCTACGGAGTCGTTGCCGCGGCGCGCGGTTATCAGCATCCGATCAACGAATGGAATTTCCAGGAAGTGACCGTGAAGGGAACGACGTTGAAAGTCGAGCTCAATGGCTCAGTGATTCTCGACGCGGACGTATCGAAAGTTGATCCCGAAACGTTCATGGGCAAGTCCAAGCACCCGGGCCTGACACGCACGTCCGGCTTTTTCGGATTCGCAGGCCACAACGACCCCGTCGCATTCCGGGCGATCCGCATCAAGAAACTGGAAGCGGCAGCACCCGCCGGCACCGCTCCTGCTGCGGCGCCGACAAAGTAGCGGCAGTGGTTCGTGGTTAGCGGATCGAGGCATTCGCCCTTCCACTAACCACTACACTAGACATCCTGATTCATCGAATACGGTTCATCCTGAAATTCGCCGTCGCGGCTGGAATTCGGCGCGTTCAGGATGCCGTCTTCCGTGACGATCAAATCGAATTCGCTCAACGAACAGATCGGGTACGGGGCGCTCTTGTTGAATTTGCTGTTGTCCACGGCCAAGATCTTTTTCGTGGCTCGGCTCATGATAGCACGCTTGATATGTATGCAATGCGTGGACGAATCGAAGATCTGGCCGTTGTCCCGAAGGACGCCGCGCGCCGAGATAACGGCCCAGTCGAACCGTTGGCCTTCCAGGCTGTTGATCGCCATCGGTCCGACCAGCGAATTGGCGCGCGGATGCATCTCGCCGCCGGTCAGAGCGACGCGGAATCCTGCGTTGCGCCGTACCAGCGCCAGAAACAATTCGACGCCGAACGTGACCAGGAAAATGTTGCGTTCGTCCGTCGCAGGATGCAACGTTTGGCTGAGTTCGAAGACCGTGGAACTGTCGTCCAGTGCAATGGTTCGAGCGTCTTTCAGAATCTCCGCCAAATGTCCGGCGATGCGCTGTTTGGCTTCCAGATGGATCGACTTGCGTTCAGAAAATGGCCGCATGCCATCCGGCGGCGCTTTCACTTGAGGAGCAGGAGAGTTTCCGTTCGTGCCCGAATTGGCTTGCGTCGGCAAGGGAGTGAGGCTGGCCGCTCCGCCGCGAAGTTTCCGCAGCACTCCTTCGTCGGCCAGCGTTTGAAAATCGCGAATGACGGTGCCTCGGCACACACCCAGCAAACCACAGGCATCTTTAACTGAAAGAAATCCTTTTGCTTTTAAGACATCCAGGACGACACTCCGGCGCTCTTCTGATAGCATTCTCAGTTTCCCACATGTCTTTAAATCGCGAAACACACAAAATCTCACCTCTTTTAACTCTCTTGCGTCACACAATAGTATACTGTTTTTTTAACTACCATCTTATTACGGTCAATAAGTCTTATTACGTCCGGTTTAATGCTAACAGATTGCTTAAAAAGTCAAGAATTTCTTGTTTTGCGCAAGTCATGGGTTCAATTCCTCGTTAAAAGGCGTATCCGGTATCTCTATTGAGGGAACAGATCGAAGCGGGACAAATGTTCATGACACGCATCACACTCACATTTTTTCTTCTGCTTTTCGCCATCAATAGCCGGGCCGGCGATGCCCTCGCACCACTGCCCAAGCCTGTTCTCTGCGGCAAATTCCCCAAAGTCATCGACGAATCATCCGGCTTGGTGAAGAGCAGGCGCTATCCCGACAAGGATGTCTTCTGGACCCACAACGATTCCGGTGACACGGCGCGCATTTTTGCGGTCACATCCAAGGGCGCCATCCTGCGCATCGTCAAAATTCCGCATGCCGAAAATGTCGATTGGGAAGAAATCTCAATGGACGAAAAAGGCCGTCTGGTGATCTGCGACATTGGCGACAACAAGCGCGATAACAACGGCGGGAAGCGCGACGGCGTGATCCTGTATCGCATCGCGGAACCGGACGCGTTTGACCCTGCCGAACCGGCGCCCGAACCGGAGATTTTTCGCTTCAATTATCCGCAGGGAGAAGGACCGTTCGACGCCGAAGGCGTTTTCATGAGCGCAGGCAGCGCGTATCTGTTGACAAAACGCCTCGACCGAACGACCTGTTACAAACTCCCGCTGCCCGAAAAAGTGCCGGCCGAAATGGTGCCGATGACCCGTATTGCCCGCACAAAATCGTTCACCATCGCAACCGGCGCCGCGCTCTCCGACGACGGTCGGCATCTCGCGATCATCAATTACCATTCCATTACGGTCATCACCTTCGCTGAGCCGTTCGCATCCCTGAAACCCAATGAAAAGGACGAGCTGCCCCTGTTCGATTCGCCCCGCCGCACCCTCAACGTGTTCCTGGGACAAACCGAAGCCGTAGCCTGGGACAGCGACGACCTGCTGCTGACAACCGAAGGCGGAGATATTTTTCGCTGTGCGAAATGCAAGTAGTAGCGCAGTTATCAGGAGCAGGGCCGCGTCCCCCAGATTTCTCCGAAACAACACTGGCATCCCGTTCCCCACGATTTATCCTAGGCTTTATCGAGCGTGCGGGCGACTGTGCTTCGCAGGTTCTCAGGTTTTGCGGAGGTTGCGCAGGCATTCGATGGCAACGGAACAAGAATCCAAATTACCGCTCCCCCCAGCGGCGCAGAGCAGATCCAAGGACAAATCCACGAGCGTTTCGGCTCGAAATTATGTGGCAGTCGCCCGGGGCCGGGACCTGGTGGTGATTCGCCTGATCGGCCGCGGAACCATGTTGAACGCGCCGGCGCTCCAGGAGTTCGCTGACGATCAGCGCAAGGCGGGCTTCGTCCATTTCCTCTTTGATTTCGAACGTTGCACCGGCCTGGACAGCACCTTCATGGGCGTCATGGTGGGAATGTACTCGGTCGCTGAATCCAGCGCGCCGGCGCCCTCTGCCGTCCCCGCGCTGGTAGGCATCGATCTTCCGAAAAACCAGCCCTCCGGCAAAGACACCGATGCACTCGAACCCATGTCGGCCGAAGAAGCGCTCGCCACCCTGGCGAATGAAGGATTCGGTCTCGGGGAACCCAAAAAAACGGAAACTTATTCCAGCACCGTCAGCGCCGTGAATGCCAGCGCGGAAATCCGTTCGCTGCTGGCCATGCTCGGCGTCGACAAATTCGTGAAATTGCGCGGCAGTTGCGACTTGAGCAAACTCGAAACCACGATCCTCCCCGAAAAAGCCATCTCGCCGCTGGAACGCCAGCAGCTGATTTACAAAGCTCACGAGCAACTCATTGAAATCGACAAGCGCAACGAAGCGCAATTCGGCGATCTCCTCAAACAGCTTTCCGAGGAACTCGGGAAATAGTTCCCAACGGCAGCAACGGCGAAGACCTTTTAACCGCGGATAACGCGGATCTTCGCGGATACACGCGGCTTGGGCTTGTTGACGACAATTTGGAAATCTGAGAGGAGAATAAAGGGTCTTTTCTCCGCCAAAATTCGAAGCATCAGTCCCGGCTTTACTCAAAAATTTATCCGCGCTTATCCGCGAAAATCCGCGTTATCCGCGGTTAAAAGAGTTGCAGTTGCTGTTCGCAGCATTCGGGAGAGGTCGAAATGGAATCCAGGGTCCCCGGCGCATGGTCCGCGCTGTTGCGGTTTGAGATTTCGAAGCTCTCCGGCCGGCGCATCAGCTGGGTGCCGTTCATTGCCATCATCATCATCACCGCGCTGATTGTCACCGTTTTTCATCATGCGGAATTCAAGATTGCGCGCGGAGTATTTCGCAGTTTCAAGCTCGACTTCCACAGCAAGAATGACTTCATCAACGGTTATTACATGACCGTGCACGCACTCAATGGCCTCTTCCAGATGCTTGTGCCGATTTTTATTTCAATCGCGTCGGGACTGATGATCGCGGGTGAAGCGGAACAGGGAACCTTGCGCGCATGTCTCATCCGTCCCATCTCGCGCACCCGTCTGATCCTGTCCAAATTCGTGGTGCTCTGGCTCTATTCGATGCTCGTTTCCATGTTCACGATCGGGTTTGTCACAGCTCTCGGAGTGATGAATTTTGGCAGTGGTCCGCTGTACGCGTTAAACATGGTTTTCAACAATGGTCTGCAGGGAATCAGCACCATCGACGCGTCAGCCATGCCCGGACGCCTCGTCCTGGCCTGGCTGCTGGCATCGCTGGGAATGACGGTCCTCGCCGCGCTCGCCTTGCTGATATCCTCACTCGTGGAAACGGCCTCCATGGCCTACGTCATCACGCTGACGGTTTATTTCGCCGCGCTGACACTGCATGCGTTTCCGTTTCTCGACTGGCTGCACCCGTATCTTTTCGTCACCCACATGCTGCGCTGGCAGCAGTGCTTTTATCAGGAAGTGAAAACCGGCGAGATCTTCGTGTCGCTGATTCATCAGGCCGGCTACATCATTGCGTTTTTAAGCGCCGCGGTGCTGCTCTTCAAAAAACGCGACATCAAAAGTTAGCTTCGGAGTTTTCCTATGAAACAAATGACGCTCGTCATCGCCTGGCTCATCTTCGCGGCGGACATTTTCGCCGCCGACGCCCCCGCGAAAAAGCTGCCGCTTCCCGGCGAATCGTTTGTTGTCGAAGGCCGTCCCGCGTTCATCATTCCCGCCGCCAAGCCCGCCGCGGCCGGCGCAAAAACGCCGTGGGTCTGGTACGCGCCAACGCTCCCGGGTCTGCCGGGCGGCGAAGAACGCTGGATGTTCGATCGCTTCAGCGCCGCCGGAATTGCCGTCGTCGGCATCGACGTGGGGGAATCCAGCGGCAGTCCCGATGGGCGGAAACTTTTTACCGCGCTCTACAACGACTTGACGACGAGGCGCGGCTTCGCGGCCAAACCCGTTCTGCTGGGCCGCAGCCGCGGCGGATTAATGCTCCTGAATTGGGCCGTGGAGAACGCCGACAAAACCGCGGGCTTCGCGGGCGTTTACCCGGTCTGCAACGTGACCAGCTACCCCGGCCTGGAGAAAGCGGCCCCCGCGTATCACCTGAAGGCCGATGAGCTCGCCGCGAAGCTGGCCGAACACAATCCCGTCGACCGCCTGGACGCCCTGATCAAAGCGGACGTGCCGTTCTTCGCCATTCACGGCGACAACGACAAAGTCGTCCCGCTCGAAAAAAATTCCGGACTCGTGGCCGACCGTTACAAAGCCGCCGGAAAAACCCCGCAGCTGATCGTGCCCAAGGGCCAGGGACACAACATGTGGACTGGCTTTTTCCAATCGCAGGAACTCGTCGACTTCGTCATTGCCCACGCCAAACCGTGAACCCGTTTTTCAGCTAAAAGGAATTCCAGAATGCGTTACGTACCGATCTTTTTTCTATTCGGCGTGGTCCTTTTGATTCAATCCGCGAAGGCCGAAAACTGGAACAATCCGCCGGCAAAACTGCCTGCGAACGTTCAACATCTCACATTTAAAAGCGCGTCGATGAACGTCGAGGTCGGCTATTGCATCTACCTGCCGCCGGATTACGCCGCCGAAACACAGAAGCGCTATCCGGTCATTTACTATCTGCACGGCCGAGGCGGCACGGAGTCATCGGATTTGTTCAACGTCGACATTCTCGACAAAGCCATCCGCGCCAAACAAGTGCCGCCGGTCATTTACGTCCATTCCATGGGCGGGCGCAACAGCGGCTACGTGGATTCCGTCGACGGCAAAATCATGGGCGAAACCGCGATCATCAAGGAACTGATCCCGCACATCGACGCCACGTATCGAACGGTGGCTGCGCGCGGCGGCCGGGCCATTCAAGGATTTTCCAAGGGCGGCCAGGGCGCGCTGCTTTTTGCGTTCAAGTATCCGGAGATGTTCAGCTCCGTGATCGGCTATGGAGCCGGGCTGGCCAATGGCGTGGAGCTGAAAAAAGAACTGCCCGCGGTCTTCAAGGAAATGCATAACGACAGCATCGCTCAATTCGACGATACATCCGCCTGGGCGTTCGTCAAAAAGAATGCCGATAAAATCCGCGACACGCTGCCGATTCAACTCACGCTCGGCACAAAAGACCAGCATTTGACCCGCAACCGCCACATGCACGCCGTCCTGCAGGAACTGAAAATTCCACACGATTACGAAGAGCTGGAAGGCGTCGGCCACGACACGAAAAAGGTTTACGAACTGAATGGACTGAAGGGCTTTCAATTTCACGCGAAGCATTTTAAGGAATAGGGTTCCTCGTCCAAAATGAACGAACCCGTCATCTTCTTCAATTGCAATCCCGCATGTCTTGGCGTACAAATTTAATGCCTGTGGAGATCCAGCGTTGAGTATTCGTCAGGGCAGTCAGCGGGAAGTGGCGATCATGACTTCCCGAGCGATCAAACTGGTTGCCGCCGCAGTCGTCCTGGCCTCGCTCTATTACGGCAAGGCCATGCTCGCGCCGCTGGCACTCGCGGTACTTTTGAGCTTGCTGCTCACGCCCCCGGTTCATTTTCTCGAACGCTACATCGGCCGCGTCGCGGCGGTAATCGTCTCCGTCGTCTTCTCGATCATTCTGCTATCCTCCGCCGGTTACGGCGTCGGTGTTAAAACTGTGGGTCTCGCGGCCCGCTTTCCGCAGTACAAAGAACGGCTTCTGCGCAAGGCCGAAGTGTTCAAGAAATCGTCCGGCACCTGGGTCGGGAAAACGGTCGGCGCCATCACCGAACTGGCGCATGAGCTGGCCGGCAAGAAACCCTACGACATCGCCAACCCCACGGACCCATCCGCCTCGCCGTTGCGCATCGAAGCGGTTTCGCCGGGCCTGAATCCGGTGACGCTGACCACCACCATTCTGTCGCCGCTGCTCGCACCGCTGGAAACCGCGGTGATCGTCTTGATTTTCTCCATTTATTTTCTCATTCAGCCCGACGATCTTCGCAATCGCATGCTGCGGCTGGCCGGCCGGAATAAAATCCATTCCACCTCGCATGCATTCGACGAAGTCGGCCGGAAAGTCAGCCGCTTTCTGCTCATGCAGACCATCATAAACATTGTTTACGGCATCACTCTCGCCCTGGGCATGACCCTTCTGGGCTTTGAAGACGGGATTGTGTGGGGCGGCCTCGTGGCTATTTTGCGTTTCGTTCCTTACGTTGGAACCTGGGTTGCCGCGCTCCCGCCGTTCCTGATCCTGGTCGCGACGACGGACGGCTGGCAGCCCATGTATTTCCTGCTCCTGCTAGCGTTCATGGATTTGGTCTTCGCCTTTGTCGTGGAACCGCACGTCATCGGCGGCGGCATCGGCATTTCGCCACTCTCACTGCTGGTTGCCGCCGTCTTCTGGGCCTGGCTGTGGGGCGCGTTGGGGCTGTTGCTTTCGACGCCGTTAACGGTCTGCCTGGCCGTCATGGGCAAGCACGTCCCGCCGCTGCGTTTTCTCAACGTCCTGCTGACTGACAAGCCGGTTCTCAACGCCGAAACGCGGTTCTATCACAGGCTGCTCACGCTCAATCGAACGTCCGCAATCGCGTTGTTGAAAACGGAAATCGAGAACAAAACATACTGCCAGATCTGCGATGAACTGCTGCTGCCAGTGCTGGCGCTGTCGCAGATCGATTTGCGGCGCGGCCGGATCGACGAGGAACGTGCTCGAGCGGTGCGCGACATGGCCGTCGAAATCGTCGCCGAAAACAGCGAATTCGCGGCGAAAACCGCGGACAATTCCCCGCTGGAAATCCCGGCGCTGCGCGAAGCCCCGTTCTCCTTGAACGACTTGAAATGCCTGCCCGAGTCGACTGTGCTCTGCCTCCCGGCGCAATCCAGCACCGATGAACTGGCCGCGCAGTTGTTCGCCAAAATGCTGCGCCACAACGGCCTGCCCGCGCAGGAAATCACTGCGGACACCACGGCTGGGGACGTGCTGGAGATGATCGAAAAACGCGGTGTCTCAATCGTCTGCATTTCCGCGTTGCCGCATTCGGCGATTCAGCACGCGCGCCTGCTCTACAAACGCATTCGCGCGCGCTTTCCCAATGTCATCATCCTGATCGGGGTCTGGGGCCGCAAGCCGAAGCTGGAGAAATTCCGGACGCGGATCGGCTGTTCGAAATCCGACGGGATCGTGGTCACATTCGCGGACGGCGTCCAGCTCATCGACACGCACCTTCCACAGCTCATCCAGAAATGCCGCAACGAAAGACCCGCGCCGAAGCCGGCCCCACCCGAAGCGGTCCCCGCGGCCGCCGCTTCGTGATTTCATCGAAAAGCTGCGCAAATAATCCGCTCTCCTCTTTATGTTCATCCCGGGCCGCGATAGGATGATGGCTCGAACTTATCTCGGAGACGCCCCATGTCCGCATGCCGGTTTTCGATCCTTTCGCTTCTGGCCGTCCTCAGCTTTTCCGCGTTCAGCGAAGATGTCAAAAATGCCATCGCACTTCCCGGCGGCCCTTCGCGATCGGCGTGGGACGCGTTCGTGAAAAACGATTTCTCCGCCGCCGAATCAGGCTTCAAGAAAACGCTTGAAAACAATCCCGACGACGCCGAGGCGCTCGAAGGACTGCGCTGGACATACGTGTCGCTCGCCAGGTACCGGGACGCGCAGTCGATCAACCTGCGCATGCTGGAATCCGGCAAAAATTCAGCGCTCGGGAATCTGTTCGCGCAGCGTTGCGCGGATGCCCTGGGATTTGTGGAAAGCCGCGCGGAAGTGCTCGCCGCGTTTGAAAAAATCGCGCCGGTCGCCGCGCCGGTGGTCTCCGCCTATTTGCGCGACGAAATGGCGTATCTGCACGCCCAGGCCGGGCGCTATGAAGCCGCACGCAAAGCCATCGAAGGCAACGGCTATGTCGGCCGCTGGATTTTTGCGGCCGGCCCCTTCGGCGAGAAAGACCGCAGCAACGTCATTGAGCGCCGCTTTGCGCCTGAGCGGAAACTGACGTCGCTGGATTTCAAGGACGAAAACGGCAAGCCGGTCAAGGTCGTACGCGACCCGGTGAATCTGGATCGCGACTTGGACCTGGATTCGATATTCCAGGACGCCGGCGGCACGGGCGTGTTTTATGTCATGGCGAACCTGGTCAGCGACGCCGAGCGCGACGTGATTCTGGTCGTTGCCGCCGACCCGCCGAACCGCATGTTCCTGCGCGGAATGCCGGTCGCGTCCGAGCCCGGCGAAGAACTTTTCCGGCGCAACGGCGGCCAGCTCTATCGCGTCCGCCTGGCGAAAGGCGACAATCCGCTGCTGCTGAAACTCGGCGGGCTCAAGCCGCTGATCGTGCGCGTGTGCGGCGAAGATTACGGCCCGGTGGCCGGCGTGAAGGCCGATGGACTCTCCGAGCAAGCGCTGGCCGAACACGATGCGTCCACGGCACGAGGGGTTTTATTCTCCGAGAAAGTCGTCGGATCGACGGCCGACTATATCCTGCGCCGCATGCTGAAAGGCGACGGAGGCAAAGATCCGGTCAAGCTCGGTGATCTGACCGATTCCAAGAAACGCATGCGTACCCTGGCCGAACGCGGCGCGTTGACGCTGCCCGAAGCAGTCTGGTTCGAGCTGGTTCTACAGCGCGAAAACGATCCCATCGCGCGCGAAGCGCTGGCGCGCCGCCTGGCCGCCGCGTTCCCCGACAGCGCGGGCGTGCTGGATATCGCCGCGTCGGTGATCGGATCGGCCGGCGTGTCCCAGGGCAACAACGAATCGCGCGAAAGCGAAGAGGCGCGGCGGCTGCGCGAGCATGCCCTGAAACAATATCCGAACAGCATGCAGCACATGATCTCGCTCGCCGACTTCTTCCGCGCGCATGAGCTTCACGACCAGTCCTTCGAGCTCGTCAAAAAATGCGCCGAATTGCATCCGGACTCGGCGTTCGCCCAGGCCGATCTGGGACGCGAGTATGTGCGCAAAAAGTTCTTCGTCGAAGCCGAGAAGTGCTACGAAAAAGCCTATAAAGCCATAGCCCGCAGCAGCAAATGCCATATCAATCGGCATTTTAAAGGCGAATATTGCAATCAGGATAGATAATATAAGGGTTATTGCTCCAGCGACATGTCCTTTCA
>JADMIO011711223.1_pt1 | contig 10044 bp, 8 predicted proteins | sample 8958161 | NCBI WGS metagenome assembly JADMIO01 (sample SAMN16585339, study PRJNA669376) | soil metagenome | isolation source: Crop rotation soil | place: USA: Cullars Rotation, Alabama | collected 2011
CGGGCTGGCGCGCAAGTGCCGTCGTGAACGGCTTCGGCGCCGTGGTCACCGCAATCGTGCTCGGGATCGTCGCCGCCACGAAGGCGGCCGAGGGAGCCTGGATCATCATCGTGATGATTCCTGTCCTGGTGACGATCTTCGTGATCACGAGGCGCCATTACGACCATGTGGCCGATGAACTGACGCTTCGCGGGTGGACGCCCGAACCGACAGGCCGCCACGTGGCCGTCGTCCCGATTGGCGGGATGCAGCGCGCGGTGGTCAAGGCGCTTCGCTACGCCCATACCCTGTCCACAGATGTCCGCGCGATCTATGTCGAGATCGATCCAAAGGCGAGCGAGGCGCTGAAGAAGCAATGGCCGGAATGGGGACAGGGGGTCGATCTGGTTGTGCTTGACTCCCCCTTCCGATCGCTGCTGGAACCGCTGCTCGGGTACATCGAGTCGCTTCAACGCGAAGATCCGAACGGGTTTGTCACCGTCATCCTGCCGGAATTCGTTCCGCGCCGGCTCTGGCAGCACCTCCTCCACAACCAGCACGCGCTGCTCATCAAAGGCGCCCTGCTCTTCAAGCCGAACGTGGCGGTGACGAGCGTGCCGTTTCACCTCGGCCGGCCGGTACCCATGCCCGCCCCGGCAGCTATTCGTGATCTAAATAGTGTTCCAGGGCCCGGCCTGAGCTAGAATTTCGCGGCAATATCCAAACAGCCATCTTTTGGGGGCGAGGAGAGAGACGGCATGAAGCAACTTCGATTCGGCGCCACGCTGTTCGGCGCAGTGGTACTGGCAGCGGCGATCGTGTCCGCACAGGGCGCACCGGCAACACCGGCGCAGGGCGGAGGCCAGGGCGGCGGCCGTCCCGGCGGCGGCGGTGGTGGTCGGCCCGGTGGCGGTGGCGGCGCTCAGGCTGCCCCGCTCCAGAACCTGAAGGTGTTCCCGGCAGGGACGACGCAGGCGCAGATCCTGCCGACCATGCGGGCGTTCGAGGGAGCGCTGCAGGTTGAGTGCGGCCACTGCCATCAGTGGGAGGGTCAGGGCAACCCAAGCAACAACTTCGCGGCCGACGTGAAGCCGCAGAAGGAAATCGCGCGCGCCATGATTCGCATGGTCGACTCGATCAACCAGCAGATTCAGGCGGGCGTGTCGGCGAGTAACGTGGGACGCACGGGCGACCAGGTGCAGAAGGTGACCTGCGCGACGTGCCACCGCGGCAAGCCGATCCCGGTGGTCGAGACCTACAATCCGCCGGCTCCGGCGGCTCGTCCGGGTGGCGCCGGCGCGCCGGCTCCGGGCGGCGGTGCGCCTGGGCGGCAGTAAGGAATCAGTCGTTCGAGACAGAAAAGGGCGGGTTGCCATCGGCAGCCCGCCCTTTTCGTTTTGGGTTCGAATCGTTCGAAACGTTCGATTCGTTCGAAACGTTCGAGTCGTTCGAAGGTTCGGGTCGTTACATTCCGATGACGTCGACCAATTCTTTCACGGACGCGGCCGACTTCTTCAGCGCCGCATCTTCTTCCGCCGTCAGCTTGATCTGAATGATCTGCTCCACGCCGCGCGCCCCGAGCTTGCAGGGAACGCCGACGAACAGGTCGCTGATCCCGTACTCCCCGGTCAGATACACCGAGCACGGCAGGATCTTCTTCTTGTCCTTCAGGATCGCCTCGACCATCTCCGCCGCGGCCTGACCCGGCGCGTACCACGCGCTGGTGCCAACGAGCTTGGTGATTTCCGCGCCACCGTTGGCGGTGCGATCGCCAATGGCCTTGATCTTGTCCGCCGACAGGAGCTCGGTCAGCGGCACGCCCGAGACCGTCGAGTAGCGCGGCAGCGGCACCATCGTGTCGCCATGGCCGCCGAGGACGAAGGAGTTGATGTTCTGAACTGACACACCAAGTTCCATCGCGATGAACGTGCTCATCCGCGCCGAATCGAGGACGCCGGCCATGCCGATAATGCGCTCGCGCGGGAACTTCGTCAGCTTGAACAGCGCCTGCGACATCGCGTCGAGCGGGTTCGCCACCGGCACCACCACGGCATTGGGCGTGTACTGCACGAGATTCGGGGCGATGCTCTGCATGATCGCGAAGTTGTCCTTCACGAGATCGTCGCGGCTCATCCCCGGCTTGCGCGGTTTCCCTGACGTGATGACGACGACGTCGGAACCCGCGGCGGCGCTCCAGTCGTTGCCGCCGATGACGCGCGAGTCCGATCCGATGATCGGACAGGTCTCGTAGATATCCAGCGCGACGCCCGCCGCCTTCGTCTCCGCGATGTCGATGATGACGACGTCGGCCAGCCCCTTTTCGGCAATCGATCGCGCCACCGTGGCACCGACGTTGCCGGCGCCGCCAACCACTGTCACTTTGCGATTCATTCGTTCCTCATTCACGCAACCCGTCGCACTCGCCTTAGGGCACCATCCCGCGGCGCGCGCGACGGATACTCACAATTTCTGTTGAAAAGCCTGTGGAAAAGGCCGGTCAATCACGCCGATCGCGGTGCTTCTTCGAACGATTTAGCGGTTTGCACCATCGTAGTGCGATCGTCGCGCGGAGTTAACAGAGGGAGCGAGACGAACAGAGGGGACGGAGAAACTGAGATCTCAACAGAGGAACAGCGCAACAGAGATCAACAGAGTCACATTGGTACTTTGTGATCCTCTGTTCTGCTCTGTTCCTCTGTTTCTCTGTTGAGAGTCCCTGTTGAGAGTCCCCCTTTGTTGCCTCTGTACCCTCGGTCAGTACCCTCAACCGGCCCCAGAGATTATACTTACGCCAACTGTTAGCTCCCATTTCAACTCCGGTCCCTGCTGACCGCTCTACTTCTATACGCTCTTGAAAATCGTAGTCGCTGACGATCTCCCCGCTTCCGCGCTCGACATCCTCCGCACGGAAGGATGGGAGGTCGACGCCCGCACCGGTCGGACTCCCGAACAACTCTCCGCCGATCTCGCCGATGCCGACGCGATCGTCGTCCGCAGCGCCACGAAAGTCACGGCGCCGCTCATTGCCGCCGCGCCGGCGCTGCGGGTCATCGCCCGCGCCGGCACCGGCGTGGACAACGTCGACGTGCCCGCCGCCAGCGCGCGCGGGATCGTCGTCATGAATGCGCCAGGCGCGAACAGCATCAGCGTCGCGGAACTGGCCATGGCGCAGATTCTCGCCCTCGCCCGCCACCTGCCCGCCGCCGATGCCGCGATGAAGCAGGGAAAGTGGGAGAAGAAGAAGTTCCTCGGCGAGGAGATTCGCGACAAGACGCTCGGACTGGCGGGGCTTGGCCGCATCGGCCAGGAAGTTGCGCGTCGTGCCGAGGCGTTCGGCATGCGAATCATCGCGCACGATCCCTTTATTTCCGAGGCGGTTGCCGCCACGCTTGGTGTCAACCTGGTCTCGCTCGATGACCTGTTTTCGCAGGCGGACTACGTCTCGCTACACATGCCATCGACGCCGCAGACCAAAGGTCTGGTCAACGCCGAGAGGCTGAAGCGCGCGAAGAAGGGCATCCGGATCGTCAACACCGCTCGCGGCGATCTGATCGACGAGGGCGCGCTGGCGGATGCCATTGAATCCGGGCAGGTTGGCGGCGCCGCACTCGACGTGTTCCAGAAGGAGCCCACGGTCGATCAGCGCCTGCAGATGCTGCCGCAGGTGGTGGCGAGTCCGCACATCGCGGCGTCCACGCGCGAGGGTCAAGAACTCGTCGGCGTCGAAACGGTGTCCGCGCTGCGCGACTTCCTGAAAACCGGCGTCATCCGCAACGCCGTGAACTTTCCTTCCGTTCCGCCCGAGGAGTTCGCGCGGCTCCAGCCGTTCGTGGCCCTGGCTGAACGACTCGGGACGTTCATTGCCCAGATGAACGACGGGCGTGCGCAGTCGATTGGCGTGCGGTACTACGGCGAGCTGGCCGACGCGCGAACCGACATGATTGTGAACGCCGTCCTGGCCGGATTCTTCAAGCCAATCCTGTCGAATGGCGTGACGATGGTGAATGCCCGAAGCGTCGCCGCGGAACGCGGGGTCGAGGTCGTCGAGTCGCGCAGTACGCGTACGCGCGACTACCTGAGCCTGATTTCGGTCAAACTCCAGACCAGCGCCGGCGAGCGACTGGTCGAGGGCGCCGTCGTCCAGCGCAAGTGGCCACGGCTCGTCCTCGTGGACGGCATTCGCATCGAAGCGCCGCTCGAGGGGACGATGGTCATCAACTGCAACACCGACCAGCCGGGGGTGATCGGCCAGATCGGCACGATCCTCGGCAAGCACAACGTGAACATCGCGAACTTCGCGCTCGGCCGTGACGACGCCGGCCGCGCGATCGGCGTCGTCATCGTGGACGAGACCGTGCCTATCCCGGACGTTGTACTGGAAGAACTGAAGAAGGTCCCTGGGATGCGCGAGGTGCGAATCGTCAGGGTGTAAGGGTCAGGCGGCGGACGGAACCGTCCGTCGCCGTCACGTCCACGCCCGTTTCGTCGACCCGCGTCACGGTGAAACCGGCGACGTGGTCCCCTTCCTTCACGAACACCACATCGGCGCCGACCGTCAGGATCGCCGTGTGGCGACTTGCGTCGCCCGCGCGTTCGATCGCCATTCCCGAAAGCGTGAACGGAACCGGCTGGAAAGCGGGGTCAATGGGAGCGGGAGCCGGAGTCGATTCGACGGCGCGGACCGGTGGCGCGGCGGCCGGCCGGGCGCCGAACCGGAAGGGGTTGCGAGTCGGGTCGCGGTATTCCAGTTCCGTTCGAACCCGGATCTGCAGACGATCTGCCTCGGCCCGGATGTCGCCGTGCGCCGACGCAGCGGGATCTCGCGGCGGCGCGGTGGGCGCCGCGGCCGGCGGATGACCAGGCGACCACCCGAGCCACGTGGCAAGCAGGGTCGCGCCCGAAACGGCGGCGGTCGATTTCCAGTTCATCCGAAAGCGCGCTCATCTTAGCATTTCGGTCTGTGGCGACCCTGGAAGCAGGGCCCCGGTCTGGTTTCGGCTCAACTGAGTTATGATTCGTCGTGCACCCTGTAGCCGCCTCGAATCCTCCACTTCGGGCGCCAGAGTCAGCACAAGTCGTCGTCGTCATCCCCGCCCGCTACGCATCAACCCGACTTCCCGCAAAACCGCTCGCTGACATCGCCGGTCGTCCGATGATCGAGCACGTCTATCGACGCGCCGCCGATGCCCGCGGTGTGGGCGAGGTGATTGTCGCCACCGACGACCAGCGAATAGTCGAGGCGGTGACGGCCTTTGGCGGCACGGCGCGCATGACCCGCGCCGACCATCGCACTGGCACGGACCGACTGGCCGAAGTCGCGGCGGACCTGACGTGCGAGGTCGTGGTCAACGTGCAGGGCGATCTGCCGCTGCTGGATCCGCGCATGATCGAAAGTGCGGTCGCGCCGCTGCTCGCCGACTCGACGCTGCAGATCAGCACCATCTGTACGCCAATCCTGGACGACGCCGAATACCGGAACCCGAACGTCGTGAAAGTGGTGCGCAACGAGCGCGGCGACGCGCTGTACTTCTCGCGCGCGCCGATTCCCCACTATCGAAACGCCGCCTCGCCGGGGGCGGGCCAGCGTTCGAACGCCCCGCTCAAGCATGTCGGCCTGTACGCCTACCGGCGCGCGTTCGTCCCGATCTTCGCTGCGCTGCCGCCGACGCCGCTCGAGATTGCCGAGTCGCTCGAGCAGCTGCGGGCACTCGAACATGGCTATCGGATTCATGCCGTGTTGACCAACGTCGAGTCCGTCGAAGTCGATACCCCCGAGGACCTGGAGCGCGTCCGCCGCCTGGTGGCGGTAGCCGCGCAGACGTAGACGGGGCCTCGCACAGCAGACGTAGGCCGGGCCTCGCGAAGCAGGCCCGGCAGGAGACAAAGAGAGGCGGAATGAGCCAGCAAACCGAGAGGCGACCTGTGAAGTACATCTTCGTGACCGGCGGCGTGGTGTCTTCCCTCGGAAAAGGACTGGCGGCCGCGTCGATCGGCCGTCTGCTCGAGGACCACGGGTACAAGGTAGCGCTGCAGAAGTTCGACCCGTACATCAACGTCGATCCCGGCACGATGAGCCCGTACCAGCACGGCGAGGTCTACGTGACTGACGACGGCGCGGAGACGGACCTCGACCTCGGTCATTACGAGCGCTTCACCAGCATGGTGGCGACGCGCAACAGCAACTGGACCACCGGCAAGATTTACCTGTCGGTCATCCAGAAGGAGCGCCGCGGCGACTACCTCGGACGCACCGTGCAGGTGATCCCGCACATCACCAACGAGATCAAGGACGCCATCCGCCTGGCGGGACGCGACGTGGACGTGGTGCTGGTGGAAATCGGCGGCACCGTCGGCGACATCGAGAGCATGCCGTTCCTCGAGGCGATCCGGCAGTTCCGGCTCGACGTCGGCCGCGAGAACACGATCTACGTCCACCTCACGCTGGTCCCGTTCATCGGCGCCGCCGGCGAACTGAAGACGAAGCCGACGCAGCACAGCGTGCGCGATCTCCGTTCGATTGGCATCCAGCCCGACGTCCTCCTCTGCCGGACCGACCGTTTCCTCGACGCCGACATCAAGCGCAAGATCGCGTTGTTCTGCGACGTCGCCGAGGAAGCCGTCATCACCGCCAAGGACGTGGACACGATCTACGAAGTGCCGCTGGTGCTGAAGGGTGAAGGGCTCGATCAGATCATCCTCAAGCAGCTCCACCTCCCGCTGACGCGCGCCAATACCGAGGCCTGGGAGGAGCTGGTCGATCGCATCAAGAACCCGGTGGACGAGCTCGTGATCCACGTGGTCGGCAAGTACACCGGCTACGAGGACTCGTACAAGAGCCTCAACGAGGCGGTCTACCACGGTGGGTTCGCGCACCGGCTGCGGGTGCGTCTCAACTGGGTTGAAGCCGAGGCGCTCGAGAAGGAAGGCGGCTCGAAGCTGCTCGAGGGCGCGCATGGGATCCTGGTGCCGGGAGGGTTCGGCTCGCGCGGCACGCGCGGGATGATGAAAGCGTCGGAATATGCCCGTGAGCACCAGATCCCGTTCTTCGGCATCTGCTACGGGTTCCAGTGGGCCACTGTCGAATTCGCCCGCAACGTCTGCGGCCTCGACGGCGCCGATTCAACCGAGGTCGACGAGAACGCCCCGCACAAGGTGATCTACAAGCTGCGCGATCTGCTCGGCGTGGACGATCTCGGCGGAACGATGCGGCTTGGCCGGTATGCCTGTGACCTGGCGCCCGGCTCACACGCAGCGCAGGTCTACGGCACGGCCCAGGTGTGGGAACGCCATCGCCATCGCTTCGAATTCAACTGCCTCTACGAACCGTCGCTCGCCGAGCGCGGCATGAGCGTGTCGGGCCGCTCGCCGGATGGCAAGTTCGTCGAGATCGCGGAGATGAAGTCGCATCCCTGGTTCATCGCGGTGCAGTTTCACCCTGAGTTCCAGTCGCGACCGCTGCGGCCGCATCCGCTGTTTGCCAGCTTCGTCGAGGCCGCCCATCGCCACAAGACCGGAGCGGCGACGCTCCAGGAAGCCGCGGCCGGGCACTAAGATAGGGGCGTGCATCCGGTCAGTGTCGGGCCGTTGACTATTGGCGGCGCGCAGCCGCTCGCCTTTATCCTCGGCCCCTGCGTCATCGAGAGCCCGGCTCACACGATGGAGATGGCCCTCGCGATCCGCGACCTCGCACAGCGGTGCCAGGCCCCGGTGATCTTCAAGGCCTCGTTCGACAAGGCCAACCGGACCTCGGTCACGTCATTCCGAGGCCCCGGGCTCGCCGCCGGGCTCACGACGCTCGCCGACGTCAAAGCCAGGACCGGTTTGCCCGTGCTGACCGACATCCATGAAGCCGACCAGGCGGCCGAGGCCGCCCAGGTCGTGGACGTCCTGCAGATCCCGGCGTTCCTGTCCCGCCAGACGGACTTGCTGGTTGCGGCCGCGCGGACCGGCAAGACCGTGAACGTCAAGAAGGGACAGTTCCTGGCGCCGCGTGACATGCGGCACGTCATCGCGAAGGTGACCAGCGAGGGCAATCACTCGCTGCTGCTAACCGAACGGGGCGTGAGCTTCGGCTACAACAACCTCGTCGTGGACATGCGCTCGTTTCCGATGATGCGCGAGCTCGGCTACCCCGTCGTGTTCGACGTCACGCACAGCCTCCAGCTGCCCGGCGCCGGCGATGGCGTCACGGCAGGTCTCGCCGAGTACATCGAGCCGCTGGCCGCGGCCGGCGTTGCCGCCGGCGTGGACGCGGTGTTCATGGAAGTCCACGAGGAGCCATCGCGGGCGCGCAGCGACGCCGCCAATGCGCTGCGCCTCGACAAGGCCGAAGCGCTGATCCGGAAGCTGCAGCGGATTGACGCGGCCGCGCGCACGGAGGCCCACGCATGAAAACAACCGGGGTGGACCTCGCGCTGGCGCGAAAGGTCCTGGAAACCGAGGCGGCGGCGATCCTCTCGCTCGGCGATCGACTCGACGAGCGATTCGAGCATGCCGTACAGCTGCTCCTCGAGTGCCGCGGTCGCGTCATCCTCACCGGCATGGGCAAGTCGGGCATCATCTGCCGGAAGATTGCGGCGACGCTGTCGAGCACCGGGACCCCGGCGTTTTTCCTCCACCCGGCGGAAGCGATTCACGGCGACCTCGGCGTGATCCAGGGCGACGACGTGATCGTGGCGCTGTCGTACAGCGGCGAGACCGAAGAGATCCTGCGGCTGCTGGAGACGATCAAGCGGCTGGGCGCACAGCTCATTGCGATCACCGGCGAGTGTCAGTCGACGCTCGGCCGGGCAGCCGACGTGGCGCTCGATTGCCGGGTCTCGGCCGAAGCGTGCCCGTTGAACCTGGTGCCGACGGCGAGCACGACGGCCGCGCTGGCGCTGGGCGACGCGCTCGCGATGACCCTGCTCGTGGCGAAGGGATTCCAACAGGAGGATTTCGCCAACCTGCATCCCGGCGGAAAGCTGGGCAAGCAGCTGATGCGGGTCGAACAGCTGATGCATGGCGGCGCCGAGGCGCCCGTCGTCGGCCGCGCCACCAAGATGCACGACGTCATGCACGAGATGTCACACAAGAAGCTCGGCATGGCCTGCGTCGTCGACGACGATCAGCGCCTGATCGGCATCGTCACCGACGGCGACCTGCGCCGGTGGATGCTCAAGTCGCCAGAATTCCTGCAACTGACCGCTGCCGATGTCATGACGCGGAACCCGATCACTGTCAGCCGCGAGACGCTGGCCGCCGAGGCCCTGCACGTCCTCGAGCAGCGGAAGATCACCTCCGTGGTGGTCGTGGACGCGGCGCAGCAGGTGCAGGGAGTCATCCACCTCCACGATCTGTGGCGTACGGAGATGATTTAACTCCCAACTTCCAACGCCCAACTTCCAAAGTCCAGAGTCCAAAGCCCAGAGCCCACCCGTGACCCAATACACCCTGGCCGCTGTGCTGATGGCGCTTCTCGCCGGGATCGTCGTGGGCAAGGCCTGGGAGCGTTACAAGCTGCGCGACGGGCGGTGGATCGATCGACGCCGGCTGCGCGAGACGCCGCACTACATGCTCGGCCTGAACTTCCTGACCGAGAACCAGCTCGATCAGGCGATCGACGAGCTCACGCAGGCGACCAGCGGGACCACCGACGCGCTCGAGATTCAGATGATTCTCGGCAACCTGTACCGGCAGAAGGGTCAGGTCGGCCGCGCCGTCAACATTCACCAGGCGCTCCTCCAGCGGCCCAACCTCACCAGGCTCGAACACGCCTACGTGCTGCTCTGTCTCGGGCTCGATTTCCGCCATGGCGGCTTCGTCGACCGCGCGCTCGAGGCGTTCAACGAGGTCGTGCACCTCGATCCGCAGAATCGCTACGCGCTCGTCAACCTGCAGAAGCTGTACGAGGAGCAGCAGCAGTGGACCGAGGCGTCGCGCATTCGCGAACGGATCGCCGAGATCGACGGCGGCCGGAACGCACAGGACCAGCAGATCCTCGCGTTCCTCAGGAACCAGATCGGCGCCGCGCAGGCGGCGTCCGGCGACACGATCAGCGCCGCCCGGGCATTCAGCGATGCGCTC
>JADMIO010945877.1_pt1 | contig 10042 bp, 9 predicted proteins | sample 8958161 | NCBI WGS metagenome assembly JADMIO01 (sample SAMN16585339, study PRJNA669376) | soil metagenome | isolation source: Crop rotation soil | place: USA: Cullars Rotation, Alabama | collected 2011
CCTTTTGCTTCGTTGCGCTTCATTCTGACTGCCGAAGCAGCGGCGGCATTTGACGACATCACGCGCGACGGGCGTGTGAATCAGTTGTCGGGGCAGTCGCCGGGTGATTGGCCCAATTCCTTTCGCACGTCGCGATTCATTCCGGCGGTCGAGTATTTGCGGGCGCAACGCATCCGGACGCTGTTGATGCGCGAGATGGAGCAGTTGATGTCGCAATGGGACGTGTTTGTTAGTCCGGCGCCGGGAAGTGCGAGCCTGCTCGTGACGAATTTAACGGGACATCCAGCGGTGGTGTTGCCGTGCGGGTTTTTGAACGATCTGCCGCTGGCGATCATGTTTACGGGCGGTGTTTATGATGAGGTGTCGCCGTTGCGCGTGGCGCTGGCTTATGAGCGCGCGACGCAGTGGCACACTATGCATCCGAAGATGGATTGGGCGTCGTAGACGGTTTTGGCAGATTGATTTGAAACGAAGAGCCCTTGCCGGGTTCGCTGGTGACGCTCACGCTGCCACCGAGACCTTCGATAGCGGCCTTCACCGCATCGAGGCCCACGCCACGGCCGGAGAGCTCGGTGATTTCGGCTGCTGTTGAGAAGCCGGGTTGAAATAGTAGCGGCAGGTTTTCGGGCGCGATGCCGCGACCATTGTCGGTTACGGTGATCTGGTTTCGCGTGGCTTCGAGGACGACCGTTCCGCGAGACTCGATCCCGTGATCGACTGCGTTGCGCACCAGATGAACCAGCGCGTCAGCAAGCGCGTCAGCCGAGCGCTTGTCCAGCAAGAACTCCTCACTGTTAACTACAAAGTCGACTTGTTTCCCGATCTGGGTGGCGGCTGAGTTTCCCGCACGTCGCGCCTGGCGGAGGACCGTCTGGACAGGGATTTTTTCGGAGTCGCTGGCGTAGACGACCTGGAAAAGGATTTTGTCGCCTTCCATTCGCGCGGACGTTGAGATTAGCTCGGCGGTTTGTTCGAGACGCTCTTTTAGCTGGCGAAAGCGGTCCTCAAAGTCACTGACTTCAAACTCCGCGTGCATCACGTAGAGGTTGGCGCCTTCGCGCAACGCCGCGGCGGCGCGATGTCGTTCGCCGTCCTTTAGCGAAGCAAACTCGGGAGGCAACTCATCGTCGCCTGCAGAGGCGTCGCGTGTTGCTTCGTTGAGATCATTGAGAGCCGAAGGTTGAGATCCGTCGCGGAGCGCCAGCACAGTTTCATCGAACAGGTGCAGGATTCCATCGTCGAGCGTGAGCTTGCCGGTGCGCAGTGCGTGAAGGACGTCTTCGAATTCATGCGCGGTGCGGCTCAGATCGTTCCGGCCTTCCGCTGATGCGGCAGCTTTGAAGCTGTGTACGGTGCGGAAGAGTGAATCGAGCAACTGCCGCGACTTGGGGCCGTCTGTTGAGGCTTGTCGCAGTTCCTGGATCGTCGTCCAGATCTGATCCACACGCTGTTCTAGTTTCACGCGTTGATGTTCACACGTTAATCGCCGTCTTCGGTTTCGGGCCGAACATTTTGTTGTGGTTGTTGCTCGTCGAGGTCGCGCTTGATTGCATCCAGGATGCCGTTGATGAATTGAGTTGCTTCGTAAGTCGAGAAGCGGCGCGCGATTTCGAGTGCTTCGTTGATAGCGACGGTGCGTGGCGTTGGTTCGTAAAGAAATTCGTAAACGGCGAGCCGCAGGATGTTGCGATCGACGACGGCCATCCGTGAGATGCGCCAGTGTTCGGCGCGTGAGCGGATGCGCTCGTCGAGCAGTGTCAGGTTGGAGAGTGTGCCGGTAGCCAGACGCGTGGCGAAGGCGCGGGCCGTCTCGTCGAGATCGGATTCACCGAGTTCAGCCCAATAGCTACGGACCACTTCGTCCGTGGGCATTTCGGCAACATCAGCCGCAAAGAGCATTTGCAAGGCACATTCGCGTGCCTTACGTCGCGAACCCATAAAGAATTACCAACTACGGATATTAACCTTGAGTACTAAGCGTCGAACGCTTCCTTGTATAAGCTTGCCAATTCTACCGCGGTCATCGCGGCTTCAAAACCTTTATTACCGAGCTTCACGCCGGCGCGATCGATGGCTTGATCCACAGTGTCGGCTGTGACGACGCCAAATACCACCGGCAGTCCGGATTCCAGTCCGGCATGGGAAATACCCCGCGCGACTTCATTAGCGATGTAGTCGAAGTGCGGCGTTTGTCCGCGAATGATCGTGCCCACGCAAATGATTGCGTCGAAGCGGCGCGACTGTGCGAGCCGCAAAGCGAGTAACGGTATCTCGAAAGCACCCGGCACGCGGTAAATGGTGACGGCGCCTTCTTTTGCTCCGAGTCGCTCGAGTGCGTCGACGGCGCCTTCTACGAGCCGGCCGGTGATGAACTCGTTCCAGCGGCTACCGACGATCGCGAAGCGAAAGCCTTCAGCGTTGAGTCGTCCTTCGTGAACTGTCGGCTGCAACCGTTGCGACCTCGTGAGCTGAATAGTTACTTCGTTTCGCAGTATAGGAGATGCTCTGAGGCGCATCAAGTTTCAGTATTCGGAGGGTTGCTGTTGGACTCTAGTGCTCGAACACGATCGTAAATGTCGTGCTGGTCGGCGCGGATAGCCACCATCGTGTTGTTCAGAACGTCAAAGCGGTAGTACACATCACGCATCGACTTCTTTATTTCGCCAACGTCTGAGCTCAGCATGTCTTGTGCCGCGCGTAGTGCATCTTGACCTTCCCGCAAGTGCGCAATATCTGCCTGAACGTGGGCAACGTCTGACTGAACATTGGCGATGTCTGCAACAACTTTCTGCCAGATCGGCCGCGTGTCGTAAAGGCGTTCCTCAAGTGTTTCTTCGACCTTGTCGAGTCGGCTAAGAATAAGCGTCAGTTTTTCGCTATCGCTCGGTGGTAGTTTCTTTGTGAGGTCTTCGCTCATTAATGCTCTCCTTCGCGAGTAATTGTAGCACTCGCAAGGGAGAGGTGAAGCAGGAATGTGTATACGAAAATGGCTATTTACTATCGAAAATGGCTAAACCAGGTTCATTGGTGTGGGGTTCCTGGCGTCCTTCGTATAGTCGTAAAACCCGCGGCCCGACTTTCGCCCGTACAAGCCCGCCAGCACCATCCGCTTCAACAACGGCGGCGGCGCAAAACGCTTCTCACGAAATTCATTGAACATGATCTCCGCGATGTAGTACGTCGTGTCCAGCCCCACAAAATCACCAAGCGTGAACGGCCCCATCGGATAACCACAACCCAGCTTCATCGCGTTATCGATATCGACAATCGATCCAACACCTTCCTCCAGCGCCCGAATCGCATCGAGCATATAAGGGACCAGCAGACGATTCACGATGAACCCGGTCTTGTCACCCGCGCGCACCGGCACTTTGCCCAGCGACTTCCCAAACTCCACCGCCTGCTCGTAAACATCCGCATCCGTCAGAATCGTGCGCACCACTTCCACCAGCTTCATAATCGGCACCGGATTGAAGAAGTGCATGCCGATAAAACGCTGCTGCCGTTCCGGCGACGTCGCCGTCATCATCTCGGTAATCGAAAGCGACGAAGTATTCGACGCGAAGATCGTTTCCGGTTTGCAGATCTCATCGAGCTGCCGATACGTGCTGCGTTTCTCTTCAAGGTTCTCGATGATCGCTTCGATGATAATGTCGCAGTCCACCAACTGTTCGAACGATGTCGTGCCCGACAACCGTCCGCGAATCTGACTCTGCTGGTCGCCGGTTATCGTCCCTTTTTCCGCAAACTTCGCGAGCGACTTCTCGATCCCGCTAAAACCTTTATTAATAAACTCGTCAGAAACTTCCTTCACCACCGTCTCATATCCGGCTGTGGCTGCGGTTTGCGCGATACCCGCGCCCATCAACCCGCAACCCAACACACCCACTTTCCTGATTTCCATTTCCTTCTCCTGAAAAATTTATTTCGACGTGACTGTCGTGTACTTCTGCACCGCCTGCTTCAGCCACTCGTCATACTGCGCCTGCCATTGATTGAACTCCTCGCCGAGTTGCGGATCCAGCGGCGGTGGTCGTCTTGGTCCAGCGCCTGCGGGTGGACTGGCCGCAGCCGCGGCACTCGTCGCTTTCGCGAGAATCGAAAGCAGTTGCACGCGCAACTCCGCGGCGCGCGCATCCGGCGCCGGCGCCTCGAGCGCTCGTTGCGCGATCTCGTCCACGTTCTGAGTGTCGCGCTCCTGAATGATTGCGTTAGTCTTTTGCTTCGCGCCATCGATCGCGGCGGCGAAGGAAAAGAATGCCTGCGTCTGTGTACTAAGCGCCGGCTGCGCCGCGAGTGCCAGCGAACGATGAAAATTTCGCGCAGTCTCGTAGAAACCAACGAACACGATCGCCAGCATCAGCACCTGCAAGATCCGCCACGCCGCCGCCATCCCGCGTCGCTCGCCCGGACGGCGATACTCCACCACCGCCGCGAGCGCCGCTCCCGACAACAACCCGCCGAGGTGCGCCGCATTGTCGATAAACCCGCGCCCGACAAAACCGATGAACAGATTGATGACGATGATTGGCAGCAGGCCCGTGCCAAACGCGCGCTTGAAACCTTCCGGCAGCTCGCGCCGAAACTTGATCCCGAAAACAAAGAGCACGCCGACGAGTCCGAACAACGCGCCCGAAGCTCCCGCCGAAGGCACGTCAAGGTTCTTGAACAGAAAGCGCCCGAGCGAATTCGTCGCCAGTGCGGGCCGCACCGTCAGATAACTCGCCACGACACCGGCTATACCCGTCACCACCCAAAACACCACGAACTTCGCTTCGCCATACAACTTCTCAACGTATGGTCCGACTATCCATAGGCTGTACATATTGATCAGCACGTGGGGCAGGTTGATGTGGACGAACATCGGCGTGATGAAGCGCCACCACTGATAGTTCGAAGCGTCGATGAGGTAGTTCAGCTTCGCGCCGTAAGCGATCAGCACGCCTTCGGGAAAGCTGGACCACAGCACCGGCGTCGACATCCCGCTCGAGTGCCACATCAACAGAAACAGAAACAGGTTCGCGACGAGCAACACGATCGTGAACTTGTTGGGCCGGCTGAGAACGGCGCGCGCGAAGCGGATCGTTTCGCGATCCGCGGGACGGTAAGCGTGAAGTTGTTCCGGCGTCACTGAGGTGGGCGTGCCGCAGACTGCGCATTGCGGCTCGCCCGCGCCTACTATTGCCCCGCAACTGCGGCACATCTTCGGCCGGCCGGGATCAGTTTGGTTTGACTGGCTTTCAGACAAGCTTCGGGACTAACCCACTGTTTCGAGCAGATTGACAAGATCGTCGGCGTGTTCTTCTTCCACGGCGAGTATCTCTTCCATCAGCCGGCGCGAAGTCGGATCGTCATTACCGAAGTAGTTGATCATTTCGCGATAACTGTCGATAGCGATGCGCTCGGCAACAAGATCTTCCTTGATCATGTCCAGCAGCGTCTCGCCTTCGACGTATTCCGCGTGGCTGCGACTCAACAACCCGTCGGGATTGAAATTCGGCGCGCCCTTGAGCTGCACGATGCGTTGGGCAATCGAATCGGCGTGACCCTGCTCTTCATTCGCATGTTCGAGAAACTCAGCCGCGACACTTTCAGCATGAATGCCCGACGCCATGTAATGATGACGTTTGTACCTCAGCACACAGACGATTTCCGTAGCCAGCGCTTCGTTGAGAAGTTTAACGACGGTTTCGCGATCCGCGGTGTAACCCTCGGTGATCGCACCGTTTTGAATATGCTGCCGCGCGCGCTCGCGCAAAGTTTTAATGTCAGTGAGAAATGGTTGATTCGCCACGACCTCACTCCTTCAAGATAGATTTGCGGGACGAAGGATATTAGATCCGTCCTACTCCGCGGTCAATTTACCATGCACTTTGACTTCGTTTGGTGCGCTTCCGTTCGGAGTTACCTCGATCGGAATTTGCCAGACGAGGGTCTTGATGCGGCAAGTGCCCGTGTTGTCTTCGCGGCAATAGAACAGCGTCGCTTGGGCGCGCAGGTTCGTCGAGCCGGCGTTTACAACATTTAGCGGAATTCGCAGCGGCAGTTTCAGATCTTTCGCGCTGCTCGAAGCGAGTTTCTCGTCAACGGTAATGACGCTCTGGCCGCCATCGACCGACACCTTGTAACGCTGCGGCGCCATCGTATTGAGGTGATAACCGGGCGGCAGATCGACGTTGATTTCCAGCACGGCGTTAGTGCCGGTGCGGAGTTGTTGGGTTTGCGTTTTGATCTCCTCGGCGTTCGGCGCGGCGGCGGTTTCTGCTGACGTCACGTTGTCGACCGCCGGTGGCGTGAGCCCGTTTATAAACAACGTGCTCGTGTGTTTCGTTTTTAGATCCACGACGCGGATCGCATGATTGTTGGTATCAGCAACGTAGAGTTTTCCGTTTGCCTGGGCGAGGCCGCCAGGTTCGTAAAACGAAGGTGACGCGCCATCGGCCTGACCGGGTTTGCCGGTGCCGAACAAACTGGTGACGCGTTCGTGTTTGGGATCGAGTTCCTTGATCTTGTGATTGTACGTGTCGGCGATGAACAACTTGTCGCCGTTGGCGAGCAGGCCGAGCGGATGTTGCAGCCGCACGTCGTCGCCAGTGCCGTCGACGTCGCCAAACTCAAACAGATCGCCGCCGACGAGAGTTTTCACCTGACCGTTCGTGAGATCGATCGCGCGAATGATGTTTGATTCGGCATCGGAGACGTAAAGCGTTTGCCCGATCGCGGCCATGCCTGAAGGTTGGGCGAAGCCGGCGTCGAGCAGTGAGCCGTCGAGACGCGCTTCGCGGCCCGAGCCGGCGAAAGTCGAGACGGTGTTCTTGTCGAGATCGAGTTTCCAGATCTGATGTGGACCAGCCATCGCGATGTAAAGCGTGTGTCCGACGAGTTGCAGGTCCCACGGCGAGCTCAACGCGACCTGACGCGCTGCTCCACTTTGGAAGTAATCGTGCGTTTGCTGGCCGGTGCCGGCGACAGTTTCGACCGTTCGCGACTTCAGATTAACGCGACGGATGAGATGGTTTTCAGTGTCCGCGACGTAAAGATTGTCGCCCGCGAGCGCGAGTCCCTGCGGGCGGTAGAAACTCGCTTTATCAAACGCGCCGTCGGCCGCGCCTTTTTCGCCGGTGCCGATCGTGTCGACCAGTGTGCCGTCGAGTTTGGTGATGACGATGCGATTGTGGTTGGAGTCCGAGATGAAGAGACGATCGCTCGCGGCGTCAGCCAGAAGCTTGCCCGGAAACGCGAGCGGTAGATCGCCGACCTTCGCGCGTTCGAGCACGAGCTTGAGCGGCTCTTCGTTTAGTTCGCCGCGCTTGCGAAACTCGTCGACGAGTTTTGCGACTGCCTCATCGATCACTTCATAGTTTCCTTCGCCGGAAGCAGCGCCGACGACGTAACCAGCCGGGTCAATCAGCACTTGCGTCGGCCACGCGCGCACGCCATAACTCTGCCAGACCGCATACTCCGAGTCGTTATAAACCGGATGCTCGATCTCGTAGCGCAGAATGATGCGGCGAATGTTCTCGGTCTCTTTTTCGTTTTGAAACTTCGCGGAGTGAATGCCGATCACGACCAACTGGTTCGCATACTTCGCTTCGAGCTTCTTGAGATCGGGAATGATGTGGATGCAGTTGATGCAGCCGTAGGTCCAAAAGTCGAGCAAGACGACCTTGCCCTTGAGAGCGGCGATTGAAAGCGGCTTATCGGTATTTAACCAGCCGCGGCCGCCCTGAATTTCCGGCGCTCGTACGCGCGTTCTTTCTTGTGCAGACATCGAAACACCTCGCTCGGAAGCGAACATGAAACAGACTAACGACAGTGCGACAATCAGTGATTTCATTTTTGTTCAAGCAGTTCGTCCACGCGTTCGATGGCGCGGCGCAAGTGGGGAATCGTGATCGACCCGCCGACAACCAGCGCGACATTAAACGCGTCGAGAAACTCTGCGCGATTCACACCCATAGACACACACTGTTTGATGTGATAAGTGATGCAATCGTCGCAACGCAAAACTGTCGAAGCAACCAGACCCATCAGCTCTTTCGTCTTCTTATCGAGCGCGCCGTCTTCGTAAGCCTGCGTGTCGAGCGCGAAGAAACGCTTGATGCCGAGATGCCCGCTGCCGAGCAGTTTTTCGTTCATCTCAGCGCGATATCGATCGAATTCATCCATGCCTGACATTGTATACACGCCCGATTTGTTTGTCGTCCGGTGGCGTTGTAACCTTACACCCACGCAATGAACGACCAGGCATTCAACACGCTCGAGTATCAGCAATTGCTCGCGCTCATCAGACGAAACGCGCAAACCGAAGCTGGCCAGGCGCGCGTCGAGAAACTGTCGCCCGCGACGAGCGAGGCGCAGTTGCAGCGCGAGCTTGCGGCGCTAGCAGAGTGTGTGATGCTGCGCGCGCGCGGTGTGAACTGGTCCTTCAGCGGGTTTAGCAATCCGGCCGAGACGATTGCGCGGTTGCACGTCGAAGGCGCGACACTCGATCCGCTCGCGATTTTGCAAACGGCGCGTTTGTGTGAACAGGCGATGTCCGCGCGCGCGGCGATTCTGGCGGAGCGCGAGAACGCGCCGGTGTTGTGGGAACTGGTTGAAAACCTGCCGCGCGATCTGAACAGTCTCGCGGCGCGGATCAGCAACAAAATTTTGCCGACGGGAGAGCTTGACGACCGCGCGAGTCCGGATCTCGCGCAGATTCGTCACGAGATCACGAGCTTGCGTTCGCGGATCACGCGTTCACTCGAAGGATTGATGCGCCGCTCGGCGGAAGCGATTCAGGATGAACTGGTCACGATTCGCAACGATCGTTTCGTGATTCCGGTGAAGACGGATCACCGGGGGCGCGTGCACGGCGTGGCGCACGGTTACTCGTCCTCGGGCGCGACTGCGTTCATCGAGCCGCTCGAAACAATCGAGGCAAACAACGAGTTGCAGAGTCTGCACGAGGCAGAGGCGCGTGAGATCGCGAGAATACTTTTCGGGTTGAGCGACGAGTTGCGCGCGCAGTTGCCGGCGATCGAAATGGCTGCGGCGGCGGTCGCGGAGCTTGATTTCGTTAACGCGAAAGCGATCTTTCATCGGCAGTTCAAGTGTTCGATTCCGGAAATAGATTCAGACAGAAGATTGGAGATCGTAGAAGCGCGGCATCCGTTGCTCGAAGAGAACCTGCGCGCGAGCGGCGGCGCCGTGGTGCCGGTTTCATTCGCGCTCGACGACGAGAAGAATGCGATGATCATTTCCGGCGCGAATGCCGGCGGCAAGACGGTCGTGTTGAAGACGACAGGATTGCTGGCGTTGATGGCGTTGTCGGGGATTTCAGTGCCGGCTGTGGCGGCGAGCTTTCCCTTGTATGCAACGGTGTTGGCGGACATCGGCGATCACCAGTCACTCGCCGCCAACCTCTCGACGTTCACATCGCACGTCGCAAACATCGCGCGCATGATCGAGATCTGCGAAGCGCCCGCGCTTGTGTTGCTCGATGAGGTCGGCACCGGGACCGATCCGGAAGAGGGATCGGCGCTCGGTGTTGCGGTCGTGGATCATTTTCGCCGTGCTTGCCACGCGCATGTGATCGCGACGACGCATTACAGCGGGCTCAAGATGTACGCGGGAAACGAAGCGGGCGTGATCAATGCGAGTGTAGAGTTTGATGAGAAGACGCTGCGGCCTACGTATCGTTTGATTGTCGGCGTGGCGGGTGCGTCGTCGGGACTCGAGATCGCGCGGCGTTTTGGTGTGCCGAAGGGAATTGTCGACGCAGCCGTGAGTTCCGTAAAGGATTCGTCTTTACAAGCCTCGGAGTATTTGCGACGCATCAAGCGTGAGGCCGAAGAAGCGGAAGCGTTGCGAATCGCTCTGGACGAAGAACGCGCGGCGGTGGCGGAGAAATTTGCGTCGCTGGATAAGGAAGCAGCGAAGCGCGAACGCGAGCGTCAGGTTGCGTTTGAACAAGTGGCCCAACGCACGGTGGCGGATCTGGAAAAGCGGGCGCATGAACTCGTCGGACGAATCGAGGATCGCGCCGAGAGAATTCGTG
>JADMIO011127059.1_pt1 | contig 10042 bp, 10 predicted proteins | sample 8958161 | NCBI WGS metagenome assembly JADMIO01 (sample SAMN16585339, study PRJNA669376) | soil metagenome | isolation source: Crop rotation soil | place: USA: Cullars Rotation, Alabama | collected 2011
GATCAGTTAGTGACGCTCGAGGATCAGTTAGTGACGCTCGAGGATCAGTTAGTGACGCTCGAGGATCAGTTAGTGAAGCTCGAGGATCAGTTAGTGACGCTCGAAGAGAACGTCTATTGTCGCCACTCGCGGCTTATGTCTCTGCAAAAACTGGAGTCGGTTGTTCTATTGGTAATTCTTCAACACGGACTTCCGAAGTCTGCGCGACAGCCTTTGACACCGTTGCAGGTTTCCGCATGTAGGGCCGTTCGCAGTAGCGATAGAACACCCAGGCAAACAAGACCGTTGCCGGTACGACGATCAGGAACGTGTTCAATGCGGGCGGTAGGTAACTGCTCACAAACCACCACGATTGCATAATCACCAACTCGTGCGTGAGATAAAGCGAGTACGAAAAAACACCGATAAAGGCGGCGGCAGCCACCGCGTTTTGCATTAGCCGTCGTAGGTCGAACCTACTCGTGAACATTAGCAGGTCTTTTAACCACGACTGCTCCATCGCCACTACGCGATTTACGATAATGAAAAACCCGAGGCCCCACATCGGATGCATCAACATCCACGCCAGCGTGTGAGGCACCGTGTCTTTCTCTGTCTGCGGCAGGATCATCGAGGTCGCCGACGCCACAATGACCGCCGCAATCCCCAGCCAAATGTTCCGGCACCACTTCGGCAGTTTCACCAATCCAAACGCTGCTTCCACAGCCAGCGCCCCAAGCGCCCATGTCAGCCAGTGTGATGCCGCTGCCTCAGGTACGGGCACGCCTACACCAAACTTCACCCAGATCAGATGGCTGAGTCCAAACCAGCCGACGCGTGCCCCGGCGCAAATTAACAGGGTCGGACCCCAGCCAAACCGTGTGCGCAGAAATAACAAAAGAAAGTAAGCGAGGTAGAGTTGTTCTTCGATCGCGAGCGTCCAGAAGACTCCGTTGATGCTGTAGACCGTATGCGGATCCAGGTTGTGCAGCATCAGCACGTGCATCACAACATCGTAGATGAAAAACGCCGTGACTTTTATTCCAGTCGTCAACGCCGCCAGCAGGAAGAACAGGCCGAAGGCGATCAGGTACGGTGGATAGAGCCGGCGAAAACGACGGCGCCAAAAAGTGCCGAATTGAACTTCATGAGGCTTTTGCTGCGCCCGCGACTTCGCCCACTGGAGGTGAATGCAGAAACCGGAGATAACAAAAAACAGGAAGACGCCGATGTAGCCAAACGAACTGACGAATTGAACAAACTTCACCGGCCAGCGAAAAAAGTTAGCCGGCACGGCATTGCTGCTCTGCCAGAGCGCGTGATAGAAGACGACGCCCAGCGCGGCGAGGCCGCGCAAAGCATCGATACTTTGTAGTCGCTCACCATTCAGAGATGCGAGCTGGTTGCGTTCCATCGAGCAGGTCGCCTTGAGGTTGGAAATTACGTTACGGGCTGCAAATCACCGCGCCACCGGCGATACCCGTAAGCCAGCAAGAATAACAGCGAGACCACAGCGGCCAAAACAGTCCACCAAAGATATCTAAATTCCGAGGATGGAGTCCAAAAGAAATAGGCCAATGCGTAGAGCAGCCCACTAATAGAGAGTACAAAAACCGTCTCTAAGTCCTCGTGCAACTTACCTCTCGCTGCCAGGTAAACCGTTCCTAAGCTGATCAGTATCCAGAGAAATCCGCGGAACAATATCGAGAAGCTGAAAAAGCCCAAATAAGCGGTGAAGAATCGATTTAGCCTGCCATGGTTCGACTTGAACTCGGGTGGGTTGTGGAAGTCGGCCTCGAGCAGGTAGGGAATGGCCACGCCTTCTTCATTGAAGCTACTAAGATGCATGAAGATTTCGGTCCGTGATTTCAAGTAGGCAATTTTGTGATTCAGGACGGCGTGTAGCCAACAATCTCGCAGGGCCGCGACCTCTGCGGCGTTGGTTGAAAGCTTGAATGGTGGCTTGTCTCCGTAAATCAACGGGTTGACCGTATACGAACCGTAGCGTTCTCTTACTTTCTCGAGCGAGAAGTTCTCATAGTTCACGACATGAGCGGGAAACAATTGTTCGTCTGTTGTCTTTGATAAGGCTGACAAATCAAGCAGCATCACCTGCTGGTAAGGATAAGTGACACGCTCCTTGACCAGGATTGCGGTCGCCACATTTACCCCCAAGGCCAGCAACACAAAATAAACCAGCGCTACGGCTGCCGGTAGCAAGCGAAAGCGAACCGCGTCACGTTTAGCTTTCAATGATGGGAAAATCCGGAAAGCGATGACAGCGGTCCACAGTGCGAGCGGGATGATCGCCGGCGCAGCGTTGAGCCTCACTGCGTAACCGTAGAACAGGAAGACGGCCGAAATTATCAATAGAGTTTTGGAAAACGTTTTGTTGGCGGTGTAGAGCAGCGCTGCCACCATAAACAACGAGCTTCCTAATCCCACGTCCTTCCAAATCGTGCTAAGCAGAGCGAGCACCGGTGGCAGATAAGCGAAGGTGACGAGGCCAAGTCCCAGGAGGATTGATTTTCGCCAAGTGGCTCGCCAGAAAAGTGCGGCGGCGCCCCAGAACATCGCGTTATGCAAGACCAGCATCCCAAACGGTCCCGGGACGAGACGATCCAGAATACCCCACACCGCGGACATCAGTGGCGGATGGTAATCCCAAAAGACCCATGCCCGCGCCTGGCTCCACTGATCCAATGAGTCGGGCGACATGTAGCCCGGATAAAAACCTACCAGACAAACAACGAAGCCGAAGGCGCAACCCAGGTACCCGATCCAGGGAACGACATTGGGGATAGCGTCTTTGGAAAACAGCCGTGGTGTCACCGGCAAGTATTAGGCAGAAACGATCGCATTAACATCGATATTGTACTTCCGAATCTTGCTGTACAGCCGGGGACGATAAATGCCCAGCAAGTTGGCGGCTGCCTGTTTGTTGCCGTTCGTGCGCTGCAAAGTCTTCTCGATGACCAGTCGCTCGATATCTTCCAGCGTCATGTTCGGCGGTACCTCCCAGGTCGCTCCGGCCGCCGTGCCTTCCGGTAGCGAACCATTGTCGAAGGGTAAGTCGACCGGTTCGATACGATTGCCTTTGGCAAGCAACACCGCGCGCTCAATAACATTTTGTAACTCGCGCACGTTTCCCGGCCAGTTATGACCAAACAAACGTTGATAAGCCGCCTGAGAAACACCGGCGATGGGCCGTTCATACTTCTGCGCATACTCCTGCAGAAAGTGTTCAGTTAGCAATTGAATGTCTTCACTGCGCTCGCGCAGCGGTGGCACGTGAATCGTGATGGTTGAAATACGATAGAAAAGATCGTCGCGCAACAAACCATCGCGAATCGCGTCTGCGGGCAAACGGTTGGTTGAAGAGATTAACCGGAAATCGACGGCAAAAGTCTTTTCTGAGCCAATCTTGCGATAACTGCGTTCCTGCAATACGCGCAAAAGTTTGGGTTGCAATTCCACCGGCATCTCGGCGATTTCATCCAGAAGCAGTGAACCACCGGCAGCGTGTTGCACCAGGCCTTCCTTGTCTGCGTGCGCACCGGTGAAAGCGCCCTTGGTGTGGCCAAAAAGTTCCGACTCGATCAGTTCCTTCGGCAACGCCGCGCAGTTCACCTTGATGAATGGTTTGCGCGCCCGTAACGATTGGTAGTGAATCGCGTTGGCAATTAGTTCTTTGCCGGTTCCTGATTCGCCTACGATCAAAACGTTTGCATCCGACTTCGCTACCGACTCGATCGTTTCGTAAATCGTTTGCATCTGCTTGGATGAGCCGATGATGTTGAAGTACTCGGAACGAGTCGACATCTGCCGGCGCATGTTTGCGTTTTCAGTCATCAGTTCGCGTTGCTTTAACGCGTTGTGAATTCGTCGCAGCAGCGTATCGAGTTCGAAGTTTTCACCCTTCTCTACAAAATCAAACGCACCAGCCTTGCTGGCTTCGAATGCTCTTGGACCAGATCCATGTCCGGTCAAAACTATGACCTCAGTGAGTGGCTTTGCGTCTTTGATGTGACGCACCACTTCGAGTCCGTCCATGTCGGGAAGGTTAAGATCACAAATAGCGACGTGCTGACCGCCCTGGTCAAACACTTCAATTGCGTCAGTGCCTGTGGCTGCCGCATCGACTTGATAGCCTTCTTCAGTCAGATTCTGTTTTAGCGAATCCGCCATGATCGGATCGTCATCAACTACCAGAATCCGCACATTTCTTTTGTCCACGAATAATCCTCCCTACAGCCCTTCAGCTCGGTTAATTTCAATTTATCCAGTAACGGGTAGGCGCACACTCAACAACCCGGTTTCGCCTTTCGCGGAACCGCCGTGCGCCTCAAACACTTTCGCTGCCAGCGACAGCCTGATTTCATCAGTACCGGCAAACGAGTGAAAAGGATCATGATCGAGTGAATTTCGAACATGCCATTCGATTAGAGCGTTGGGGGAACCATTAGAACCGTCGCGCTTCAACCCAATTTCAAGAGTAGCTTCGCGATCTTTACTGCCAAGCATCTTCATCGCTCCGATTGATACTGCCTTCAGGGCTTCACTCAGCGATAGCGCATCGAAGTTACCAACCAGCGATGAGGCTTCAATATTCAACTCTATCAGGCGACGTAAACTGCCAGTCACTGATGGTTCGCCGGTGACACTTTCGGCATTCAATGCGGTCGTTACCTCCCGCAAAACTTTTTCCAAATCGACGTCAGCCTGCTTTTTTAGTTCGACTGGCCGTCCGATTTGGCCAATCATCGAAACATCTCGCGCCGTTCTGTCCAGGCCCGCAATCAGTTTATTGACCGTTTCCAGCTCGTCTTCGGGCCTTCCGTCCTTCTCCATCCGCTTCCTGAGAAACGTGGCATACAGTTTGAGACCGTTCAGATGGTTTTTGAGGTCGTGCACCACCTGGATGGAGGCTCGTCCCAGCGCTAGCAGGGCGTCGTTATCTTGAGACTCTGATATTAGTGGCTTCATCTGGCTATGAAGTATCTAGCTAACTTCTCCGGACCCGTAATCGTTCTGCCAGTGAAGTGTATTGAATAAACTCTGCGGGGGACATCTGGCTGTTGTATTTCGGTGCGCGATCTTAGCAAAAAACCGCGGCGTATTCTAGTGATACAGTTAGATGCCGCGGTGTTTGGAGGATTCAAACCATCTTGAACCTATCTCATCAATCCGTACCGAGCAGAACGGAACGCCCTATGGAAGCGAAGAAAACCGCGACAGTACTCCTCGTTGAGGACACGGAAGACAACCGGCAAATGCTGAAGCGGCTGCTCGAACTGAGCGGTTACCGCGTGGTAGAAGCGCTGAATGGCAAGCAAGCCATTGAGGTTGCACGGGAGGCGAAACCGCAAATCATTTTGATGGACTTAAGCTTACCCTACATCGACGGGCTCGCCGCTACTCGTCAAATTCGGAGCATGCCGGAATTTTGGAATACACCAATCGTTGCGGTCAGTGCGCATGACACGGCTGACTTTCACAGCGATGCATTGGCCGCCGGGTGCAACGTCTACGTAACTAAACCAATCGATTATCCGGAGCTGGAAGAACTGGTAGAGAAGCTACTGAAACAGAAGCCGAGCAAACCGATTTAGCACGACATTTTAGTCGGGTTGGAACCATTTGGTGGTCCAGCGTGTCTAACGAAGTAAATGGGCCAGGTAAATGGGCTAGTACCAGGGCACCATAAATGTTCCGGGAGACATTGCAAAAATGGTTTACGGCACACTAGAATCCAACCCGTCATCCATGGTCACACCAGATCGACAGCTTCCCGATTCTGACGATTCGAGACGCGTTGTCATTATCGTCGTTGCGATTGTTGCTGCGGTAGCAATCGCGGCGCTTTTTTATTTCCTCATGCGCGCGAGCGGCGGCGGAGCGGTCCAACCAACTCTGGAGGGAGCATTTCGCGCCGGCTCAGCCGAATTTGCGCAATACCAACCCAAGATTGTTTTAGATCCACCAGAAGCCTACGAATCGAAGCGCGCACTCGGCGACATTGTCATGAACTTACAGACCATCGCTCACAACTTCACCGGCAAGACCTTGACTGGACTAGAAGTCACCGGCTACGTGGTGGATCATCAGGGCAAGGCTGTTAATCAACGCGCCACCATCGTTATTCCTGGTAAGCAAGCAGATTTAGAAAACAATCGTGCAGTCCCGGTAAGAGTGTTGCTGGAAGGAATGACTGACAAAGACGATCGCGCCAACATCAAGATGGAAGTCACAGCCATCAAGTTCTAAAAGTCCCCTACTGGTCATTCCTGATTAAGAAATAATTCTTCGAGGGACTGTCGCAGCGGTTGGACTGACACCAGCTTTCCGTCTGTCTTCCGCAAGGCCGCCAGCACCGGGTCGACATTCTGTTCAGTTGCAACCTCGATACGCAAACCAGCGGGCGAGTCAGTGACGGTATAACCATCCCCGGTTGGAAGATAGGGTCTCAAAGCACTTTCGTGGACGCCGCTAACAACGATTTCAAAGCCACTCCGGCCGGGAATTTGTTGCCTTAACTCGTCAAGATAGCCGACCTGCGAAAGTTTCCCTTTCTTTAGTATCGCTACGCGATCGCAAAGCACCTCGATATCAGACAGGATGTGAGAACACATGAAAACTGTTTTGCCTTCGTGGCGCAGCGCGGCGATAAGATCGCGGACTTCGCGTCTGCCAATCGGGTCGAGGCCGCTCATCGGTTCATCGAGGAAGACAATTTCTGGATCGTTGATCAGCGACTGGGCCAGACCGACCCGCTGCAACATGCCCTTGGAGAATTTGCGCAGTTGCGTCTTCCACTTATTTTCCTCGAGGTGTACCCGGCCCAATAAGTCTCGCGCCCGCTGGTTTCGCTCCGCCTTCGATAAGCCAAAGACCTGTCCACAGAAATCAAGAAATTCGATGGGCGTTAAGTAGTCGTAGAAATAAGGATTTTCGGGCAGGTAGCCGATTCGCTGATGCATTGAGATGTCAGCTATGTCATGTCCCAGGATTCTGGCGTTGCCCGCAGTCGGAAAAATAAGACGCATCAGGAGTTTTAGCGTGGTCGTTTTTCCCGCACCGTTCGCGCCCAGAAAGCCGAAGATTTCGCCCTGATTAACTACGAGCGAAAGACCGTCGAGTGAACGGACTTTACGTTTCTTCCAGAAACCAACGTCGTAGTCTTTGGTCAGATTGTCGATTTCAATGATGTTGCTCATTGGCTACGAAATATCGACTGCTCAAAGTTTGTCAAAAGCTTTAGATTGAGGATCGATTTCCAGCTGACAGTTTGCACTAAGTACGAAAGGACTGCCGGTGGCATCGAGCGGCGCTCCAGAGGAATTGAAGCCTAACTTGGAATTTCGCAAGAGCGGCAACACCTCTCCCCACGATGACGGGCAGCGACCGGTTCGTTCTTTAAAGTTGGCTACCACTTCGCGCAGGCGATCTCTCTGATCCAGCGCAGCCAACTTGAGCAAGTGGCCGGCAGCATTCTTTTTCAATTGCTCGTCCTGGGCCTGTTCAAACATGCGTTGATAAATCTGGCGAGCAGTTTCGCGGCTGCCGCCTTCGCGAGACATTCGCGCAGTCATCGATTTCATCCATGCCGGAGCGCCGGGAATTTCCGATCCACGTCCGTAGGCTTCCGCCGCATTGGCAAAATCTTTACGTTGCCAGTAAATAAATCCGAGTTGCTGATAGAGTTGCCATGCCGATGGGTTTTCGGCGATTCCCTTTTTGGTGATCCTTATCCCGGCTTCGGGGTCGATCCCTGACAGAACGATTGACGCATATTCGTAAGGCTCAAGGAACTGCGGATCAAGGGTTGTAGCGGTGTCGAGCAATGGAGCGAGGAGCTTAAGATTTAGTTGGCCCAACTGATCCAGCTGGAGATCCTTCGGAGCATCGACAACTTTTCGACCCACGTACTGAAGGGATCTCATCCAGTACCAGTCGGCGGCCAGGCCGTTAAAGCCCAGACTCATTTTTTTCACCCAACGTCCGCTGACATATAGTTGTTCATCATCCGACTGCGAATCTCGCGAGACCGGATGCGCATCAAGATGTCGCGCCACGCCGACAAACGTTGTCACGCCAATGACAATCGTCAGCAATAACCATACTCGCTTGTCCCTACGAGAATTCATTTGAAATTACGTCGATTGAAAATCCAGATTGCGATTGCCATGACCACGGCAATGTAAGCCAGCGAATACAGAAGCAGCCAGCTAGTCTGTGCTAGTCCCGGCGTAATACCTCGTGCCGCCGGGGCAATGAAACTGAGGTTGGCGAGGTTGGGAAGCAGATAATAGAGCAGCGTCAGCATCACCTTCGCGCCCGCTCCACCGAGCGACTGCGCCAGCGTTTTGAGGTCGGAGCTGAAGTGCCCGATTATGAAAAAGAAGAAAGTGAAAAGCGCCGAAAGCGCCGGCGAGGAGAAGCAAGAGAAGAGCAGGGCAATCGCGGTCAGCAGCAACAGTTCCGTATAAATCAAGAGGACCGCGGGCCAGATACTGAGTGCCAGCGGATCCCAACCGCGCTTTACAAAAATCAACGCCAGGGAGATTCCGCTTCCCATTATGATCACATTGACCAGCAGCGTTGAGGCCAGGCCAACGTATTTCCCCAGCAGGAATTCGCCACGACCAACAGGTTTTGCAAAAATCGCGTAAACAGTACGCCGCTCGATTTCCTTGTAAACCAACCCGACGCCAACAAAGATGGCGATGAAGACTCCGAACAGCAGCATTGCACTGAGTCCGAGGTCGACAATGATTCGCCGTTCCTGTCCCCCTGAGAGTTCACCAATAAAAATGGCTACCCCGGTCAGCAGTAATACAAACAAGACCAGGTTATAAAGCACGCGATCACGGACAGCTTCGCGAAAGGTATTGTTGGCGATGGCGGAAACGCGCCAGATCAGGCTGCGTGCAGACATCTTTGCAGTGCGTTGGAATTCCTTGCTGATTGTTACCGAAACTTAATCTTCCACGAGCGGGGTTACTTTAACCCAAGGCGAAAGTTTTCGGAACCAATTGATCACTCGAAATTAGTTGTTAAGCGGCGACATTCCGACTACCTCGTCCCAATCCGCCGGAAGCGTCAAGGTGGTGTCAGCTCTGAGTATGCCATCCTCAGCCATGGCGAAACGCCGACTACCACTCTGGGCAAAGCCGGATGGGCGGACCGGTATGGCGGTAGAGTAAAACTGGGCGCCGAAACCGGCTGAAACCGGATTCACACCGAAGGTATAACCGGCTTTTTCTCCTGATCCCAGCACTTCATCCGTGAGAAATTGGCCTCGCAACTCAGCCATAGTTCCGTAGGAGCCATCGCCAGTGGTTGCTCGATAGGTCGCTTCACAAGAGTGAATGGTCCGCAAGGATTGTAGTGCGGAGCCTTCATTTGCGGCCCGCCGGGAGGCTAACAGATTGGGAATGGCGATGGCGGCGATGATGCCGATTATCGCTACAACGATGAGCATCTCGATGAGAGAGAAACCGGAATTATGTTTCAGTTTGTTCATGTTTACTCCTTGGTTTCGGTTTGTTTAAGGGAGTCCGAAACGGAACACGAAAAGGGCGTGGGGTGAGCGTCAAGGCTTTTGCGAGCGCATTCGCGCGCGCCAGCCCTGGTTAACCAGGTCGGGAAAACGCCTTTCATTTTCTTGAAGTATTTCAAAGAGGCCAGCTTGAGGAATGAGATTTCCGGGCAAGGAAATATGCTTGTCTTTCTGGGCCGCTGCGAAAGCAGCATCGATATCGTTTTCAATTACCTGCTGCCAGCCAAGAGCAGCGGCAGGATTAACCAGGAGCGCCTTGGCAAATGTAGATTTTGACTTTTCAGTTTGCCCCGTGCGCTCCAGGACTGAAGAGTAGCGAGCCAGCAGAAAAGTAGATGATGGATAGGCACTCACCGCGGCAGCCAGGGTGCGTTCAGAAGCGGCCGTATCTCCAGCAGCTTCCTGTGCAGAGGCGAGGTAGACATAACAGACTGAACTATTGAATCCGCGCGTCGTGGCGTATTCCAAATGGCTGACTGCCTCGGCGGGACGGTGCTGGTT
>JADMIO010768936.1_pt1 | contig 10041 bp, 8 predicted proteins | sample 8958161 | NCBI WGS metagenome assembly JADMIO01 (sample SAMN16585339, study PRJNA669376) | soil metagenome | isolation source: Crop rotation soil | place: USA: Cullars Rotation, Alabama | collected 2011
GACAACTTGTCCACGTGGAATTCTAAGCTTAGGATCCCAATGTGCTGGAAAGTCACGATACCCTCACGCGCTTTCACCTCCACGATATTCGAGTGCGTCTTCTCGTAGCGCAGCTCAGAAGCGCGATTGCCTTCTTCACGCGTGTTGATGAAGAGCACCGGCAAGCGCTCGTCGATGAGTGCGTTTGGACCATGCTTCATCTCGCCCGCTGGATAACCTTCAGCGTGAATGTAAGAGATCTCTTTCAACTTCAACGCACCTTCGAGTGCGACTGGGAAGTTGATACCGCGGCCGAGATACAGAAAATCAGTCGAGCGGAAGAACTCTTTCGACAACTCCTCGATACCGTCTGAGTCGTTGAGCAGGTGCTCGAGTTTCACCGGCAGTTCAGCTAACTCCTGTGCGTGAAAACGTGCTTCCTCAGGTTTGAGCACGCCGCGCACGTTTCCCAGGTACATGCCGAGCAGGTAGAGCGCGATCATCTGGGCCGTAAAAGCCTTCGTCGATGCAACTCCAATCTCCGGACCAGCGTGCGTGAGTATCGTGCCGTCTGCTTCGCGCACGATCATCGAACCCTGCACGTTACAGATCGCGAGCACTTTCGAGCCGAGCTCTTTCGCTTCACGCAACGCCGCGATCGTGTCGGCCGTTTCACCTGATTGAGAGATCACGAGCAGCAACGTGTTCTCATCCATCACTGGACTGCGATAGCGAAACTCGGAAGCGTAATCGACGTCGACCGGCACGCGCGCGAGTTGCTCGATCATGTACTTGCCGGCGAGTCCCGCGTGCCACGAAGTTCCACAAGCAGCGATCTTGATCGAAGTGAAGCGTTTGAAATCCGCTTCGGTGATGTTGCTCATCTCGTCGAGAAACACCTGCCCGCTGTCGAGCGAGACTCGTCCCTGCACGGTGTCGCGAACGGAGCGCGGCTGCTCGTAAATTTCCTTGAGCATGAAATGCTTGAAGCCGCCCTTTTCCGCCATGATCGGATCCCACGTGATGCGCTGGATCGACGGCTGCACCGAGTTGCCTTCGAAGTCCACGACCCGAACTGCGTCGCGATTGATGATCGCGATCTCGCCATCGCCGAGAAAGAAGACGTCGCGCGTGTGTTGCAGGATCGGCGGAATGTCAGACGCGACGAAGAACTCGCGGTCGCCAAGACCGATCACGACCGGCGGACCCTGTCGCACCGCGATGATGGTGTCAGGCTCGTCGGCGTTGATGATCGAGAGCGCGAAGATGCCGCGCAGCTCGCTGACAGCCGATCGCACAGCCTGTTCGAACGAGGGCTCTTTTTTGAGATGTTCCTCGATCAGGTGCGCGATGATCTCAGTGTCGGTTTCAGTGACGAAGTGATGATCAGACTTGCGGAGCCGTTCTTTGAGTTGAAGATAGTTTTCGATGATGCCGTTGTGCACGACGACGACGCGGCCGGTGCAGTCGCGGTGTGGATGTGCGTTCTCTTCGGTGGGACGGCCGTGTGTGGCCCAACGCGTGTGGCCGATACCGTAAGTGCCGTCGAGCGGACTCAGGCGAATGACCTCTTCGAGATTGCGCAGTTTTCCTTCAGCGCGACGGATTTCGAGGTCGTGGTCTTCGTTGACGACCGCGATACCGGCTGAGTCGTAGCCGCGATACTCGAGTTTACGCAGCCCATCGATGATGAGCGGCACCACCTGTTTGTTTCCGACGTAGCCAACGATTCCACACATGCGATCTAGTTACTCCTCTTTTAGCCACAAAAAGGCACAAAAATCATAAAAGCTTCTTCTTCACTTCTGCTGGAACTCCAGCTACTAACGAGTCTGGCGGTACGTCTCTAGTTACGACTGACCCCGCGCCGGTCTTTGAACGCGCGCCGACACGAACCGGTGCGACCAGCATCGTGTCAGAACCGATCTTGACGTCCTCTTCGATGATCGTTTCGTGCTTGTTCACGCCATCGTAGTTACACGTCACTGTGCCCGCGCCGATGTTTGTTCGTTCACCGATCGTCGCGTCGCCGAGATAACTGAGATGCATTGCTTTCGTGCCGCGTTTCAGTCGCGACTTCTTGACCTCGACGAAGTTACCGACCGTGGCTTTCTCCTCGAGCAAAGCATTCATGCGCAAGTGTGCGAACGGCCCGACGGCACAGTTTGACTCGACCTGTGAATCCACGATCACTGAGTGATCCTTCACCGTCACGTTATCACCGAGACGCGAGTTTGTGATGCGAACGCCCGCGCGAATCACACAGCCTTCGCCGATCACTGTTTTCCCTTCGATCGTGACGTTCGGATGAATGACGGTGTCGCGCCCGATTTGAGCTTCGGCGCTGACGTACGCGTGCGACGGATCGATGAACGTCACGCCGCTCTCGATCATCAGCCGCCGAATTGCCGAGCGGCGAACGAGGTTCTCAAACTCCGCTAACTCGGCGCGCGTGTTGATTCCAGAGACTTCGCGCGGATCATTGCTTTGATAAACGCTGACAGTGCCGCCGCCTGCGAGAATGATTTCGGCGACGTCCGTTAAATAGTACTCACCCTGGTCGTTCTTCGGCTCGATTTCTCGCAACGCGTCAAATAGCGGCTTTGATTCGAAACAGTAGATGCCGGCGTTGATCTCACGTACCTGGCGTTCTTCTTCGGTGGTGTCGCGTTGCTCGACAATCTTTCGAAAGTGGCCATCGGTGTCGCGAATGATGCGCCCGTAGCCGGTCGGATTGTCGAGACGAACGCTCAGTATCGAACAGGCAGCACCTGTGTTGTTGTGATGTTCGATCAACTTTCGAAGTGTCTCGACCCGAATCATTGGTACATCGCCATTCATAACGAGGACGAGCGAGTCGGAATTTTCGAGGACGCTACGCGCCGATTCAACCGCATCCCCGGTGCCACGCTGTTTCTCCTGAACCACGAAGCTCGCCAGCTCACCGACTTCAGCCACGACTGCACGCTCAACTTCTTCAGCCTGGTAGCCCACGATGGTGATGATCGACTGCGGCCCCAGCGGTTGGACGGCTCTTAAGGAGTACACAATCAATGGTAAGCCGCCCAACTCGTGCAGCACCTTCGCGCGGCTCGATTTCATTCTGGTGCCGAGTCCGGCGGCCATGATCAAAACGTTCAGCGGTCTGGACGATGTGTTGTTAGTGAACATTCTCGAAAGATTTTAGACGACCACGGGGGCGAGTGCTTGTTTGCGGCAGTTGAGCACGACCTCGGCGAGACGCTCCGAATTGTGACGGACCTTCTCGCCATCGTGTAACAGATCAGCCCGGACGATCTCGGTTGTTTGATCGATCGCGTCGTTTATCGAATCGTTGATGCCGATTTGATAGGCGCCCTCGGCGGCGTAACGCTCCGACTGTTCCGCCGAAATGCGGCGACTGTTCACGATCACAAAGTCGAAATGAATCTCCGGCGCGTAATGCTGGATTGTTTCAAGGTGTTTCCGCGCGTTATACCCGTCGGTTTCACCCGGCTGAGTCATCAGGTTATTGATGAAGATCTTCGTCGCGCGCGCCTCACCGATCACACGCGCCACCTGGCTGACGAGGAGATTCGGGAGAATGCTGGTGTAGAGCGAGCCTGGTCCAACCGTGATGATGTCGGCAGCGCGAATTGCTTTGAGTGCTTCGGGCAAGGGAAGACACCGTTCCGGCTCGAGTCGCAGCCGGCGAATCGGAAGTTTGGAAGCCGAGATATGTGTCTCACCACGCACGATTGTTCCATCTTCGAGTTCCGCGGCGAGTCTGACGTCGCTGATCGTCGCGGGATAGATATGACCTTTGCTGGCGAGGATCTCCGACGAGACGCGAATGGCTTCAGTGAAGTCTCCAGTTACCTCAGTTAATGCTGCTAGAAAGAGATTGCCGAAGCTGTGACCACCGAGCTCTCCTTGGCCGCGGAAGCGATAACCAAATAGACGCGACATCAGCTTGGAGTCTTCCGAGAGCGCGATCATGCAGTTGCGGATGTCGCCGGGCGGCAGCATTTGCAACTCGTCGCGCAGCCGTCCGGAACTGCCGCCGTCGTCAGAAACCGTGACGATCGCGGAGAGACTCTCGATCCACGTTTCCTCATCAGTCTGGCCGACAAGACGCTTCAGACCGGCGAGTAGTGTCGAGAGACCGGTCCCGCCGCCAATGGCTACGAGCTTCTGACCGTCTGTGGTTGTTGTTTGTAGCAACGTGTACCTCGAAAGAGATGATAACAGAACCACAGATTACACAGATCGTACAAACCGATCGGTGTAATCTGTGGTTAACAAACTCAGTTTAGGAGGGGTTACTAAAGATCAGCCGATCGAAGTCAGGATCGTTACGCAGCGGGTTCAGGTCGTGATCGTGTTGTGCACGGACACGCAGGTTCGGTTGCAGATTGAGCGCTTTTTGCAGTGACTCCAGCGCCAGATCGATCGATCCGAGTCGAGCGCGAGTGGCAGCGAGTCCATAATGAATGTGCGCCGCTTCGGGCTCGCGCTTGAGTGCGCGTTCAAACATTTCCTGCGCCGCAACGTACTCGCCACGATTGAGCTCGATGACGCCACGATCGTAAAGCGAGTCAGCATCGCGCGGGAGAATGCTCTCAGTCCGCAGTCGCGACTCCGCAATCGTCAGATACGTCCGCGCGCGAGCTGCAACTTCCGCGACTTGCGAATACTTGTCTACCAGAACTCGAAACTGATTCCGCGCTTCAGCAAAACGGCCTCGAACAAATTCCCTGTGCGCACGCTCGAACGCGACCAGCGCTGCCGACTCATCTTGCGTCGGTGGTCTCGGCGGCGGTGGTTGCGTTGCCGGCGAAAGTCGAACAGCCCGAACCGCAGCTTGCTTCTGCGTCAATTTGACCCTTGAGACAACGACCTTCTTGGCAGCAGCTGCTTTGCGGGCAACCGGCTTCGGTGCTGCCTTCTTAGGTTTCGCTGTGGCTTTTGATTTCGCCGCAGTCTTCCTGGCCGGGCGGAGCTTCGCCGCAGTCTTCGATGCACTACGGGCAGAGGACTTGGCGGCCGTGGCTCTGGTGGCTTTGGGTTTGGAAGGTGACTTCGCTTTAACAGCGCGCTTCGCGCTTTTCGCGGCTGGTTTAGCTTTTGAACGCGATGTTGACCGTCTCAACCCTTTTGTGAGACTGCTACTCATGGGCGGATTCTCAAAAGGCTGCTCACCTGAATGAGCAGCCGCAAAATTGGACCGCAGCTTAACATAGGACCCGACTCTAAATCAACGCAGACAAGTATTTGCGGGTGCTTTACCTACCGAAAATCAGTCCAAGTTTTCGACATATGTTTCAACAAAGAAAAATCTTGATGGCCATCGTTGGCTATGTTAAAGTGCTTTTCGGCTTATGGGAGGCTTAATCCACCTCGGCAAACTGCCCCAACCGAATAAGTAACCTCTTTTAGTTTCAAAAACTTGCAATCCGCGGAACAGGCGTTTCGAGTTTAGCTCTCCAGGAAACATCCCGCCCCGGCCTTCAATTAAGAGTCGCACAATGGCAGACACACCAATCCTGTTGCGTGAACAGCAATACCACCAGATAAAGGCTGTCCTGGCGCGATTGCGGATGGACTCCTCAGCCAGGGTGGTGTTTCTCGTAGATAAGGACGGTCAGGAGATCGCATCCCAGGGTGAAGTGGGAAATCTTGACACAACCAGTCTCGCCTCGCTCGCTGCCGGTAACGTCGCGGCGACAGGCGGAATGGCTCAACTGATCGGAGAAAAGGAATTCCCGACGCTCTCTCATGAAGGCGAGAAAGAGAGCATTCACATCTCCGTAGTCGGCAGGCTGCTGCTCGTGGTCGTCTTCGATGAGCGTTCAAGCCTCGGACTAGTGAAACTCCGCAGTAAGCAGGTCTCACATCAACTGGCGGCAATGTTCGAAGAGATTGCTGCCGGAGACTACGACGACCTCGATTCACCCTTCGCCGGCATTACCGACGAGGACATCGACAGTCTTTTCAGCTAACGGCACGCGCTATGACCTTCATCAATTACGCTTCCAGAGAAATTAACTGCAAGATCGTCTACTACGGCCCAGGATTGTGTGGTAAGACGACCAACTTGCAGTACATCTTCGATTCGACTGCGCCCCAGGCACGCGGCAAGTTGATCAGCCTCGCGACTGAAACTGATCGCACGTTGTTCTTTGATTTCATGCCGCTCGAGTTGGGGACAGTGCGTGGTTTTAAGACGCGCTTTCATTTGTACACAGTGCCCGGTCAGGTTTTTTACGACGCGTCGCGCAAGCTGATTTTGAAGGGTGTGGATGGAGTGGTGTTCGTGGCTGATTCGCAGGAAGAGCGAATGGATGCGAATGTCGAGTCGCTGTACAACCTCGAAGAGAATTTGCAATCGCAGGGTTACGATTTGATGAAGCTTCCGTACGTGCTGCAACTGAACAAGCGCGACCTCGGCAATATCGTACCGGCGGAAGATTTGGCGTCTGAGCTACAACGAAAGGGCGAGCCGGTGATTGAGGCTGTTGCTTCGACTGGACAGGGCGTGTTCGATACGCTGAAGGCGGTCGCGAAGCAAGTGCTGACTGAGCTGCGAAAAGGTTAGCCACAAAAGCACAAAGCCATCCACAGATTACACAGATCATTTCTGCGTAATCTGTGGATGGCTTTTTTGTGGCTATTCCAAACTCTTGAGCATCAAGAGGCCGTCGCCGCCGTTGGAGTAATACTTCGGCAGTTTCTGCGTGATTGAGTAGCCGAGGCTTTCGTAGAGTTTCTGTGCGGCGATGTTGAGTGTTCTTACTTCGAGCCGCACCAGTCTCACGTTCCGCTTTCGAAAACCTTCTTCGACCTGCGCCATCAATCTCTTCGCGAGTTTGCGGCGACGGTGTTCGGGCGCGACGCCGACGGTCGTCACGTGTCCGGTGTGATCCGGTTCGACGAGTCCGATCACGAAACCCGCCATCACGCCGCCGGGAGTCACAGCCCGAAACGAAACTGATTCCGGTGCGGTGAGTAAATAGTCGAACGTCTCGCGACTGTAAGCTTCGCCATCGATAAAGCAACGCTGATCGAGCCGCCATACTTCATCGAGTTGCGAGATGGTTAGCGACCGGATCTCGTAGCTCGTGCCCCACGAAGGTGTCGGTGTCTTCTCTTTCTTCTCGCCCTCGAGTTCAACATCGGATGGCGACCACCAGCGGGAGCGAAATTTCTTTAGTACTGCCATAGCATTTTGCGAAGTTTGGGAGAGACGTCGACCGCCCCTAGTTTACCATCGAGGTTTTCAGAATGCCTACAGGATTAACATGCAGTCGCCGTAGCTGTAAAAGCGATAGCGCTCGGCGACGGCGTGTCGATAAGCGCGCAAGACGAGCCCGTGTCCGGCGAAGGCGCTGACGAGGATCAGCAGTGAAGAGCGTGGCAGATGGAAGTTAGTTAGCAGTGCATCCGCAACGCGAAAACGATAACCCGGTTTGATCGTCAGACTCGCCACGCCGCGATCGGCAACAACCTCGCCGCGATCGTTTGCAGCAGATTCGAGCGCGCGCATCGTTGTGGTCCCGACTACGATGACGCGTCCGCCGTTTGCACGTGTTTCATTGATCTTCTGCGCGACAGTTTCGGAGATCTCGTAGCGCTCGCTGCTGACTGAATGCTGGGCCACGTCGTCAACACGAACGGGTTCAAACGTTCCATAACCGACGTGCAGCGTAACTTCCGCGAGCGAAAAGATCTTCGCGACTTCTTCGAGCACTTCGGGTGTGAAATGCAAGCCGGCAGTTGGCGCTGCGATCGCACCGCGCTGTTTGGAATAGACCGTCTGATAGCGCTCACGATCTTCACTTGAAACACCCGAGGGCCGCTTGATGTACGGCGGCAGCGGTGTCGATCCGATCTCGGCGAGTGCATCGTGAAATGAACCTTCACAATGAAAGCGCACCTGGCGCAACTCTGGTCCCGGATCGTCGAGCAATTCGGCAATCAACCGGCCATCGCCGAAAACGGCACGCGCGCCTTTTTTTAATCGTCCTCCGGGTCGAACCATCGTTTCCCAGACACCAGCTTCGATCTCGCGCACGAGGAAGATCTCAACCTGCCCGCCTGATTCTTCACGACGTCCAATCAACCGCGCGGGAATCACACGCGAGTTGTTCACGACGACAACATCGTTCGGCCGCAAGTAACGCGTGAACTCTTTAAAACCCGCATCAACCCACGTCCGCTCGTTTCGATCGAGCACGAGCATCCGCGAGGCATCACGCTCTTCCAGCGGAGTCTGCGCAATCAACTCCGCCGGCAACTCATAATCAAAATCCGCGATTTTCATCCGTGATTATCTGTCGTTGGATGCTCGTAATGGAACACTGCGGTGAGTTGTGCGCCGAAGAGCAGAATGAGACTCGAAACATAACTCCACGTCAGGACCGCGACCACTGCCCCCACTGATCCGTAGACCTGATCGTAGTGAAAGTAGTGAAGACTCAAGGCGAAGATATACTTCGCGATTTCCCACAGCAGTCCCGCGAGAAACGCGCCCGGCAGAGTGTCTCGCAAAGTCACGTTTGCCTTCGGCATAAAGCGGTACACCAACACGAAGAGCGCCACCGTGACCAGATAACTCACCGCCGCAAACAACACTTGCCAGAAAGCGCTGCCTACTGACGTGAGCAACGTGTATCGCTCAATCTGATGCGGCGAGAACCTGCCGGCCATCTCACGAAGCGCCACCAGTATCGACGTCACGAAAACGGAAGCCGCGAGCAGCAGCCCGACGAGTGCGACCATGCCGATTGTCAATGCACGCCCATGCAAGAATGCTCGCGACGTGGTTCCCCAGATGCGATTGAGTGCGCGCTCGATGACGGCAAACACCCACGACCCGGCCCAAAACACGAGCACGACACACGTAACGATCGCACCCACACCGATATCGGAGAATGCTTGGATCGTGTCACGCAGGAACTTGCTCGAACCGGGATAGACGTCGACGGCGTGCGTCAGCAGTTGACTGCCGGCGGCGAGTTTGTTGCTGAGCGAAAACATGAGCAGCAGTGCGGGGAAGAGTGCCATCAGGCCGAAGTAACTCATCGCCGCTGCCGACGTGAAGAGATCGTTCTCGTGGAACTGGTGCAGCACGTGGCCAAGCATCGAACGCCACGGAGAGCGGTTCCGAACGCCGAATGAGTCACGTGTAAATGAAAGCCAGCGCTTCATTGTCTTCTTTTTAGAGTTCAAGCTTTAGCTTGTCTGAAGAGCAGCCTAAAAGCTGAACTCTAAACTTATTTCAGCGGGGGTCGAACAGGCTGGGTATTTTTGAGCCGGGGGTCTTGATACCGAAGTGTTCGTACGCGAGCGGCGTCGCCAGACGACCGCGCGGTGTTCGATCCAGAAATCCGATCTGGATCAGATACGGTTCGATAATCTCCTCGATTGAATCTTTCTCTTCGTGAATCGACGCGGAAATCGTGCCCAGTCCAACTGGTCCACCATTGAACTTCTCGATGATCGTCAACAGCAGTTTCCGATCCATTTCGTCGAGCCCGTAGGTATCGACTTCCATGCGATTCAATGCATCGTTCGCAACTTCTCTGTTGATGCGCCCGTCGTAATCGACTTCAGCATAATCGCGGACACGACGCAGCAGACGATTCACGATACGCGGTGTGCCGCGCGCCCGTCGCGCGATCTCACGCGCGCCTTCGTCGTCGATCTCGACGCGCAGAATCTCAGCCGAGCGTCTGCAGATCACTTCGAGATCGTCGTGTGGGTAGAAGTCGAGATGAAAGACAATCCCGAAACGACCACGCAACGGCGCAGTAATGAGACCGGCTCGCGTCGTGGCTCCAATGAGAGTGAACTTCGGCAACTCGAGTTTGATCGAACGCGCGGCGGCGCCCTGGCCGATCAGCAAATCGAGTTGGTAGTCCTCCATCGCCGGGTAGAGTTTTTCTTCGAGCGCAGGCAGCAGACGATGAATCTCGTCGATGAAGAGGACATCGCCTTCCTGCAGGTTTGTCAGCAGCGCGGCGATGTCGCCGGCTTTCTCGATCGCCGGACCGGCGGTCGAACGCAGTTCCGCGCCCATCT